>JAEEGL013552679.1_pt1 | contig 29434 bp, 20 predicted proteins | sample 9134231 | NCBI WGS metagenome assembly JAEEGL01 (sample SAMN16246548, study PRJNA631951) | gut metagenome | biome: gut microbiome; feature: rumen; material: fiber-attached | host: Bos | place: Iran: Karaj | collected 2018-10
ACTCTGACGGTTGAAAAGCTGGGCATAAGCTACGACTTTGGCGGCAAGACGATCGTATTCCCGGGCAAAGATGAGACCGTTCTTCACATGGGTGACGGCAAAGTGACCATCACAAACGGTCCGAGAGCAGGGGAGCAAGTCGAATATTCCTGGGTCGGAACGACATTGCAGACCCACGGCTATAGGTTTGAATTATACGGCGCGACATTCTACGTACACGAAAAGTTCTGGGAAAAGTATACCGAGATAGGTACATATCCGCTCGCTGATGACGCTTTCAGCGTCGCCGAAGGCAATGCGGACAACTTCTCGTTTGCTGCGATGAACGATAAGCTGATCATAGAGCCTCTGCAGTTAAGCGTTACCGTGTCGGGCAGTAATAAGACTTATGACGGCGAGACAACCATACCTAATGTTGTCATAAAGTACGCAAACGGCGATCACGCAGGAGAGACGGTGGCGGATCTGGACTTTGATGAAACGGATGACGGAATAACGCTATATGCAAATCTGGTCACAAACGATACCCTGGTCCTGGATGTTTCACCGCGTGCGGTCGATGCGGACACGTATCAGGTGACTCTGGATTCGTATTCCTTCAGTCCCGGGATCGAGACGAACTATACGGTTTCAACCAGCGTTTCCGGCTCAATAGTAATCGAACCGGCGGAGCTGACCGTAACCACGGGTTCGAAGTCAAGAACATATGACGGAACTGAACTGAAGTTCGATTCTGCATCCCTCGACGGTCTGGTCGGCGGGGATACGGCTTCGGTCACAGCCACGGGTTCGATCAAAAACGCCGGTTCCACGCCAAATACCTATTCCATCGACTGGGGCGATACCAACGAGGATAATTACACTATCACTGAAAACCTCGGCACTCTGATAGTGGAAAAGGTGCAGCTGAACTTCACTATCGGCAGTCTGACCATGGACTATTGCGGAACGGTGCCGAACAGCTTACCTTATGTTTCTGTCACGGCGACTGCCGATGGGGAATCGATCACTCACAACGCTCGTCAGCATAATACAAATGACGGCGGCGTTCATGCAACCGTGTACTTCTATGAGTATCCGGCGGGAGACGGGTTCGCTCTGAGAGTCGAAGGCTTCAGCCCCGAGGCGGGTACTCACACTCTCACGGGATATAATAATGGATCGTCTTCATTCCCGAATACGAGTATGCGGAACTATAACGCTACGATCACCAACGGCACGTTCACGGTGAACCCGATACCGCTGACAGTGACCACGGGCTCTGCGTCAAAAACATGCGACGGAGAGGCGCTCACATTGGGTGAGGCATCGCTTTCCGGCCTTGCCGCGGCTGACGTAGGCAAGGTGACTGTCACTGCCACCGGTACCATAACCGATCCGGGCAGCACGGTGAATACATACGAGATCAACTGGGGCGACGTAAGCCCGGATAACTACTCAATCACGGAAGAGCTGGGAACGCTCACTGTCTATCCCAACTTCTTGGCACCCGTTACAGTCAAGGCATCATCCGCGGAGCAAGTCTATGACGGCACGGAACTGACCAGTCCTGGGTACGAGGTCACAGGCTTGCCGAGTTATTTCACCTGTCAGGCAACAGTCACAGGAAGCCAGACCAACGCAGGCCAAGCGGACAATGTTATCAGCAGCTGCAAGATTTATTACGGCAGTGAAGATGTCACTCCGGATATGATCAACCTGACAATCGAGAACGGCACGCTGACCGTCCAGCCGTTAAAGATCTCCGTTACCGCCAAAGACTGGGACGTTGTGTACGACGGAAACGGGAAATGGACAGGCCATACGGTCACTTATGTGAACGGAACAGCGGCAGGGACGACCCTTACGTTCTCTGATGTCGGAGCTTCAGGCTCAAATCACCTGTACTATTTCGAATTGAATACCGGCGACACGCTGACAGTATCGATACCTCAGGCTGGGCCGGGCGCAGACGAGTATGTGATTAATCCCGGCTGTTCGGTGAGCGGAGCCGAAGGCAATTATGATTTCGTTACAGGGAGCGGCACCGTCACGATAGCTCCTGCCGAAGTTACGGTCACGACCGGTACCGCAAGCAAACCGTATGACGGCGAAGAACTGACCAAGACGGATGGCGCGGATATCACGGGACTCAAGGGAAGCGACACGGCGACAGTCACCGCAACGGGTTCCATAACCAAAGTCGGAAGTGCGGAAAACACATACAGCATCGAGTGGGGAAGCGGTACCAACAGCGCCAACTACACGGTGACCGAAGACCTTGGCACGCTGACCGTGACCGTTAACAGCACGCCGATCACCATAACGGCCGCGTCTTTGAGCACGGTGTATGACGGTACGACACTGTATGGGGAGGGCGTGGATTATTCGGGCCTGCCGAGTGGTGAATTCTGGGTCGACGCTTTGGTTGGAGGCAGTCAGACCAATGCGGGGGTCGGCACGAGCACTGTAACCCAGTATTGGATCTGGTACTCTGAAGATTATGATGCGAAAGATTATTTCAGCAACGTTACGCTGCTTGACGGCACGCTTACGGTGGAAAAGCTGACTATCAAGGCGTCGGTGCAGAACACTACAGTTTACTGGAATACCGGATACCAATTCCCGGATGTAGATGTGACCTACCAGAACGGGTATTACTCGGGATACTCTCTGACACTTGATGACATTCAGGAGTCAGGCACCACGCAGACGAGGACGTACCATACGATGGCCGGCGATACTGTAACAGTAACCGTGTACGGCATAGATACCCTGGACGATCCCAACCAGTACACCGTATCTGCGCCAGGCATAAGCATAGGCAGCAACAGCGGCAACTATACACTGACAACTTCGGGCGGCTGCACAATGACGCTGAAGCTCGACCCCAGCGACACTGGTTCTCCGTGATCGTGACGGGAGTCAAACAGCAGCGGTATTTGGATAACTATATGGCAGAGGGGACCTGATACGGTCTCTTCTGTCGTTGCTTTTCCGGACGGCAGAGGGGAATGAATTCACTGTGCTGTCAACGGTTGTCCATACTCTTTTGAGGCTGATCAGTGCGTAAAAACGGCATTTATAACGCACCTTGTATAGACAGGCAAAAGGGTTTGTGATACAATACACTCAGAAGATGATTTCACGGATCAAAAGCCCCGAAAAATAACTTACGATCGGTGTGAAATCGCTGCCATCTTTCCTGTGAATTTCGTATATATTTACGAAGTCCTTCCGATGAGGAAAGAAAGGAGGAGCAGTTTGGAAAAGAGACTCAAAGTACTTTTCGATTATCAGGATTTCGAAAAGAGCGAAAAGCTGCAGGCGGTCATAGACAAAGTTCATGCGCGTTACGCCGCCCGGCAGCTCAGCGATGATGAAGTTGAGTTCGTAGCGGCAGCGGGGCGGCCCGAAGCGAACATCAAGATAAAAAATCCCGAGCAAAAAGATGACTTCACTTGATGTTGGCAAAATCTATGCCGATTATCACGGCAAGGTGATGCGATACATCATGACCCGTGTGCAGCGACGGGCAGAAGCTGAGGACCTTTGCGAGGATGTGTTTGAAAAAGTCCTAAAGAAAATAGACGATTTTGACGAAACTAAAGCATCTGTAAGCACATGGATCTTCACGATAACCAGAAACACGCTAATCGACCATTTCCGCAAGTTCAGGCCTTCCGATGAGATTGACGAGGAAATGCCATCGGATATGTCAGTAGAAGCGCCGATGCTGGAAAGGGAAACACTGGACGAACTGGCGGACGCGCTAAACAAGCTGGATCAGGAAATGAGGGACATAATCGTACTGCTGTATTACGATAAGAAACCCATGACAGAGATAGCGCAGCTGATGGGCCTGAGTTACGGAGTAGTAAAGCTAAGGCACCAGAAAGCGCTGTTGATGCTGAGACAGTATATGGGATAGTGGAGAAGAACAGAATTCTATATACCTATTAAGGAGTTACACTCCAAGGTTTTCCAGAAAGAAATCTCCGGCAGTCACTGATGATTGCCGGAGATTTTTGCAGGAAATGCAGACATTCTATTCATTTTAAGTCAGGCATGACTCGAACATGGCAATGAAATGAACCTTGTTAACAAAGTCTGCAATAAAACTTCATATACGGTTGCACAAAAAGGTTTGACTTGTTGACGGTTTGCTTGTATAATATATTATGAGTAGATATTTAAGTTGGGTGTGTTTTGCCCGCGGACGAACATAACGGACAATGTAAGGAGATTTGGCGCCGATATGGCCGAAACAAGGAATCAACAAAGCAGCATTGATCTTATCAAACTGCTGAAATACTGCTTAAGGAATTGCTGGCTCATACTGCTGTGCGCGGCGATCGGCTTTGGTTATATGTACTGGAGCGCGTCCCGGAACAAGGTGGATACATACACTGCGTCCGGCACGATGTATGTATACAATGCCAACCCGAATATGATTAACTATGGCTATACCAGTGCTTCTGATTTGAATAGTGCTGTTAGATTGCTCGACACCTATATGGTGGTCGTCAAGAGCAACAAAGTGCTGGACGTTGTGGCTGAAAGACTCTCTGCCGATTATCCTGGAATAGCGCCTTCGTATATCGCTGCGACTTTGTCAATGGCTTCAGTCTCCGAAACGGGTGTGGTGAGGGTGAGCTGCAGAACGGACCAGCCACAGAAATCTGCAGATATATGTAACGCTGTCCTTGACGTTGCACCCTCTGAGATTATACGTGTAGTGAGTGCCGGCAGCATCGAGATAATTGACTATGCTACCGCCCCAACCAGACCGGACGGCCGTTCATACAGGAATAAGTATATCACCGGCGCGCTTGCCGGAGCCGCGGTGGCGGTGGGCATTCTGTTCATCCTGTTCCTGCTCGATCGTAAGGTACACGATACGAAAGAACTCAAGGAAAAGTATACATTACCCGTGCTGTCTACCCTCAGGCGTAGGGCCGGAGAAGACGAGGATGATCGCAGCGCATTCCGTTTAAACGAAAACTCGCCCATGGATCAGATAGAGGATTACGCCAAGCTGCGTATGAACCTGCTCTACGTTCTGGTGGGTAAAGAAAAGCATTCGATTCTTGTAACCAGCGCGGTTTCTGGTGAAGGCAAATCAACTATCGCCGCGAACCTGGCAATATCCATTGCCATGAGCGGCAAGCGGGTGTTGCTGGTGGACGCCGATATGCGGCGCGCCTGCCAGAATAAAGTGTTCCGTTACAGCGGCAAGTCCGCTGGTCTTTCCGATGTGCTGGCGGGCCTCAAGAACTGGAAGAATGCCGTTCTGGCTACCGATTACAAGTCTCTGGACGTGCTGCCCGCGGGGAAAACGCCTCCTAATCCGACGGAGTTGCTGGGCTCGTTTACAATGCGTGAACTGATACCCCAGTTCGAGGATGCTTACGACATGGTCATATTTGACGTGCCGCCTATCAACATCGTTGCGGACGCCTTGGCCCTGTCATCCCAGGTGGCGGGCGGTCTGTTCGTGGTGCGTCAGGGCTTCTCGGATCACAGAGAGATCAGAAAGGCGCTGTCTCAGGCCGAAATGGCGGGACTGGACCTGCTGGGCTTTGTGTTCTATGGGGAGAAGCCGGAGCACACAGGCTATTACGGTTATTACAAATATAAGTACTACAGCAAGTATTACCACAGTTACCACAGTTACGATACCAGGAAGAGCGATGGGCATAAGAAAGGCAAAACTCACCGCCGTAATGAAGAGAAGAAGCAGCAGTAAGGAGGAGCATGCGGTGAAACAGTTGGGAAGATGGATCGTGTTGCTGCTTGTCGTTGTAATGGCGGCAGCATTCACCACCGTACGGGCCGAGAGCGAACAGGCCCTGTCCATTCCGGAATTCACTCAGACTGAGTGTGTTTGGGCTGAGAACGGGAACCTGTTAAGCGAGACGGCGTACGACCTAAGCGGCGCGCCTGCAATTAACAGCAGGGGGTTTGCGAGGGCCGAATACACGTGGGACGACAACGGCAACCTGCTGAAGGAAGAGTTCTTTGGCCTGAATGGTGAGCCTGTCGCTGCGGACAGCGGTTATGCGGTCGCAGAATACACTTACGGACAGCAGTCCAATGGCAGAAGCTACGTGCTGACCGAGGACCGCTATGCTGCAGACGGCAGCCGTGCTCAGATCCCCGGAAGCTACAGCTACCGGAGGGATGCCTGGGACGGCGACCAGATCCTGTCCAGCGAATACTTCGACGCTGACGGAAGTCTTGTACGGCCCACCGGCGGTTATGCCCAGATACTGTATGACGTAGCGGTCGAGGGTGATACTAAAACCGTCACCACAAGCTATCTGGACGCTGACGGCAAACCGCTGCTCGGTCCGGAGGGTGGTGCCAAAGTGGTGTATGTATACACTGCCAACACCGCGAAACCTCTTGCAGAAGAAGTAGAGAAAAGCGAACTGGGCTTGCAGGCGGATCCCGGCACGAGAGAGGATAACAGCTTCAAGGCATGGAAACTCCAGTCTACTGAGATTTATTCTCTTGATGGCAGAAAGTCTCTTGGTGCGGGGCACTGGCACCTGATGATCAACACCTATGACGAAAGGGACAACCTTGTCCGTGTAGACTATTTCGGCAACGACGGCGAGACTATTATTTCTGACAAGGGTTATGCCGCCATAGTTCATGTCTACGACGAGCTTGACCGGGTAGTAGAGACTGATTATCTGGGCAAGGAAGGCCAGCTCATCAAGATGCTCAATGGATACGCCAAGCTGACCTACGAGTATTACGGTGATTCCGATCTGGTGCACTATCTGCGCTACTTCGGCGCAGACGGCAATCGTACCATGACCACGAATCATGTTTCCATGGAAGAAAGGGAATATGACGGCGAGGACTTCGATTACCGAGTGACCTTCTACGACATCATCGACGAATATACCATGTCCAACGGCGGAGCTGCCCGCCGCGAATACAAGTATCACAGAGACAGGGTGCTTGATGACGACGGCAAAGAGCTGTGGGTGGTCAATCCTGATGCTGTAGAATGGGAACGCTATTTCGGCACGGATATGGAGCTTATCCAGATCAAGGCCGGATACGCGGGCATAGTCAACGAGTATAACGAATATAATCAGGTCTCCCGCACCGTATACATGAGCGACAAGTGGCAGCCTGTGCGCAACGACGAGCGCCAGCTAGCCAGTATTGAATATAAATATGAAGGAACAAGTCCTGAGGAGCCGGCTGTATACGAAGCATACTTCGATGAGAACGGCAACCCCGTTGAATCTCTGACCGGAGCTTATGCCAGAAGCATGGTGTACGGCGGTCCCAAGCAGAACCTGCTGCTTGAGGAAGCGTTCTTTACCGCCGAGGGCGAAAAAGATACGAACATCTCAAACGGCGTGCATAAGGTCGTATATACATTCGACGGCAACATGATGGAGACGTCGGTGAATTACTATGACGTGGACGGGAACCTGTGCGAGAACAGGAGCGGCGTTGCCTCGATGCTCAGAGAATACAACAGCAACGGAAAGCTGCTGTGGCAGGCAACATTTGATGCTGAAGGCGAACTGGTTTCCAATGGCGGCCAGGGCGCGGTTCAGGTGCATACTTACGATTACGCCGACCACCATACTGGCGAGAAGTTCTACGCTGCCGACGGCACCGCGCTGACGCAGAGCAGCGGTTATGCCTCTGCTACATATGAATATGACGCAGACGGAAATGTAACCGGCATCAACTACTTTAACGCTGAGGACGAGCCAGCGCTCGTAGCCGGGAAAGCCAGGATCGAGCGTGAGTACAACGCGCAGCATCAGTTAGTCTACGAGGCCACCTTTGGCGCGGATCTGCAGCCCACGCTGGTGAGCGAAGGCTATTCGGCTCGCAGGATGGAGTACGATCCTGTCACCGGATTCAACACCAGGATCGAGTATCTGGACACTGAAGGTAAAGATGTGCTGCTGCCGGCCGGTTACGCTGCTTACGAATCTGAGTATGATGTCTCCGGCAACCTGCTCAAGCGAGCGTATTTCGATGAGGAAGGCAACCCTGTAGCACCCGCTTCCGCTGGCTATGCGTGGTTCGAACGCAAGCTTGACGAGCACGGCCGTGTGACCGAAGAAGCGTATTATGACGCTGACGGCACGCTCAAGGTGAACCGTGATAAGTATGCTGCGAAGAGCATTGAATACGACGACGAAAATAATAAAGAGACTCTGACTTATCTGGGCGCTGACCGTAAGCCTGTGGATACATCCCTTGGCTATGCGATAAGCGAAACTGTGAAAGACCATTCCGATAACATCCTGAGTGAAAGCTATTTCGGAGCAGACGGACAGCCCGTGGAGACCCCTGCCGGATATCACAGCGTCGCATACACTTGGGACACGGAAGGACATATCAAGTCTGAATCCTACCTGGGCGCTGACGGACAGCCTACCGTATGCCCGGATGGGTACGCTTCCTTCGAGTGCGAGTATGATCTGCGCGGCAACCTGACCCGCGAGGTGTACTACGGAGCGGACGGGAAGGTCACTTCAGTGATCGCCGGCGCTCCCGACGTCAGGCGCGAGTATGACGAAGAGGACAGGCTGCTGAGCGAAGCTTATTACGACGAGAACGGCGCTCCTTACATGCTGCGTGGCGACTACGCGGCGATGAAATACAGCTATAACCAGCACGGGGACATACTGACTGAGACTTATTACGGTGTGGACGGCGAACCCGTCCTATCCTCCAAGGGCTTTGCTCAGAAGATACGCGTGTATGACGACGTAAACCACCTGCTCAGCGAGGAATACATTGACGGCGATGGCAAACTGATCGTGCAGAACACCGGTTATGCCCGCAAGGTCCAGACCTGGAATTCCCAGGGCTTCCTGACCGGCGAGGCATACTATGGCGAAGATGGAGAGTATATCAAGCAGGACGGAGGATACAGCTATAAGACCTATCTGCGTGACGCTAACGGCCAGTGCACGGAAGAAGCCTGGCTCGAGTCTGATGGTGTGGCGGCTGTGCTGCCTGACGGCTATGACAAGGTCACCCACGAGTATGACGAAGCGGGCAACCTGATTTCTTCTGTCTGGTATGTGAAAGGTGAGATCGCAAAGACCGAAGGCGGCTACGCTGCTGCTAAGTATGAGTATGACGCACGGAAACGCCTGACCAAGGAAAGCTACTTTGACGAGGCTATGAGCCGCGTCACGGTCAGGCTCGGTTACTCTGCCATCGCGTATACTTACGACAACGCGGGCAATACACTGCAGGTCCGTTATCTGGACGAGCAGGATAATCTGGTGCGTCTGCCCGAGGGCTTCAGTGTATGGAACAGGGAATATGACGAATACGGCCACGTGATCGTTGAACAGTACCTGGACGAGAACGAGCGCATCGCCTCACTGACTGCGAGGGCTCCCTCAACTCGTCGGCTCTACGATGCGCGCGGCAACCTGCTTCGTGTCGAGTACCTGAATGCGGGCATGCAGGCTGTGGAGACCCAGTTTGGTTACGCTACAATAGTTTATACCTACGATGCGCAGGACCGCAGGATCACTGAGGATTACCTGAATACCAGCGGACTCAACACCATGATCTCCGCCGGCTACTCCGGCAGACGCTTCGAGTATAGCGATCAGGGCAAGGTTTGGCGTACCACCTATGTGGATACTTTCAACCAGCCTACCGTGTTCAAAGACGGCTATGCCGCTATGGATTATCTGTACGACGAGAACCTGTACGTTAAGAACATAGAGTATCTGGATGACAAGTACGAGCGCACGTTCATCAGTGCCGGTTACACAGCCATCGAGCGCACTGTGAACAAGAACGGTGATGTACTCACCGAGACTTACCTGGACGGTGACGACAATCCCATACTGTGCTCAGGTGGTTATGCTGCAATTAAGAACACTTGGGATGCCCGCCAGCGCCTTGTCAAGCGCGAGTACCTCAACATGGAGGGGCAGCCCGCAAGTCTCAGCAGCGGATACAGCGCCATCAAGTACGAATACGACAACAGCAACAACGTAACGAAGCAGTCCTTCTACAACTCCAAGGGCCAGCTGACCTGGTGCCAGTACGGCTACAGCGAGATAGAGTACAATTACGACGGACACAATCACTGCGTGGAGGAGAGACTGCTCAACACTAAGGGACAGCCTGCTATCCACACTTCCGGCCATTACTCTTCTCTGACCCGCAAGGTGGACGCCGACGGACGCATCCTATCCGTCAAGTACTTCGATATAGCTGGCAATCCCACGCCTTACGCCAACGATTACTCTGAACTCAGGTACACTTACGACCTGGCGGGGCGCGAGACTTCAGTCAGCTTCTATGACAAGGACGGCAAGCCTAAGGCTAATCTCCAGGGTTACGCCTGCAAGACCACCGCATACGACACTCTCGGCAACGTGACCGAGGAAGCTTACCTCGATACCGAAGGCAAGCTGACCGACACGGTCATGGGCTATGCCAAGGCGGAATACACTTACGACGATTTGGGCAACCAGACTTCTGAAACGTATTTCGATACCGAAAAAATGGGCGTGACGCCTCAGAGCCTGCCTTACGCAAATGCCGTAAAGAACTACGACGATGAGGGCCGTCTGATCAGCGAAGAGTATTACGACGAGGCCGGCAAGCCAGCTTTAAGCAAGGGCGGTTATGCCGCGCACTACATCACTTACGCCGAGAGCGGCCGAATCGCCGAAGAGAACTATCTTGGCATTGACCTCAAGCCTGTGGTAGTAGATGGATTCAGCAGGCGCGCGATGGTTTCCGAGAATGAAGCGGATCACACCTACGTGATGCGCGTCATTGACGAAACCGTGGAGAAAGATGCGTACATCGGCTCCGTACAGACCTACGACCGTTACGGCAATGTGATCAAGGTCAGCTATGTGGACGCACAGGACAACGCCGCGAAAGGGCCTGAGGGCTGCAGCACCGTGACCAGGGAATACACCAGCCGCGGCCAGGTGGCCAAGGAACTGTACTTCGACGGAAATGATGCTCCCTTCGCCGTGGACGGCGTGTATGGCATCAAGAAGGAATACTCCGCGTTCGCCAAACTGATAAAGGAGACCTGGCTCGACGCCGACGGAAACGCGGCGACAACTAAGGACGGCTATGCGAGCATCGTATACGAGTATGACCTGAGCAATTCCAGTGCGTTAGAGAAGTACTTCAGCTACTATTTGAATGAGGCCGGTGAGAAATGCGCTGCCAACAACGGTGCATGGGGCATCAGCCAGGTCTATTATCCGGTCACCCGCGTGCACGAAGTGACGTTCCTGGACGAAGCCGGCAAACCCGTCACCACGACCGACGGTTATGCCATCTACGAATACGAACTTGATGTAAACGGCAACGTTACCTGGGAAGGCTACTATGACAGTATCAAAGCCCGTGTGAACTGCCTGGACGGCTACTCCAGCGTAGAACGTGGCTATGACAGCGAGGGTAGACTGGTATCCGAGCGTTACCTTGACAGGTACAATAAACTGACCAACAATTCTGATGGCGTGGCGGGCTGGAACGGCTACTACACTGTGGATGGCACTCTGGTCGTCACCAACCGGTATGACAAGGACCGTAATCCCGTACCGGCGGACAAGCAGTAAAGGAGGGCCGTGACTATGAAGAGAACGAGCAACCACACTCCGCGCATGATGCGGATACTGGTCAAACTGGCGGCTTTGGTGCTGACTGTTTGCCTCATGACTTCTTTTGCGACGGCGGAAGGCACCCCGGAAGAAAACGGTTGGGTCGATTTCCTGCTGATTTGCAATGAGGGCATGAACAACGACAAAGGCAATGCGGGCAACACCTTGATGGTTGTTTCCATGAATCCCGAAAACGGCAAGATCCGGTTGCTTATGTTCACCTGGGATACTTTCATCGATTACGAAGGCTATGATGTACCCCAGAAATTGGACATGCCGTACCGCAACAACGGTCCTGAAGAGGCCATGAAGGTTTTCAATGACAACTTTGGCACGAACATCAAGTATTATCTGTCACTGAACTACCTGAACCTCGCCAGTATGATCGATGATTACGGCGGGATCGAAGTTGATGTTTCCCGTGCGGAGCGCAACGCGCTGAACGGCATGGTGGCTTCCAAAAAGAACCAGCTGGTCGCAAGCGTAGGCACCGGTCTGCTGACCCAGGCGGTCATCGATATGCTGGCTGAGGAATATTACCTGAATGACTTCGGCCCGGAAACCCACCTGAACGGGCTTCAGGCCGTGGGCTTCGGCTGGCTCCAGTACGACTCCGTTTACAATTGCTGCGAGCGAGAGGTAGAGGTCATTGCCGGGCTGTTCAAGAGCAGCGGTGCGACTATCGACCAGAAGATCGCGTTTTATACCAACGAGACCGGAGCGCCTGAAGGTGAAGCGGAAGGGAAACGCCTAATCAACCTGGACGAAATAAGCGAGGAAGATTACGCGTTCATTCGCGAGCAGATCGATCCCATCTTCCGCAAGTCCTACAACAACCTGCCTGAGGATGATATCCGCGCTATTTCCGTTGCCTTGGCGCGCGTAGCATATGAGGCTTCCAAGCAGGGCGTGAACATCTTCGATACAGAGTCCTTGGAGTACATGGTGTTGCCTCTGGAAGCGCAGGATGAATACGACATCATCGCCGGCGCCAAAGGCCATATCGTGGATAAGGAAGCCAATTCCGCTGCAATCGCCGAATTCCTGTTTGGAGACAACTGACAAGACGAAGTTTGAACGGCACTGACTGGTTTGGCAGGCCGCAATGATTCCTGACATAGCTTTTAGAACGTGCCCGGAGATTTGAGTATATACCCAGACTCCGGGCATGGCGAAGCTATATTCTTTTGAATGAAGAGTTTTGTGTTATGAGTTTACATGAGGCTTATCTTTTTCAACTACATTGAATTCAAAACTATTGCATGTTGTTGATTGGAATCTGTAATACCATGATGTAGATATAAAAAATGAAGTTGTACAGAAAGATATAATGGCAAGATATGTATAAAGAGAAGAGCATTATTACCGAGACAAAACGTATAAAATGGAAGCTGGTCTTGTTTGACACAGCTTTTTATCTGTTTTCATGCTGGTTTTTGTATGTCGCATACCCTAGCACTGTCGACTATCTATCTTTGCTAGAAATCGTCGAGTATACTTTTTTTGGTTTTATATGTGTTTTCTTGCCTCGTACACTCATCGGTATTTATAGAAGAGTTTGGAGATATGCCAGTTCATCTGACTACCTGATATTGGTTTTAGCAGATTTTATAGGTTCTGTACCATTTGTTATACTTCGTACATTTGCATCAACCAGAATTACATTTGTTCGAGCGGTATCTGTGGTCATGGTGAATTTGCTTGGCGCGATATGTATGCGTCTGTCTTATCAGTTCATATACAATAACCGAAACAGCTCAGCAAAGTATATACCATTGCTCCTTAAGACTGCAAATTTATTGACCGGTGGTTCCATTAAAACTGACGATGGGATATCGGACTCCAGGAGAATAAAAATAGCGATTATTGGCGCCGGAAGCGTTGGAGCGATGCTGGCTGAAGACCTGTTGAGCAACCCTAAGGCCATATATAAACCGGTCTGTTTTGTAGACATCAGCAAAGAAAAGGTTGGTCGCGTTATATCAGGAATTCCAATTATCAGCGGCGATTCTGCAGCGAAGACTTTGGAGTCTTACGGCGTCCAGGAAGTTGTCATAGCGCTTCCCAGCGCGGATAACGATAAACGCAAAACTTTGTACGACACCTACAAAAAGCTTGGCTACAAGGTCAAGTCATATGATTATCCGTCTTTTGAATCTTCCAACGGCAAACGTAATATACGAGATTTCGCTATAGAAGACCTGCTGTATCGCAGCGAGGTCAGCGTTATCGACGAGAAGACCGCCTCATGGTATGAAGGAAAAAGGATTCTAATAACTGGCGGAGGCGGTAGTATCGGTTCTGAGTTGGCGCGCCAGATAGCGAAAGTCAAACCCGCAAGGCTGATTCTGCTTGATATCTATGAAAATGGCGTATACGACGTCCAGCAGGAACTCAAAATGCAGTACGGCGACGCATTTGATCTGAGAATCGAGATCGCGAGCGTATGCGACAAAGAGCAAATCGAAAAGCTGTTCGCTCATCATAAGCCGGACATCGTTTTACATGCTGCAGCCCATAAGCATGTGCCGCTCATGGAACGAAATGTATGCGAAGCAATAAAGAATAACGTGTTCGGGACGCTGAACGTGGTCGAAGCATGCGAGAATAACGATGTCAAGCGCTTTATCATGATCAGCACGGACAAAGCCGTGAACCCCACGAACGTGATGGGTGCGACTAAGCGTATGTGCGAGATGATCGTTTTGAGCCGCACCGGTGAGCGGACGTCCTTCAGCGCGACACGTTTCGGTAACGTGCTTGGAAGCAATGGTTCGGTCATTCCGCTGTTCAAGCGACAGATCGAGCGCGGCGGTCCGATCACCATCACAGACAAGCGCATCACGCGCTATTTCATGACGATCCCAGAAGCCTCGCAGCTTGTAATGACCAGCGGTGCAATGGCGAGCAACGGTGAGCTCTATGTGCTCGATATGGGTAAACCGATAAAGATCTATGAGCTTGCCCAAGATATGATCAGACTGAGCGGGCTAGAGCCGTATAAAGACATAGACATTGTCGAAACAGGCCTCCGCCCCGGAGAAAAACTTTACGAAGAGCTGCTTGTTAAGACTGAGGAACTCGACAAAACAGACAACGATATGATCTTTGTCGAAAGAGATGCTCCATTAACACCTGTAGAGATTAGTCAGAAGCTGGAGATACTAAAAGAAGCACTAAACACGGGCAAAAACAGCACTGTAAAGCAGGCGCTGAAGCAAGTTGTGCCAACGTTCCACGCGCCGGAGGAAGTCAATCAGTATTGCTAATCTTGTATAAACGAGTCTTCTAAGTAAACTGATAAGCGATTCTGCTTTAATGAGATTTCAGCAATGAGCAATCTCTGAACATTACGTAGAAAGCCAATACACTATTCGCTGGAGGTAGATATATTAATTATATCCTATTAAATCTCAGGATGCCTTTACCATACTATGCCGTCACAATACTAGTATGGATAACCGTGTGGCTTATTACAAGAAAACAAGCAGTAGGCGCAGCAGTTGGGTATGGTTTTCTAATACTATCTGTAACAGTTTTATCAAGAGATTCTGTTGACACAAGGGTGATGGAACTGAGGCCGCTTTGGTCTTACAGCAAGGCAATAATGAATAGTGATTTGCGTCAACAAATCGTTGCGAATATCATTATGTTTATTCCATTTGGTTATATACTGTCCTTGATTTCGAAAAGAATAGCGTTATTTGGCTTTATTATACCAATATTCATTGAAATGCTACAGTGGTTTTTTCATAAGGGGTTGTGCGAAATTGACGATGTGATCTCGAATTGTATTGGACTGCTTCTGGGCTTTGGTTTGCTTACCATTAAGGAAAGGTTTTTTAGAATTGAAAAAAAGGCTCATCGGAGTTAGTAATAATATAGTGTCCATACCAATAAGCTTGATATGGAATTAAAGAGGACAAGTAAATGATACTATTGTTTCTTTTTATTGGTTATTTTGTATTATTGAAAATAATAGTTTGCTTGCGGGACGAAAGTCAAAATCTTGATAAAGACAATCCATATTTGGATTCTTCTTTCTCGGCTGTTCTTCCTGAAAACATGAGGCATTTTACTGAACATATGCCTTCAAAGCCTGACAGAAGTATTGGAATATATGAAAGAATCATAAAGACTGTTTTAGATAACGTTCTATCATTTTTCGGGTTGGTCATCTTATCACCTGTCTTTCTCATAATCATGGCTTTGATAAAGGTCGATGATCCAGGACCAATATTTTTTACTCAAAAGCGAATAGGTAAGGATAAACAATTCTTTACTCTGCACAAATTTCGTTCTATGAAAATGAGCACTCCACATGATGTACCGACCCATGAATTGGAAAACCCGGATCAGTATATAACCAAGATCGGTAGATTCCTCAGAAAAAGCAGTTTGGATGAGCTTCCGCAGATATGGGAAATTTTCCGAGGAAAAATGAGCATTATTGGGCCACGTCCAGCTTTATGGAACCAGGCAGATTTGGTTTATGAAAGAGAAAAGTATGCAGCAAATGATGCTTTGCCTGGACTTACTGGGTGGGCACAGATTAATGGTAGAGATGAGTTAGAAATCCCCATGAAAGCAAAGCTAGATGGAGAGTATTGCGAAAGAATTAGTTTTAGATTTGATGCAAAGTGTTTCATTGGAACACTGCTGGCAGTTGTACGGCGAGATGGTGTAGTTGAAGGAGGAACAGGAGAAATGCATAAGAGGGATAAGCAGTAAATATGGAGAGAAAGGTCGTTGTACTTTCAAGTCACACTCCTTCATTATTCTGGTTCAGAATGGATATGATGAAGGAATTCCTTGCTCGTGGTTGGAAGGTCTATGCAATTGCAAATGAAGCAGTTGACGAGTGGTCTGAAAAGTTCAGTGAACAGGGAATTGAGTATAGACAGATTAGTATTCAGCGGAATGGTATGAATCCTATCAAGGATATAAAGGCGTTGAACAGTATAAAAAAAGTGTTGTCTGAGATCGGGCCGGATAAGATTTTCGCATTCCAAGCAAAAACTGTAATATATGGTAGCATAGCGGCTAATCTCCTGGGCATTTTTGAAGTTTACCCACTTATTGCCGGTATGGGATCGGTGTTTCTTAATCATGGAGCGAAAGCAAAAATAGTGAGAACCATTCTAACCACTGAATATCGAATTGCTTTGAAACGATGCCCAGCGGTTTTTTTTCAAAACAATGACGATGAGAGTGTTTTTCGCCAGTACAGAATCTTAAGAAATCAGAGAACTGTAATGTTGCATGGGTCAGGAGTTAACACAGAAAAATTCAGTGTTTCTCAGATTCCATTGCCGCCTGTTTTCATCTGCATTTCGCGCTTAATAAGGGATAAAGGTGTAGGAGAGTACCTAAATGCATGCAGAGAGATTAAGAGAAAACATCATTATATTAGGTGTTTATTGGTTGGGCCATATGATACAAACCCGACAGCAATAACCCCTGAAGAAATACAGGAATTTGTTGTAGACGGTAGTATAGAGTACTTTGGAGAAACTGACGATGTACGCCCATTTTTGTCTCAATCATCTGTATTTGTCTTGCCATCCTATCGTGAAGGTACGCCTAAGACAAATCTTGAAGCTATGGCATGTGGTCGGGCAGTTATAACAACAGATGCTCCGGGATGCAGAGAGACGGTTAATGATGGGGAAAATGGGTTTCTTGTACCGGTAAAAGATATAAAAGCATTGGCTGAAAGGATGGAATGGTTTATTGATCATACTGATGAAATAGAGAGAATGGGTAAAATAGGTCGCAAAATGGCAGAAGCTATTTTCGATGTCAGAAAAGTCGATGATGCCATTTGCGATACAATGGGCATCCATCAGTTATTTCATGATTTATGACAAGGCGAGAACCTAAATAGAAAACAAGGAGAATCGTGAATGAATCTATATGAACAACTAGTTAACAAAGAAGTTAAGCTTTCGCTTGTTGGTCTTGGTTATGTCGGCATGCCAATCGCGGTGGCGTTTGCCAGAAAAATTGACGTTGTTGGGTTCGACCTTAATGAGAAAAAAATCGCGCTGTACGAAAGTGGTATCGACCCAACGCATGAGGTCGGGGACGAGGTCATAAGAAAGTCTACTGTTGAGTTTACTGCAGATGAAACGAAACTACGGGAAGCAAGGTTCCACATCGTGGCAGTCCCGACGCCGGTAAACGATGACCACACGCCCGATTTGCGACCTGTTGAGGGCGCCAGCCGCATACTTGGGCGTAATCTGACTGAAGGCTCTGTCGTAGTGTTTGAGTCCACCGTGTATCCGGGTGTCACAGAGGACGTGTGCGTTCCGATACTGGAGAAGGAATCCGGGCTTAAGTGCGGCGTGGACTTCAAGATCGGGTACAGCCCGGAGCGTATCAACCCCGGTGACAAGATGCATAGGCTTGAGACGATCACTAAAATCGTTTCCGGCATGGATGAGGAGACGCTGGACTGCGTGGCGAAGGTGTACGAGCTGGTGGTGGACGCAGGCGTGCACAGGGCAGAAAGCATCAAGGTCGCCGAGGCCGCGAAGGTCATCGAAAACAGCCAGCGCGACATCAACATCGCTTTCATGAACGAGCTCAGCATCATCTTTAACAAGATGGGTATCGATACTCTGTCTGTGCTAAAGGCTGCGGGCACCAAGTGGAACTTCCTGAACTTCAAGCCGGGCTTGGTGGGCGGGCACTGCATAGGCGTGGATCCGTATTACCTGACTTACAAAGCGGAAATGCTGGGCTATCACAGCCAGGTGATCCTTTCTGGACGGCGCATCAACGACGACATGGGAAAGTACGTGGCGGAAAACTGCGTCAAGAAGCTGATCGCATCGGACAAGGCGGTGCGTGGCGCGAAGGTGGCGATCCTGGGCTTCACGTTCAAGGAGAACTGCCCGGACACCCGCAATACTAAGGTGATAGATATAGTACACGAACTGAAGGAGTACGGCATCACCCCGGTCATCGCAGACCCGGAAGCAGACGCCGCCGAAGCGAAGATGTTGTACGGCATAGAGTTTGTTGATGTGGATTCCATAAAAGGCATGGATGCTGTGATCCTTGCAGTGGCGCACAAGGAGTTCAGTGGCCTCACTATGACACGGATTGACGAATTCTTCGGTGATGGCAAGAAAGTGTTGCTGGATATCAAAGGGCTGCTGGAACGGAAAGAATACGAGGAGGCGGGATATAGCTATTGGAGACTATAAATAATCCAACAGTTCAGGTTTAAAATGCTGTGCGTTATATGGTATGTACAGTATAATGAGATTCATTAAGTGATAGCTACCATGAAAGTAAAAGAAAGCAAAAGTAGTGAGGTGATATCTGTTTGTCTATTGCTGCTCATGAAGTGAAAAAGTATACGGCTTTTATCGTACCTCCTCCGCTTTCCATCGTGGGGAACAAAATGAACTTTAAGCAAAGAGCGTTTTTTGCGTTTCGTTCTCTAAAGCTTATAACTATTTATTATTTAGACAATGACAAAGGGGAAAGCATAGCTAATCTGTATTTAAAGTATAATTACTTTTGGAGATATGCGTTTATGCAGGGATACGCTAATCAATCCGTACTGGACAGCCCCGCATGCACGCAATCGGGGATTGGCAAAAAGAATACTTAATTACATGATTGCTGATTCTGATACAACTTGGACTAACTGCTATGCAGTAGTCCTCTATGATAATACAACTTCTATAAAATGTTTGGAATCCGTAGGATTCAAAAACATTGGATTTGCTAAATGCAAGAAATGGAGTTACAGATTATCATCTGATAAAACAAACCTGATAGTCTTTAAGTATAGTAGAGGAGAATGATATGGGAGTAGCCAGAGCACTAAAAAGCACTGTTATAAAACTAAGCGAGAAAGGAGCACTTGGCTCTGAAATATATCATCATATAAAGTATCTTGCGGCAAAAACACTTGGAACAATTCTAGGTGAAGACAAGTACGCAAAATGGTTTTATCATTTATATACTGGGAAAAAACTAAATATACAAGAGCCAAGGTACTTTGATGAGAAGCTTTGGTGGCTAAAGCTTAATAACCGTGACCCTCAATTAACTAGGTGCTCGGATAAAAATGCAGTAAGAAGCTATGTAGAAGAGTGTGGATTAAAAAACATACTTATTCCACAACTGGATGTGTTGGATGATGTCTCACAGTTGGATTTAACAAAATATGAAACAGAAATCGTTGTTAAGTGTAATCATAATTCCGGAGGACATCTGTTTTATAATCCGAAAAAACCCCTACAGACAAAGGATATCACAAGACATAAAAAGGAATTGAATTTTATACTTCATCAAAATGCATATGTACTTTCCAGAGAGTGGAATTATAAAAACATTAAGCCTTGTTTAGTAGTAGAGGAAGTTATTCGTGATGTTCACAACCAACTACCGTTGGATTACAAGTTCATGTGTTTTGACGGTGAACCCAAGTTGCTGTTCTTGGATTTGGGCGTCATAAATCCTGACAGCTCATATAATCATAACTATCCTCGAAATATCTACGACATGGATTTTAATCTGTTGCCTGTTCATGAAACAAGACCTAATGCTGATTATCATGTCGATAAACCAAAGCACTTTGAAGAAATGGTGGAAATTGCCAGAACGCTTTCAAAGCCTTTCCCGTTTTGCCGTGTTGACTTGTATAATGTGGATGGAAAGATTTATTTTGGTGAAATCACATTCTACCATGGTGGTGGTTGCAACAATATCCAGCCAGAAGAGTGGGATCTGAGAATGGGAAGCTGGATCGACCTAAATAGTGAAAAAATAGTAAGGAAGAACTGAGTTTGTGAATAAGCCTCTTCGTGTACTCTGTGTTTTTTCCATATTGGACCACGGCGGATCGGAATCCATGTGCATGAATCTATACAGGCACATCGACCGCGAAATAGTGCAGTTTGATTTCGTCAAGCATACGCCCGACAAAGGTGCGTTTGAAGAAGAAATCCTGTCAATGGGTGGACGTATCTTCGAAGCGCCAACATATAAGCTGTATAATACGGTTTCATATTGCCTTTGGTGGAAGAAGTTTTTGCTGGCTCACCCAGAGTATCGTATTATTCATGGGCACTACTTTACCATATCGGCAGTGTACTTTTGTGTAGCAAAAAGACTTGGAAGAATAACGGTAGGACATATCCATGCTTCGGCAATGAGCAGCAAGATAAAGGATCGATTGGTACACAGAATTAGCAAGTATACTGATATAGCGCTGGCCTGTTCTGAAATGGCCGGGAAATGGGCATACGGTGATAGGCAGTTTACCGTACTTAACAATGCCATAGATATTGACCGATTTAGATACAACCCGGAAACTCGTGCCACATATCGACGTGAGCTTGGACTAGGTGACAGCCTAACGCTTGGCACGGTGGCTAATCTGTCGACGGTCAAAAACCCCATGGGGTTGATTGATATTTTTTGTGCTGTAAAAAAGCGTTGTCCTGACGTTCATCTGATATGGGTCGGTGAAGGCTCGTGCCGCGAGGAAATCGAGGCTCGTTTGCAACAAGAAGGCTTGACTGAAGCTGTACATCTGTTGGGCACGCGAAACGATGTGTCTGATGTGTTACAGGCGATGGACGTTTTTTTGCTTCCTTCGTTCAATGAGGGTTTAGGAATTGCGGCTATAGAGTCTCAAGCAGCTGGATTAGAAACGTTTTGTAGCGATACAGTTCCAAGAGAGGCTGGAGTTACGCATTTATGTCATTTTCTGCCACTAGATAACACTAGTATGTGGGTTGATGCTATATGTCAGCTGAATCGCAACTATAGACGTGAGAATACAGAAATTGAAATCGGAAACAGAGGATTCGATATTAGGCATACCACAAAATGGTTGCAAGAATTCTATTTAAGTCTTTCTTATTAAAGGTGAGTAGAGAAAGATGAGTTTTACAATATTACCAGTACCATTAGCACTCATGGGTGCGATAGCGATGAGCATCGTATGGTCTACCCCTTTTGTAGCAATACTCTTTCCAATGGTGATTATTGGCATCATAGCATCAATAAACTGTTCTAAGCTTGGAACTAGTAGTAATCGCCAAGCACTTTTCTTTTTAATATATGCTGCAACTATTGCTTTTATGATTTACGAAGTGCAAGCTCAGGATATTCCACTTATGGGTATAGACTGGAAAGGCTTTTCAGCAAGAGCTGAATACAACCTGACTAGTGGTAAGTATGGGATTGCGCTGCTTTTTTCGGACTTAACGGAAGATTTATACGCGAAAATCATTTCTGTTATATATCAGGTTTTTGGAGTATATCCAAAAATGATTCATTGTTATACTTTCCTATTTAGCCAACTTCTTGTCTATCATTTTATATCGTTCTCAGCAGAGTTTTGTGAAGACAATGGAGATGCAACAGCAATTCCGCTATTATTATCGATTATCCCTGTTTTTGTCTTACATTCTGTGGCTTTTTTACGTGAGATACCGATTGCTCTTTTTTTCGTGATGGCGCTAAAGCATTATTATCGATACCTTAATAGCGCTGCTCCCAAACAGTTATTTATGGCTTTATCGTATGGCATTATTGCGTCAATATTTCATAGCGGCATGATTGTTGTTCCAATTGTGTTTCTTGTTAGTCTACCGTTTTATTCTGCAAAGAATACAACATTAAAAGCAAACCCAATCATTTTGATAGGTGTTGTTATTGCAATGTTTGTCCTGTTTTCTTCACCAATAGGACAGATGATGTTAAGTAAACTGAATACGAATGATAATGTATTACAGACAATCTCTAATCATGTCACTACAGATGCCACAACGAGTTATATTAGTTCTACTCCGACGAGTTATAGTGCGATGGTATTACAAACGCCCATAAGAACGCTTCTTTTCGAGTTGGTTCCATTGCCGTGGCATATCCGGTCGCTGTCTACAGGCTTATCATGGTTGTTGGATGGTACTGTCAGACTAATTTTTCTATACTGGGAGATTAGACTTATTTTTCATCTGAACAAGATAGGAACAACACCTCAAAAAAGAGTCATGTTATATGCGTTCGTTTTCATATGGTTTTTCTTTGGCATACTTTGTGGTTGGGGTACAACTACATATGGAACTGCTATTAGACATCGCGTCAAAGCGTTGCCAGCCGAAGTTGTGATGGTGTATTTCAGTTATGTTTATCAAAAAAAGGGCAGGGTAATATGAAGCAAAAAAAGGTTCTACACATTGCGCCAGGTTTTCTATATGGTGGTATTGAAAAACGTCTTGTTGATTGGTACAAACTCATGGATCGTGACTTGATTCGTTTTGATGTGGTAAAAGTCACGCCAGACACACCTAATAGATTGGTCGCCCAAATTGAGGAATTAGGCGGTAAAGTTTTTTCAATTCCACCATTAGGAGCGAGAACAGCTATAGCCCATATTCAGGCGATAAGAAACATAGTTAGGGAAGGAAATTATACAGCCATTCATTCACATTCATTATCATATGGGTATTTCCCTTTGAAAGAAGCAAAGAAGCTTGGCTGCAAGAAGCGAATACTACACTCCAGAACTATTAAATCTAACCCTGGCGAACATATGGTCGCAGCAAAAAACGTGTTAGCGCATCTTTCGCAGATATACGCAACTGATTTTTTTGCGTGTTCAAATGAAGCTGGCGATGCGGCATTTAGGGGAAGGCATAAGTTCAGAGTAATTAATAATGGTATCTTTTTAGACAGCTTTACTTATGACCAACAGATCAGACGTGCAAAAAGATACGAACTTGGTATAAGCGACGAATTCGTTGTCGGATATGTTGGTCGATTCTCACCACCTAAAAATATACCTTTTTTGTTTCGTATGTTTGCACTTTTACATAAAAAGAAACCATCCACTAAGTTATTAGTCGTTGGTGATACAAATGATATTCCATCGATTAAAGCAGAAGTTGACATAATAACAGAACAAAATGATATGTCCGATAGCATTATTTATGCGGGCAGACAGGAACAAACAACAGCTTGGATGGATGCAATGGACGCATTTGTTCTCCCGTCTTTATTTGAAGGCTTTGGAACCGTTTCCGTAGAAGCACAAGCTAATGGTTTACCTTGTGTACTGTCAGACAATGTTCCAGTATCGACAAATGTTACAGGGGAAGCAATATATCTCCCACTTATTGAAGAAAGATGGGTTGAAGAGCTACTAGGGCTCAGTTCGCATGCTCGAAATCCAGGAGACATACAGAAAATCGCCGATGCGGGTTTTGACGTTCGAACAACGGCTAAATGGTTAGAACAGTTTTACCTGTCAGAAGTTGACAATTAGTGGAGGATACCATGAATATCTTAGATTTATCAGTAAACCTCCGTTGTCGACTAGAAGGCATTTGGAAACATGTATATATCAACTCAAAGACGACATTCAATCGTGCAAAACTGAAAACCGGGTTGGGTGATATTATAGGCTCATCAGAATACCCAGTAAAGCTTATATCCTCGCATTTAGCTGGGAATATCGATATAAAATATGGTGGAGTGTTACTGAATTGTGATTTAAAAACATCTCATTCTGGAAAGATACAACTAGATAGATTTGTTAGTGCAAACAATTTGTCAATTGAAGCTGCAGATGCCACAGTGAAAATTGGCAGTTTTTGTAGTATTGCCAAGACTGCCATTCTTTTAACGGGTCATGATTATAATCGAATTACAACTTACTATATCAAACGTCATGTATTGAGAGAGAATGACCCGTTAGAAGTCAAATACAAGGGAAAAGAAGTGGTTATTGGGCATGATGTGTGGGTTGGATATGATACAATCATTTTAGGCGGGGTCCACATTGGAAATGGCGCAATTATAGGTGCGGGGAGTGTTATAACGAAAGATGTTGAACCATATGCGATATATGCAGGCAATCCCGCACGCTTTATTAAATGGAGGTTTTCTGAAGAAACCATCTCTACCATCCAGAAAACATGTTGGTGGCATTATGATTTGGATCAATTAAAGCAATTGGCGATGAAATCTGATACTCCTATAAACCAATTTTTAGCGAGTCATTTCATAGTTGAGGGGGTATTAGGGGGACAAATATGAGATTTGCATATGTAAGTGGAATAACCAATGATAGCTTTGTAAAAGGTATGCTGATAATGTTTAGCTCATTAAATCAGCATTGCAAAGCAACAGGCATTGACAGAATATGTTTTGTTACGGAAAATGTTACAAAAGAGACCAGAAGGTTAATAGAAAAAAGAGGAATTCTTTGCATAGAAGTACCTTACATAAAAGGGACAGATAGTGGCCGCTGGAAGACAACATTTCAAAAACTAGCTATTTTTTCGTTTATCCAGTATGATAAACTGGTGTGGGTAGATGCTGACATGATCGTTATGGCTAGTTTAGACAGCTTGTTTAACAGGCCGCATATGTCTGCCGTCAGAACACGTATGCCTACTGCCACGACGGGAGTTTATTCATTTAATAGTGGATTGATGGTGATTGCCCCCAATGTTTTCGAATATGAGGGAATAGTTTCAACTGTTGATAGTGTTATTAATCAATTCTCAAGCCTCCATATAAATCCTGGAGATCAGAATGTCCTTAATGAGTATTACAAACTATGGCCTATGGCCGAAGAAAACCAGCTTGAAGATGGCTATAATGTATTTTTTGGATCAATAGAGAGTTACATTGATAATGGATATAGTGCGTTTAACGATAATAAAAAACGGATATATATCGTACATTTCACAGGGCCTCACAAACCTTGGGAGAAACGTTTTTGGTTTACAATCAAGGCGTGGATCAGAGCAATAAGATACCAACACCATATTCCAAATGCCGAAACCAGAAAAATCCTTAGTCGGTACTACTCTATTATGCGAGAAGTTGAAAATGAACAAAGAAAAAGTCAGACATGATTCTACATTAGGTGGCGATGCAGTAAAACTCACTCTATCAAGAGCTTTTACGTTAGTGATAAACCTGGTTGCTACGATGCTGATTTCGCGATACAGAACTACTGAAGAGTATGGTACTTACTCTCAGTTACTGCTTGTAATCAGCTTGTTTTCAACCATTTTCCTGCTTGGCTTGCCTAATAGTATCAATTACTTTTTATCAAGAGCAAACTCAGTAGATGAGGAAAATGGTTTTTTATCGAATTATTATACATTGACGACAGCATTAAGCTTGGTTCTAGGCTTTTCTTTGGTTGTTGCTTCTGGCCTTGTAGTGGATTATTTCGCTAATGCCTGTATTGCTGATTATAAGTTTTTTCTCCTTTTGTATCCGTGGGCGACCATAACCATGCATTCAATTGACAACGTAATGGTTGTATACAAGAGAATCAATACTCTGATTGCTTTCAAAGCTATTTATAGTGTGCTGCTGGTAGGAATTGTGATAGTAAACCATGTGCTTGAACATAGCTTTACTCAATATATGATTGGGTTTACAGCTTTGAATATTGGAGCTGGTGTTTGTACTATTATACTGGCTAATGACCCAAAACACCACTTGCTTCCTAGAATCAATAAAAAGACAATCAATAGAATACTTGTTTTCTCGATCCCGATAGGCATTTCGACACTGGTTGGAACATTGAATGCGGAGATAGATAAACTATATATTGGTTATGTTGCAGACACTGAGAAACTTGCTATTTATACCAATGCAGCGCAAGAACTTCCAATAAACATTATTGCTAGTTCTGTATGCGCTATTATGATACCAAAAATAGTATCAATGGTGAAAGAAGGGTTGGTGCAGAAAGCCATCGATAAATGGAAAACCTCTGTTGAGTTATCATTCATTGTTATATGCTTCATGGTGTGTGGGGTTGTTGTCTATTCCAAAGAAGTTATGACGATTCTTTATTCTGAGAAATACTTGCCGGGAGAAACGGTTTTTAGAGTCTATTCATTTACATTACTGTTAAGAGTTACATACTTTGGGATGTTTTTGAATGCCTTTGGAAAGCCCAAATATATCCTTGCAAGCAGCCTTATATCACTGGCTTTCAATGCGATTTTTAATCCTTTGTTCTATTCTTTCTTCGGGCTGGTTGGTCCAGCGATTTCGACGGTTTTAGCGATTCTAGTGATGCAATTTAGCCAGTTACTAATGTCTTCGAAATTGCTCCATAGACCTATACATATGGTTTTCCCGTTTGGCAAACTAATTGGTGTTACATGTATTAGTGTGATTATAGGCATCGCCTTTGGTTTTATAAAACGACTGATACCTCTTGAAAACTATTTCGGTGAAATCATGGAATCTGTTCTACTGGGGTTTGTATGGGGTGGTGTATACTTCCTCATCTATAAAAAACGAATTGTATGTTTATGGAATGAATTACAATGAATTGAATAGTGTTTACATCTATTGCGATGATAGAAATAAGCGAGTAATATAGGAGAATATTCAATGGGCTATAATGTTCTAACGTTTAAATCAACTACCCTCTTCCTCGTCACTGGCGGTGCGGGCTTTATCGGATCGAACCTTTGCGAGGCGATCCTAAAACTGGGATATCGCGTGCGGTGCCTGGATGATCTATCTACTGGTAAACAGGCGAATGTGGATATGTTCCGTGAGAATCAAAACTATGAGTTCATCAAAGGTGACATCAAGGATCTAGATACCTGCATGAAGTCTTGTGAAGGTGTAGATTATGTACTTAATCAAGCAGCATGGGGGAGTGTGCCGCGTTCAATTGAGATGCCTTTGTTCTACTGCGCGAACAACATTTCCGGCACGCTGAACATGCTCGAAGCAGCAAGGCAGAATGGTGTCAAAAAGTTTGTTTACGCTTCCTCGTCATCCGTCTATGGTGACGAGCCTAACTTGCCGAAGAAAGAAGGAAGGGAAGGCAACCTCCTTTCGCCGTATGCTGTCAGCAAACGTGCGGACGAGGAATGGGCGAAGCAGTACACCCGCCACTACGGGTTGGACACCTATGGCCTCAGGTACTTCAACGTCTTCGGTAGGCGGCAGGATCCCAACGGAGCGTACGCAGCGGTGATTCCGAAATTCATCAAACAGCTACTGCACGGCGAAGTGCCTACAATCAACGGCGACGGCAGGCAGAGCCGGGACTTCACATACATTGAAAATGTGATCGAGGCCAACCTGAAGGCTTGTCTGGCACCGCACGAGGCCGCTGGGGAAGCGTTCAACATCGCTTTCGGTGGACGCGAGTACCTGATTGACATCTATTACGGCCTCACCAAGGCGCTTGGCGTGGACATAGAACCGATTTTCGGCCCAGATCGCCCAGGTGATATAAAGCATTCAAACGCTGACATCAGCAAGGCACGTGAAATGTTGGGCTATAATCCTGAATGGAGCTTCGAACGCGGCATCAAGGCTGCCATTGAGTGGTACAAACAAAACCTGTAACCGGGTGAGACATGACTGACGAAAGCAAATTGGTTTTTGACATTCTCAAAGGAGCATTGTGGGGTGGAACTCTTATTGACACACAGATTTCTGATGAAATCTTACGTGAGTTGAAAGCCCAGACAGTGGATGGCATCGCCTTGGCAGCCTTGCCGAATCGTGGTAATATAAAGTATGTGTGTGTGTCGCAGTTTGTACAGATGGCAACGGTTCAAACGGAGGCTCTACGCATACTGGAGGACGCAAAGATTCCAGCAGTGGTTATTAAGGGCACCGCCACTGGTAAAGACTATCCGGAACCTTATCTGCGACGGTATGGTGACATCGACATTTTGGTTCATCCTGACAACTATATCACTGCTATTAGCACGCTAGCGCAAAATGGGTTCATTCGGGGAGAAGAGATTGGCAATGATGAAACTCCCTTTTATAAAAACAGTCAAATCATCGAACTCCACCGAAGCCCTGCAGGATTAAATAGTGTGAAGGAAGGCCGGGCCATCTTCGACTACATGGTTGCAGGCCTGAAGGACATTCAGAATGTAAAGATCGATAGACCGCATTGTGAGTTTCCCATGTTGCCATGGAAGCAGCACGGGCTGGAGTTGATATGGCACATTCGAGTGCACCTATATAACGGTATCGGATTAAGGCATATTATTGATTGGATGATGTTTGCGAATAGTTACCTGCGAGACCATAACGCATTCGAGGAGTTCCATGCGGTGCTGGAAATGGCGGGACTGTTCAGGTTAGCGCAAGTGGTGACACGCATGTGTCAAATGTATCTAGGCCTCATGGGAGAATTCTGCTGGTGTGCGGATGCGGACGAAGCAACTTGCACTGAGCTTATGGAATACATACTGGATCAGGGTAACTTTGGCTTCAAGCGTCCGGATGATAAAGCTGCGAAAGTCCTTACATGCTACCACAATCCCATCCGATTTTTGAAGAGGATGCAGCAGTGTGGACTGTATGACTGGACGGCGGCTCGGAAGTACCCAGTACTCAGGCCATTTGCGTGTTTGTACACGGGCATAGTGGGGCTGAAACACTATGTATTAGATAAAAACGGGCGAAAACGCCTGAAAGAAGGTATCAGTCAACAGAGTAAACGGCGTGCACTTTTCAAACGTCTGTATGATGGAGATTAGTACGCACTGGGCATGCGGACAGAATCCTGGACCAATAGAGAAGGAGGAAGTCCATGTATACCCTAGAAGAACGATTGCTGGCCATTAAAACATACTACGAAACGGGAAGGAACAGCAAAGCAACAATCCGACGTTTGGGATATCCAGATAAAACCAATCTGTATCGATGGCTCAAAGAGTACGAAAGGAATCATAGTCTTCATGAGCACAGAGTTCGCTACAGTAAGTTTACAGAGGAAGAAAAACGAGCCGCCGTAG
>JAEEGL013111751.1_pt1 | contig 29433 bp, 29 predicted proteins | sample 9134231 | NCBI WGS metagenome assembly JAEEGL01 (sample SAMN16246548, study PRJNA631951) | gut metagenome | biome: gut microbiome; feature: rumen; material: fiber-attached | host: Bos | place: Iran: Karaj | collected 2018-10
CAGGACGATGGACCTGCACTCCAGATGCGCCTTCACGCCCTCGCAGTTGCCCACGAGCTTTCCGCGTGCGACCATCCTTCCGCCGGTGTTGATGCTCCTCGACATGATCTCGGCGCTGGTGCCGGGTGCGTTGAGGATGACGGATCCTCCGGTATCGATGTCCGAACCCTCTGACGCAAGGCAGATGGTGTTGTACCTGCAGGATGCGCCCTCTCCGTCCAGATAGGCGACGGGGAAGCTCTGGAGGGTCCCCACGGGGTTCAGCAGGACGTAGTTGTTGACGTACTTGGCGTTCTTCCCGAGCCTGGCTACGGTCCTGGGCCTTACGGCGGTGTCCTTGTTCCAGTTGTGGATCATGGAGAACGACAGCGAACCGCCGTCCTTGATGAATATCTCGGAGACCCCGATGTGCAGTGCGTTGTTGGCGTGCCTGTCGGTGGTGCATCCGGTGATGATCTCCAGGGATGCGTCCTCCTCGACGATGATAATGTTGTGGAGGTTCTGCATGGATCCCCTGTTCTTCAGGAGCATGCATGTCTGCACGGGGTGCTTGGCGTGGTAGCCCTTCTTGACGCGGATGAAGTACCCGTCCGAGTCCTCCAGATAGGTCTTGGCGGTGAACTTGTCCTTCTCCGGGTCGACGGCCTTCCAGCTGTAGTCCTTCAGCCAGTCGTACTTGGCGAGAGCGTCCTTGGTGGACAGGAGCTCCACGCCCTCCTCGGCGTTGTTGGAACAGTGGCTCATGCCGTTGTTGATGAAGATGATCGTACCGTCGCGGTTGACGTTGTCGGTGGTGACTCCCACGTTGATCATGGATTCCTTCATGGTCTCCGACGCCTTGTCCAGGTCCTTGACCTGCTCGACGTCCTTGGTGCCGACCTCGTACTTCGAGATGTCCACGTCGGGACCGAAGGCCGCGGTCTTCCCGAGCGCTTCCTTCACTCCTTTATCTCCACCATTCTGCATGATATGCACTCCTTGTATCCTCTTTCTCTGATGTCCTTCAGCAGGTCCATCGGGCGTCCCGAGCAGCGGATGAGTCCCTCCTTGAGGATGTATCCCTTGTCCGCTCCGATGTAATCCAGGATCTGTCCGGTGTGGGTGATGACCAGCGCCGACGTGTGGCGCGAGCACTGGGATCCCTTGCATCCGGGTCTGGGCTGGTAAAGCAGGTCGTGGACCTTGTTCCCTATGAGGTCGATGCTCTCGAGGTCGACACCGGACTCGGGCTCGTCGAGGAGGATGAACTCCGGCTTCTGGGCGGTGAGCTGCAGGAGCTCGGACCTCTTGATCTCCCCTCCGGAGAATCCCACGTTGATGTCCCTGTTGAGGAAGGATTCCATCCTGAACTCCTCGGCGTGGTCCAGCGCGGTCTTGTCGTACTTGGCGGCAGCGACGACCAGGTCGCCGAGCTTGACGCCGACGACGTTCGGGGGCCTCTGCATCATCATGCCTATTCCGAGTCTGGCGCGTTCATCGACGCCCATGTGCGTGATGTCGATCCCCTTGAATATGATCTTGCCCTTGGTAACGGTGCAGTGCCCGTATCCCATGATAGCGGCCAGCAAGGTGCTCTTCCCTGAACCGTTGGGTCCGAAGAGCACGCATGTCTCCCCTTCCTCGACCTTGAGGCTGACCCCTTTGAGGATCTCCCTGCCCCCGGCCTCGACGTGAAGGTCAATGATCTCTAGCATGATTCCACCTTGCCATTTAACATCGATAACCTATAAAAGAGATTGGTGGCGGGAACATATCTGGTAGGCTGTATGGGGAAAAAGGGGGGAAAGGTTTTGTCCGAACCCGGAGGTTCAGAAGAAGTAGAATCCGCAGCCTTCTCTGATCGAGATGTCCGCTACGAGTCCGAGACGTTCGATCGGGCCTGTGTAGCGTCTGACGGCGTTCTTGCCTTCGGACGGGAGGGCCTCCGTGAGGATCCTGACCTCCTCGGCCATCCTCTTGGCCTCCTCAGGTGTGTAGATCCTTCCGCTGGCGGCACCTTCGGGAGCGGATGCGATGATCTCGCATCCCCTCTTCGCCGCGATGGCCGGCAGTTCGCTGGAATCCGGACCGTAGGCACCGATGCATCCCCTTCCCTTGTCCCATGACAGGGGGCAGGCCGCACAGATGGCGTTGGCCTCGTCGAAGTCCACCTGGTCCCAGCCCGTGATCCTGTTCTCAGGGAGGGAGAGGGCGAGGGCCTCCTCCATGCCTGCGGCATCGAGCTTGGAGGCGTCCACCCATCCGGTGTACCTCCTGACCATCTTCGGGGCCAGGACGGCACGGTCGTCTTCTTTCTTGACCTTCTCCATGTAGATGACGTCGGTCTCGTCGTTGAGCCTGTTTCTCTTCATGAAGGCCTCGAAATCGGGGAACAGCGCCTTGGCGTCCTCCAGCGTGACGATCTCGTCGTATTCCGCCGCATCGCCGAACTGGGTGTGGTCGCTGACAAGGAGCTTCCTTATCTCTTTCTTGAGCTTGGCACAGGGCGCACTGGGTGCATCCTTCTCACATATCGCTATGCTTATTCCCATCGTTACACCTCATCGCTCTCATCGAAATCAAGGTTGCCCTTCTCCTTCTTCTTGAACGAGTGCTTCTCATCCTTCTTGTTGAACTTCTTTGCGAGGTTCTCCAGATAGTCCTTGCGGTTGTCCGAGAACTCGGTGAACGCGAGGAATCCCTTCACGAATGCGATGATCGACAGGATGTAGATGATTCCCACGATGCTCAGTGTGAAGTCCAATCCGGCCACCATGGCGCTGGCGGATCCGAGCGAATCCCCGCTGAGGGAGACGTTGAGATGTCCGCCGTTGGTGAACATCAGCAGCATGATCGACAGGTACACCGCGGCGATGAATTTGAACGGGATCCTCGCGTAGTTGCCCGCGGGATAGTATCCGATGAATATGGCCAGGATCACCAGGGGTACGGAGTACAGCATGTATCTGTCAAGGTACGTCCCGAACTCCTTGATGATGGGGCTGAAGTCTATACCGGAACCGGTTATGTCCCCGAGGTTGGGGCCTATTCCGTCTATGAGCGAGATCATCGCCAGAGGGAACAGGATGTAGGCCACGATCGCCTTGCACAGGTAGTAGAACGAACCTGTCCAGGATCCGCATCTGAGCGAGAAGTCCGATAGGTAGTCCTTGCTCATGCTGTCGCCCCCATCTCGGCGTATTTCTTGAGGAACTGCTCCAGCGAGTCGCTTACGCCCTCGAGCTGGCTGATGTACTTCTCGGCGTTGGCCTTCGTCTCGGGGTCCAGATCGTCTATCTCGGACGGGGAGAACGTTATGTCTCCTTCTCCGTAGTTGAAGGTGATCGTTTCATCGCTTTTCTCCTTGACCGCATCGAGGATGCTGTTGACGACGTCCATGATCGAGACGTTGTCCTCGTCCCCGGTACCGACTATGAGCTGTACGTTGTCGCCGTCGGTGTCAACGGAGAAGCTGATGTCCTTTCCGCCGATGCTGATGTCGAACTCCGCTCCTCCGGGCGGCAGGGACGAGATGATGCTGGACATCATCGATTCTGATTCCAGTCCGGACAGCGTGATCTCGGCGTGGGACACCTCGCTCGAGCCAGTGGTGGTCTTAGTCATTCCCTTCTCGAAGGAACCCGTGCTCGAGAGCGGGATGTTGAGTGTCATCTTCAGGTCGACCCCTGCGAGGTTGCTGTTGTACGTACCCTTGACGTGGAGCGTCACCGGGAGGACCAGTCCGGGTGTGCCGCTGCTCATGTTGTCGGTAACGAAGAACAGGGCTACCTCCGCCATAGGGATGTCCGCATCGATCGGTATCATAACTTCGGGGTGCTGTTTGTCTATCGTCGCAGGACCGATCGAGATGAGATCCTTGGTCATGGTCCCGTCGCGGGAGACCATGAACGCCTCGACGGTAAGGTCGCTGATGTCCTGGTCTATGGATGAGACCACCTTGTACTGGCCGTGCACCTTGAGTGTCAGCCCGTCAGGGATGATTTCCAGCTCCTCCTCGGTCTGCAGGTCGACCCCACCCATCACCAGCGGGAGGGCCGAAACGACGAGAACAACAACCAATGCTATAGAGACCAGCATGATTGCTATCTTCATCAGGGTCGTGAAGCCTTTCATACGGAGTGTATGGGCTTTGAAATATAATTATTCTGTCGGATGCGCGGGCCCGCAACGCGCAACTATCAATAGGACGAACGCCATCTCGGTCCAATGGCAGAGATAAGGATACGGAAGAGGAAGAGGATGAGAGCCAAGGAGATCAAGGCGCTGGCGGACCAGCTGTCCTCGGCACTGGGCGTCCCCGTCTTCGGCGAGGACGATCCCGTGGATACCGCAGAGGGCCCGGATTACGGTCTGATCTATGTCGGAAACGACATACTGGGTCTTGTGTATGAGGGTCAGCCCTTCCTCACTGTAAGGGGTCTGCAGAAGTACCGTCCGGAGCACCGTTTCGTCACGGTGGACATGGGCGCGGTAAGGTTCGTGACCAACGGCGCGGACGTCATGGGCCCGGGCATCACCGAGGCCGACGACGGAATCTCCGTCGGCGACATGGTATGGATCAGGGACGAGAAGAACAGGGTCCCGCTGGCGGTCGGTGTGGCGCTCCGCGACACCGAAGGTATAAGGAGCAAGGAGAAGGGCAAGGCCATCCAGATGCTCCATTACGTCGGTGACAAGCTCTGGAAGGCCGGGGAGTGAGACGTTGTTCAGGAAAGGCGGGTCCGCAGAGGATTCCGAGAAGCAGCCGGTGTTCGTCGATCTCGCCGATTATCCCGTGACCGATACTTCCGGCGACAAGAGGGTCAAGGTGCTCAGACCGACGGAATCGGCCGATCTCAGGTCGCTCAAATCCTACATTCTCTCGAGGATAACGGTGATCGTCGACCTCACGTTCTACACGGGCGACACGAACATAGCGGGCAGCATAGTGCGCGATTCGGTCTCGGAATGCGGCGGGAACATGTGGACGGTGAATCCGTCGGTACTGATAGCCGCTCCGTTCGACGTCGAAGTGGACAACGGTGAATGACATGAGGGGAGGAAAGACCGTCTACGACCCCATACACGGGAGCATCTCGGTGGACGGACCGTTCCTCGATCTGCTGGACCGTCACGAGATGCAGAGGCTCAGGCATGTGAGGCAGCTCGGCCTGAGCAACACGGTGTTCCCCGGGGCGAACCACACCCGTTTCGAGCACAGTCTGGGCGTCTATCACCTGGCCGGCCGTATGGCCGATGCGCTGGGGATGACGAAGGAGGAGGCTGACATACTGCGTACCGCCGCGATGCTGCATGACGTATGCCATCCGCCGTTCTCCCATACGCTCGAGAGGACCATGGAGGACCTCACGGGCTGCGACCATATGGAGATGTCCCGCAGACTCATCTTCGGAGAGGTACCCTCATTCCGGGAAAGGGACAAAGGATTCTTCGAAGGAACGGAGCCGATCTCCGTCCTGCTGGAGGACAGCGGCATCCCGCCCGAGCGCGTATGCGACCTCATAATCAATCCCGTGTCGAAGGTGGGCTGGTTCGAGGAGGGCGGGGAGAACAAGCAATCCTTCTTCGCGTCCAAGGATTACGCCCATCAGATCATACACGGTCCCGTGGACGCTGATCAGATGGATTATCTGATGAGGGACGCCCACTACACGGGGCTCAATCAGGGTGCGATAGACACCGAACGCATACTGTCCCAGATGGCCATCCATAACGATCAGGTGGTGCTCCGCAAAGGCGCCATAACCGCTGCGGAGGGACTGATGGTGGCGCGTTCGCTCATGTATTCCACCGTCTATTATCACAAGACCGTCAAGGTCATCGAGGCCATGCTTAGGCGTGCTGTCGAGATATCCGGGCTGGATATGTCGGAGCTGTACCTCATGACCGATGCCGACCTCATAACGGCGCTGCTGTCCTCGGGCGGGAAGTCCGCGGATTTGATGAGGAGCGTCATGAACCGCAGACTCTACAAGAAGTGCCTGACCGTGTACTCGATAGACGCCGATGATGATTTCAAGGCCTCGCTGGTGAGGTTCTCCACGCCCGACGGGCGCCGTCAGCTGGAGGAGGAGATTGCTTCCTCGGCCGGCGTGGATCCGAGGGACGTAATAGCGGACATACCGTCGGAGTCGGCGCTGCTCTCCAAGGTCAGGATAGGGAAGACGGACGTATCCATCATAGATTCGGAGGACAGGGTCAGGTCGATAACGAAGTACTCCTCCGTCGCCAAGGCTCTGCAGTCCCGCGGGGCCATCGATTGGGCGGTCATGATATCCGCACCCGAGAAGGATCAGGAGGCCGTCCGCCGCGCCGCGGTCAGGACATTATCCTTTGACGACACCGACCGGGCGTAACCTGGCGACCTTTCCGGCAAGACCGCTGGCACATACAACGGAGACCACCGTGTCCATGTCCTTGTAGGCCTGAGGTGCCTCTTCGGACAGCCCTTCGTCGGAACCCTTTCTGAGCGTGATGCCCCTTCCGCTGAGGTCCTGCTCGATGTCCCTGGCGCTAATCGCTCCGGCTGCCTTCCTGGACATCTTCCTTCCGGCTCCGTGGCAGGTAGTGCCGAAGCTTTCCTGCATGGCACCCGGACGTCCCACGAGGATGTAGGTCCCCGCGCTCATGTCGCCGGGGATGATGACAGGCTGTCCTATGTCCCTGTATTTCATCGTGATCTCGGGTCTGCCAGCCGCGAAAGCGCGGGTGGCGCCCTTCCTGTGGACGAGCACGTCCATGCTGTGTCCCTCGACGTCATGCCTCTCCTTCTTGGCGATGTTATGGGCGACGTCGTAGACCACGTCCATGCCCATGTTCTCGGCGGAGTCCCCGAGCACGTTCTCGAAGGATTCCCTGATCCAGTGGGTGATCATCTGTCTGTTGGCCCATGCGTAGTTGGCGCCGCAGCACATCGCCCTGTAGTACTCGTCCCCAAGTCTGGAATCCAGCGGGGCGCAGGCCAGCTGTCTGTCGGGTAGCTCGACGTTGTTCTCCCTCACATAGCGTTCCATGAGCTGGAGGTAGTCCGTGGCGATCTGGTGCCCGCATCCTCTGGAACCGCAGTGGACCGTGATGGTCAGACATCCTTCCTTGAGTCCGAATGCCTTCGCGGCGCGTTCGTCGAAGATCTCGTCGACGACATCGACCTCCAGGAAGTGGTTACCCGATCCGAGGGATCCCAGCTGGGGGAGCCCTCTCTTCCTGGCCTTGTCGCTCACCAGCGATTCGTCGGCATCCTTCATGCATCCGTACTCTTCGGTGACCTCGAGGTCCCTGTCCCATCCGAAGCCGTTCTCCACGGCCCAGGAGGAACCCGAACCCAGGATGTCGGCCAGTTCCTTCTGGCCGACCCTCTTCAGTCCCTTGGATCCCAATCCGGAGGGGACGTTGTCGTAGAGGGCGTCCATGATGGCGTCCATCTTCCCCTCCACATCCTTCAGCGTGAGGTCGGTCCTGATGGTCCTGACTCCGCAGTTGATGTCGAACCCTATCCCTCCGGGGGATATCGATCCGCTGTCGGCATCCACCGCCGCGACCCCTCCGATGGGGAAACCGTATCCCCAGTGGATGTCCGGCATGGCCATGGAGCTCCCGACGATCCCGGGGAGGCAGGCGACGTTGGCCGCCTGCAGCGGAGCGTTGTCGTTCCTGATCTGTGCCAGCATGCTCTCGTTGGCGAAGATGACGGCGTTGGTGCGCATGCCCGGGACGGTACCCTGCGGGATCTCCCACCTGTTCTCGCCGACTCTGTTGAGCGTACCTTCCCATGCCATCTACGTCACCTTTGAAAATAAGGGGCCTGGGCCGAGATTTGAACCCGAGTCAAGAGATCCACAGTCTCCTAGGATAACCAAGCTACCCTACCCAAGCCATTGTGGTAAGGGGCTTGAACGAATCGATGTAGATAAAGGTTTGCTGTATTTTGAAAGGAAGGCATTGGCTCATGCAGGTCAAAAACATCCTAGTTTTGTCGGATTACAGGCGAACACTTTATTAACGAGCCGTTCAAATACCCCGCATGGTAAAAAGAGACATCATTTCTGTCCTCGATATGAAGGACGATATGCCCGAGCTCGTGGATTTGGCCATAAAGCTCAAGGCCGAGCGCGGGAACCACGGCGACCCCCTCAAGGGAAAGACCCTCGCAATGATCTTCGAGAAGCCCAGCACCAGGACCAGGATCTCCTTCGATGTGGGCATCACCGAACTGGGAGGCCACGCACTGTACCTGGATGCTGGAAAGATGCAGTTCGGGCACGGCGAGACCGTCGAGGATACCGCCAACGTCATGAGCAGGTTCGTCCACGGGATCATGTACCGTGCATTCGACAACAAGGTCATGCTCGCACTGGCGAAGAACGCCCAGATCCCGATCATCAGCGGACTGGACGACCTCGAGCACCCCTGTCAGGCACTCGCTGACATGGTGACCATCAAGGAGAAGAAGGGCGGATTCAAAGGGAGGAAACTGGTGTACCTCGGAGACGGTAACAACGTGTGCAACTCCCTCCTTCTGGCCTGCGCGGTCATGGGTATGGATATGGTCGCATGCTGCCCCAAGGTCAGGATGCCCAACGCACAGATCCTCGCCGATGCCCAGAAGATCGCCAAGGAGAACGGCTGTTCCGTGACCGCCATGACCGACCCCATGGTCGCATGCAGGGACGCGGACGTCCTCTACACCGACACCTGGGTGTCCATGGGCGACAGCACCCCCGTCGAGGAGGCCATCGCGCTCTTCCACGACTACCAGATCAACGACAGGCTCGTGTCCATCTCGAAGCCCGATGTCATCGTCATGCACTGCCTGCCCGCCCACCGCGGCCAGGAGATCACCCCTGAGGTCATCGACGGCCCCCACAGCGTCATCTACGATGAGGCCGAGAACCGTCTGCACGCTCAGAAGGCGATCATGTACACCGTGCTCAGATGAGCTGTGCCAGTACCATATCGTCTACTGCGTCCAGGAAAACATCTTCCTTCCCTCTGGGGATGGTCGCTCCGGCAGCGATGTTGTGACCGCCGCCGTATCCGCCGACCATCTCCGAGGCAATCTTCATTATCGATGCGAGGTCCAGACCCCTCCTAACCAGGGAACGGTCCGCCCTCGCGGACACCTTTATCCCGTCATCGGAATCAGCGAATGCGATTATCGGCATGTCCCTGCGGAATCCCTCGGTGTTGAGGATCATCCCTGCCACGATCCCCACAACCGTGTCCCTGATCTTGTCGCCGGCATCGAAGTACATGATGCTGCGGCGCATGTGGATCAGGTTGTTCTCCTTGACGTATGACAACGCGGTCGAGATGTTGCGCCTGTGTTCCATGCGGTTCTTCTTGGCACGCTCCACGGCCGTCATGTCCCCCATGCAGATGCGCATGCCTGTCTCCGCGTCGTCGTATCTGCCGCATGAGTTCAGCAGGGTCGCGTATTCCTTGGCGTCCCTCAGTTCGCTGTGACGGGGGTACTTTATGAGCCTGTAGCTCGGACCCAAGGCCTTGCGGCGGTCCTCCTCGCTCAGACGGTCCAGGATTGCCCTGCGGACCCTGTCCTTCTCTTCCGAGGACAGGTCGTTCCACGATCTGGCGCGGTTCCCGTCCCTGAGGTCGATCCTCATGGATTCCAGGAACCTGGTGCATTCCGCGGGTTCGTCCCCGAGACCCGGGATGCGGGGATCGCTGTACTGGAGGAACTGCGTGAGCGTCCTCGTCTCCTTGCCGAAGAGTCTGAGATCGGTCTCGACGGTCATGTCCCCGCGGTCCACCGCGTCCCACAGCGCTTCCGTGTTGAGACTGACGAGCCCCTCATCGGAGGAGTCCTGGACGTCGCCGCATGCGCCCACCACTGCCAGGCACGCCAGGTCGGTGTTCGAGGGATCGATCTCCTTCGAAAGGAGGTACGTCATCGTCGCTCCGCATGCCTCGGTGGATCCGTCCATGCCGTAACAGTGGGGATTGATGTGGTGTATCTCGTTGAAATCGTCCAGGAACGTCTGTCCCCTCCTCCATTTGGGGTCCGGTACGTGATGGTCGGTTATGACCATCGGATCCTTGGTGAACTCGGAGAGGTAACCGCTGCCGAGGTCGGTGACCCAAACGAGGTTACTATCAGAGGTGTTGACCTTGTCGATGTACTCCTCGCTGAGCTTGGGTGCGAACACGACCTCGTACTCCTTCCCCAGACGTTCGCAGGTGGAAGCGGCTATCGCCGCCGAGGTTATGCCGTCCGCGTCTATGTGCGAGACTATCAGGATACGTCCCGCCTTCCTGACGGCCGACGCAGCCGAACGAATGTCGGATTCCATCTGTGCCAGACGGTCATTGGAACTTTGCGTAGTCGGTCACCAGCCTGTGGTAGGCGAGGTCAGCGAGCTCCTGGAGGTTCTCCGTGTCCGCCACGTTGTACTCCACCAGTCTGTCGCGCGCTTCCCTGTCGCCGGAAGACGTCCATCTCTTCCAGAGCCTTACAGCCTCGAACCCATCCACATCGGCTATGTTCTCTGATCTCACGATACCTATGTCCTTCTCGACCTGTTTCAGACCTCCGCACATCCCGGCCTTCCTGCATCCGAACCTCAGGTCGAAGTGGGGATAGTCGAAGCTGACATCGGGGAAGCTGCAGCGCAGGACCGGTATGTCGAAGCAGCAGCCGTTGAAGGTTACGAACATCGACGTTCCCTCCAAGGCCTCTCTGAGGGTCTCGGACGAGAGGTTCTCCCCGTTGACCAGGGTCTGCGTCTCCCCTCCCCTCACAAGTGTGACCACGGTCACCGTGGAGTCCCTCTCGAGCCCGTCGGTCTCTATGTCTAGGAACGTGGCTGACTTCTTGAAGCGGTCGTAGAGCCTCCAGTGCTCCCCGGTCTTCAGCATGTTGCCGAGACCGACGCAGTCGCCCCCGTCCAGCAGGTCGTATGCATAGTTGAGAATGGAGTCGAACCTGTCCTTGTCCTTCGGTTTGACCGGCCCGACATCCTCTGAATCGATGAAGTCGCTCCATTTCCTGATCCCTGCGTCCCACAGCGCCGTCTCCTTCTTGGCGCCGACACGGGGCAGAATCTGGAACGTGCTCTCGATCATCGTTCCGATTCTAGCGTCGTCCTCATTATAATATTTAGCGGACGGATGGGTTTAAGCGTAGTTGTGCCCTTCACCGACACATGGATTCCCTGGAGATCGAACCCGGCGTCCGCGTGACCAACGAGCGGTGCCTGCTGCTTGAGAAGGAGCATACGCTGGTCATCGGGGACCTGCATCTGGGTTATGAGAAGGCTCTCGAGGACGAGGGTGTTTACATACCCCGTATGAACACGGATTCCATACGCGACTCCCTCAACAGGATCATATCCAAGTACGAGCCCGAGACGATAGTGCTGCTGGGGGACATCAAGCACGATTTCAGGCGCGCCAAGTTCGAGGGCAAGGAGGAGGTCCGCAGCATCATCGACCTCATCCTGGGCGCTGCGGATGTTGTCGTCATCAAAGGGAACCATGACAACTATCTTCAGAACATAGTGTCCGATTACGGCATACAGGCGGTGGAGTATGCGGACATCGGGGGATACAGGCTCGAGCACGGGCATGTGGATTCCGGGGTGAGGCCGGTGATCATCGGCCACGAGCATCCTTCCGTGCGCATCGCGGGAGCGCTGTCGGGCGGCGTGAAGGTCCAATGCTTCATGTATGCGCGTAAAGAGGGTGTCATAGTTATACCTCCGTTCAGTTTCCTGTCCTCCGGTAACGATCTGTCCGGAGCGTACAAGGAATGCTTCATGTCGGATGCCTGCAGGAATGCCGATGTCGCGGAAGCGGAACTGTACGGGATCACGGACATGGGGATACTGCCCTTGGGAAAGCTCGGGGACATCAGGGACCTGAGAATCTGATTTTACCTACTTCCTGTAGGGAATCGAAAAAATAGATAGTTTTAAATATCAATTCACCTCCCTTATAGGTAGGATGATGGATAGCATATCCATCCATCCGTGGGTTTATATTCAACTTGGCAGATTAATGTTCAACATCTCACATGAGATGAAGAGGAATTACAATGAGCGCAGAATTGGACGCACTTATCGACATCGTCGTAAAGGGAAAGATCAAGGAATCGAAGGCCGCAACTGAGGCATGCCTCGCTGCAGGAATCGACGCAAAGACCATCATCTTCGAGGGACTCTCGAAGGCAATGGGAATCGTCGGAGACCTCTATGCATCTAAGAAATACTTCCTGCCCCAGGTTCTTCTGTCCGCCAACACCCTGTACGGTGGTCTGAACATCTGCCTTCCCCTGCTTCAGGGAGAGGGAGGAGCATCCAAGGGAACCGTCGTCATCGCAGTCGTCGAGGGAGACGTTCACGACATCGGAAAGAACATCGTCAAGGCAATGCTCACCGGTCTCGGACTGACCGTCATCGACATGGGTAAGGACGTCCCGATCAAGGACATCATCCAGAAGGCAATCGACAACAAGGCCCAGATCATCGCAGAGTCCACTCTCATGACTCCTACCCTCGCTGGAATGAAGCAGACCGAGGCAGAGCTCAAGGAGAACGGAATGAAGGGAACCATCAAGACCATGATCGGCGGTGGAGCGACCTCCAAAGAGTTCGCAGACCAGATCGGTGCAGATGGATGGTCCTACGACGCAGTCGAGGCCTCCCACGTCGCAGCAGCATTCCTCGGAATCTGAATTGCGTACAAACACCAAATCCCTAAACCTTTTTCATCTTATTACCTCTGAGGGGCCCGGATACGGGCCCCGTTCCATTTATAACGATCCGGCCCGCCACATCCGGGAGAGATCTGGACCTTACATCCAATATGGGGTATAATACCGTATAAAAATCGGTGTTAAATCATGTATCCTAACATTTTTAGGAATATAAATTAAATAGATTATACGGTATTATACCCTACATGACGCAGAGATCGGAATACGATCAGTGGGTACAGGATTGGATCCGCACCGAGAAGGAAGGCGGAAGGAAATGCTTCGATGTCAAGAAGTCGGGCAACTCCTATTATGTCTATTATCAAACGACCAGGTATAACTCCGAGACGAAGAAGAGGGAGAAGGTATCGGGGTACCTGGGAAAGCTGGTCGAGGGCGTAGGGCTAGTCGAACCGGATACCTACAGCGAGGATTTCGAGAAGGTGACCACCGCCAGGTACGGTCTCGGAGTCGACACCGGAGGTACGTTCACCGATGCAGTCATCGTGGATCTGGACGATTATTCGGTCGTCGCCAAGATGAAATCCCCCACCACCCACGAGGACCTGTCCATAGGACTGGGCAACTCCGTCAGGGCGGTGTTCGAATCCTGCGACATAAAACCGTCGGACATATCCCTGGTGGGTATCTCCACCACATTGGCCACCAACTCGATCCTCGAGGGCCACGGAGGGGAGGTCGGTCTGATTCTCATCGGCTGGAATCCTATGGAGCCGGTGCATTTCGGTGAGAAGAACCAGGTGTTCGTAAAAGGCGGATACGACAGCAAGGGTCAGCCGCTGGCACCCATGTCGAAGGCCGAGGTGGTTGAGGCCATCAAGAAGGTCTCCGAAGGCGTCGACGCTCTTGCCATCTCCGGACTGTTCTCCATAGCGAACCCGAGCCAGGAGAAGAAGGTCAAGGAATTGGCCATCCAGATGACCGGGCTGCCTGTGATAGCGGGATACGAGCTATCCGCCGCGATGGGTATCGACCTCAGGGCGGAGACCGCCGTACTCAACGGTAAACTGATCTCCATCGTCAGCAAGTTCTTCGATGACGTGGAGAGGACGTTCAAGGAGGTCGGCGTCACCGCACCCATCATGGTGTACAAGGGAGACGGTTCGGTCATGAACATCGATACCGCCAGGATCTATCCTATCGAGACCATCCTCTCCGGACCTGCCGCGAGCTCGATGGGAGGAATGATCCTTTCGGGCAACGAGAACTGCGTGATGGTGGACATAGGCGGAACGTCCACGGACATAGCCGTGATCGAGGAAGGATTCCCGCAGATCCAGTTCGAGGGTGCATCGGTCGGCAAATGGAGGACACGCGTCAAGGCAGTGGACATGACCACCGTGGCACTCGGAGGCGATTCGAGGGTCTCATTGGACGGCACGAAGTTCGTTCTCGGTCCGGACAGGGTCATACCGCTGTGCACGTACACGGAGACCCACCCCGAGCTCATCGAGAGGATCATACGGTCCGAGATCTTCGAGTATTACGAGACGCTCGAGGGCGCAAGCAGGGACAACCTCACCGAGAAGGAGCTCCGTATCTTCAATGCCATCGAGGGCAAAGGTCCCCTCAACAAGATGGAGATAATGAACATGGTCGAGGGACTCTGGGTCATCGGTGATGAACTGCATTCGATGGTCCAGAAGGAGGTGCTCAGGATTGCTGCGCTCACACCGACTGATGTCATGGTGTTCCTGAAGAAGTTCACATTGGGCAACAAGGCAGGAGCCGAAGCGGGAATCATTGCCCTCAGCAACAAGCTGGGTATGACCAAGAAGCAGGCGGCGACCGCGCTGTTCGACGAGATCAAGACGCTGGTGGCGGAGGCGGTGATGACCAAGGTCTTCGACGACAGGTTCAGGAGCTGGTACGACGACGGTTCCAAGGTGCTCATGCGCAGATTGGTCTCCAAGATCCGCAACGACACCGTGGAGATCATGCCGCAGTTCAAGGTCCCCATCGTGGGTGTCGGTGCGCCTTCCCGCTTCATGATGGAGGATCTGGCGGACAGGCTGAACGCGGAGGTTCTGTTCCCCGAGCACAACGATGTCGGTAACGCCATAGGTGCGATCACCAGTAAGATGTCCGAGTCACTGTCGGCATCCGTCGCTCCCACCCCGGACTACAGATTCATGGCGAGCATACCGTTCATGGGATCCACGTACTACACCCACCTGGATACCGCCATATCGGCCACGCGCCGTTGGCTCGAGAACTACCTGACCAAGAGGGTAACCGACCAGGGCTGCAGGAACGTCAGGTGCTCCACGAAGATCAAGACCTACATGGCCACGGAGGGCGGAGTAGGAGACTGGGAGGAGGAGGCCATCGCGAGGACGGTCAACTTCGTCGAGGTCATCACCAGGGTCATAGGGGACCCGCCGGAGCGCAGCTGAAAGCACGTCTGGACCGCCAGCGGTGAAAAACTTCCTTGGCGGTACACTCCATCTCTATGCCCGTGTGCGTGTAAGTTATATATCCCCAAGTCATCCCCTACGTCGGAGAGATTTATCATGACAATGACTCCCAGAGAGAGAGTTCTCGCCGCTATGAAGCAGGAGAAACTCGACAGACCCCCGGTTGCAGTCTTCACACAGTCTGCGACCATTGGACAGATGAAGCACATCGGAATCTCTTGGCCGGCGGCACACTCCGACGCCAAGATGATGTGCGAGCTCGGTGCGGCCCAGGCCACCTACTACGGATTCGAGGCTGTCAGGTCCTCGTTCTGCCTTACTGCAGAGGCAGAGAGGCTCGGATGCGTCGTCGACCCCGGAAAGGAGGACAGGACCCCTATGCTCAAGAAGCACCCCTTCCACTTCGACCCCATGGAGGGAACCTACGACGAGCCCAACCTCATGGACCCCGAGGAGTTCATCAAGGGAGGACGCCCCGCTGTCATCATCGAGGCAACCAAGCTCATGAAGGAGAAGTACGGAAAGGAGTACGCAGTCATCGCAGGAAACACCGGACCCTTCACTCTCGCAGGACACCTCGTATCCACCGAGAACCTCGTTTTCGGTATCATGATGGACCCTGACCAGGTCAAGAAGTGGGTAGACGCAGTCAACCCCATCATCAAGACCTACTGCCAGGCACTGGCCGACGCAGGAGCAGACATCATCCAGATGTCCGAGCCTTCGTCCTCCACCGACCTGCTCTCCCCCGACATGTTCACCGAGTACTCCGGTAACTACGTGAAGAGCTCGCTCGCATGTGTCAAGGGAGCAGACACCGTCCTCCACATCTGCGGAGACACCTCTGAGATCATCCCGCTCATGGCGGACACCGGTGTCACTGGTATCTCCATCGAGGAGAAGGTCGATTCCGCTGAGGCAGTCAAGATCGCAAACGGCCGTGTGGCACTCGTCGGAAACGTCGGTGTCGTCCACCCGCTGCTCCAGGGAACCCCCGAGGACTGTGCAGCCGCCGGAAAGAGGATCGCAGCCGCCGGATTCAACATCATCTCCCCCGGATGCGGACTGTCGGCACTCATCTCGGACGACAACCTGTTCGCCCTTGTCAAGTCGATCAAGGGATGAATATCCCTTACCCAAACCTTTTACCCAAACCCCTTACAATATCTTCTGACCGTTCCATTTTTCTACATGTCCGTCTATTGGGTAGGTATGATAATCGATTACGCATCACTCGTCGACAAGATCGACGTCATTTCCCAGGACGCTTACAGGGTTGGCCGTGTGGAGGGCGTACGCTACGATCCGCACGATTACACCATCTGCGGATTGGTGGTCAAGTGCGAGAAAGATGTGTCTGCCATCATCGGCGGAGGCTCCTCGAAGTCGCGTGTGATGATGAAGCCCGAATCGTTCGAGATCCGCGACGTCCTTCTCCTGGCCGATACCGTGGAGGATGCCAGATCCTACATCCAGCCCGACACCGATGCACTGTCCTCCGTGGACAACCTCATCGGTCAGGCGGTCGTCACAGCCGACCAGCTCCCTCTGGGGACGATCAAGGCCGTGCACCTTGACCTCAGCGGATGGTACATCCACTCGTTCACGATAAAGCTCGACAAGGAGGCACACGCCCCGCTGGGACTCAAGAAGGTCCTCCTTGCGAAGGAGATCACGGGGATAATGGCGGACCACATCTCCGTAGTCTCCGACAAGGTCCACCTCACCCTCAAGATGGAAGAGGTGAAAGAGGTCATGCAGACCCCCGAGTGAGTCTGCAGACCCTCTCAGATCGTATCGAAGGCCACAAGGATGGACGCGAGCTTCGCGTCGTCCTGAAGCCCCTTGTACTCCCTTATCATCTTGTCGCTGGTGGGTGCGGGGCTGCATGAGATAACGTTCTTGCAGCCGTTGCTCTCGTTCAGCTCGGGGAATGATACGGGAGGCATCACGAACGATTCCGTGCTCCCCTCGGTGGGTACCACGTTGTAGAAGATCACGAATCCGTCCGATACCATCAGGCATCCTTCCTTGCCGATGTACTTGTCCTGGGTGTCGGGGAACACCTCCACTCCGAGGATCTGCCCGTCGCTGCACTTCAGTACCACGGTGGGTTCCGGCGGGGGTCTGAAGCGGGGGTCCTTGATGATGCATATGACCTTCTCGCGCTTCAGGGCCTCTTCCACACCTAGGTTCTTCACCGCAGTGCCAGTGCCCGGGGATGTGACGGTATCCTCTTCCGCCTTGACCCTCTTAAGTATCTCTTCATCGAGGTAGAACGCCTCTCTGACTCCTCTCATACCCTTGATTATCTCCAAAGGTTTGTCGCTCATGACCCAGACATCGGATTACAGGTAGATAAATCCCTCGAAATCTCACTCTGTGTTGGAGAATAGGCGCTTTATGTCCACGACTCCGATCGACGCTATCACGGTACCGTCGAGGTCTATGGGGGTCACGATGACATGTGTGCCTTTGTAGGGGCCGCTCTTCGCCACGACCCTTTGTGTCTTCCCGGTGCGTATGGCCTCCTCGAGCACCTCTCCCGTGTATGCGTTGTCGATGACCATCCCGTCCTCGATACGCACTCCGAGGTTGTTCTTGCTCTTGGCGCAGACGGGCATCCGTCCGATGAGCTCGTGGATGGCGAACGCGAGGGAGATGAGCTCGTCGGCGTTGGCCGAGGAGGAAAGTATGCCGTGGAGGTCCTTCTTGAACTTCAGTCCGCCGATCAGCGACAGCGCCACGGAGACCGCTCCCCTTTCGGCATCCTCGGGGGTCCTGGCCGTACCGATGACTATAACGTCGTCGTTCCTGAGGTGGAACGTCTTGTTGAACATCGCCTCGAGCGACGGTTCCACCCTGTCCGTGGTCCCCGGGAAGCAGAGCTTGCCGTCGGTGAAGACCAGCGTGGTCGCCCCCAACGCGCCGTTGCGTATGGCCGCATCGCTCTCCTCGCGTCCGTACCTGACCTTGTTGGCCGCGAACGGTACGCGCACGGCGCAGTCGAACTCGCTGATGGTCAGGTATCCCACGTCCATATGGGCCATGTCCATGAGGACGCTGTTGCGTATCTTGACGCCCTCCTCAGACAGGTAGATCCCGGTCTTATCGGTATAGGTGCACCCGTACTTGTTCAGCTGACCCAGCAGGGTGCGTGTGCTACCCTCACCTATGTTGAGCAGGATGGACAGCTTCTTCCTCCCGATCGGGATGTGGTCGTCCATGCACATCAGGGCCTTCCAGATGTGGTAGTCGGAGAACTTTGCCGACTGACTGACCCTTACGCTGGATACGTTCACCATCGGTTCGTCATCGCATTACCGATATAAAATCCGTTTTTCCGCGGAGTTCAGGAAGACAGCGCCGTTAACATTGATTTCCTACCTCGCGCGATTACAATCCTTTATTATAGCGTGCGCCATTCCGATGGCATGAATAAAGACGGTATCGAACTCCTCAAGCTGGAGAATGTGACCAAGAAATTCGAAGGCAGAGTCGTCCTTGACAACATCTCTTTTACGCTGAAGACCGGGGAGATCCTCGGACTTATCGGAAAGAGCGCGTCCGGAAAGAGCGTTCTGATGCATATGATCCGCGGAGCGGAGGAATACAGACCCGATTCCGGTAAGGTGCTCTATCACGTCAACCTCTGTACCGAGTGCGACGGCGTGGCGTCCCCGGAGGAGGGCGGTGTCTGCCCCAAGTGCGGTAAACCGTGCAAGACCGAGTGGATCGACTACTGGGCGATCAAAGAGAAGGACACCATGAGGTACAGGATATCGTCCCACATCTCGATCATGCTCCAGAGGACGTTCGCCCTCTTCGGAGACAGTACCGTCCTCGAGAACATCTATGAGGCAATCCCCCCGAGCGACAACGAGACCGAGAGGGTCAACAAGGCGATCAAGCTCCTGGACTTCGTCAACATGACGCACAGGACCACCCACATCGCGAGGGACCTGTCGGGAGGAGAGAAGCAGAGGGTCGTCCTCGCCAGGCAGCTGGCCAAGGAGCCGCTGTTCTTCGTCGCGGACGAACCCACCGGAACCCTCGATCCCTACACCGCGAACGTCGTCCACAGCAGGCTGGTCCAGTACGTCCGCGAGAACAACATATGCATGGTCTTCGCGTCCCACTGGCCCGAGGCGATCGAGAAGATGGCCGACTACGCCATGTGGTTGGACGGAGGAAAGGTCGTCATGCAGGGCAAGCCCCATGACGTCACCTCCAAGTTCATGGAGGAGTACAAGTTCGAGAAGGGCGCCTCGCACAACCTCGGAGAGACCGTCATAAGGGCCGTGGATGCCAAGAAGCACTACTTCTCAGTGGTCAGGGGAGTCGTCAAGGCCGTCGACGGAATCAACCTGGAGATCAGGGAGGGAGAGATCTTCGCCCTCGCAGGATTCTCGGGAGCCGGAAAGACCACCACATCCCGTATGATCGCAGGTATGGCACCCGCCACCAGCGGAAAGGTGGAGGTCAAGATCGGAGACACATGGATCAACATGAGCGATCCCGGAGAGGGCGGAAAGGGAAGGGCAACACCCTACATCGGTGTCCTCCATCAGGAATACGCCCTCTACCCCACCGAGACCATCCTCCAGAACCTCACCTCGTGCATCGGACTCAAGATGCCCGCGGAACTGGCGAAGGTCAAGGCTATCCAGTCGCTTCTCAACGTGGGCTTCCCCAGGGACCAGGTCGAGAAGATCCTCACGGCACTGCCCGGAGACCTCTCCGTGGGAGAGATCCAGAGGATCGCGTTCGCACTCGTCCTCATCAAGGAGCCCAAGATCGTCATCCTCGACGAGCCCACGGGAACCATGGACCCTATCACCAAGGTGGCGGTCGCCAAGGCGGTCATCAAGGCGAGGAACGACCTCAACGAGACGTTCATCGTGGTCAGCCACGACATGGATTTCATCCTCAACTGCTGCGACCGTGTCGCCCTCATGAAGGACGGAAAGATTACGTCCATCGGACCGGCGGAACCGCAGGTCGAGGAGCTCAAGAAGCTGGAACAGGAGATCATAGAGGCCGGCGGTGAGTTATGAAGCAGAGGATCGGGAGACACATAAGTTTCGTCGAGTGCAGGGAATCGATGGGAATGGGTCAGGGCGGAGGCCTTGCCCAGAGGGCAACAATCTCTGAGAGCGGAAGGGACGTGGTGGCAATCGCCATGGGTCCCGGACGCAGGCACATCACCAAACCCGTCTGCGAGATCACCTACGCGCTGAGGGAGGAAGGGATCGATACCTCCGTCCTCGTGCTCAACGCGGGCGCGGGTGTCCCCGCGGACGCACCCGACGTCATACACGGCCAGTGCATGGGTCTGGAGCCCATCGAGGCGGAGAGGATCCAGCAGTTCAAGGTCGCACTCATACACTTAGGCAACGTCAGGGGTCACATCATCTGGAAGGCCAGGCTGGTCCTCAGGAACGTGAACATCCCCGCCATCGTGGTCGCCCAGTGCCCCATCGACTATGAGGACTTCGCAGCCATCGGAGTGAAGACGAAATACATCATGCCGGACGATGAGAACATCAACACCAAGGGATCGATCGAGGAGATCGTCACCGGGGTCATCAGGGGAGTCCCGTGCCCTCAGGAGAAGCTCGACGAGATCGTTTCGAAGGTCCAGGGCATGCTGCCCAAGAGGGGGTCTGCCTGATGAAGGTCATCGTGAACGGGAAGGAGAAGACGCTCAAGGACGGGGCCCAGCTCAAGGACGCGCTCAAGGGCGAGGTCTACGTGCCCGGCACGGTCGTGGCCATCCACAAGAGCACCGATTCCCTCAGGACCGAATCCGACGACTTCGAGGTCATGACGAACAAGGGTTCGTTCTGCATACACCTCAACGGTTCGGAGTTCGCCAGGATATGGAAGGCCAACATAGACGCCGTGAAGGGATGCACCGCGAGATGGTCCACCCACAACATCACCGCGTTCGGAGCCTTCCCCACCGATCTGAAGACCGACCGCGGCGAGTACACGTACCAGAGGTACGACTGCTTCTTCTCGCTGGGAGGATTCGACAACAGCACCACCTACATGATGGTCGCCAAGGACGGCCACAAGTGGGGATACGGAGCTGGATCGGCAATCATAGGCAGGGTCACCCGCGGAAGGCACGTGATAGACTCGCTCGTGGAGACGGACGAGATCCTCTCCGTGGAGCCGGTGGTATCGGAGACCTTCACGGAGAACTACGAGCTCACCACCGACCCGGAGTACAGGCTGGAGGAGGGCAACAAGGTCGAGACCCATGTGAGGATCGGACTGGACAGCGGATCGCCCGAGGCGGCCGAGCACATGATGATCCTCGCCCAGAACGGTTCCGTCACCGCCACCCACGTGAGCGGGAGCTACATAGCCTCGGACGACGACATGGATATCAAGATAGCATCCGAGGTCAAAGGAGTCAGGGAGGAGGGATCCGTCTACGTCCGCAGCACCGGTGTCGGTACCGGACGCATGTTCTTCTACAAGGAGAGGAGACAGATGTGCGAGTCCTTCAACCACGTCGGAGATGTGGAGGTAGGAAGGTCCATCATCGAATCCGTCAAGGAGAACGACAGGTTCACCGTCGTGACCGAGCCGCCCAGGAGACTGGCGGTCGGTATGACGATGGCGGAGGGCGAGAAGATGCTCCTCGAAGCGGGGATAAAGACCGTCCGTACGGGCGAGACCTCCGACGACGCGATAGTCGCCGAGCAGACGCCCGAGATGACGATCAAGGCCATCGAGGCCGGACAGGTCGAGCTCTTCGGCGTGAAGAAGGAGGACATCTACAGGGTGCAGCTGGATGACACGATGGCCCAGGACGTCCACTACTTCAGGAAGGTCACCGGACTGAGCCACAAGCCCATAGGGACGCTCAAGGTCCACTTCTGGTTCCCCGGTATGACCATGGTCACGTTCGAAGGGGACTACGACAAGGGCAAGTCCCTGTACCCCGGAGATCCGTTCAAGAGATGCAAGCGCGGGGACCTCGGTCTCACCAACCAGGCCTGCAACCACCACGGTCTCATCGGTATAAGGATAAACGCAAGCAAGGAGTTCGGACCGACGGGCGAGGAACCCTACGGTACCAACATTTTCGGTAAGTTCATGGGCGATCTGGACAAGTTCACGGATTCGCTCGACGAAGGCAAGACCGTCTACATAACGGAGAGGAAACTATGAGGGAGACCAGAGTTCTGATGATCTGTCCCACGTCCAACCTTACCCCGGACGTGCTGGCCCGCGAGATACACGCGACCGGGAAGGACATCAAGGTCAAGGAGACCTGCTACGGATGTCTCATCGAAGGAGAGAGGGACGTCGCCAGGGAGGTCTCCGCACTGGCGAGGGAGATCGACCACAATGCCGTGTTCGTCAAGAGGCGCGCATACAGGGCCGGGGACCCGGTCAGATGCCGCGCACAGCACGGTACGAGGCCCGGTTTCGCCCAGCTCGAGACCGAATGGGGAGCGCTGCCCCTCATCAAGGCGGGACTGGATGCCGCCGACAGGGGAGAGAAGACAGAGGAGAAGCCCGGGAAGCAGAAGCTCCCGGCATTGAAATTCAAGGAAATTTGCGAGGCGAAACTATGAAGGTGTTCATCGATCCGCCGAACAGTCTGATACTGTTCGATCTGATTGAAAGGTTCGGTCACGAACCGCTTAGTACGATGGCGGCGCTGCAGGAGAGGGTTGACAACCTGGAGATCGACATGCCGCCGATGAATGTCACCCTGGACGATGTCGTCAAGGGACTCAAGTATGCGGGGATCGAGGTCCCTTCCGGAGTGAGGGGAAGACTCTCGATCTGGGGACCGATGATCGAGGCCGCGGATGCCGCGGTCGTGGTCGAGGATGCGCCGTTCGAGTTCGGCTGTGTCGGCTGCGAGCGTTCCGAGCTCATGGTGAAGTATCTCATCAAGAGGAGCGGCAAGCCCACTCTCAAACTCAAATACCCCTCTGACGAGGACGAGGGAAAGGTCTTCGTACAGAAGGTCAAGGAATTCCTGGAGGGACTTCAGTGATCAAGATCGCACAGCTTTCATGCGGAACCGAGTACAGCAGCGTACAGTACGAGATCGAGAAGGCGGCGCGCAGCGTCGGAGCCAAGGTCGTGTACCCCGACGTATCCGCTGCGGACATCGAGCTCGCCGTGGAGAGGTTCGGATTCAGGCCCAGGTCGGCACAGCTCAAGCTGATGATCGCAAGGGCGGTCCAGCTCGCCGACGGCAACTACGACGCGGATGCGGTCTTTATCACCACCTGCTTCAGGTGCGCAGAGGCCGCACTGGTCAGGAACGAGGTCAGGAGATTCATTCAGGAGAACACCAACCTCCCCGTCGTCACCTACTCGTTCACGGAGAGGCTGAAGGCCTCCCAGCTGCTCACCAGGATGGAGGCACTCGTCACCATCGTCACCAGGAAGGAGCTCCTGGCCAGGGAGAGACAGTCCGGACTCACCGTCGGACTGGATTCCGGTTCGTCCACGACCAAGGCGGTCGTCATGCTCGACAACAGGATCATAGGTAAGTCCTGGACGCCCTCGCACAATGTGGTCGAATCCGCCACGCAGGTCCTCAACGAGGCGCTCGCTCAGGCGGGATACGAGTACAAGGACATCGAGGCCATCGGAACGACCGGTTACGGACGTTTCACCCTGGGACAGCACTTCGGAGACAAGTGCAAGCTGGTACAGGAGGAGCTCACCGTCAACTCCAAGGGTGCGGTATGGCTCGCCGACAGGCAGAAGGGAGAGGCCACCATCATCGATATCGGAGGAATGGACAACAAGGCCATCACGGTCAGGGACGGAATCCCGGACAACTTCACCATGGGAGGAGTCTGCGCCGGAGCGTCAGGACGTTTCCTCGAGATGACCTCCAAGAGGCTGAAGATCGACGTCACCGAACTGGGCGCACTGGCCGACAAGGGCAACTGGAGGAACGCCAAGATGAACTCTTACTGTTCGGTCTTCGGTATCCAGGACCTGGTCACCACCCTCGGAGACGGAAAGAGCTTCGAGGACGTTGCGGCTGCCGCATGCCATTCCGTCGCGGAACAGGTCTACGAGCAGCAGCTCCAGGAGATCGATGTGAGGCACCCGATCATACAGGTCGGCGGAACCTCGCTGATCTCGGGCCTGGTCACCCAGGTCGGAGAGGTCCTCGGAGAGAAACCCATCGTCCCCGAGAACTCCCAGTTCATCGGAGCCGTGGGCGGCGCGCTGCTCAGTTCCGGATTCCTGTGAGGTCATCGTATGGAAGTAGAGGTAGTAGGCACCGACCCCTACGGGGACGCCGCATACAAGGCGCTCTTCGAGAACATCGTCGGTGACATCGGCAAGTCCTTCATGATAGAGGGGGCTAAGCTGATCCTCAAGCCGGAGGTACCGCTGTTCATCTTCTCGGTCATGCTGAGGAACGTACCCGGGGGAAGGACGATCTCCAACGTCGCCTCCCTCAGGCAGGAGCGCGAGGACCTCCACCTGTCCATAGGTGAGGAACGCTACGCCCCTGAGGTGCTGGCACAGCTGTGGAAGCTCTACGGCAGGTCCATGGTCGAACAGCAGACGAGGTTCGACCTGATCATCCACGGAGGCAAGGAGGAAGAGGTGCAGTCCATCCCGATCTCATCAGGGGAGGCCACCATAAAGGAGATCCTCGGAGCCGTCTGGAGGGCGCTGCCCGAAGGCATCAGGGTGAGGGAATCCCTCATCGACGACAGGGTCATCACCGTCGTCGCCACTGAGGAGACGATGAAGCCCGAGTTCATGGACGAGGGCAGGAAGCTGCACACTGAGATGGTCGAGGAAGCAAGGAGGAGAAAGGATGTTTGAGGTCGTCAAGTATGACGGAGGAGTCTACCGCTCCGCGGAACTCTTCGAGGCCATCGAGGACGTGGGCGGCACCGTGCTGCACCAGGTCCGCAGCGCACAGATGCTCACCGTCACGATGTCCATCCCCGAGGAGGACCACGGTGTCCTGGAATCGATCTCGAAGGAGATCGGAGGGGACCTGAGGAGCGTCCCGCTGGCCGGGACCGAGATCGCCGTCGTGGGATGCACGCTCGGAAGGCACCACATGCCCCATCCGATATGCGACATCGCCGAGGTGATGAGGGAAGGCGGATCCATCTCCGTCGTCATGGGTCTGGCCAGAGGAAGGGGCAAGAACACCTCCCAGATATCCAAGAAGGAGGTGGAGGTCCTGGACGAGTACGATGCCGTCGTGTTCATGCTGGGCAACTTCAAGCCCTGCGTGGAGACCAAGAGGTTCCTCATCGAGGACATCACGGCACCGGTCATCCTCGTGTCCGGCCCCATGCCCGACGGCATGGACGACTGCTGCGAGGCCATCATCCCCGGAGTGGGGAGGAAGGTCGAGAGGATGAAGTCCGCCGAGGAGAGGGCCAAACTCACGGAGATCCTCAACACGGTGACCAAGGTCATCAACGACAGGAAGAGACTGCTGGAGGAGGACCCCCTGTACATCCACCCTGCGGAGCTGAAGCAGCTGCTGGAGATCTACGAGCCCATCGACATGTGTCTCAGGCCGGCACCCATCGTCCTCCATCTGGACGGACTCAGGGTCAAGATCCCCTACCACGAGCACAAGGACTACTTCGACAACCTGATGGTTTACGGACGCAAGCTGTCGGAGATCGCCGACATCACGGAATCCAAGCTCGAGGACAGCAGTACGCTGATCAGGATCAGGACAACCTCGCAGATCGAGGACCTGGACCGCAAGAAACAATGAACGGAACCCGGAGGAGGGGGACATACATCCTCCTCCTCGACATCTTTTTCCATCGCGATATCGAGGTCGGTTCCCTCGGTACGCTGAGTTTCGAACCCGGAAGGTACTGCTACGTGGGCAGCGCCATGGGCGGGCTCGACCAGAGGCTCTCGAGGCATCTCCGCAGCGAGAAACGGATACGCTGGCACATCGATCGCCTTACCGTAGCTGCCGACCGCAGGGAGGCTTGGGAATCCTATCCCGAATGGGTCCCCGAATGCGATCTGGCACATGCGGCGGAGGAGTGCGGGATGATCCCGGTGCACCCCGGATTCGGATGCTCCGACTGCGGTTGCAGGACGCATCTCTTCCTGGTCCCGGAAGGGGCCGACAATGTGCTGATCGACTATTGCGGATTGAGACACTTCACACCAAAGGATGAATAACCGCAGGTGCATCTCCACCCGATAACATGGATGCTCTGACGGTAAAGGATGTCCGCAAGTGCTACGGGGACCGTGAGGCGGTCAAAGGCATAAGTTTCTCGGTCAGGGAGGGCGAGATATTCGGCCTCATCGGACCGAACGGAGCGGGAAAGACCACGACCCTCAGGATGATCTCGACTCTCCTGAGCATTACATCCGGGGAGATCAGGGTCTACGGAAGGGATGTGGCCACGGAATCCGAGGAGGTCAGGAAGCTGATAAGCTACCTCCCGGAGGATGCCGGAGCATACAAGGACCTGACCGGCAGGGAATACCTGAACTTCATGGCCAGCTTCTTCGCCGACGGGGCGGAGAGGAAGGCGATGGTCGAAAGAGGGGTCTCAATAGCAAAGCTCGCCGACAGGATAGATTCCAAGGTGGACTCCTACAGCAAGGGCATGAAGAGGCGTCTGCTCATCGCCAGGGCGATAATGTTCAGACCCAAGCTCGCCATCCTTGACGAGGTCACATCCGGATTGGACGTTTCCAACGCGTTCGAGGTCAGGGAGATCATCAGACAGGTCGCCAAGGAGGGCACGTCCGTCATCATCTCGTCGCACAACATGTTCGAGGTGGAGCTGCTCTGCGAGAGGGTGGCGATGATAAACCACGGCAGCATAGTGCTCGAGGGTACCCCGCAGGAGCTCAGGGAGAAGTACGGCGCATCGAATCTCGAAGAGGTCTTCATGAAGGCGGTGAGACTATGAGCCAGCTGGGCAGTTTGGTCAAGAAGGAACTGAAGGAATTGCTCACTCCGACGTCCATAATCTCGGTACTTGCCGTAGTGGTGATCCTGATAGTCCTGGGGTCAATCATCGGCGGGGAGACCAAGGATGTAACGTCGCAGAAACCGATTGGGTACGTCGACCTATCGGACGATGCCGCCACGGATTACGCCCAGATAGGCGTGGATGCCCTGAAGGCATACTACGATGCCAACGGGAATCCTCCCGATGAGTATGTGATCGCCATAGAGATCGATGCATCATATCCGTCGGATGATTTCTACGACAAACTGCTGGCGGCCATGGAGGATAAGGGTCTGGAGACGGTCATAGTCATACCCCATGATTTCAACACAAATCTGAATTCGGCCACCATCCAATCCGGACACATAGACTCGTATTGGAACCAGACGAATCTCAGTCTGTTCTCATCCATCAGCAGCGTGACGTCCGAGGATGCCATATCGGTCATCAGGGGCGCGGTGGCCAACAGCATACTGGCGTCCAAGACGACCCTCACCGATGATGAGAGGAGGGTGGCCCTCAATCCGGTCTCTCAGATCGGTTCGTCCCATGCGACTTTCCTTAAGGGGGACATACACAAGGATGTGACGCCCAGCGACATCTACGGTGCACTGAACCAGCAGATCATGTTCGTCCCGCTGATCGTGATGCTGATCATCGTGATGATAGGGAGCATAGTCATTTCTTCCATGGGAAACGAGAAGGAGAACAAGACCCTGGAGACGCTCCTGACCCTTCCGGTCAACAGGACGATGATCGTCGCGGGCAAACTGATAGGCTCGACGGTCGCCGGATTGGTCATGGGTGCGATGTACATGGTGGGCATGTACTTCTACATCAACGGCATGTCGGGAGCCACCTCCACGGGTATCACAATGGAGACGCTGGGTCTTTCGCTTTCCATCATCGATTGGGCGATCGTAACCGCATTCATGTTCCTGGGGATCATCGTCGCTCTCGGACTCTGCATGATCCTCGGAGCCCTGGCGAAGAACTACAAGGCGGCCCAGACCTACATCATGCCCATAAGCATGTTGGCAGTCATCCCGTCCTTCATCACCATGTTCTCCAGCATCGATTCGATGCCCTTCGCGGTGCAGATACTGCTCTACGCGATACCGTTCACCCACCCGATGACGATCATGCAGTCCATCATGTTCGGGAACACCGCGCTGATAGTCGGCGGAGCGATCTACTTGGTCATCATCGCCGCGCTGCTGTTCTTCGTGACGGTCAGGATCTACAATTCCGATATCCTCATCACGGGGATCGCACGCAGGGAGAAGAAGGGCGGAAAGGACGGGGACGGCGAATCATGAGGGAGGACATGGTCCAGACCATCGTCCACAACCCAAGATTTAATATGTAATAAAAATAATACACGCGCATATAGTCAATCCACGCGAGGGACAAATAAATGAAAGGCGACAACTTATCACGCAAGGTCACCCCCGATGTTATCACGAAGCTTCAGGACATCGTCGGAGCGCAGAACGTAAACACCAACGAGATGGACAGGCTCCTGTACAGCCACGATCTCGCACCCCTGCCCAAGGAGGCCGGACTGGCCTTCCAGAACATCCCCGATGTCATCGTAAGGCCCTCCACCACCGAAGAGGTCGCAGCGATCGTCAAGGTTGCATACGAGACCGGTATCGCCATCACCCCCCGCGGAAACTCTACCTGGGGTCTCGGCGGATCCATGCCCACCGCAGGCGGAATCCTCATCGACTTCGCTTCCAAGATGAACAAGGTCGTCAAGGTCGACACCGACAACATGATGATCAGGGTCCAGGCCGGATGCACATGGAAGAACGCTTCCGAAGCATGCGAGAAGGAGGGCTACATCCTCGGATCCTACCCCTCGAGCTTCCCGTCCGCCACCGTCGCCGCTTGGCTCTCCACCGGCGGAGTCGGAATCTGCGGATACAAGTACGGAAACGCCAGGGACAGCTGCCTGAACCTTCAGGTCGTCCTCTCCGACGGATCCGTCATCGAGACCGGATTCGACCTCACCTGCAACAACATGTCCGGTTACAACCTCAACCACCTCTTCTGCGGTGCGGAGGGAACCCTCGGAATCATAACCGAGGTCACCCTGAGGCTCTACCCCAAGGGAATCATCAAGCCCGTCGCCTACGAGTTCGACCGCCTCCAGGAGATGGCGGGCCCGATCGACAAGATCGTCAGGCACCCCAGCATCAAGCCCCTGCACATCGCATGGTCCGACTACCTCCACTTCGAGAACCAGAGGAAGGCAGGTCTCCACGCACCCGATGTGGCCAACCTGTTCCTCGTGACCTTCCAGGGA
>JAEEGL015254538.1_pt1 | contig 29433 bp, 17 predicted proteins | sample 9134231 | NCBI WGS metagenome assembly JAEEGL01 (sample SAMN16246548, study PRJNA631951) | gut metagenome | biome: gut microbiome; feature: rumen; material: fiber-attached | host: Bos | place: Iran: Karaj | collected 2018-10
TGACAAGTACGCAATGGAGCGCGGCGGTTGGTCTACAAACGCAACGCTGAAAGCTGTATATCAGCATACTTTCTCTGATGAGCGCAGACATGTGGACGAAAAAATCGATGGATTCTTTGAGGATTTACTTGGGGTTTCACACCTCGCTGATTAATGACCGTCTCATGCAGTTCCCACGAGTTCCCACTTCACTGGTTCCCACAACGAAAAATCACGCAAATACGGCATTTTCACAACTTGCGATGGTGTTCGAATTCCTCTTTCTCCGTCAACGGGCAGTGCCCGTCTCCATGATTACTCCCATGCAGCCTTGCGTGGGAGTTTTCGTTTTGTGTTCCCCTTTGATCTTTTTTGTATCACAGGCGCAAAAAGAAATGACGCAGACACGAAATTATTCACGTATCTGCGCCATTTTCTTATGTTCTATCATAATCTTTCATTCCGAAAACAGAAGTAAAAAAGCATTTCGTGTGCACCTATTTCAAGTAAATCGCACATGAAATTGCACAAGAACTACCTGTGGTCCCCATGATAAAAAGCATGTTAGAGAGACCGCCTGCAACAAGCAGCCGCCCGCGGGCGGCTGCTTCTGTGGTATCGTTTTTTCGTATCGGGCGTTCTGTTTGTTATGCCGTGCTGTTCATCATCCTTGAGATCGGATATCCGCAAGGATTTCGAGGAGCACGGTGAGGTCTTCGCAGTTGATCTCACTGTCACCGTTGATGTCGGCATTCACCTTGCCCTGCGCGCTGACGGAAACCTCAGCGTCCTCCGCAAGGAACCGTGCCAGCAGCACTGCGTCTGCAACGTTGACATCACCGCTGCCGTCCACATCGCCGGGCAGATTCGCTGCTGCTTCGGTTGCCGGAGACGATGTGGTCTCAGTCGTCGTGGCCTCAGTCGTCGTGGTCTCAGTCGTCGTGGTCTCAGTCGTCGTGGTTATATCGTCGTTCACGACGGGAATCCAGTGTGCGTACAGCGTCTTGTTGGCAGCGTCACGGAACACTGTGCTTTCTTTGACCTCTGTGCCGTTTTCTACCGCCGTGTACCAGCCTGCGAACGTATAGCCCTCCTGCGCGCTTTCCGGCAGCTTTCCGTACTGCGCGTCCATTTTCACCTTCTTGGAAGCTGCCGTGGTACCGCCGCAGCTGTTGAAGGTGACGGTATATTCGTTCGCCTGCCACTGCGCATACACGACCAGATCGCTGAGGCTGACATACGTCTTATCCTTGAAATATATGGTTTCCGCACTGACGCCTTCCGCATCGTAGACCTTTGTGCCGCCTGTTTTCGCATCGAAATAGCCGGTCAGCGTATAGCCCTTGCGCACGGCATTGCTGCTTCCGCCGATGTTCCACCAGTTTCCGGTGCCGAAGATCAGCTTCGGGTCCTTCGTGACGGCTGTTGTGCTGCCGCCGTAGGTGCCGCCGTTCGGGTCGACCTTCAGCGTAAAGGTCCTCTGCGTGAGCTTCCAGCACTGCGCCGCGCTCTGATTCCTGAAATGCTGCGAAATGTTGCCGCCGTTGCGAAGATCGTTGCCGTACAGGTCCAGCGCATACCCCGAGATCCGCGAGATAAAAGTGTATGTGCCGTTGGAATTCTTCACGATCCGCCAGCGCTGATTGTTTCCGCCGTTCGGTGTGTGCAGCATGATGTTGCGGCATTTGTCCGCATAGTTCTGATGCCCGCTGTTGTCAACATCCAGTGCCAGTCCGGAGTAATACTCGGTGATCTCATACCAGCCGCCGCCTGTGTATCTGAAACGGAACAGTTCATTCGCGCCGTTCCAGAGGGCGACATTTGTGCCCGCCTTATAATCCTTCGGCTGACCGGAGCCGTCGAGGCTGAAGGCAGTATTGCCGGAAGCGAGGATCATGTAAATGCCGTCTGCGACCGGTCTGTCATCGGTGTCGCACGGAATGAACGTGAAGCGCTGGTTCGGGTCGTTGTTCTGAATATGCGTCATCGCGTTTGCGCCGTTCACAGGCTGCGCGCCGCAGACATCGAGACAGAAGCTGTTGCATCTTGCCTTGAGCTCATAGCCGGTATCGGTCTCCGCAATCGACCATTGCTGCGCGACCGTGCCGTTGTTATCGAAGACTCTGACGTTTGCATCATACGCAAGAGACGCATCCGCCACCTCGAGGCACACATCGGAGCAGCGCTGCTTGATGCGGTAGAAGCCGTTGTTGAGGTAGGTGACCGTCCAGATGTCATAGACAGTGGGCATGGTGCCCTCGTCGCAGTTCCAGAAGAACACTTCGGTTCCGGAGGGCGCTGCACCGACGCCGTTGATATCGAGGAACAGATACTCGCTGAGGGCAGTGCCGATGTAATACTCTCCGTCAGGGATCGTGCGTCCGGCAGCCTCTTCCTCGTTCATGACGTGACCCGGATCCGGCAGGATCTCGCCTTCATAATCCGGAACACCGTAGCCGATGATACCGGAATCCGTCAGGCTGTAGCTGCGCCGGATGACCTGATCGGAGCTGTTGCCCTCGACCGTACAGACCGTCCCGCCGTCGCAGTCCGTCACGATTCCCACATGGCAGGGCGAGCTGCCTTCGCCGAAGTAGATGATGTCACCGCGCTGAGGGATATAATAATCCGAATCCGGGTCGTAAGCCGCGCTGACTTCCCAGAGTGCCACGTCATCATTGATGAAGAATTGTCTTCCCACGACAGTGCCGGCGGTATACGGCACCACAGTCTTCGGGATGCCTGCCTGATTTGCACACCACGAAACGAACGTGTGGCACCACGGATACCCGTAGCCGTTCACGGGATATCCGTCAATCGGTCCCAGCCAGTGACTGTACTTGGTCTCGTTGCTTGCACCTTCGTGATAGCCGATCTGCGTTTCCGCAACGGCGACAATGTCTTCGCGCTGGTTGCCGGTATTGACATGTGTGTTTTCATATGCCGCAAAGACGCGGACCGACGGGGAAGATACTGCCGTCTGGGTCAGTACCCCCGTGCACACAAGGACTGCTGCCATTCTCTTGACCGTGATCTTTTTCATAGTAATGCCTCCGTATTACTCTTGTCTGATTGTTTTCTGCCTTCGCGTTCACCGCAGGGTGATGCGCGCCGGCAGCTTCTTTTGAGGATCTCCGGTTGACAAGTCATCTTCTGTCTGGCATTCCTAATACGCAATTCTTATCATAGCATCACCTCCGTGTTGTTCCGGGCAGGTGCTCCCGATCGCACGCAGCGCATGTGCATGCGCTCAGCTTGCAAGGCCGCAGGCGATCCAGAAGCAGCTGAAAGGGAAGCAGGAGCTCCATACGCGCTGTGGGAGCCGATCGCTTCGTGCGCTCGCTCTCTTTGCTTCCGTGACTGTATTATAGCACATCATGTCCCGGCGTTGTGATCCATCTTTTTTCCGATTTGCCCGGTTTCCCTGGGCAACGATCGGAACAGCCGTGATGTTTTTCAAGCAGATGCGTAAAAAATGGCCGCCCAGTCCTCTGAGCGGTCACAAAAAAATATTTGAAATCTGTGTCCGGCTGCGATCGGATTCCGGAATCACATGGGTCAGCTGTTCAGGTTTCCTCCGACAGCTGCTTTTCAAGCTCAGCGATACGGGCTTCCAATTCCGCATATTCAGACCGGAAAAAGGGCAGGGTGCGCAGGGATTCCTGCAGCTCTCTGAATATGGAAAGCGCCCTGGCAGGATTGCCGGTCCTTTCGCAGAGCCTGCCGAGCAGCAGCTTCATCTGGATATAACTGAGCGCCGAATCATCGGCGGGACCGCTTGCGAAATACTGTTCCCGGCAGGCAAACGCCTCTTCCAGATATTCGATCGCGGCGCGGTCATTTCCCTGTGCGGCAGCAAGCTCCGCCTTCACATGATCCAGTGTGTACTGTCTGAACGGATTACTGTACTGTTGACAGATCGTCTCTGCGGATCGGATATACGCTTCTGCTTCGTGCAGCCGGCGCTGTCGAATCGCAGTTTTTGCCAGGATCAGATAGCCGCTGAAGGTCGATCGGTTCTTCGGATCGGACATGAGCGGAAGACTGGTTCGGATATCAACCAGTTCTTTTCCGCACTGACGGGCATACTTCAGAAACACATCCTGTTTGTTTCTCTCATATAATTCCAGATACAGGTATGCCAGAATCTGATCGGCATCAGAAAGATACATCATTTGCTGCTCGTCTTTATTGGGATACTGCAGCATGAGGAGCCGTGCGCGTTCCAGCAGTCTCCGCGCTTCCTCCGGCTGATTGCACATTCTCTCCTCGCTGCCCCAGCGGCAAAGCATCCGGGTCGTTCTGAAATCGGAATCGCCCACCTGCTCCAGATAAAACCGGTACATCTTCTGTGCGATAGACCGGGCTTTCATCGGCTGACTGCAGAGCGAATAGATCGATTCCGCCCAGTCGTAGAAGCTGCTCGTTTCCGGTTCAGGCTCCGGAAATGCTTCGTACAGATTCGATGCGATCCCGTAGATCATTGTTTTCACATCGGATTTTCCGTAATAGCAGCTGGCGGTCGACAGCTCCAGCATCATCCGCTCGATAAACGAGAAGCAGCTCCAGAGCGTCGGCTTGCAGGTGATCTGCACCGTTTCTCTGATGAGCGTATGCATGGAAATGATGTCATTCAGCTCGCGCAGCCACGAGCGCTGAACGAGCCGGTTCAGTTCCTTGTAGCTTTTCAGTCCGCAGAAGCTCCGGACATATTTTTTCATCAAGCCGCTTTTCGGCATCAGAGACATGCAGGACAGGATATACCGTTCCGTCTCGCTCAGTGCGGAAACATTGAAGATATGCTGGATATGCGCTGCCATGCTCCTTGCGCGGCGGTCCTTGTTCGGCAGCAGGAATTCCTCCTCCAGCTCTGCCTCCTCCTGATTCTGAATGATCTCCCACATTTCTTCTGACGACAGCCCGCTGACCTTCATCTGCTTGGCAGTCAGCTCCAGTGCGAGCGTATGGCAGGAGAAATACGATATCATCTGCTCGACGAACGGGTCGTCCTGCACATCCCTTCCGTAATACTTCGAGAATATCTGCTTGCATTCCTCCGGGGTATAGATTCCCTCCAATGACAGCGTTTCATCCGGGTACTCATCCTGTGACTGCCACCGCGTCGTCACGATCACATGGCAGACACCGGTCAGGAAATCCGGCAGCATCGGGTCATGCGTGTCAATATTATCCAGCACCAGCAGCGTCTTGTCATTCACGGCACGGCGCAGGGCGGCGAGCTTTCTGCTGTAGAATTCCTCATCGGTTTCGGTCATGCCGACCGCATTCAGCAGCCGCTCCGAAACAAACGGAGCTGTCAGCGTAAACACCGTGTTGTCGTTCAGCAGCGCTGTCAGCGTGCTGTTGCACTCCGCAAAGACGATTATGTCATAGTTGTTTGTAAACCGCAGGGCATATTGCTTTGCGGTTTCTGTCTTTCCGATTCCGCCCATCCCCTGCAGGAAGACGAAATGGTTTTTGTGCATCAGCTTTTCGCGGATATCCAGAAGCAGGCTTTCACGTCTGACAAAAACCGGATTCGCAGAGATCATGTGCGGAAGAAGCCTGACTTCTGCGGGAGCCGTCTGCTTCTGCGGCTCTGTATTCTCCTCATCGATGTACAGAAACGAAAGCAGCGGGATATCCTCCCGGTAGATCGACAAAAGCAGCATCAGCAAAACAGCCTCGCTGTCCTCGTGCGCCTCGAATTTGCGCATGATCTTCTGTGCCAGAGCGACCGGCATGCCGGGTTGATTCTCCCTGAACAGGAGCAGGAATCTCTGACGGTTTGCCGTCAGCTTGTCCTGATATTTCGCAAGATTCTCCTTCAGACGCCGGTATTTCTCCCCGTCGCTGCGAATCATTTCTGCCCAGTCGGAGACAGCCGCCCGACGCCCGGGGACCTCCCGCCCCTGCATCAGACCGGTGGCTTCCCGCCGCAGCACACGCCAGCATTCGATCACATCATTCCCGTATGTCACAAACGGACGGAATACATCCCGCAAAAAGCCTCTTTGATTGGAAACGCCCAATAAGCTCATGATCGCTTTTCCGGTGATCTTCATGTTGATACCCCCTTCCGTTTTGTTCATTTACTATTCTATCATTATACCATTCCGCCGCGGCGGTGTCAAGCAGTTTCCTGCTGCCGCAGATCAAGTGAACCGTCTTCTCTGTCAATCGGTGCAGGTTGTTCACCTGCGAACACAAGTCATCTAAAAATAGCATCTTAACAGGTCTGCTGAAATATGCTATAATAATGATACCACTGAATCTTAAACAATATTTTCACAAATATGGCTGGCAACCTATGCAAGCTGCTGTAAGCTGCAAGTAAGGCATAACTGCGCCCTTTTTGCGTCCCTGAAGCTTGGGCTTGATTCCTGCAATACCATTCGTTTCATATGCCTTTATGACATTGGAGACGCAAAATCTACGGGACATTACAGATTCCTGCATTCTGTTCTTTGTCACTCCTTCATATGTCAGCTTTCAGATTGGATATCGCCGTGTGCAGATCGGAGACATTATATCTGTAAAATAAGAGCGCGCCCGGTCGGACGCGCTCTTTGCTGTAAGAATATGACTTGATTCTGCTTCGCTCAATGGATCGCCGAATGTATGATCTCAATGCGCTTATACAGGAAATCGACAATGGAGACGTTTTCACCGCCGAATGAGAACACGCCGCCGCCGGGACCGGCGAACATACCGCCCCACATGCCCCAGCCGCCCTGCTGACCGTTGCCGACCTGCAGACCCTGTGCGGATTTCGTGGTGTTGGAGTCAAACTTGTCGGATGTGAAGAAGGAATGCGGGTCGTTCTTCGCGTGGCTACCGATCAGCGCAGCATAGGTATTGACCGTCTGCTCCGGATTCTCATACATCGCAACGATCGTCTTGACATAGCCGACATACATGTCGTAGTATTCCGGAATCTGCAGCAGCTTTGCCAGCGGGCGGTCCTTGACCTCGACCTGATACAGGCTCGTCGTAACGTCCGAATTGACGGACTGACCGTAATCCATGAAGTTGCCGAGCGCAAGGTTATAGTCCCAGCCGACGAAATATGCCTTGCCGTCGTTATACATCAGATAGTAGTTGTGTGCGAGCGTGCCGTTGTAGCTGTCGTAGTTGCACATGACGGCATTGACCGCAAAGCCCTTCAGGAAGCTCGGCACATCAATGACATCCTCAATGAACTTGTAGTTTGAGGTCGAGACCTGATTGATTGCCTTCTTGATCGCATCAATATGGGCAAAGCTGTCGTCTTCACCGAATTTCACCGAGAAATTGGAGAGCTGCATGTTTTCTGTGAACGAGCAGTAGCCGCCGTTTCCGCCGCCTCCCCACGGATTGTTGCCGCCGTTGTTGCCGGCGTTGTCGGTCGCCTTGTAGAGCACGGCGTCATCGCTGGTCGCAAGGCGCTCCGCGAGGGTGTCGCCGGGCTGCTCGGCGAGGAAGTAGAAGCTGAACAGCTCGCCGTTCAGATACATATCCGTCCACGCACTGTTCGGACCGACGCCGTCGATCGCCTCGAGTGCGTCATAGCAGAGACGGTCGCGCATGCAGGAGGGATCGGAGTACATGTTGTTCATGCAGAGCTCTGTCAGACCGTAGTAGTTCTGATAATTGTCATACTTGTCGAACTTGATGCGCCAGCTGTACTTCTGGCTGTGCCCCTGCGAAACGAACATTCTCGAGCTGTTGCCCTTGGTGCGGATACCGACATTGTCAAGGCGCTCGCCGTCGATGATCACATCACAGGGATAATAGATTTCCTCGTCCGCGTGGGTGAGGAATTCATCCCACTTGGATTTGTCCATCAGCACGTCGATCTTGTGCACGACGGTTTTGCTGTAGAGCTTTGCGTAGAGCAGCTTCGCATGATCGGTATTGTTGACCTTTGTATAGTCCTTCCCGAGAGAGAAGCTGTTCTGTCCGCCCTGCTCGACCTGAATACCGCCAGCCCAGAGCTGATAGCTGCGCCCGGTGCTGAGATCGGGAGAGGAGACCAGCGCATAGCGGTACTTTTTCAGCGTGTTCAGATTGAAGACAATGTTGTCTTCGGAGCCGTCCGTCAGCGCAATGGGATTGTTCTTTGCCCATTCCTTGACGAGACTGACCTGCATCGTGGGCTGTGCTGCCGTGCCGACATTCTCGCAGGGAGTGTCCGTCGCAGTCGCGAGCAGCGTGCAGCCGTCCAGCATGACGGTCGTGCCGGGCTTTAAGCCGCGGTCGCCGCATGCCTGCACGGTTCCGCCGGTCAGAGACATTTCAGTCTCAGACTGCAGCGCATCCTTGCTCGATTTGATCTGCACAGTGCCGCCCGAAATCTCGAGGCTGCCCTTGGTCGACTTGATGCCGTCGCCCTCGGTGTTGATGAAGATACTGCCGTCCTTGACCTTGACGGAGGTTCGGCCGCGGACAGCGTCGCCGTTTTCGGTCTCGATGTCGAGCGCGCCGCCGTTGAGCTTGAGATCATTGTTGCAGTGGATGCCGTGTGCGATCCCGGCGGTGATGCTCAGCTTGCCGTCGCCCTTGACCGTGAGGTCATCCTTCGCGTGCAGCACGGCAATATCGGTCTCGACCTCCGAGGCAGGCTTTTCCTTGCCGTCGGAAAGAGAATTATCCTTGCCCTCGACGAGATTGACGGAGGTGTTTTCCGCATTCTCGACCATGATGCACGGCGCGGAGCCGTTGACCATGTTCACGCCGTTGAGGAAGAGCTTGACGGTCTTGCTGTCGATGCTCTCATCCGGCACATGCACGAGCACCTGTCCGTCACGAATGCTGCCGTCGATATAATAGGTGCCGGAGGCGTCGATCGTGACGGTCTTTCCGCTGACAGAGATATGCGCGCCGTCGTAGGTGATGCCGCTGTCGCTGAGATGAATGTAGCGCGGCTCCTCCGGCTCCTCCGGCTGCTGCATCACAATGCGCTTGAGCAGCGTCAGGTCAGCGCCGTTCAGCCGACCGTTTCCGTCCAGATCGCCCGCGCGCCAGTCGGTGAGCGAATCGCTCTTTGCGAGCAGGAATGCCTGCAGCAGCTTGACGTCCGTGATGTTGACGCTGCCGTCGCGGTTGACATCGCCCTCTGTCGCAGCCGATGCTGTGAATGCTGTCCCGCAGCAGGCAGCCCCTGCCGCGAGCAGACAAATTGCTGTTCTGAGCAGGTGCAGCCTGCTCTGACGGTTTTCCATAAGAATACCCCCTCTGTTTTTTCTGTTTGTGATTGCGTTTCTATGCTTCATCGGCATGAAACACGCCCCTGATCTGCCACTGCCGCCGTTGCTGTCACACTCGGATTGAAACGACCACTCCCCTTTCGGACGGATATATAAAAAAGCCGCATCTTCTGACATTTTCGTCCGGATGCGGCTGCTTCAACGCTATGATACAACGAAAAAAGAGCATAGCAATCAAAACCCCGCCGGTTATCAAACCCAAGCGCGTTTCCCCAAAATCAAAAAAGCTCTTTTTCCCTAGTGTATATTTCTATAGATATATTCTACCATATTTTTTCCCGGATGTCAAGAAGAATTTTTATATTTTTTAGCTCCTTTTGTATTGCAATTTGCACAAATGATGATGAGATTCTTTTACAACGCTGACAAAAAGTGCCTGCACACCTTGACAAGCACCGCATTCAATGCTATAATAAAAAACTAATTACGCATGAAAACGGAGGGAATGATATGAATTACGATCAGCTGCTTTTCTCAGAGCTCCGGCTGGTTGCCGTATCCTTCGATACTGCCCCGCTGACAGAGGAAAACCTTGTCAAGGCGATGACCGTCAACGAAGAGCTGCTCGCAATGGGATACACGCTGTCCCCGAAGGATATCGTGATTCTGGCACAGTCAGCCGATGCCGACGGGCTTCCCGCAAGAGTCAGAGAATATGCCGGCGATGTGAAGGCCAAGCCGATGTATCCGGATTTTCCCTCACAGGTCATGGATATGGACGAGGCTGTTTTCCGCTTTCACCAGATTTTGCATTATCTCTCGACCTACGGCATCGAACGGATCTCAGGCATGCCCGTCACCAGAGGCTGGCTGCCCGATGTGCAGGACACGGAAAAAACAGAGCCGGATGACAGGCTGCTGACTGCAAAAACGGTCGCACTGACCGACAGTGCAGACAAATACCGCCTCCCCTACCGCTCGGTTCTGACCAAGACGGAGCGCATGACCGACAAGGAACTGATGATCGTTGCCGAATGCGTGCAGCATCTCTCCGCAGAGGAGATGACCGGAATCAGCATCACCTTCAAGCAGAATCAACTGGTCGTGTTTCACGCGATCTTCTCCGATGCACAGACCGCTCCCGCACAGAAGCTCGCCTGCCTGTCCGCACTCTGCCAGCACACGGGCGATGTCTGGAAATGTATGGACTATTCGCTCTCGCGCTGCCGGTTCCATCTCAGGACCTCGCAGAAGCGCCTGCTGGTCCGGCTGCTCGAAAGCTATCCGCTGTACGATTTCCGCGGGAATCTGATCCTCTCGGCGAAAAAGCGTGAGCGCACCCTGCTGATGCTGAAATATCTTGACTATAACGCATATTCCCGCAAGCCGAAATACAGGGAGGCAGTTGCGGAGCTCCGCGCCGGGAGCATGCGCTCATGGGAATCCGCGGTCAAGGAAATGGTTGCGCGCAAAGCGCCCGAAGCGCTCGACACCTACGCAGAACGCCCCGGCATGATGATCCGGCACGCTTCCTATCTGCTGCGAAACGGCTATTCTGCCGACGATATCTTCGCAAGGCTCAAGCCCCGCGCCGGCGAGCTCAAAACGCAGACGCTCGTCAGCCTTGTCTCCTTCTTCTCCGCCAAAGCACAGAAGAATGAACCGCCGGACCCTGCGCGCAGAATCTATGTCAGGCCTTCCTCCCTTTACGGACAAAAGAAGCCGGAGGCAGACAAGGCAAGGGACTACGCCGAGGCGACCGCGCTCTGTGACATGTTCATGCGGCTGCTCACATTCCGTCTGGCTGCAAACAATACGATCCTGCGCGGAAAAAAGATCTTTGTGCAGATGCCCGATTTCGACCTCAGCCGCTCCGAGCTCCGCGTCACGGACAAATCGTCAGAGGGCGGATATATCCGCTCGGGTCTTGCCTACCGCATCCCCGAAAACGTGAAGTGCATCCGCTTCTTCATCTACTGGAACGATCAGAACCGTGTGGACGTCGATCTGCACGGCAGTGCGATCGCTGCGGACGGCACGCCGATCAATATCGGCTGGAATGCGGATTACAAATCCGGCGCGATTGTATTCAGCGGAGATATCACACATTCTGACGCCGCGGAGTACATCGACATTGATTTTGAAAAAGCGCAGGAGACGGTCTGCTGTGTCACGGCCAATATCAATCTGTTTGCCGGCTATCCGACCTTCGGGGAGATTCACGAGTGCTTTGTCGGTGCGATGGCTGTGGCAAAGACCGGCACCGACATCCGGCTCTACAACCCGCATAACTGCTTTTTCACACATTATCTCACCGGCAGCTGCAAAATGCTCCATTACGGCTACATCGACGTGAAGCGCCGTTTGCTCGTCTTCGACGGGATCCCGGCGGATAACGGTCGGGCTGTTCTGCCGGATTATTACGCGGCAGTCGAACACAGCTGCGCGTTCAGCGTCAGCGACTATCTCAGACGTCTGTTCGCCGCACAGGATGCCGTGACCGTCGGCTGTCCGGAGGCAGCCGATCTCGTACTCGTCATGGGCAAGCCGTCCGGCGCGAAGGAGATCAGCCTGATCGACAGCAATTTCTTCATGGAATCTTGACACCGCACGATTTTCATGCTATAATAAACACAGTACAGGCGTTGACTCCGGGAGCAGGCTAACTGCCTGCTGTGACTTCCTTTTAAACAACGACCAATGTTTACCCCGGAGTATCAGTCCGTCACAAGATAGCCTGTACACCGGCAAGCGTACCCTGCTGTTTTAAGATGGCTTCCTTTTGCGATTGACTCATAATCGAACTGCTCAGCAGGGTGTCAGCCATCAGACCGCTTGCCAACCGTCAATCAGAAGACTGTTCTGTTTTTTCAGAGCAGTCTTTTTCTTTTCTGACAGCATAAGCGGGAGTCAGCATGAGCCGCTCCCGCTGTGCATACCGACCGCACAGGAAATCGCATTGTTCGCACTTGCAAATGCTGCCGGAACGTGCTATAATTCAGACAGATGCAGAAGGCTGTGAACGATTCAGGCAGGAGCGGTATGGATACAAAATACACTGTCTGACCCATGATCGGCAGTCACACGAAAAGGAGTGAACCCTATGCAGTATCAGAACGGTACATACCGGATCAGTCCGGAATATGAGCAGCGTGTGTTTCTCACAGGCTGTCCCGAGGATGTCCAACAGCATTTTGATACGTTCGCAGCACTGATTCAGAAGGAACGGAGATGCATCGTGTTCTACGAGAACGACCCCGAGCATCCCGAGGACCCGGAGCAATTCGAGGAGGACCTCTCGCGCATGCAGCTCATCGTGCTGCTGGTCAGCAGTCAGTTTCTCTATACCGAATGCAATGCGCGGTGCTGTGTCATGAAATACGCGCTGGAGCAGCACATCCCGGTGCTGCCGGTGCTTATTGAGCCCAAGCTCGGCAGAGTGTTCACGTCGGTCTGCGGCGATCTGCACTGCCTTGACATGACTCAGCACGACGAGACAGCGCATTCCTTTGAGGAGAAATTCGCCGATCACATCGAAAATGTCCTCTATGACAGCAAATTGGCGCGCGAGCTGCGCAATGCCTTCGACGGATATATCTTCCTCAGCTACCGCAAGGCGGACCGCAGAGAAGCACAGCGGCTGATGCGGATGATCCACAAAAACACATTTGCGCGCAATATCGCTTTCTGGTATGACGAATATCTGGTCCCCGGCGAGCATTACCGCGAGGCGATCCGAACTGCGATCCGGGAGAGCGATCTGTTCGCAATGGTCATCACGCCGAAGGTTCTTGAGGCGGACAATTATGTCATGCGGCAGGAATATCCCGAAGCAGTCGCGTCGGGGAAAACGATCCTCCCCGCCATGCTGCTGGAAACGGATCAGAATGAGCTCGCGAAGAAATACATCAATATCCCGCCCTGTGTCAACACGGAACACGCGGACGCGCTCACAGAGACCCTCCGGGACAGGCTGCAGCATCTGATCCGGCAGGGAGAGGCGTCGCTGAACGATCCGGAGCGCATCTATATGCTCGGGCTGGCATATCTCGGCGGCGTCAGCGTCGAGACCGACTATGAAATCGCCCGAACCATGATCACCGATGCTGCGGAGAGCAGACTGCCCGAGGCAATGGAAAAGATCGCGAGAATGTACAGCTTCGGTGAGGGCGTCAAGCGCGATCCGGAGCAGGCGCTGATGTGGAAACGGCGGCTCGTACAGCTGAAGCGGGAGCGGCTTGAGGATGCCCCGGAGTACCCGAATTACCTGGAATTGATCCGTTCGCTGAAATACCTCGCGGAAATCCTTTCCGTGAACAGCAAATCGCGGGAGGCAGAGGAGGTCTACAGAGAACTTCTGCAGGCGGAGCAGGACTGCACAAAATACGGGATCGGGCAGCATGATGCGCAGATCGAGGACTGCTATATCCAGCTGAGCCTGCTCGCAGAAGAAAACGGCAAGCTGACAAGTGCGCTGGCGTATCTCAAGCGCGCGCAGCAGATCAACGAAAACCGGAATGATTCCGAAAAGGAACGCCGTCAACAGTATTACAACGAGCGCATCGGTTCGATTCTCGCTGCGATGGGGCAGCAGAGCGAGGCGGAGCAGCATTATCTCGCCGCATATGAGGCGAGCAAAGCTCATGCCGACGCGGAACGGTCGAATCTGGCGCGCGGCTATCAGGCGGATCGCGCGATCAAGCTCAGCCGATATTATTTTGATACCGGCGAAATGGCGAAGGCGCTCCGGTATGCCGAGGAAGCGGCGCAGCTGTTGGAGGCGTGCTATGCATCCTTCGATACGCTCTATGCGGATGACCTGTGCGGCGCCTACCATCTGATCGGCTCGATCATGCTCATTCAGAACGACCCGAGCGCGGCTCAGGCGTATTACGAAAAAGCACTGAAGCTCAGCGCAGCCAAAACAGAGAAAAATGACCACATCCAGAATCGGATACGCCTTGCAAATCAGCACACTGCGATGGCAAATCTCTTCCTGAAAATGCAGCGGCTCGGTGAAGTGCAGCAGCATCTCGATGCAGCCCTCGCGCTGCAGGAGGAGATCGCCGCACAGACAGACACCGCGGAACTGAAAATGCAGCACGCCAAAACACTCCGGCTTGCCGGCGAATGCCGCATGGCACAGGATCAGCCGGATGCTGCAGCTCCATTTCTGGAGCGCGCTGCGGCGATCTGCGGCGCCGTCTGCGAGCAGAGCGAGAATGTCAGCGACCGGGAGGAGTATTCACAGATTCTGGTGCAGCTCGGCGATCTCCGTCTGTCGCAGGTCCGTCCCGATGATGCGCGGCGCTGCTATGAGCAGGCATACAGCGTGATCCGGGAGGATGCCGCACGCTCGGATGCCTTAAACGTTCAGCTGCAGCTCGCGATGTGCTGTGACCGGCTCGGTCAGATCAATGCAGTGCAGGGCTTTGCAGAGGAAGCCGAACGGTACTTCCGGCGCGCAGCCGACCTCTGCCGCTCCATGCTGGAGCAGAGCGATATACCTGTCATTATGGAAAATCTGGCGACCGCCTATGAGCGGATCGGCAATGTCTGTACGGAGCTTTGCCGGACGGACGAAGCAGAAAAGATGTTTTTGAAGAGTCTGAAAATCCGTGAGGAGCATGCCCGGAAATACCGGACGCCGAAATCCCGGCATGATCTTTGCTGCAGCTATCATAATATCGGCGGATTCTATATCACACAGGGGAAGCCGGAGCAGGCACAGAGATATTTTGAAAACGCCCTGCCGATCGAGCTGCAGCTCATCGGGGAGCACCGCTCCGAGAAGCACACGCTGATGCTCAGCGATTGCTATGAGCGGCTCGGCGACATCGCAGCAGAGCGCAGCTGCCGTGAGGCGACGGCGTATTACGAAAAGGCAATGGAACTCCTTGAGCAGCTCGCCGCACACAGCGATTCCTACAACGTGAACTTCATGCTGGCGAGGCTCTGCTTCACGATCGCAGCCATGAATCTCAGATTCGGCAGGCTGCGTGAGGCGAGAACGTATGCGGTCCGGTCACAGCAGCTCCATCTGAAAATGCTCCGTGCATCCGATCAGGGTGATCTGCTGCACCGTTTCGCCGACGATCTTCTGCTGCTGGGCGATATCAGTATGCAGGAGGGCAATCCCGACGCCGCAGAGGTGCAGTTTTCCAATGCCCTGAAAAAGCTCAGAGAGGCAATGGAAAAGACGCCTTCCCCGCGTGTGCGCTGGGATATCGCGCTCTGCTGGGCACGGCTCGGCGAAATCCAGCTGTTTCGGGAGAATGCACAGTCTGCACTGGAGCTGAACCTGAATGCGCTCAGGGAATTTGAGCAGCTGGAGCAGCTCGGCGGAGATGCCGGAATCCGTAATTACATCGGTCTGTGCTGTGACCGTATCGGCTTCTGCTGCTTTGTGCTCGGCGACCTTGACCACGCCGGCGAATATTACGGCAAGGCACTGGCGCTCCGCACGGAGCTGGCAGAGCAGCTCGGCACGGCGGAAGCCTATGACGCACTGGCGAGCACGCATTTCAACATCGCGGATATATGCAAGAGACGCCGGGAACGGAAGGCACATCTCAGGCAGGCATACGATATCTGGGTCAAGCTCGCCGGTGAATTCCCGGATCGCCCCGAATTTGCGGACAGAGCAAGGCTTGCACGGAAGGAACTGTAACTCGGATGCGCGATGGATCCGCATCCCCTCCTCCGGCGTCAACGGATGTTCAGAATATTGCACAGGAATCTTTCATCAATAATAAAAGGAGCGGCTCGACAGCCGCTCCGATTTGTTTCAGATTAAGCAGAACAGCAGCAGTGACCGCGCTGCCAAATTTGTATAGCCCCTGAGTATCAGATGATTGCAGCCGGAAAATGCCTGATTCGCGATCTCCGTCACACCGATGCAAGCGCCTTGTATTCCAGCAGCTTCTTCTTCACGGCTGTATACTTCTTCTCCGGGATCGGGATCACCGTGCCGTCCGAAAGAGAGACCTTAAACCGCCAGACAGACACCACATCCAGCGGGTTGACGATATAGCCCGAATGCACGCGAATCAGATAACCCTCCGTCTGCTTTTCGATGTCTTTCATCTTGGTTCTTGTTTTCAGCGCCTTATCGCGCGTATGAATCAGGCAGCACTGATCCGGCGTTGTCTGAATCCAGATGATCGTGCTGACGGCAACCGAATAATACGCTTTGTTTTCGCCGCGAAAGCTGATGCGCGGCTCCTGCGGCGGCTTTTCCGCTTTATTGTAGACTTCATTATAATGCAGCGGATAGATAAAATCCGCGCTGTGCTGCTCGACGGGGTTGGAGATATGGGTCATATAGATCTGGGAAATGCGCTTCCGCCGTTTGTTTTCGTCGGTATAGTCTGTCTCGCCCCAGCTGAACTGTATGCGCTGCAGCAGCGAAATGTCGTCGCCGTTCGGATAATGCGTCGTGACAACGAACATCATCATGACCTCGCAGGATTTCGTCGATGTTTGCAGATACTCTGCTTTCAGGTCGCCGATCGTAAAGGTCAGCGGATTCTCCTCGCGGCTCCATGCTTCACGGATCTGCTCCAGACCGACAAGATACTGCCCGATCGCCGGTCCGTGCCAGACGGCTTTCTCTGCCATGTGTGCAAAGAACGGCTCTGTGCGGTTGTTGTAGTATTCTGTGAGGATGTATACGCTTTTGTCCAGACACTCTTTCGGATTCATCCCGGTTCCTCCTGTGTTTTTTCCTATTATATATCATTTTTTCTTGTCTGTCAAGCAAGCGTACTGTTTAACGGCAAAAGAAAGTCATTTGAAAAAGCAGCTTGATAAATATATGGAAATGTGCTGTCCGGAAATCATACCAATCCATTCACGAATATTTTTCAGGTTGATCTATTCAGCAAAGCGCATCCGGCGGGATTTCTGTGACCCGTCGGATGCGCTTCAGGTATATTTGTTGATACGTTCCGGAAGCATGCGCCGCTCTTTTTGCATTCAGAGTCTCACGCCTGAAACAGCGCGCGGATGAAGTTATAGAACAGCGGTGCCCCGACGCCCCCGTATTAGCAGCCAATCACAAACCACCGGGCTTCCGGCGCCGAAAAAGCGATTTGCGGGTGCAGAGATCATCTCTTGAATCTGAAAGCAAACACAACACCTGCCAGAAGAATCACTGCCGAAATGCCGAGCAGAATCAACTGTTCTGTTGTGTCCTTCTGCGTGCCTCCGTTCATGCCGGGGAAATTGCTCATTTCGGGTCTACTGCTCCCGGATTGATCCGACTTTCCGCTGTCGGCGGCATTGTTCTGTCCGCCAGGCGGTGAAAAGCCTTCCTGCTTATTACCGTCAAAGCCGCCGGGCGGTGAGAAGCCCTCCGGCATGCTGCCGCCGAAGCCGCCCGGCATCGCAGAGGGGTCAAAGCCGTCCGCCGCATTGCTGATGAAAGCGGAAGACATATTGCCGCCGGACTGCTGCGAATTGCTCATATTGCTCAGCTTGAACGCCGTCTTTTCCGCGCTGGCGCTGTCATTGGTGCGACCGGGCTTCCCGCCGCCGAAGCCGCCGAATCCGCCGCCGCCCGAACCCATCGAGCCCATGTCGGAAATATTCAGGTCTGCGGTGTCAATCAGCGCGGAGCTGTCTGCGGACTGCCCAGCCGACGTGGAAGGAATCGTGCCGCTGAGCTGCCCCTGCACGCTTTCCGCACGGAGCGTGCAGAACTGCGACATCGCAGCGACGCCCTTCTCATATTCTTCATAGGTGCAGAATTTGGTCGGGTCCTTCTGCACATATTCGCCGATCATGGCGGCTGTGTCGCGCACCAGAGCGGCAAAATCATTGCTTTCGAGGAACTCGGCGAACAGCGCGTGATACCGTTCGGTATATTCCTCGCTGCTGAAAATCCATGCGACCATCGGGCGGTCGGACATATCGCCCGAGACAGGCGTGTCGATCGCCGCATTGACTGAGGAGGATGCATTTCCGCCGTGGAACGACCCGTAGGCGAGGTTATAATCCCACGGGATCATCGAGAGCTGACCGTCCTTCTCGCAGAGGTAGTAGTTGTGGATCATCTGTCCGGTGTAGCTGTCTCCGTTGGAAAACGCGCCCTCGCGCCTGTCTGCGAGGGACACGGCATCTATGATGATGTCGGGAAGGAACGCATCCCATTTCACTTCCAGAATGATGGCATCCGAAACCGGAACCGTCACGCAGCCGGGATTCAGAAAGTCGGTGCAGCGCAGTCCGCTCCGGATATTGTAATCGAGCGTGACGCGCACATTGCCCGCCGGGAATACAAACGGCTCTCTCGTGTAATCCACGATGGTTTTCGGCTTGATGCCCTGCAGCGTCATCTTGGAATACAGCTCCCGGATCAGCGGGTATTCCGAATCCGGCATGAACGAAAGCTCGCCGTCAACGATCGCCTGCGCCTGCTCTGTGGTCAGCGGCGCGCTCTGCTTGTTGCCGAGAGAATCGAACTTGCTCTTCTTCTCCAGATGGATCACGGACGGATCGCCGTTGTAATACCGGATGCGGAATTTTTCTCGGCGGTTCAGACCGTCGATCTTTTCCCGGAGCGCCCTGTCTGACAGATTGTCAAAATACAGACTTCGTATCAGGTATTTTCCGTTGATCGCGTGCGGGTCGGGATAAGCCGCCGCCCTGAGCCTTTGCCGGATCGTGAGCAGATCGGAATAGCTGCTGCTTTGTTTCTTTCGCGTATTCCCCTGATCTATTATTGCATTCGTTCCGGTCATGCCAAGGAGCAATGCCGCAGTTCTTGCATTTCTCATCTGAATCTGGTATAATATAGAAAATCAGGCATCAGATAATAATGCTTCATGCAAATACATGGCTTCAATATCACGGGAGAATCACTATGAAAATCAGAAAAGCAAAGCTCACTCTGCTGCTGACACTTTGCATTCCGCTTTTCTCATGCACAGAGAAGGAAAGCAGTGAAGCCGTACCCATACCGGAAGAATCATCGGAAAACACAACCGCGGTCTCTGTCCATGAGATCGCCGATACGCTGACCTTCTCCGCAGAAAGCGGCTTTTATGACGCGCCCTTTTCACTGACGCTTTCCGCACCGGAAAACACTGCGATCTATTACACGCTCGACGGCAGCCGCCCGTCCGCAGACAGTCTGTGCTATCACGGTGCGATCGGGATCAAGGATGAATCCGGCACGAAGAACACAGTGAGCGATCACGCGGGAATCTCGGCAGATGAAACGTATTCGCAGCAAGCCTTTGCAAATAATCCGACAGACAAAGCCACGGTCATCCGTGCGGTTGCTGTCATGCCGGACGGCACGGAAAGCGCAGTCATCTCTCACACCTATCTGGTCGGGTTTCAGGAAAAAGCAGCGTATTATCAGCAAATGAAGATCATATCGATCATGACCGACGAGCGCAGTCTGTTTGATGATAAGACAGGCATCTATGTGCTCGGAAATGAATATGAACGCTGGAAAAGCAGTTCCTCCTACGACCAGGAAACACCGGACTGGGCTTATGTCGGAAACTACACACAGAAGGGCAAAGAATGGGAACGCGAAGCAGTCATTCAGATCATTGACCGCAAGCAGCCGGTTTTCACACAGAACGTCGGCATCCGGATTCACGGCGGTGCGACGCGCTCCTATCCGCAAAAAAGCATCAATGTGTATGCGCGGAAGGAATACGGCGATACCAAGATCCGGTATGACCTGTTTTCCGGCTCGGTCACCGGGAAGACCGACGGCAGCCCGATCACGGACTTTGATGCCTTCACGCTCCGCAACACCGGCAATGATGCGAAATATACCCGTTTCCGCGACAGACTGAATCAGACGCTCGTCTCTGACCGGCAGTTTCTGACACAGGGCATGGAGCCGTGTATCGTGTTCCTGAACGGAGAATTCTGGGGGCAGTATGACATCACGGAAAAGCTCGATGCCGCATGGATCAAGGCGCATTATCACATTCCGAAAAAGAGTGTCTGCATTGTCAAAAGGGATGCGCTGGATACCGGCTCGGAAGCATCCTTTGCGGAGTGGGAATCACTGCGAAGCTGGATCAAACAGACGGATTTCACCGATGCCGGGGCATATGAAACGCTGTGCAGCCGTGTGGATATGCAGGGATTTGCGGATTATATGAGCTGCGAAATCTACTTCAACAACTGGGATTGGTGTCCGGCAAATTCCGCGATGTGGAAGGCTGAGGTCATTGACGAAAGCAACCCGTATTCGGACGGCAAATGGCGGTTTCTGATGTTCGACACAGAATTCAGCACCGGTCTGTACGGCAGGACGCCGGCTGATACAGACAATTTCGCTTCTCTGGAAGAAAAGGATTGCTTTCTGACGGACCTGTTCCATGCGGCGATGAAGAATGATGATTTCCGTGCACAGTTTATCAGCACCTTCCGTGAAATCGCAGAGAAAAACTTTGATGCTGAGCATGTCCTATCTGTGATCGACAAGCTGGAATCCGTTTACCGCGATGCTGCGATTGACACACACCGCCGCTTCTGGAACGATTGGCAGTCGGAATCGGCTGCAACGGTATATTATCAGTATGAGACAGAAGAGATACGGGATTTTTACAGAGAACGCAGCGGAAAGATTCTCGCATATCTCGATGAACACTATCACTGAATCGCGTTGACAGGCTGCAAAATAACGCGCTTTTTATTCCGAACATCATCAGGCAGAGGTGAAACAGATGAGATTATTTATCGCGATCTTACTCGAAGATCACATGAAAAGGGCGCTTGCCGACGCACAGGCTGCGCTGCGAAGCCGGCAGTATACCGGGCGTTATTCCGATCTGCTGAATCTGCATCTGACGCTTGCATTCATCGGCGATCACAGCGACCCGGACTACATTCTGGAGGTCATGGAGCAGCTTGCGTTTCAGCCGTTCGACATCGCGCTGAACGGGTACATCGGCAATTTCGGCGATATTCTCTGGGCGGGTCTGGAGCATGCACCGGCGCTCGAAAAATATGCAAAACAGCTGCGGCACTGTCTCGCCGAAGCTCGGATTCCCTTTGACAAAAAGAATTTCAATCCGCATATCACGCTGCTGCGGAATGCGCACAGTTCCCGCACATTTTCCGATGTGGAGATTGCGCGTGAACACATGACCGTGCAGCGTATTTCGCTGATGCGCTCGGATTTCGGCAAGCACGGCGCGGCGTATACGGAGCTTGGTTCGGCTGCGTGTGAAACGTAAAGAACAGAAACAGCCCGCGATGGTTTCCGCACCGCGGGCTGTTTTGTGCATTATCGGAGAAAAGTGCGCTTCATCAGTGTCAGATCGGCGAGCATTGCCTCCAGGCAGATGATCTCGATCCCGCTACCGTCCTCGGCACTCATAAACGCCCAGCCTTTCCTGAACCTTTTTTCGAGTGATGAACCCGCAGATTATCCAGAATCAGAAATACTTTTTTACGGACATCACGAATCAGCCTACCCATAAAATCGATAAGCTTTTCTGAATCCATATTCTCGCAGAGTGTCTGAATCTGTGCGACCGCGCCTTCATCGACGATTTCTGCGAAAATCTTTGCAGTCGCGTATTTGCCTTTGATTTCAAGCATAGGTTTCTCCTTTGGTCTTTGTTGCTGTTCTGTATTTCACAAGGGCGTTTTATGTTTCTGATTCGATCACACCACATTGTGTGTTCATCATTCTGAACACTTCACTGTTTGCAAGACACCGTGCTGCAAATTTACAGTTGCTGTCCGATTTGACATTCACAGCGGAACATGATATAATAATGACGTTTCAGTTGTCTCGGCTATGCGTCAGGACAAAAAACGATGATAAAGAGGAATACATGCAAATGAGAAAAAGAATCATCAGCGCTGCTGTCAGCCTGCTGATACTGCCTGCAATGCTGAGCGGAATGCCCCGTGCGGCGGCTGAACAGGAAACTACCGGTCTGTATATCAACGAGGTCTGCACGCAGAACAAAAGCTGCTTTACGGACAGTCTCGGCAAAGCCTCCGACTGGATCGAGCTGTATCACGGGGGCGATACAGATTTGGACATCTCCGGCTTCGGGCTGTCTGACGATTCAAATTTGCCGATGAAATATGTCTTCCCCGCCGGCACTGTGATCGGGCGGGGCGAATATCTGCTGATTGTTGCGGCAAAAAAGGGAACATATACAGATGAGCTGAATACCGGCTTCGGGCTCAGCAAATCGGGCGAAACACTGATTCTGTCATCGCCGGACAGGCAGCCGCTGCAAACACTGGAAATCCCGGCTCTGGCAGAGGATACGACCTACGGGCGCTCTGCCGACGGGCAATATGCGGTCATGACACCGACACCCGCCGCTGAAAATCATTCCTCTCCTGCTGAGCCTGTTTTTTCAATGGAATCCGGCTTTTACAGTACAGACGCGATTCAAGAGCTGACTATTTCGTCAGAGGACGAGGTGTATTATACGCTGGACGGCTCAGACCCGACGGCTTCACCGACAGCGATCCGGTATCACGATGCAATTCCCATGTATGACCGAAGCGCAAACGAGAATGTCTACAGCAGATATCAGCTCGAGGAAGACAGTCCGTACTCGATCACGTCGCAGTGGTATGAGGCAAATCCGGAGCGATTTGACAAGGCAACGATCATCCGGGCAGTCGCAAAATCGGCAGACGGCACATGCAGCAGGGTGATCACAAAAACCTATTTTGTCATGCCGGAGGAAAAGCTGAAATACTATTCGGAAATCCCGGTGATCTCTGTCGTGACCGACCCTGACAACCTGTTTGACAAGGACAAGGGAATCTATGTTGCCGGTCAGCAATATCTGGACTGGCTCAATGATTATGAGCAGGGCGAGATCAGAAGTGAATGCGCGAATTTCCTTTCAACCGGAAAGGAATGGGAGCGGGAGGCAGAGGTCACCTGTTTCAAGGACGGCACACTCGGTTTTACGCAGAAAATGGGCATGCGCCTGCGCGGAGCTTCGACCAGAAACTCCCCTGCCAAGAGCTTCAATTTCTACGCGAGGGGCAAATACGGTGACTCTAAGCTCGATGATCCGCTGATCGACGGCAATGTCTCGGAGCTGAACGGCAAACCGATCAAGCGTTATGATTCGTTCGGTCTCCGTGCGGTGTCATGGATCGACAAGCTGCGGGAATATGCGGTACATTCGGCGCTGCGCGGACGCTCTGCACTGGCTGGCTATGACAGCGGCAGGTGTATGCTCTTTCTCGACGGTGAGCTCTGGGGCATGTACGAGATCACAGAAAAAGCCTCGGATTACTATATTCAGTCAAATTACGGCGTGCCTGCGGAACTTGTCACGCTGTATAAAAACGGCGTGCTAGAGGCAGGACCCGAGGACGAGCCGCTGAATCTGCAGCAGCTCGGCGACTACTGCGCGGAGCATGATCTTTCCGTACAGGAATACTACGATTGTGTTGTTTCCGCGGTCGACACGGAAAGCCTGATCGAGCATTACTGCACGGGTCTGTATATCGGCACATGGGACTGGCCGAATTACAACTATTTCCTGTGGAGATACAACGGCGAGCCGATCGACGGAAATCCCTACAGTGACGGCAAATGGCGGTTCGGGTCATTTGATTTCGATTACTCTGTGGGTCTGACCTACGGGGATTTCGGCGACGGAGCAAGCTATGAGCACGACAGCTTTCAGAAGATGGACGGGGTGAAGGATTCGATTCCGACGGTGATCTTCGCAAAGCTGCTTGAAAACCCGGAATTCCGGCAGCAGTTTGCAGACAGCTTCCGTGAATATGCAAATTCCGTATTTGAGGCGTCAAAAATGACCGCGGAGCTGAACGCGGAAGAAGAACGGTTCATGGACTATATGACCATGACAGCGTGGCGTTGGAACAACGGCAAACCGGACACGGATATGGACAGCTTTCTGGAAGAACAGAAGGCTTATTATCACGGTGCGATGGAGGAAATGCGCGTTTTCTTCCAGAACCGTGCTGTGTATGCGATTCGGAATATGCAGAATTATCTCGGTATCACGGATAATCCGCAGGCAGTGAAAGGCGATGTAAACCGGAACGGTGTGCCCGAAATTGCAGATGCGGTGCTGTGCATCCGGTTGATCAGCGAAGACAGCGCGCTGGATACCGCCGGTCTGGATTTCTCGTGCTGTGATCTGAACGGTGATGCGATCTGTGACCTGACGGATGCGCGGATGATGCTGCTTGCGCTTCAATCCTCTGCTGAACACGATTCCAAGTGATTTTGAGAATATGCCGTGAGCACGCTTTCCGTCGATAATATATGCAAAAGAAATAGGGTGCCCTGCGCGGGCGCCCTTTTTGTGTAAGGATGAAGTGAATTGCAGCGATGAAAAACGCATATGCGGGCTCATAACAAGACAGTCTCACATCTACGATGTATTCGGCAGTCCGAACATACCGGGGTTCATGTATTTTTTCAGCGTTTATATTATGTCAGATCATGTTCTTCGCCGTAAGGCGTGCCTTTGAAGGCGTCCTTGCCGATCCTGATTCCTTTGGGCATGGTGACGTCCTGCAGCGAACTGCAGTAAATACATGCAAAGTTCCCGATGCTTGTCACACTGTCCGGAATCGTAACGCTGACCAGCGATCTGCAGCCGTAGAACGCAAATGGCGCGATGCTCGTCACACTGCGCGGGATCGTGACACCGGTCAGAGCGTCGCAGCGAGCAAAAGCACTGTGCCCGATGCCTGTCACACTGTCGGGAATTGTGACACCGGTCAGTGCCATGCAGCCCTCAAATGCACAGTCTTCGATGCTGATCACACCGTCCGGGACTGCAAACGCTCCCGCTTTTCCGCCCGGGCAGCAGATGAGCGTTGTTTTGTCCTTATCATACAGCACGCCGTCCGCGTCACAGTATGCAGGATTGTCGGGAGATACGGTGATGCAGGTCATTGCATCGCACCCCATAAACGCGCAGTTCCCGATGCTTGTCACACTGTCCGGAATCATGACACCGTTCAGCGATTCGCAGTACGCAAATGCATTGATTCCGATGCCGGTCACACTGCGCGGGATCGTGACACCGGTCAGTGCGCCGCAGTGCACAAACGCTCTGTTTCCGATGCGGATCACGCCGTCCGGAACGGAAAAATCTCCCGCTTTTCCGCCCGGGCAGCAGATGAGCGTTGTTTTGTCCTTATCATACAGCACACCGTCCGCATCACAGTAGGCAGGATTATCGGGAGAAACGGTGATGGCGGTCATTGCTTCGCATCTCTCAAATGCACCGTCGCCGATGCTTGTCACACTGTCCGGAATCATGACACTGCCGAGCGATCTGCAGAGCTCAAACGCACAGTCACCGATCTCTGTCACACTATCCGGTATCGAGACAGCAGTCAGGTGCGCGCATCCGGCGAAAGCCTCCTCCCCGATGCTTGTCACACTGTCAGGAATTAAGACACAAACCGGCGATTTGCAGTGCGCAAATGCCTCCATCCCGATGCAGGTTACACAGCGCGGAATTGTGACCTCCGTATCGGTTCCGGTGTATCTGTTCAGCACGCCGTCTTCGATTTCAAAATCTGCGTCATTCATCTTGCTTTTCCCTCTGTTTATTGCTGTGACGCTTCGCAGGGCGTGCCGCGGAAGGCGTCTTTGCCGATTATAATATCTTTGGGCATAGTGACATCTTTCAGCGCGGTGCAGCCCTTGAAGGCGCATTCGCCGATTTCCGTCACGCTGTCGGGCAGCTCGATATGTCCGAGCGCGGTGCATTCCGAGAAAGCGCAGCGATAAAAGGCGCGATCGCCGATCTCCGTGATGCCCTCGGGCACAGTGACCGCGGCATCTGTTCCCTTGTATGCAGTCAGACAGCCGTCTGTGATAAGAAAAGGGCTGTTTTCCATATGTCTTGCCTCCTGTGTTATGAGGAAAAATCATCCTCCCACGGTGTATTTGCAAAGGCGTCCGCGCCGATTGTTATGCCTTTGGATGGGGTGATATCGGTCAGCACGGCGGGCGCAGCTGCCGATTCGGGTCACGCTTTTCGGTATCACGATGCGTTCCGGCTGTGTATAATCGCCGGCGGTGCTATTGTATTATGCTGGTTGACTGGTTCCCAGCTGTTTGAGCATTTCAGAAACGTCTCTGATTGTGACAATGCCGTCGCCGTCAAAATCGGGTTCATGATTCAGAATTGCCGCAATCTGTTCAGAGGTCAGCGCAGTGTCCTCACTGATAAACCGTGCCAGCAAAACCGCATCCGCAACAGTGACCGCGGCGTCGCCGTTATAGTCACCCTTGACAGGGCCCTGCGCGATCGTCTCAAACGGGATGCCGTTTTCCTTTGCGTAGGCTTCCGCACAGGAGCCTGCATAGCCCCTGACGGTCAGCCCCTCACAGCCGGAAAACGCACCCTCTCCGATCGAAGTCACGCTCTCCGGAACTGTAACGCCGGTCAGATTGGTATTGCCGGAAAACGCCCCGGCTGCAATTGCTGTCACGCTGTCCGGAACCGTGTAGTCGCCTGCCCTGCCGCCGGGACAGCAGATCAGCTCTGCAAGCGCTTTGTCAAACAGCACGCCGTCCTGCGATGCAAAGGCTGCATTGTCCTTATCAACATGAATCTCCTTCAGACCGGCGCAGTGGTAGAACGGATTCTCGCCGATTTCCGTCACGCCTGCCGGAATGGTAATGTCTGTGAGCGCGCTGCAACCGCAGAATGCATCATCCCAGATCCATTCCAAGCCCTTTCCGAATGTGACACTTGCCAGCGCAGTGCAGCTGTCAAACGCATATTCATCAATGCCGGTCACACTGTCCGGGAATACGATTCCGGTCAGTGCGGTGCAGTGGGAAAACGTATCCCTGCCGATCGTTGTCACACTGTCCGGAATGGCAATCTGTCATTGTTTTGCACAGGTAAAACGCATATTCGCCGATGCGGGTGACACCGTCCGGGACCGTGACCTCTCCGGTACAGGTTCTTCCGTCCACCAGTATGCTGTTGACGATCACAATCGGGTCTTCGTTCTGTTTTGCCTCCAGCCACGGTGTTTCGTTGAACACATCGAGACCGATGTCTGTCACACTGCCCGGAATGGAAAGGTCAGTCAGAGCAGTGCACTGATAGAAAGCCTGTTTGCCGAATCGTTTCACGCTGTCTGCAATCGAAACGCTTTTCAGACCGAAGCATCGCATAAACGTATAATCGCCGATACTTGTCACGCCGTCAGAGATCACCGCCTTTGTGAAGCTCAGTCCGGAAAACGGCCTGTCTTCCAGCGTATAATCGGTCATCTCGCCGGTGCCGGAAATGGTCAGAACACCGTTTTTCAGCTCCCATGTGACGTGTTCGCCGCAGGTTCCGCCGGTCGCCGCACTTGCGGTAATTGCAGGGCGAAGCAGAAATAGTGTGCTTTGCGGCAGCGCGGAAAATGCCGAGAGCATCATCCCGGCAGCGAGCAGTGCGGACAGTCGCCTGTGTTTCATAAATCATCCCTCCTTTTCGGATTCATACTGTAGCTGGTCTCGGTTGGTTTGTATCGCACGTTCATCGGCTTGATACAATAATCCATTATAATCGTATCATATTTCGTGCGATTTGTCAAGATTTTTTGCATATCCGGCGCTTCAAACAGATTTTCTTTCTCGAGTGTGCCGGTCTCCGCAGCGTGTTCAATAGAATGATGACGGAAGCATCTATGTATGGCATGCCGATACGGAGGGGCTCAATTTCCGCAGGGCATTCAAGGAGGCAGGGTTCCAGCTTTCCGGCTGCTGTATCTGGAAGAAGAATTCTCTCGTCCTCGGACGAAGCCCGTACCAGTGGATTCACGAACCGTGTCTCTTCGGGTGGAAGCAGAAGGGCAAGCATCAGTGGTATGCTGACCGAAAGCAGACGACCGTCTGGGAATACGACAAGCCCAAGAGCAGCCCCGACCATCCAACCACAAAGCCGATCCCGCTGATGTCGTATCCCATCAAAAACAGCACTATGACAAACGGTATCATCCTCGATCCGTTCCTCGGCAGCGGCTCCACGCTTATTGCCTGCTGTGAGACAGATCGTGTTTGCCGGGGCATCGAGCTTGATCCGAAATACGTGGATGTCATCGTAAAGCGGTATCTCGCTTGGTGTCATGAGAAGCAGACCGCTGAGGTCGCATATATTCTTCGAGACGGTCAGAAGCTGTCTTTTGCAGAAGCGGTGGCAGCAATGCCGCAGGATTCCGATCAGCCTGCAGCAAATTGTGAACAAACTGATACTATATAAGTTATTCTTCGGGAAGAATCCGTGATATTGATATACCAAATAAAGCTTGCCAAAATCTCCAAAATGTGATATAATATAGATATGGAAAACGAACTGAAAACTAATGCAGTGAAACTAAGTCCGGATGAGCAATACCAAATCAGAAAGAGCATTGTCCGTTTGAGTAAAAAAGGGAAAACAAATGGTGAGATCGCAGAAATACTTGATGTGAGCGAAAGGCATGTCAGGTCGGTCAAGAAGCAATACTCCGAAGGCGGTATGGCAGCTTTAAAACCTAAAAAACGCGGACGCAGTAAATGTGAGAAAAGAATACTGACACCAGAACAGGAAAAGGAAGTTCAAAAGATCATTGTAGACAAAGATCCTATGCAGTTGAAGTTTAAGGATTGTATGTGGACAAGAAAAAACATCTCTGAACTGATATTCCAAAAGTATGGTGTAAAGATGAAATTATCCACACTTGGATACTATCTGCAGCGTTGGGGGTTCAGTGTTCAGCGTCCGGTAAAGCGTGCATACAAGCAGGATCAGGCGAAGATTGACAAGTGGCTGAACGAGGAATTTCCCGGCATCACAGAACGAGCAAACGCAGAAAATGCTGAGATTTTCTTTGGAGATGAAACCAATATTCAGAACACTTGCAACTATATGAGAGGATATGCACCGAAAGGTAAAACGCCTGTTGTAAGAACAGAATCACAAAAATTCAAATTCAATATGCTGTCGGCTGTCTCCAAGAGAGGCAAGCTGAGATTTGTGCTGTACAAAGATAATATGGACTCAGATAAACTGATTGATTTTATGAGAAGACTTGTACATGACAGTGTAAAGAAAGTGTTTCTTATCCTTGACAATCTGCGTGTACATCACTCCAGAAAAGTACAGGCATGGCTGGAAAAACACAAAGATGAAATAGAGGTGTTTTATCTGCCGCCCTATGCGCCTGAGTACAATCCCGATGAACTTGTAAACAGTGATCTGAAGCGCTCGGTTGGCAGTAAAGCTTCCGCGCAATCAAAAGAAGAATTGGAACATAA
>JAEEGL012098223.1_pt1 | contig 29432 bp, 52 predicted proteins | sample 9134231 | NCBI WGS metagenome assembly JAEEGL01 (sample SAMN16246548, study PRJNA631951) | gut metagenome | biome: gut microbiome; feature: rumen; material: fiber-attached | host: Bos | place: Iran: Karaj | collected 2018-10
CTCATGGTGCCAACAGCATCTAGAGCAAATCGCGACCGTTGCCTCGATGAGCTACCCACACCTCAGTCGAGGCGCGATTCGCGACTTCCAGACCATCATGAAAAATGCGGAAATCTGGGAGCCAGAACGATGGAATCAATCGAGCAAAATCTACACCTTCGGCAACGGCACGATTCTGGAGTTCATCAGCGTGGACAATATGAGCGCACATGGCCCTGCTCGCGACCTGCTATTCGTGAACGAGGCCAACGACATGGACATCGAAACATTCCGCAACCTCGCATTCCGCACCACCGGCAAGGTCATCATCGACTACAACCCGACGCACGAGTTCTGGGCGCATACCTGGCTGCTCAAAGAAGAAAAAGACCAGACCGACTTCATCATCCTCACATACAAGGACAACGAGGCACTCGCACCGACCATCCGCGAGGCCATCGAGAGCAGACGACCGAAAAAAGGCGAAGAACCATCGAATTGGTGGATTGTATATGGCCTCGGACAAATCGGCTCACTCGAGGGGAACATCTATTCAGGCTGGCGCAAGGCAACCGAGGACGACTACAAACACGCAAAGCTCATCCGCTACGGCCTCGACTTCGGCTTCAGCAACGACGAAACAGGCATGGTGGCGATTTGGCAGACAGACAAAGACGAAATCATCATCGAGCAAAAAATCTACCAGACGGGGCTCCTGGGGAGCCAATATGGCGACAAACTTCGCGCGACAGGCATCACCCCAAGCATCCTAATCGTGGCGGATTCGGCTCGGCCGGAAATCATCGCAGAAATAAAGGCGCAAGGCTTTCGCATCGTTGGCGCAAACAAAAACGCCGGGAGCGTCCTCAGAGGCATCGACCGCGTGAAACAGCATCAAATCATCTACGACGGCAAAGACCTCGAGCGCGAGTATCTAAGCTACGCATGGCGCACCAAGCGCACAGGCGAGGTGTTGGATGAGCCAGAAGATGGCAATGACCATCTCATGGATGCGCTCCGCTATGCCATCGACGACTTACAAAAGAAGCGGTTCGACTTCTAGAACACCGCACCGACAACTTCTCACAATAGACGGCAAGTAATAAGGAGATCTAATGGCTCAACTAAAATTCAGTGGCATCCAGCCGGTCAGTTTCGACAATCGCGATTGTATGCCAGCCCTGGACAATAGCAAAATCCTCCGCCTCGGCAGGCTCAAATTCGACACCGAAGCGAACATCGAAGAAGCAGACAAGATTCTCGCATCCTGCTTCCCAGAGGATGAGGACTTCGTCTATGAGTTCCTATCAACTAAAATGCTCGCCACCGATAAGCGCATCCTGCAGAGCTATCTCTTAAACGGCGAGAAATCTATCGCGATGCTCGACCGCTCCATCGATGCACTCGCAGAAAAAGCACTCGAAAAAGGATTGGAGGCCCAAAATGCCTAGCGAAATCATAGTCGTTTATCAAGATTGCGTCCTCTGTGGCGACCGCGGAAAGAAAATCAAAGAAATTGCCACGAAAGCTGGCGTGAAAATCCGCAAGCTTAGCTTCGCCTGCGTTGAAGGACAGGAGCATTGCATGAAGGCAATCGAAGCTGGCATCAAAACGATGCCATTCTACACGGATGGGAAAATATACGCCTCGAACATCGAAACGCTCTTAGAAGCGGAATCAGAGCCTCAGGCGGCAAAAATAAAGCTGACTAAAAAGACCACCAAAAAGACAAAAAAGGCTAAAAAGGAGCTAAACGATGGGCCTGTTGAATAATATCCGCCGGACATTCGACTTCAACCGCGTCCGCGAAGCTCAAAAAATCACACAGCAATTCGCTAATGCGCTATATACGAGCCCGGTCTGCTCAGACTACGAGAATGTATTCGCCCAAGTCCGCCCACTCATCGACGAAATGACCAGCGTCGTGCCATACGGCATCGGCCGAAACGGCGCGCGCAAACCACTCAACGAAACAGAGGAGCTTGCGGCACTATACACGCCTAACCGCACGATGGGAGGCATCGAATTTATCGACACGATGTTCGCCACTTGGCTGACCGAGAATCAGCTATTCATCCGCGTTCACAAAAAGAACGGCCACATCGTCGGCTACACCATCCTGCCATCGACCAGCTTCGTATATGTGACCAACGGCTACTACTATTGGCAAATCACAAACGAAGATGGCGAAATCGAGCGCATTTATGACGACGAAGTCATGACACTCTGTTATTCGCGCAACCCACGCGACCTTCGGGGCGTATCGCCAGCATCGGCCGTTCGCATCTACGCCCAAATCGACGACCTGCTCGCACAATTCGAGAAGGCCTACCTCGAGAACGGCGCAATCCCAGCATCCGTCACGATAATCCGCGCCAGCACTCAAGAGAAATTCAACGAAGCTCGCAATGAACTCGAACGCCAACTCAAAGGCGCAAAGAATCGCAACAAGACACTCTATCTCTGGCGACAATTCAACAACGATGACGGCACCGAGCGCGATCAAGTCGAAGTCAAAACCATCCAAGGCAACAACAACACGCTCGCCATCCAAGAACTTGCCGACATCATCAACGACCGCCTCAATAAAGCCTATGGCGTGAGCAACTTCATCCTCGGCGACGATTCCTCGGCTAAATATGACAACGCCGAGCTGAGCGACTACCAATTCACTCGCCGTCGCGTCAAACCAGCCCTCCGCAAGTTCTGGGCAGAGTTTAAGCACGAACTCGACCGCATCACAGGTGGCCTCGGCTACGACATCCGCTTCGACCTCGATATGCCGGAACTGACCGAGCGCAAGAAGGTGGAAGCCGAAACCGCCGACATGACGACCAAGAATCTCATCCGACTAATCGAAGCAGGCTCAAAGCCAATCGCAGCCTGCGTCGCACTCGGGTTGAAGTTCGACCATTGGCAGAGCGTAGCGATTGGTATTTACAATCGGGTGCAAGTTGATCGTGAACACGCACTAGAATCAGCGAACGAGCCATTCCTCGCATCAAGCTCGGACGCGCAGGAAACACAGGCCCCGGCCTCAGAAACAGACACAAAAGAAATAACTTCACAGCGCGATCAACTGCACCATCACGACCACGAACACAGCGATGACTACTATCAACCCTTCACAGATGCCGAAAAGACCGAGAAGGCTATCTTCGAGCGTCTAATGAGCCTCGCCAAAGCCATCATGACCGAACAGCCAAGCGTTGACCTCGATGCTGTTGCAAACGAGATATTCGAGCTCTTAGAGGACGAAGCCAACCATGGCGGACAATCTGCACTCGAAGCCATCTATCTGCTCAGCGACGACGAAATCCAACAAGCCATCAGCGAGCTCATAAAGAACGGCGTCGACATCAGCGAAGGCCTTGCGCAACGCATCCACGAACGCACCAATGAACTCGTCAGAGGATTCGATGAGCACACTCGCGAGATAATGCGCTCCACCCTCGAAAACTCTGAAAACCTCACGGCCAATGAAATCCGCGAACGCCTGCTCCAAGCCATCCCAGAAGGCCGCGCGGCAACTATCGCTCGCAACGAAACGGTCTATGCCTTCAAGAGCGGACGCCTAGAACTCGACGAGAAAATCGCCAACGAATACAACCTCCAAATCGACCTCATTTGGCGCACCAGCCCAGAAGCTGGCGAAGTCTGCCCACTCTGCGAGGCGATGGACGGCCAAATTACGCATCTCGGCAAAGCATTCACTCCACAGCCTGCAACATGGGAAACCTACGACAAAGACGGCAACGCCATCGAGCATCACAGCGATGGATGGGAGCCATCAGCCTGGAACGACTACGGCCTCATCCCGAACGCCCATGTAAACTGCAAATGCTACTTCGACGAAAAGCTAGTGAGGACCGCATAGATGGCACTCATCAAAATCTACTGCCCAAACTGCGGACGCATCCTCGGCGACACCGAAAAGAGCATCGATTGCAACATCAACTGCCGTGGATGCAAGACGACGCAACACATCAAAATGCTGATTCAACGCATCAGCGACTTTTACAAACTAAACACCCCAAAGGAGGGCAACAATGACTAATCCAGACAGCACGGTCGGCACAAATGCCGGGTATAATGGGCGCACCACGCCAAACGCCTTCAATGATGTCCTCGCGACATATACCGGCCGCGGCATAATCAACGGCTGGGCATGCTCGCCGAAATCTGGCATGACCATTCAACTTGGCGGAAACGGCTCAGACCGCGATGTAGCCATCGCCGAGGATAATGCTGGCAATAAGACAACCATCAACAACCGCACCGCCACACCGGTCGAAATCACGCTCGCAGGCGCACCGGCAACAAATAACCGCATCGACTCCATCGTCGCCTATGTAGACAACCCACAGCAGGGCGCAGGCTCCACCGATGTAGACTTCCCATCACAAGTGGGCATCATCGCCGTCAGCGGGACCGTGGCTGGCACCCCAAGCGCACCAACCGAAGCGCAAATCCGCACCGCAATCACAGCCGACGGCGCAACGGGTGCTGCCGCCTACTATGTTGTCCTCGCCAATATCACGGTTGGCCAGGGCGTGACCACTATCGGCTCAGGCGTAATCGCACAAGGCGACCGTGCACCGCTCAACACGGCCAATATTGCAAATAAAGCCATTTATGGCGTTCAGCTCGCAGACGCGACCGTAGGCTCAGATAAGCTGACAGCTAGTGCCGTCTACACGCACAACATCAATAATGGAGCCGTGACTTCCGCAAAGATAGATTGGACGACATTGCCATCATTGCCATTTAACTCCACCGGCCTCGGAGGCTATACACCACCAACGGGATGGACGAACTTCCTCGCGCTAGATATATCAAGCATCCCAACGGGCATGAAATTCACGGTCATATCAAGCTTCTACTACCGCGCTCCGGCAGCTCTTGGATTCTTGGCGATTCGCTCATCATACAACGGAATATTAGCCGGGCATGTTTATTCATCTCAGCCAACCGCCGAGTTCTTGAACGGCACCACAAGCATCTATCAGTTCACAAAAGCCGCAGGCCAAAACACGGTCTGGATTCAATGGATTGGTGCATCCGCCACTACCGTATCGGATGGCGCGCTATATACCACAGCCGTCTTCTAGAGCCTAAAAAGAAAAACCACCCCTCGCGAGGTGGTTTTTTGATGCAAAGATGAGCCAATTATATCGCAAGACTAGAACACCGCACCGACACCTTCTCACAATTCAAGGCATGACCAGCTACAAACACATCACAGCGACGGTCCAGACCATCGACAAGGTCGGAACAGCGAAGCGATTCCGAAACATCCTCGCCAATTCCGGCGAGATCATGGAATCTGGCGAAATTCGCGACCTCGACCAGCTCTATGTCATGGGCCATGACGCAAAGCTGATCAAAGTCTCAGACCTAAACACTAACCCAGAGAAACAGACCGAGAACTACTCCGTCAAAGCGCAAGCTGACCACGGCGAAGTTCAAGGCGACTACCTCGTTCCGAGCATCGAGAAGGTGTTCGGCGATTGCCGAGTATGGCTCGAAAAAGACGGCCTACATGCTCGCATGTTCTTCGCAGACAATGACACCCTAGCAGACCACGCATGGGCCATCAGCGAAAATGCAAGCTATTCAATCGGCATCGATTGGTATCCGGACGGCTACGCTGGCACCGGCTACAACATCGACGAGCCAATCGGGATTCTGCGCGAAATCTCGATGGTAGTGACCGGCAACGACCCGCGCGCCAAAACACTAGATCACAAACCATCGGAAGCTAAGGCTCAAGGGAGCGCAACCGAGGGAAGTGATAATCAACAACTAAACGGGAATTCGACAATGACCTCGAAAGACGAATTGACTCCAGACGAGGGCGCAGCATTCAAGCAAGCCATCGGCGAAGTCATCGACAAATTCACTGCCGAAGTTCCAGAGGACGAAACCGAGCCAACAGCAGACGATGCCCCAGAGGCACCAGAAGCTGAAGAAGCTCCGGCAGAAATCCCAGAGGAACCAGAAGCAGAGAACACCGAATCCGCAGAAGAAGAAAGGAAGGAAGAAATGCAAGATTCGAACACTCAGCCAATCGTCATCAAAGACAAGGCTGAAATCGAACAGCCAATCGTAAAATCCACCGATTGGCTCCACAGCGAAGCAGGCCACATGGCATTCGCTGACACCCTTAAAAAAGCTGGCCGCCTCGGCGCATCTTTTGATGCTATGTGGCGCGCAGAAGCCTCGAAGCACATGAGCCTCGACGGCGTGACCGGTCTGCCAAACCCAGCACCGGTTGACCAATACTTCGTAGATGCGCTCGAAAAAGGCGACGGCATCATCAACCACTTCAAGTGGGTATCTGCCAAGAGCTTCCGCATCCATCTAATGGAATCCGAGAGCCGCGCAGCTGGCCACAAGAAGGGCGACACCAAGGCCAACCAAAGCGTGACCGACACCGTCCGCGATCTACTCGTAAAGATGGTCTACAAACGCCTCGACCTCGATGCAACCGAGCTCTATGAAAACCCATGGCTCATCGACTTCCGCTCCCGCGAGCTAGTCGATGCCATCATCGCAGAAATCGAACGCGCAGCAATCATCGGCGATGGCCGCAGCTCTGGCACTCCAGACCTCCGCATGTTCGACGGCACCCGTGGCTTCTACTCTGTCCAGGCTGATGCAACCGCACAAAACGGCTTTGCAGACGTATATGCAACCGCCGCTGGTGGCAACCTATACGACGGCGTAGTTGGCGCAAAGGGCCTCATCAAGACCGAAGGTGGCCAAATCATCATCGCCAAGAGCGACGCCATCACGAGCTTGCTCCAAGCTAAGAACAATGGCACATACTTGGTCCAACCAGGTGCTCGCGTTGAGGACATCCTCGGCGTTGACCGCGTCTACACACCAGGCTGGATGACCAACTCCACCTACGATGCAATCTTGCTCGTCAATAACGCCTACATCCATGGTGGCGAACAGGGCATCCGCGTCCGCCCAGACTTCGATACCAGCACGAACACGGACATCTTACTCGACGAAACCCCACGCTTCGGCTCCCTCGCTGCTAAGAAGGCCGCAGTTGGCATCACTTTGACGGAAGAGTAAAAGACGAAAGGACTAAGACATGACGCAAGACGAATACAAGCTCTGGACCGGTGAAGATGCGTCCAGCTACACAAATGACGAATGGACTAAAATCCTGACGGTTGCAAAGCTCCGCCTGGCGTCATTCTTATGCCTCAGCGAACTCCCGACCGATGACGATGGAAACCTCCCGGCAGATTTAGAACAACTTCTCGCGAACTTTATCGCAGAAGTAATCGCACACCAAGGCTCCACCGGCACGGTCGAGAGCAAGCATGTTCGCAATTTTACAATCGAATTCGCATCAACCACTGCCGCCAACGCTTTCGCTAAAATCGCGAGCCAATACGGCGACATCATCGAAGCATACAGCAACTGCGAACTCGGATTCGCAGTTGAACGCCCGGCAATCTATTGTTGCAACAATAACGGCGACTTCTACTGCGGAGCCTGCGATGCTTAGCATGACGGTCTTTCAAGCCTTCCCAAACGCCCTAGAAACCTGGGAAATTGGCAGGGTCAAATACTCCACCATAACAGGCAATGTCGCCGTCAATGGCGCAACATCAACCATCCACTGCATCGTAGATCGCGGCGACTCAACCTCGCCGAATCCAGGCAACACCGCACAGAACGCAGAGAGCGACACGCTCATCTACTGCCAACCAAATGAACTGCCGACGACCGACACATCCGAACTCGTAGCGAGCTACATGGTCAGCGACGGCAAGAACATCTACGCCATCATCGACGCAGGCCTCGGCAAGAATCAAGAGAACGGCATCCTGGAGCATGTCGAGCTTCGCCTTCGCCAGAACGGCCTCGACGATGAGCAATAATATCGTCACGAGCGTCAGCTTCAAATTCAGCGACCAAGCTCTGAAAACGATGGAACGCCGAATCATGGAAGGGATGTTCGAGATGGGCATCGATATGGCCGCTCAAGCAAGGCGCAACGCACCGGTCCTCACGAGCGCGCTCCGCAACAGCATCCGCGTTGAAGAAGATGGCTATGTCGTCTATGTAAAGGCCGGCGGAAATGTCCATGGCCATCAAATCGACTATGCCCTTAAGCGTGAATATGAAAACAACGCCCACCCATGGACTCGCTACTACATGAAACGCGCCCAAGAATCCATCATGACCGGCGATTATATGACCAAATACTTCAAAGGAGTCACTAAATGATCACACTCGCAATCCTCCAAGTTATGACGAACGACATCGCAGACCTAGAACTCGACGAAAACGCCTTCTGGGAAGAATTGCCACTCCAATCGAACGGCAAACCGGCGCAGGGAGTATGGCTGGTCACTCGCGGTGGCTCACTCACGAACACGCCAAACGGCTTCAACCAAAAGGCCACCATCGACATCTATGTGGCCTACCAAAACAAGGCCTATGCTGAGCTGCTACATGGCGAAATCCTCGAATGGATTCGCAACAACAGCTACATCTGCGACTTAAGCGGAAACGCTGGTGGCAGTGGCATCCAATACGAATTCAAAAATGTCCGCATCAGACCGACGACCACTCCGCAAAACTACGGAGCGACCGACAACGGCAACATCATCAAGATGGCATCTGCGGACATCGTCTATGACGCAATCCACACCAATCAAAACAACTAGAAAGGACAAAGCATGAACATCACGCAAGTTCGCCGCCTCATTTTTAGAAAGTGGGACGGCTCGGCATGGTCCACCTTCACGATGGAGCCAGATGACCTCGGCCAAGACACCATCATGACCGTGAATATCGCACCGCGCAAACGCTCACGCGCCAGCACGATGGGCTCGACCGAGCATCCGCTCAAGGGCACCTTCGATAATCTGACGGCAAGCGTCACATTCTTGATGGACACCTTCAAGCCACTCGGCAAAGCCATCGACACATGGGAAGATGCAACCTATGCTGACGCCAGCGCAACCGCCGGCCAGATTTTACTAGGCGAAGGCTCCATCACATGCGACGATAGCTACTACTCCGTCGTAGCGCAGGGCCTCTGCGATGACGGCTCCGAGGCAGACATCGAAATCACTCGTTGCCAGCCATCCGTTGATGATGACCTCGAATTCGGCACAAGCGACACCCCAACGGTCACGCTCGCGCTCAATCCAATCATCTACAACGCCTCCATCCACAACAATGATGGCTATCCAGCCTATACGGTCCGCTTCGGCGAATATGATGTCGCCGACAAGAAACGCCTCAATGCAAACACAGGCGTTTATGACTCCGTCAATGGCGGTGGTGGCAACCTATAGGGACTTCAGCCACGATGAGGACGGACGAAAAGCCAACGCTCAAGAGCATTAAAGGCTCGCCAAAAATGGCGGAGCGCAACTTCCGCCCGTCCGACTTCTTGACGGAAGAACAGATGGATGAACTCCACGAGGCAAACGCCCGTGGAGGCAAAATCCTCAAACCATACGACGACATCGACGCCTTCGAAGCTGAAATCATGGCACGATTCGGACTCGAAGCACTCCGGGAATGGCAAAACAACACAATCAGCACCGAGCAAATGGCGAAATACTTGGCCGCAGAACGCGCTAGAACGACCGCAGAACGCTACAATCTCGAAGCCATAATAGTCAGCGCAGTGGCAGGCGCAAACCACCCTACAAAGCATAAGACGGCCCCAAAAAGCCTGAAAACAGCCGTCGACATCGTAAAAGCAGAATATAAACGCGCGAAAGGAGCTCAATAATGGCCATCAGCATCGGCGAAGCCGTCATTAAACTAGGATTCGACACCAAAAGCCTCGAACAATCCGCAACTCAAGTGAAATCCAAAGTAAGTTCAGCCCTCGGCACGGTTGGCTCAATCGCAAAAGTTGGCGGGAAGGCGATTGCCGCAGGATTAAGCGTGGCCGCATCAGCCGTGAGCGCACTCGCTGCCGGCTCCATCAAAGCCTACGCAGACTACGAGCAACTCGTCGGAGGCGTTGAAACGCTTTACGATAAATCTGCCGACAAGCTTCTCAAATACGCCAAACAATCCTACAAGACCGCCCAGATCAATGCGAACGCCTACATGGAAACCGCCATCGGATTCAGCGCATCACTCGTTCAATCACTCGGAGGCGATACTGAAAAGGCCGCCGACCTTGCCAACCAAGCCATCATCGATATGGCGGACAACGCGAACAAGATGGGCACAGACATCAGCAGACTCCAAGACGCCTATCGCGGATTCGCGCGTCAGCAGTTCAACATGCTCGATAATCTTTCGCTCGGCTACGGAGGGACGCGCCAAGAGATGCAACGCTTGCTGGCGGACGCTGAAAAAATCACGGGCATTCATTATGACATCAGCAACTTCGCAGACATCACGGAGGCCATCCATGTCATCCAGACCGAAATGAAAATCGCAGGGACTTCCGCCTATGAAGCTGGCATGACCATCCAAGGCTCACTTAAAATGACCAAAGCTGCGCTCGCAGACCTAGTCGTCGCACTCACAGACCCGAATGCCGACCTCGGAACTGCCGTCGAAAATCTCATCACGAGCATCGTTGGCGATGATTCCGGCACAAATAAAGGCCTCGTAGGCAATCTCGTTCCGGCCGCAGAGCGCGCCCTAAAAGGCATCGCCACGGTCGTCGAAAAAGGCCTCCCAACTATCGCGAAACAGCTCCCGGATATGCTCAAAAATACACTCCCAGACATCGCTAAAGCCGCCGTGGCCGTCGTTGTAGCTATCACAGATGTAATCCCAGAGCTCGCGCCTGTAATCGCAGACGCACTCAGCGTTCTGACCGAAGAATTGGTGCCATATATACCGCAAATCCTCGGCTCACTTATGAAGGGCCTCGCGCTCTATCTCATATCGAGCTGGAAAACAATGTTCGAACGCTACGCCGAGCTACTATCGCCGATCGTGAATTGGGTAAAGACGACAATATCGAACATCATCAGCTGGATTGCTGGGGTCATCACGCCAATCATTGAATTCTTTAAGAATATCGTGACCGCGGCCGTCGCCATTCTTGCTCCAATATTCGAGAAAATTCACAACGGCATCATCGTGCCTGTGGCCATGGCCATCACGCAAGCCATCGAAACCATCAAAACCGTTCTCGGTGCAATCGTAGGCTGGCTCAACGCGAACATCATCCAACCAATCGCGAGCTTCTTCTCAGGCCTCTGGAACGGCATCAAATCCGGCGTGGATGCGCTCGTCGGAGGCATCAAGCAAGTGTTCTCAACCATCGGCAATGTTCTCAAAGCACCAATAAATGCCATCATTGATGCAATCAACAAAGTCATCGACAGCATCAATAGCCTCACGGTGCCAGATTGGGTGCCAGGCATCGGTGGACAGCATCCAAACTTCGGCAAAATCCCACGCCTCGCAGAAGGTGGCATCGCCACCAAAGCGACCAACGCCGTCATCGGCGAAGCTGGCAAAGAGGCCGTAATCCCACTCGAGCAAAACACCGGCAATTGGGCTGGACTACTAGCTCGCACCCTTGCGGAAGAATTCCAAGAGCAGGGCATCGGAGGCACCGGCATCACGGTCTATATGACAAACAACATCAACAACAACCTCGACGCTGACGAAATCGGCCAGAGGCTAATGACGAGCATCAGGAGGGCCGCCTAATGAATCTAGCAGACATCACAAGCAAGTGTTATATCATGGCACTCATAATTCGCGACGATGGCGAGCGACTACTGCTCGGCGATGGCTACTATGAGTTCAAGAGCAATCTGCAACACTTCCAGCCAAACACCTACCAAAATGATGTCGTCGAACTCCAAGGCACAGACGGCCAACTACTAGCAGGCCAAGTCCGCCGAACATCCGCTCAGAAATTCGACGGCTACATCGGCGATGCGAGCGTAAACAAGACCACCATCGAACAATACCGCACGAACTTCATGATGTTCTTCCGCAAAAAGCACTTCTACAAGGTCGTCTATATCATGCCAAATGGCGACGCCATCCAACGCAAGCGTGGCTACATCACGGACGCTCCAAGTGTTCCAGAAATCTGGCAAAAGTTCCCAGAATATCACATCGCGCTCAACTTCGAGGACCCGAACTACTACGAATACGAAGAAGATGCGAGTGGCGACGAAATATTCGCCAACATCGTGAACATCGTTCTCGCCATCGCTCTGAGTGGTGGCCTTATCTGGGACAACGACGGAGCCGTAAGCGACAATGATGGCTATGAGTGGGAGGATGGCGCAGGCAAAAATAACATCGCCACGGTCGCTGGCGTTGATAATGCCTACCCAATCTGGGAAGTCGTCGGCCCTGCACAAGACCCAACGCTCACAAATAACACCACCGCCCAAACAATCACATGGAACGGATTCGTGCCAAATGGTCAGACACTCACTATCGACATGGCAAATATGACCGCATCACTCGAAGGCGCAAATGTCTTTGAATATATCACGGGCGAGTGGCTCTACCTCCAACCAGGCAACAATCGCCTCACATACACGGCAAGCGGAGGCGCGACCGCTAATTCAACGCTAAGCTGGAACGGAGTCGTGTCATGATAAACGCCCCGAACTATCGCATCGAGCTAAGGCTCAACGGCACACTCATCGGGGATGTTCGAGAAATCGCTGAAAATCTCATCTGGCGCAAATGCCGGACAGCCTATGGCGTAGACGAAATCGACTTCACGCTAAACGACAAGCTGTTCGCCGAATGGTGCGAGAAACGCAACACGACCATCGCAGATATGCTCAAACCATACGCCCTAGACGCTCGCATCATCCGCGATGGCGAGGACATCATCGGTGGCTATCTCGCCACGATGCCAGCCTATCAGCCACGCAACGACAGCGCAGACCTCAGCCTCCGCTTCGACGGCTACCTCAACTTGCTCCAAGGCGTCTATATCAGACCAACACCAACCACAACCGCACGGCTAGACCTCCAAATCGCAGGATGGATTCAAGATGCCGAAACACGGGCCACTAACGCTGGCAAAGCTTTCGGCATCACAAACGCAGGTGGCGACCAACTCGCAAGCGTTCAAATGACATTCGACAACTACAAGACCGTGAAGGAGGCCATCGTAGATCGCGCCGACAATATCGAAGGCGCAGGCCAATTCGACCTCATATTCAACCCGAATCGCAGCTACTACATCGCCAAAAATCTCGGACGCACCATCACGAGCTGGAATCTCTACTATCCGGCACATCTCGGAGGGCAGGGCATCGTCCGCATCGAAGCACCAGAAGTTCAAGGCTTCGCGAGCCATATCATCGCGCTCGGAGCCGGCGAAACATCGAGTGATGTCAATAAGAGCACGGTCATCGTATCAGAGGACACCGACACCGATGCCGTGGACGAATACGGCTATGTTGAAAACCTCGTGCAATATTCGAGCATCGGCCGACAAACTACCCTCGACCAAAAATGTGCCACCGACCTCGCAAATGCCGCCAATGTAAAATGGGAGCCGGAAATCACGCTCATCGGAAGGCAAACCCCACCAAGCCCAACCGCCGACTACGGCCTCTGGATTGGCGACTCAATCAACATTGTGAACACGGCAGACCAAACCGGGCAGACCTCTGGCAGATTCCGCATCAACATCCTAGAAGTGAGCGTGAGCTCCACCAACGCTGAAACCATCCGACCAAGCATGGAGCGATTGCTATGAGCGAGGGTCTATTCTCGCGCAATCTCGCCTACTTCCGACAGGAGCTCCGCGACCTAAAAACGAGCCACGCCATCGCCGTCGGCTCGTTGGATTTCTACAAGAACTCAGCGAGCGCATATTCAACAGGCTACTTCGGACAAGGCATCTATGTTCGGATCACGATAAAAGCGGGCGAACCTGCCAACCCTTACGCGCAAGTTTTCATCAGAAAAACAGACGACGCAAGATTCGGGAACTTGCTCCAATATCAGAGCATCGAGAACGATGGCACAATCATTCAATACTATTTTCTTGTCAGCGAGGGGACTTATGAAGCCTCCGCAATATGCACTTCAGACTTCGACATCATCGTCAAACAATATCAAGATGGCGATTGGATTGGGGAGGAGCCAATATAATGGACTTCGACAAATATCTCATTGACCTCGAAAGAGAGCTGAACGAACTCAAGACCGACGGGTTCAAGAGTTCCTCAAGCCTCGCCGTCGCAGAACACTCCGTGACTATCACTCAGCAAATCGTCGGCTATGATTTCAACTACCACCTCGACTCATGCGCAGGCAAATCGGCGGCTATAATTGAGGTCATCCCAAGCGACAACAAAAACATGCTCACGAGCATCTACGTCTATCAAGGCGCGGCGGAGCTTGTAGGCCGCTACATCTACCTGCTCCCAACAATCAAGAATGGCCACAACGCTTATGAGTTCCGCATTATTTCTGGCTCGGCTTCAGACCTGGCCATCATTCAAAATGGCGGAACCATCCCGCCGATTACATTCGGCCTAACCATCACAGGCACATCAGAGTTCACGACAAACATCACATATAGGCAGGACTACTAGCATGGACTTCCAAGAACGATACAACAACTTCCAGCGAGAACTCCGCGACCTAAAGACAGGCCACAATGCGCGCTCCAATATGCGCACTTTCTTCGCCTCTATAACGGTTCCAGATATGCCGATATATACGACGACATACATCCGCATCACGTATGCGGACGGCGATCAGCCAATCATGACAACACATGTGGGGCTTCCGAACGTAATACCACTTAAACCGAGCGGAAATACACAAGACTATCTCATCGCAGATCTCGGGATTTCGGTGTTTTACAAAGAAACGGTGTCATTTTTAAGCACCCGCAAGATTGAGAGCATCCAAATCATCCAATAGAACACCGCACCGACATCGGCTCATAATACAGGCAAAAGGAGGCAATAATGGCCAACACATACCCCGAACCATATCGAAGCGCGAAAAAAGACTCGCTCATCGACCCGAGCACTTGCTACAACCGCGAATGCACGAGCTATTGTGCTTGGAAAATCAAAGAGGCCACCGGCAATTGGCCAAAGCGCACAGGCGACATGAATGCTCGCAATTGGCTCTACCGCCTCCCAGAGAATGGCTATGGCACCAAAGTCGCAAGCCCGAACGGCAACAAATGCGTCGGCGTATCGACCGGCGGCAAATACGGCCATGTCGTATGGAGCGATGGCACACTCCACATCAGCGAATACAACTACTATTCAAACGGCACTTACTCCGAGCGCAATGTGAACGCCAACAACTACCAATGGTTCGTTGTAAAATCCACAACGACATCGGGCTTCCTCCCGAGTAAAGGTTATTGGGCGAAAGGCGACAAAGACGCTCGCATCGGACAACTTGCAAGCTTTATGCGCACAACCTTCCCAAGTTATACGAGCAAGGCAGCACTCGGGAACTACTACGGACCAAACCTCGAACGCGCCATCAAAGAATTCCAACGCAGGACCGGGCTCCAAGCCGATGGTAAAACCGGACCGCTGACATATAACAAACTTAAAAGCTTCGGCTTCAAAGGATGACCATGAAAATCAAAGACCGCATCGCAAAACTCATAGATGTCAAAAGCATCATCACAATCGCACTCGTCATCGTGCTCTGCATAATCACACTAAACGGACAGCCAACTCCGGAATTATTCAACTCGGCCGTAATGCTCGTTCTGGGCTTCTTCTTCGGTAAAAAACTAAACAAGGACACAGAAAATGACGAATCTAGCACAAACTAGAGGCGACACGGCTGGCTATACCTTCAAACGCCTAGACAACGGCGGAAGCGTAATCACGACCACGCCGGACGCGCTCTATTTTACGGTCAAAAAAGCCTACACGGACGAAACCGCACTCCTCCAAAAGACCATCGAAGAAATGACCATGGCCGATGACGGCACATGGAGCTTCACGATTCAAGCAGGCGAAACGGACAACCTCGCATTCGGCGACTATGTCTATGACATCGAGGTCATCGCAAATGATGCCGTGACCACTATCGCCAAAGGCAAATTCACACTCACGCCGGAGGCAACATGGCAGAGCAACGAATAGATGTAAACCAAGAACACATCGAGCAGAGCATCGACATCAGCACAACATCAACGGAGCAAGCCGTCAATGTTGGATCTGAGCCGAGCGTTCTGCATGGCATTGATGGCGTAAGCCCTATCGCAACCGTGACACAGACCGCAGACGGCGCAATCATCAGCATCACAGACCGCAACGGCACGACCACGGCCGAAGTCTTAAATGGCGAGGACGGGGCCACGGGGGCAACCGGTCCACAAGGCCCAGAAGGACCACAAGGGCCACAGGGCGAACAAGGTCCGCAAGGCGAGCAGGGGATTCAAGGCGTAAAAGGCGATAAGGGCGATAAAGGCGATAAAGGGGACAAGGGCGACACCGGCGCAACGGGTGCTACCGGTCCGACAGGGCCTCAAGGACCAAAAGGGGACAAAGGCGATCAAGGCGAAAAGGGTGCAACAGGCAATACGGGACCACAAGGACCAACGGGAGCAACGGGACCACAAGGACCGAAGGGCGACACCGGCAACGATGGATTCTCGCCGACCGCAAGCGTGACAAAATCTGGCGACACCGCCACCATCACAATCACGGACAAAAACGGCACAACAACAGCCTCTATCAGCGACGGAACTAATGGCACGAACGGAACGAACGGCCAAGACGGATTCAGCCCTATCGCGAGCGTTTCGAAAACCGGCTCGACAGCGACAATCACAATCACGGACAAGAACGGAACGACAACGGCAAGCGTGAGCGATGGCACAACGCCAACCCTCGCACCTGTGGCAACATCTGGCTCTTATAACGATCTCACGGATAAGCCAACCATCCCGACAAAGACGAGCGACCTTAACAACGACTCTGGCTTCATCACATCATCATCTCTGCCAACTAAGACAAGCGACCTCATAAATGACGGCTCTGACAGCACCGCAGCATATCTCGAAACCGACGAAACCGCCTATCGCACGATGAGCATCCCATACGGCGAGTGCGACAGCACCTCGACCGCAACAGTGTTCACGGCCACCGTGCCAGGCATCACAGAGCTAAGAGATGGCGTCTGTATGTGGCTCAAGAACGGCGTCGTCACTTCCGCATCAGGCTTCACAATCAACATCAACAGCCTCGGCGCAAAGCCTGTATATAACAACATGGCCGCCGCCACTCGTGACACGACCATCTGGAACATCAACTACACGATGTTCTTCGTGTATGACTCCACTCGCGTGTCCGGCGGATGCTGGATTCTCTATCGTGGCTACAACTCCGACAATAACACGATTGGCTATCAGATTCGCACCAACTCACAGAGCCTCCCGATGACGAGCATTACTTATCGCTACCGCTTGCTCTTCACAAGCGCAGACAATGATCATTATGTGCCAGCGAACAATAGCACGAGCACGAATGCTACGGCTAGTCGCACCGTCTGTCAAGATAAGATCAACCCATTCGGCCGCATCTTCTATTACGGCACAACTGCGAGCGTGGCAGCTAACGCAAGGCCAGCGACAACAGCCCTATGGGAGCAATACGCAATCGCTCTCGGCTACTCGTTCAACAACACTGGTGCGGCCCTCACTCTTACGAGCTGGAAGCCAGTATATCTAAAATGCGCTCCACAAACTGACGGCTCGGCTATCATCGACAGCACAACGCCATATGTCCAAGACCTACCGACCACCGAAGATGGCAAAATCTACATCTTCCTGGGCGTTGCCTACTCGGCCACTAACATAGAACTCCAGCTTGACCATCCTGTCTATGAATACAAAGGCGGAATGATTCGCCAATACACAACTGCACAACCAATCACAATCGATTCAGCACTCGATGCGAACAGCACGAACCCTGTGCAAAACTCGGTCATCACAGCGGCCATCGGGAATGTCGAAACTATACTCGCAACACTAAACAATGGAGGAGGCGCAGAATGAGCATCGCAAGCGAGCTGACAGCCCTAAATGGCTACATTCTCGGCGCATACGATGAAATCAACACCAAAGGCGGCACAGTGCCAGCCAACAAGAACATGGCGAACCTCGCCAGCGCGATCGGGACCATAAGTGGGGGGGGAGGCATTACATTTGGGGATTGGGTGTTATCTACCGGAACAATCGTGCCTACGGAAACAATATCGGCAAATTACACCATCACGCTCCCCACGACCACGGCTTCTGGCACTGTCGTTTCTGGAGCGGCAACGGCGATCTTCTTTCTTGCGCTCGAGCTACCGCCTTATGCAACCATCGCCGACTACTACACAAGCATCCTCCGAGCGATGGCAAACTACAACGTAAAACGCGCAGGCTCAGGATATACGGGAGACACATACGTATCTAGCTTCAACACATCAGGGTCTATAACTACAAACACGACCACAAGCGCGTTAAAAATTGAATACCTACGCGCTAGCGAGATTGAAGTGAAGTTCGGGTGCACCTCATCGAGACAGCTCTTGGCTGGGTGTTCTTATCGTTGGATGTCTTTCGTGAAGTCAAAAGAAACGGCATAGCACAATGAGTGAAGCAATCGTAATCGCACTAATCACGGCCGGCATCCCAACCATCACGACAGCCATCACGGCGACCATCCAATCGCGAGCTACAAGCAAGAACGCCGCGAAGCAGAGCATCCTACAAATGATTCTTGAAGATCACATGGCCGTTCAAGAAGGACACCTCCCGACCAACTACCAGAACATCCTGCACGAATACGACATCTATGCCAAAAATGGCGGCAACAGCTATGTCCACGACAAGGTCGATGCCTACAAAAAATGGTGGCTCGAAATTGAGAAAAGCCGCAAGAAGTGATAAGATAAAAAAAGCACCCTTCGTCCAATTCTGGGGTGCTTTTTTGTCGCACCGACATCTTCCCATAATGGAGCCAAAGCGCAACGCTTAGCACATTCGAGAGGAGGTGGTATGAATGGCCAAGAAGCGCAAGAAACGCAGAGCCCAGCCAACCGGACGCAATCGCCACCATGTTCTATTCATGGCGCGAAATTGGAACAAAGGCATGGCCAAAGAGCTCCGCACATACTTCGTCTACTATCTGCCCATCGCAACGCACAACGAACTACACAACCGCGTCTTGAGGGATGTCCCAAAACCTCCGCCTGAGGCTCTGAAACCGCTCTATTTGGCATGGAAAGCCCAAAAGGCAGAGATTGACCAGCTCGAAGTCATCGACGCGTTAGAATGGCTCGAAAACGCTTGCGACTATGAGCCATTCCGCGCGGCAATCCGCAAGCAAATCAACTTCCTCGACACACATCTGAATCATCGCGCGAATTGACAACGCAACGCCCTCCATGATAAAATGAAGGCACTGATGATTCGCAATTAAGAAGCTCGACGCTCCAGCCGTCGGGCTTTTTACTCCCGAAGCTCCAAAAATAGATTATTTATGGAGCACAAACATGAACGAACAACTGAACGGCATCCCAGCCGATGCCAATGAAAGAAAATTCATTGGTATATGGATTCCGGCCGAGATATGGCTCGACCCGAATCTCACAGGACTCGCGAAAATGCTATACGCCGAAATTGCGAGCTTCGGCGATCGCGGATGCTGGAAGAAATCCGACGAACTACGAGAACCACTCGGAATCAGTTCGGACACCTTCCAGAGAATCTGCCGACAATTAAAAGATGGCGGTTATATCACAGAACGCCGAGCCTTCGGACGCATAATCCGCAAGACTACGCTCGGCTTCTATTCATCAACCGAAAATCCCCATCGACCGCAAAATACGGCTGATGAACAACCGCAAAATACGGCTGATGAACAACCGCAAATTCCTGGTGTTCATAAAGAATATAGTAAGAACAAAGAAAGAACACACATAAACGATGCGGAAGCATCGTCAGAGTCTGAAAAATCTGCCGAATTCGGACGCAAAGACATCAACGCAATGGTGGAACGCTGGAGCGACGAAATCTCAGACATAAAAGGCGACAAGAATCAACGCAGGCAAATCTACAACCTAATCCGCAAATATGGCGAGGCTGGCACCATCGGGCTCATCTATCGCATCGTAGCGATGCAGACCACCGGCGATCAGTATGCCCCGCTCATCCTAAAACCCAGCGACCTGACCGGCAAATATAGCAAGCTCGCGAAGCTTGAAGCGTGGGAGGCTCGCCAAGCCCAACAACCAAAGCTGCCAAGCGCACCGAGCTCATGGTTCCAACGACCGCCGGAATACGAAGAAATCAGCGACGAAGAACGCGAAATCGTATCGCAACGCTTCAAAGAGGCGCGCAAATCCCTGCCATTTTTGAACAAGGAGGGCAAGAAATGAACGGCGCACCAAGCTTCTACATCTATGAGGATAAAGGCAGATGGCTCCGCACCGATAAAACACTCACAGCGAAGCTCAACTCCCCCACATTCAACGACGCAAAAATCCTCGCCGGCCATAGTTTCTACCCACAATGGCCGGAGCCAAACTACAAGAGCGAAACGCGCGTCGCGTGGCGCATCACAGCCGAAGGCGACAAAGTGGTCCGCTTCCGTAAGGCTACACGCCAGCACCGCCGTGAGCATGGCCATTGCGAAATGGTTGGAAAATCTGAATGCGCCTACACGCAACCCCTCATGCTAAGATGGGATGGCGGCAAAAAGTTCTGGGTGCTCCAAGAACAAGACAACATCAACGAATAAAGGAGGTAAGAAAGGGAAGCGCAAATGCTTTCACAACCAATCAACCAACTCGTCGTTCTATCAGAGAGCGACCAAATCTGGCGAAATGCGATCATTGAGCAAGTCGCCAAAGAAACCCGGATGCCAATCCAGCGCGTCATGATGATGACCTGGGCGCAATTCGAGGCACCGAACAAAATCCGAACACAGACCGGCAGAGAAGTGGAACTCACAACCACAACCGCCCTCGCCCTGCTCCGCCTACCACGAACAGGCAAATGGCTCTTCACGATGTCGCCCTTCCCTCCGACAATCCCGGATGAATATCTGGACGGAGCGCGACAATATATCAAGGAGCAGGAGGCTATACCCGCAGAGATCAAGAAAAAACACCTGCGCCTAGCGTTCGTCTAAGAAAATGGCCCAAAATGGGCCATTTTAAGCATAAAAGCATTGACATTTTGAGTGGGGTGTGATAATATGAGAATAACAGCAGGGAAACCTCTGGAAGAACATGAACAGAATGACAAAAAAGACGAGCGGACGAGCGTCTTTGAGCTAAATGTAAAATGTCGCACAATGCATAGACGCAGAAGTCAAGTGTCGCACAATAAAACAAAGCTCAACGCAACAACCGCTCGAAAGAGCGGCTTTTTATTTGGAGCTTCGAGCGAATCATCAGAGCTGGAAACTCCAAGCCGAAAAGCTGACAGCCGGCGCGCAGGGAATAAAGCGGCCGCGCAGAAATACGGCGAACACAAACACTAAACGAAAGGAGGCCAACATGACCACCACAACCTACAAACACCTTAAAAAGCTCGACAAGAGCGAACTGATTGCAATCATCAAGGATTGCGACCACCAAATCAACTATTTAACAAAGCAACTAGAAAGGAGCCGCTAAGATGAACGAACTCGAAGCTATCAGCGAAGCACTTTATCAATGGACGGAACGACATCAGACCGCCATCAAAATCGCGACAGCCATCATCTTCATCGTCGGCCTCGCTCTAAGCGCATACATCGAACAGAAAGGAATCTAAAATGAGCCGAATCAAAGTCTACTATTGGGACGAGCTAACAAACGAGGATGACCACGAAAATGGCGACGAATCAGAACAGCAAAAATAAAACCCTCGAAGATGCGCTCGACGAAATCCGGCTCGCCTTCGCGAACTTCTGCGCCGACGCACAAGCAATCATCGACGAAGCAAAAGAAAGGAAAAAGGATGGCAGGAACTAGAGCAGGCGGCAAAAAAGCAGCTGCAACCAATATCAAGAAATATGGCGAGGACTTCTACAAGGACATCGGAGCAAAAGGCGGACGCAATGGACACACCGGAGGCTTCGCATCCAACCCCACACTCGCTAAAATCGCCGGAGCAAAAGGCGGACGCCTCAGCAAACGGGGACCGGCAAAGAAACACTAATCGAAAGGAACAGAACATGAGAACAACTAAACGCAATAAAGACTTCGCAGAGCTCGTCGAACAGCTCACGGACCTATCAGACCGCGACTTCCGCGAAGCCATCAAAATCGCCAAGCAATTCCGCAAGGCACAAAAACTACTACAACGCGCAATCATACGCCAACGCAAAGAGCAGATGCCAAGCAAGAGCACTGCATCAGAGAAGCAAAGCATCATGGGAGTCGATTATGAGTTCGCAAGCATCTAAGCAGATCATCAAAAACGCGAGCAAAGGCTACGGCTACACATACAGCAACCTCGCTGACCTCGCCAGAGCAGGCGTAGATATTCCGCCGATGAAAACCGCAATCGTTGAAGGCCGCGAATATGTCTTCGCCAAAATCGGCGACGAGTGGATTCAAGGCGCGCAAGTCATCGACATCGAAATGAAGGGCATGAATGCCGCCCAAGCCTACGGAAGCGCACTCACATACGCTCGACGCTACACTGTGCAACTCGTCATGGGCATCGCCTGCGACGATGACGACAAGCTCGAAGCACACAGCGCAGATGACCGCAAAGCAGCGAGCCAGAAAAGCTGGCCGAAGAATCAAATCGACTTCCAAGACCTCCGCGACCAATGCACTCTAATCGATGACCTCGAATCACTCCAAGACCTCTATAAGAGCCTCCATGTCGAAAAGATGTCGCCAGCTCAACAAAACGCCATCAACGGAATCATAAACAACCGCAAAAAGGAGCTTGATAAATAATGGAACGGGACGAAAGAATAAAACAACTTAAAGCTGAACTAGAAGCACTCGAAAATACACCGAAAACCCCAAAAAATAACCTCGGATTCGTGGCCATGAAAAAACTCCGCGAAGCTCTGCTCGACATCAGCGTGACCTACGCCAACATCAAGGTCGATGAGCAAGACGAGCCGACAATCATGGCAGAACTCCGCCAGATCAACCGCGCGAGCTACACAGCCATCTGCGCCATCGAACAAGACATCACGGAGCGCAACTAATGACCGACGAAGAATGGGCCGAATTCAAAGAACGCGCGGACATGCTCTATCTGAGCTACTCCGGCGAGAAATGCGAGCCGACTACAATGCCAAGCGGACAATCCGCACCAATAGGAGCAGAGAATGAGTGATTTTGAAGCACGATGGGGCCATCTCACGGTTGGCGAAGCCATCGAACTCAACAAAGCCGCCGAAAATAGCATGGGCGACCCGACCATCTTTGACGAATAAAAACACGCCTTCTAGAGCGACAGGCGTAAAAGAGCATCGCTAGTATCTAACAAATCAAAGGCAGGACGGCGAAACATCTGCATAGATAAAAGACTTCTCATGATTCTTTTAGAGGCGATTCATTTTACCTCAGCCGCCGTCCAAAAGATGGCCCAAGCAATATCACATAAAATCAAAGCCCACTTTATTTTATGGGGCCATCTCAGAATATTCTCGCATGAGCATCGGGGAGGATTGAGAGCCTCCCGGATGCCATGCACCATACATGGCCGAGCCAATGCCCACCCCTCGGCCACCACATAAGGCCGGCGAGCCAATAACCCACTCGCCGACCACCAAGGAGGAACATGACCAAATCACAAAAACAACTAAACAGCTTCAAGCTGACGGACGAAGAAAAGAAGGCCATCAAACGCTACGAGCGCGAGCAAACTATCCTCGAGCTCATCGGATTCATTATTCTCGTGGCCATCTGTCTAGTCGCAGTATGGGCCGCAACGGAGCTACTGAAATTATGAAGCGCGAACTAAAACTCGTTTACAACGGGACCGTTCTTTCAAAGAAAAATCGACACATCACGACTCGGCAAGGCGCAGTTATACCGGACGCCAAAGCGCGCGCTAATGAAGCAGACATGGTCAACCAATTCCTCGTTCAGCTCAAAAGGCAAGGCGGTTCGCGCATCTTTACGCAGACGCGCACCGAGATGCTACTCGATGCCAACGCGAAAGGCACAACATACCGCATCGGCATGAGAATCTACAACAACACCAACCGCCGTCGCGATCTAGACAATCAAGCAACCAGCATCCTTGATGCGCTCACAAAAGCCGGAGCCATCGTTGACGATTGCGAGAAATATGTCAAAGCCATTTATGTCGAATACGGAGGCATCGACAAATTCAATCCACGCGCCGAAATTAAAATCGAAATCAATGACGCTAAGTTGGAGGACGGAGGTGGGAAGATATAAGGCCGAAGCGGTAGTCATGAGGAATATGGAAAGACTCACGATTCTATTCAAGGACGAAGAAACCATCTGGGCGTTCCCGAACGACGGGAGCACCAATGTGGTGTTCCACCGCTGGTTTGAATCGCGCTGGTGCTATGGCCGATGGAGTGCATTCCGAAACATCCTATGGCGACGACCAGACCTCGACATCTATGATTGCTACGACCTCGCGCAGAAATACAACATCGCAACAATGGGGACCGCAAGATTGCCGAACATAAAAGGCAAGAAGCTCAAATTAAAGATAGAAAGGAGGAAGCCATGGGAAAGAGAAGGCGCGTCAAATCAAAAATAAACGGTCGAGTGGCAGGGGCCACGAGCATGCTTGTCGAGCACTTCGGCATAGACCGCGACCAAAACGGCCTAAAACGCACCCAAAAGGGCGCAAAACACCGCCAAAACGCCGCGAAACAACCCCAAAAGACAACATTAAGCAATCACGAGCGCATGCTACTACGCAAGGCTCAGAGGGAGGCAAAATGAACAGCAAAGAAAAGATGCAACTACTAAGAGCCTGGTTAAAGGAGTGGCAAATCACGCGCAGCATGACGCTCGCATATGACATCTGCACGCTTCTCGCTGAAAATCTGGAGCTAGACAATGACAAAGCCTAAAGCGCAAGTGGAATATAGGGCCATCACAGACATCAAAGAACTGCCAGGCAACCCACGCACAATCAAGAAAGACCAATTCGAAAAGCTCAAGAAAAGCATCCAGGACAACGCCGACTACTTCGAGGCGCGCCCAATCATCCTAAGCGACAGGACAGGCGAGCTGGTCATCCTAGCAGGCAATCAACGCTACAAGGCCGCCAAAGCCATCGGACTCAAGGAGGTGCCGACCATCCTGCTGCCGAATCTGACCGAAGAACGCGAGAAAGAAATCATCATCCGCGACAATGTCGAGAACGGCGATTGGGACTTCGACATCCTCGCCAACGAGTGGAACGAAGAAGAACTCGACGCATGGGGCGTGGACTTACCGAGGCCAAAGACATATGAGGACGGCTCCATAGCTCGCGACTTTCTCACAACACCATCTACGCTCTTACTCAGCTCCGACCCGGACTGGCAGGAGCGCAAAAATATCTGGAAAACTCGCATCAAATCAGAAAAAGGCCGAGCAGAAAATCTCATGGGGTTCAGCGGTCTTATTACGGACACATACACCAGCATCTTCGATCCGGTCCTCGCAGAATGTCTTTACAAGTGGTTCGGAATCCCGAACGGCACCGTGCTCGACCCATTCGCAGGCGGCTCCGTTCGCGGAATCGTGGCAGGCTGGCTCGGCATGAAATACTTCGGCAACGACCTCAGCGCGGAGCAAATCAAAGAAAACCGCAAACAGGCCGAACAGAACAAAGACATCCTGCTCGAAATGCCACAGTGGAGCATCGGCGACAGCGCGAACATCGACCAAATCATCAAAGACGAAGCACCAACCGACAAGTTTGACATGATCATGAGCCGCCCGCCATACGCCGACCTTGAAGTTTACTCAGACGACCCGGCAGACATCAGTAATATGCCTTACGAGCAATTCCTCGAAACATACCGCAAAATCATCAAGGCATCATGCGCCCACCTCAAAGACAACCGCTTCGCGGTGTTTGTTGTTGGCGAAATCCGCAGGCCAGACTCAACACTGAGAGGATTCGTCCAGGACACAATCGAAGCCTTCCAGGACGCAGGCCTAAGATATTACAATCACGCAATTCTCGGTAATCGCGCAAATATCGGGCTTCGAATAAGAGGGCATATGCGATCGCGCAAACTCGTCCACGCCCATCAGGATGCACTCGTGTTCACTAAAGGCAACCCAGACGGCCAGAAATACGAACAGCTCGACGACAAGGCGGTAGTCAAGAAGATGAACGAACAGCGCAAACTAATCACGCAAACGGACGACATTCTCGTCTTCACGAACGCACAGAGCAACGAAGCACTCCGCGAGAACTTCGAGGAAATCGGAGGCGCACAATGAGCGAGGATTGGCACGACTTCAAAAGCTGGCGCGACATCATGGCATGGGCAAAAGACAAAGGACTCAAGCATCTAGTCGCGAGGATGGAACTCAACAACCGCTGCTGGAACAGCTCCGGCGAGTTCGGCAGAAGCCAAGTCGAAATCTGCGACAGCATCCGCTTCGCGCCAGACGAAGAAGCGGCCTTCGAAATCGCAGCCAGCATGGATCGGCAGATGGAGCAGAATTATGGCCTCTACTAGAGAAATGACCTTGAAAACCGCCAACGCTTACCTTATGATGTCTTGTAATGACAAACGAAGCCAAGCAGAACAGAGAGAAAATCGAGGCCATCAGAGGCCAGCTTTCTCACGGCTTCATAACTTACGAGCAAGCGAAGAAGCAGGCGGAGCCGATCATCGCCAGCATCAACGCCAAAGCGCGCGAGATCGCGAAGAAATACAACCAGCGACCACGCCTAGTCAGCTTCAACGAAATCATGCGCTAATCGTTGCAAGGGAGGCCTAAATGCTCACGAGCGGCCTCACATCAAGCAACACGGACGAGTGGGCGACACCGCAAGACCTGTTCGACGCACTCGATGCGACATTTCACTTCACGCTCGATCCATGCGCAACACCAGAGAACGCAAAATGCGCCAAGTTCTACACCAAAGAGCAAGACGGACTCAAACAGGGTTGGGGGGGGGGGAGGTTATATGGTGCAATCCGCCATACGGCCGAGAGATTGGCGGATGGATTCAGAAATGCGCAGAACACAGGGGAGTGGCCGTCATGCTAATCCCAGCAAGAACCGACACGCGCTGGTGGCACTCATACATCGACAAGAATCCAGACGCACATGTCTATTTCATCAAAGGGCGGCTCAAGTTTGGCGACGGCAAGAATCCAGCACCGTTTCCAAGCGCAATCGTCGTTTTTACGAACTGGAGCCAGTATGACGATTGACGAAGCAAGGCACATCATAAAAACAACCAAAAGCTACACGCTGAAGCGCGACATGCTCAAATTCATCAAAAGAAAGGAGCGAGAGAAATGGCTACAGACCAAGCTACAAAGAACCGCCAACGCAAGCCCTCGCCAATAAACGGCCAAGTACTACCGGAGGGCTTCGAAAAGCATCCAGAACGCCGCAACCCAGGCGGATGGAAGAAAGAGGACACGGCGCGCTACAAGCTCGAACAGATGGTCAAAATGACCGAAGAAGAAGTCGTGGCAATCGCCAACGATCCGAACGCGCCGCTATTCGAGCGCAGGCTCGCAAGGAGCTTACTTCGCGAGAACGATTGGAAAACGACCGAGAGCATGCTCAACCAAGTCTATGGCCAACCGAAGCAACGCCTCGAAGTCGAACCCGTCCAACCAAAACCGCTAATTGATCTCACGGAGGGCAAGAAATGATTCACGTCCTCGAACTATTCGCAGGCATTGGCGCATGCTCAAAAGCGCTCACGAATCTCGGCATCGAGCATGAAATCGTGGATGCGGTCGAAATTGACAAGTATGCCATCAAGAGCTTCAACGCCATTCACGGCACCAATTTCGAGCCACAAGACATCACAAAATGGAACAAAGACATCAAGGCCGACCTTATCATGCACGGCTCGCCATGCCAAGACTTCAGCGTCGCAGGCAAAAACGCTGGAGGCGACGAGGGGAGCGGAACACGCTCGAGCCTGCTGTATGAAACGCTTCGCATCGTCGAAAAGGTTCAGCCAGAGATTGTAATCTGGGAAAACGTCCGCAACCTTCTATCGAAAAGACACCGCCACAACCACGAAGCCTACGTCCAGCGCATGAGCGACATGGGCTACGATTCCATCACGCAAATCCTCAACGCCAAAGACTACGGCATCCCACAGAACAGAGAGAGAGAGTATTCACACTCAGCATTAAAAGAGGGAGCAAACTAGTGAAAAGCTACACGCGCCCAACTCCGCGCCCACTTGAAATCAAACTCAAGGACATCCTGGAGGATGAGGTGGAGGAGCGCTACTACCTAACCGACGAGCAAGTCGCAAGCTTCAAAGCTACAACCGCCAAAGCCATCGAAAAGGGGAACGGATTCCGCTTCGAGCCAATGACGAGAGAGAGAGAGATGGCTCACACCATAGCAACGCGAGCTGGCAGCCGACAAACTGACAACTTTATCGCAGAGAGAGAGAGCATTAACTGCGTCGGCAGAGTTGAGGCAATCAACGGCCACGACATCCTCAAGCGAGTATATGGGGAGGACGGCATGAGTCCAGCAATCAACACAATGGGAGGCGGCAACCGAGAGCCAAAAGTCGCTATAAGAACCGCTAACAAAAAAGGCTATGACATGGCAACTGACGGCGACGGCATAGACCTCGCCTATCCAGAATCGGCCACGCGGCGTGGCCGAGTTGGACACGGAGTGGCCAAAACCATCCCAACGGGCGACTCGCAAGGAACGCTCGACGGGTTCCGTATTCGCAAGCTCACACCGCGCGAATGCTGGCGTTTGATGGGATTTGACGACGAGGACTTCGACAAAGCTCAGAGCGCAGGCATCAGCAACACGCAGCTCTACAAGCAAGCAGGCAACTCTATCGTTGTGGATTGCCTCGAAGCAATATTCAACGGCATAGAATGGGGCAACAATGGCTGAAAACTACCGCACAACCGCACTCAACAAGCTCCAACCGCTATTCAACAGCAATAAGCGGTTCTTGGTGGTGCAAGGCGGTATGCGCGCTGGCAAGACCTACCCGATATTGATGCTGATCATCTCATGGTGCCAACAGCATCCAGAGCAAATCGCGACCGTTGCCTCGATGAGCTACCCACACCTAGCACGAGGCGCGATTCGCGACTTCCAGACCATCATGAAAAATGCGGAAATATGGGAGCCAGAACGCTGGAACAGCTCGAGCAAAATCGAAACGTTCAGCAACGGCACGATCATGGAGTTCATCAGCGTGGACAATATGAGCGCACATGGCCCAGCGCGTGATTTGTTATTCGTGAATGAGGCCAACGACATGGATCAGCAGACATTCCAAAACCTCGCATTCCGCACCACAGGCAAGGTCATCATCGACTACA
>JAEEGL013421680.1_pt1 | contig 29432 bp, 20 predicted proteins | sample 9134231 | NCBI WGS metagenome assembly JAEEGL01 (sample SAMN16246548, study PRJNA631951) | gut metagenome | biome: gut microbiome; feature: rumen; material: fiber-attached | host: Bos | place: Iran: Karaj | collected 2018-10
ATGTTAACGCCAAGAACCTTGGTGCTCATAAGACCGCTCTTTAAGCACTCTTCTCTGTAAGGTGTGAAGTAATCTGCGATCTCTGCAAGAAGTGTCTGATCGAAGCCTGTGTCATAGGGAGTTCCCTTGAAGGTCTCAACCATAACTTCGGTAGCGGGCTGTGAAGTACCGAGTGCGAAAGGTGACATTGCACAGTCGATAACGTCAACACCTGCTTCTACAGCCTTAAGGTATGTCATTGAAGCAACACCTGAGGTGTAGTGTGTATGTAACTGAATGGGAAGCTTTGTGCTTTCCTTAAGTGTCTTAACAAGCTCTGCAGCCTTGTAAGGAACAAGAAGACCTGCCATATCCTTGATACAGATGGAATCTGCACCCATCTCTTCGATCTTCTTTGCCATGTCTGCCCAGTACTCAAGAGTATAAGCATCACCGAGGGTGTAGGAAAGAGCGATCTGAGATTCGCCGCGGCCTTCCTGCTGCTTGATCTTGTTTGTAGCATCAACGGCTGCCTGAAGGTTTCTGATATCATTTAAGCAGTCAAAGATTCTGATAACGTCGATACCGTTTGCGATGGACTTCTCAACGAAAGAATAAACAACGTCGTCAGCATAAGGACGATATCCAAGAATGTTCTGACCACGGAAAAGCATCTGAGTCTTTGTGTTCTTAAGACCGTCTCGGATCTTACGAAGTCTGTCCCAGGGATCTTCCTTAAGGAAACGAAGACATGCATCGAAGGTTGCACCGCCCCAGCATTCTACTGAATGATAACCGACTTTATCCAACTTATCCAAAATAGGAAGCATGATATCGGTAGGCATTCTTGTTGCGATCAGGGACTGATGAGCGTCACGAAGCACTGTTTCGGTTATGCCAACCGGCTTCTTAACTATATCTGCCATTTTATTTTTCTCCTTTAAATAATGGTAATTTTATTAATGTTCAAACATCCGTGCCGATTTAGAATACTCCAAAGATCGCCATGAATGTTCCTGCAACGACTGCAGTACCGATAACTCCGGCTACGTTGGGGCCCATTGCATGCATGAGAAGGAAGTTCGTGGGATCTGCTTCCGCACCCACCTTCTGTGAAACTCTGGCTGCCATGGGAACCGCGGATACACCGGCGGAACCGATAAGAGGATTTGTTTTTCCGTGTGTTGCGACGCACATAAGCTTACCGAACAGAACACCCGTTGCGGTACCGAAAGCAAATGCTATAAGTCCGAGAGCAACGATCTTAAGTGTGCTGACATTAAGGAATGCTTCTGCGCTTGTGGTAGCACCTACGGATGTACCGAGTAAGATAACTACGATGTACATAAGTGCATTTGAAGCAGTCTCTGTAAGCTGACGAACAACGCCGGATTCACGGAAAAGGTTACCTAACATAAGCATACCGATAAGGGGAGCCGTTGTAGGAAGGATGAGGCAGACAACGATGGTAACAATGATGGGGAAAAGGATCTTCTCCAGCTTTGATACGGGACGAAGCTGTGCCATCTTGATCTTTCTTTCCTTTTCGGTGGTAAGTAATTTCATGATGGGGGGCTGAATGATCGGAACCAATGACATATAAGAATAAGCCGCCACCGCTATGGGTCCGAGTAAGTTGGTCTGCCCCAGTTTTCCGGCAAGGAAGATGGATGTAGGACCATCCGCACCGCCGATGATTGAAATAGCTGCCGCAGCCTTGTCGTTAAAGCCTAAAGCAATGGCTCCGAAGTAAGCTGCGAAGATACCGAACTGAGCTGCCGCACCAAGCAGGAAGCTCTTCGGGTTTGCGATCAGGGGACCGAAGTCGGTCATCGCACCAACGCCCATGAAAATGAGTGAAGGTAAGATCGCATATTCATCAAGTATATAGAAGTAATACAACAATCCGCCTGCCGTTCCGTCTGCTCCGGGAGCTGCGATGATATCGGGATAGATATTTACAAGCAGCATACCGAAAGCGATTGGAGTGAGCAAAAGGGGTTCGAACTCTTTGGCGATCGCAAGGTAAAGGAAAAAGCAAGCCACTGCGATCATTAAGTAGTTACCCCAGCTAAGATTGAAGAATGCTGTCTGATGTACCAGATTGTTTAATGTATCTGCAATATAAGACATTTTGATTCCTCCAATTTTTTATAGGGTTACTCCCCGCTTATTACTTTAATGTAGCAAGTGTAGCGCCTGCTTCAACAGAATCGCCAACGCTTACGGAAATGCTTGCAACAGTTCCGTCTTCGGGAGCAACTACGGGGATCTCCATCTTCATTGCTTCGAGGATGATGACTGTATCGCCCTTCTTTACGGAATCTCCAACGTTCTTTTCGATCTTGAAGATCTTACCTGCAGCACCTGCTTCAACCTTTACGGAACCTGCTGCACCTGCTGCTGCGGGAGCTGCCTTGGGTGCTGCGGGTGCAGCCTTGGGAGCTGCCTTGGGTGCTGCCACAGGAGCTGCTCCTGCGCCGTTCTCTTCTACGGTTACATCATATGCCGTACCGTTAACTGTGATTGTATAGTTCTTCATAATGATTAATTCCTCCTGTTTGCTCTTCTGATGCTTCTTACGACAAATCCGTCTGCGGAACCGCCGTTAGCACTTTCGTATGCACTGATCGCAGCCATGATAACTGCAACAAGTTCTGTGTCATCTGTAAGTTCTTCTGTCTCTGTAACGACTTCAGCCGGCTTTGCCGTTGCGGGAACGGGCTTGGGCTGCTTCTTAAAGAGATTGAAGCTGCTGATAATAAGGCTTATGAGGATAAGTACGGAGAAAACGACACCCATTCCGAGGATCGTATTAAGACCGGCATTACCCATGTTCTTTCCAGCCTTCTGTAAGTTCTGCTTAATGGAAAGATGTGCGACTGCTTCAGCTGCCGTAAGCTTTGTGAAGCTGTCATTTGTAAACTTGAAGGTAAAGGTTCCGTTGGCTTCGGGTCCTTCAAGTGCATAAGAAATAACTATGTCTTTACCCTGTATCCCGGGAGTGCATTCACCGACTGTGATCTCGCCGCCCATATCGTTAATGGCCTGAACGTATGTGGTGAGCATTCCTTCGAAAACACCAAGCTCTGCAGTAACGGGAGTGCCGAATAACTGGTAGGTATAGTATTCAAGCATCTGCTCCGTCTCGTGCTTTCTGTACTGGGAGGTAAGCATTGAAAGCTGCTCCTGGGTACCGAGCATCTGTGTAAGCTGAATGAGGCTCTGTGCGCACTTTTCGGCGTTGGCAATGTTGGTCTCTTCAGCCGTGGTGTATTCTTTTTTGCCGCATGCGGCAAGTGATAAGATGCAGGCGATGACACATAAAAATGCAAGTAATTTTTTCTTCATATGTCGTTTCACCTTTCTTTAAACCGTGCCGTGCTTCTTTGCGGGACGATCCTCAAACTTTGTGTATAACATCTCGAAAGCACCGATAACGTATTTACGTGTATCCTGAGGCTCAACTATCTGATCCACATATCCTCTCTTTGCGGCACTTACAACATTATTCTGTAACTTGGCGTACTCGGAAGCCTTCTCACTGATAACCTCAGCGGACTCGCCGTCGAACATGATCTTTGCGGCAAGCTTGGCATCCATTGTTCCGATCTCGGCATTAGGCCATGCGATGGTAATGTCACAGCCGATGGACTTGGAGTTCATAACGGTGTATGCACTTCCGTAAGCCTTTCCTGTGATAACGTTTACCTTCGGAACGGTAGCGTTTGCAAATGCGTATGTAAGCTTTGCAACAGCCTTTGCCATCTTCTTCTCTGCATCAACGGTAGCCTTGAATCCGGTTACGTTGGTGATGGTAAGAAGGGGAATCGAGAAAGCATCGCAGAAGTTGATGAAGTCTGTAGCCTTAGCAGCTCCGCAGGGGCAGATAACGGTATCAAACTTCTCTGCTACCTTACCGTCCTCTCCGTATACTTCACTTCTGTTTGCAACAACACCTACGGTGTTTCCGTTAAGACGGATAAATCCGGTAACCATGGACTTTGCATGATCTGCCTTAACTTCTACGAAGTTGTTGTCATCTGCGATCTGGGAAATAAGGATTGCTGTATCACCGATGCAGCCTTCGATACCTGCGCATGCTCTGTTAAGATCGTCTGTGCAGTCCTCTGCATCGCTGTAAGAATCATTGTTTGCGGGAAGGATCGAAACGAGCTCGCGGATCGAAGAAAGGATGTAACCTTCCTCTCCGACTGCCGTAACAACGCCTGCCTTGCTCATAAATTCAGCCGAAGCCGTATCACACTTTGCGGTGTAGTTTCCGTCAAGTGCGTTGGGTGCGTTAACAAAGAGCTTTGCATTCTTCTCTTCCATGAAAGTAAAGTCTGCCATGGACTCAGAGATCGCAAGTCCGCCACCGCAGTTACCGAATACAGCAGCGATCTGGGGAATAACGCCTGAAGCAAGAGCCTGCTTTGCGTAGATGGATGCCATTGCATCAAGTGCATCCGTAGCTTCCTCAAGTCTTAATCCTGCGGAATCAAGTAATCCGATGATGGGAGCTCCCATCTTTAATGCCATATCATAGAGATTGGCGATCTTTCTTGCATGCATTTCACCGACGGTTCCGTTTAATACGGATGAATCCTGGCTGTATACATAAACAAGCTTTCCGTCGATAAGTCCGTAACCGGTGATAACGCCGTCGGAGCTTGCGTCGGAGAGTTTCAGATTGAAATCGGTATTTCTTGCTGTTACTAAAGCACCGATCTCAACGAAACTGTTTTCGTCGAGCAGGGATGTTATACGACTTCCTGCTTTTGAAGTAGTACTCATTTGGTTTACCTCCATTTATTTTAATAAGAACTCATTAAATCGCATTCTAACGGATTATAGCATAAAGAACCGCAGAATTTCAACAAAAAAAGAGCCTAAAATTAGGCCCTTTTTGCTCTCTTTATGTCATATATTGCCAAGTTGTAAAATAGACCGAAAAAACTGTAAATTCACATCATATTTTCAGGGTCATCTGCACTTCCTGCTCGGCCTGCGCCTTGAATTCCTCAAGCTGCATTACATTCATTTCCGGAAGGTCCTTTAAGCTCTTTACACCGAAGCTTCTTAAGAACTGCTCCGTGGTACCAAAAAGCATGGGACGACCGGGCGCATCTTTTCTTCCGAGTTCTTCGATCAGTTCGAATTCAAGGAGTTTGTTAATGGCATAATCGCAGCTTACACCCCTGATGTTTTCGATCTCGATCTTTGTTACGGGCTGCTTGTAAGCAACTATGGAAAGAGTCTCAAGTACCGAATCGGAAAGATTCATCTTCTTGGGTGTCTTTGCTATCTTTATAAGCGTATCGTAATATGCGGACTTGGTAACAAACTGGTAGGAATCTTCAAGCTCGATGAGCTCAATACCGTGGGAATCATCTTTGTATTCTTCCATAAGCTCATCTAACAGTTCCTTTGTTTTTGCAGGTTCCGCCTCTATGGTCTCCGCCAGTTTCTTTAATTCCACCGACTCGCCCATGGCAAAAAGAATTGCCTCAAGCGCAGCCTTCTTGTTTATCTCTTCCATCTTTAAACCTCATTGGATGTGATCATGATATCGTCATTGATGCCTTCCTGACTCACGAAGATGCGTCCGGTCTTGATAAGCTCCAAAACGATGAGGAAGGTAACGATTATCTCTTCCTTACTATGTTGTTTTTCCAGAAGCTCTCTAAAGGAAAAACGCTTGTTGTAATGGATGAAATCCTCGATATATGCGGATTTGGCTTCCGCGTCGATCTCTTCTTTTTGTATGTTTCCGAACTTCGAACGGTCGGGGTCGATCTTGTCTTCGACTCTCTTTAACACCGATTCAAAGATCTCGTGGAGTTTTACCAGATTGAGATCTCCCACCAGTTCCTCGTAATCTATGGGATCTCTGTAGGCAAGGACTTCCTTGGGAAGGGTCTCTTTCTTTGTAATGGTGACTCCGGTATCCATCTGCATGTCCTTTAGTTCATAGGACATGAACTTGTACATCTTGTACTCAAGGAGCTTCTGAACCAGTTCCGCTCTGGGATCTTCTTCCTCGCCTTCTTCATTGACTTCCTTGGGAAGGAGCATCCTGCATTTGATGTCAACCAAAGTGGCAGCCATAACAAGAAACTCGCTCATCACATTCATATCCTCGGTCTTCATGGCCGTGATATATTCCATATACTGATTGGTTATCTCAACGATGGGAATATCGTAGATATCCACTTTATTCTTTTCAATAAGGTGAAGAAGCAGATCGAGAGGTCCCGAAAATGCTTCAAGCTTTACTTCAAGTGCCATATTCGATCCTTAAATTTTTTTCAGACAATGGCTATTTTATCATAGCAAAATAAAAATATCTATTCCTTCTTAATGTCTATCACAACAATTTCCGCCGGGTTAAAAAGCCTCAGAGGAATGGTATGCATTCCAAGCCCCCGGCTTATGATCATGGTTGAACCGAATTCATCAAATCGCCCGCCGTCATACTTGGGAAAGAGCCTCCACATGGGAGAAATAACCCCCTTCCATCCGGGGATCCTTGCGACACCGCCGTGGATATGTCCCGAAAGAACAAGGTCCGGCTCCCATTTTGCATAGGCCGGAAAATAATCCGGATCATGGGCAAGAAGGATCGAAAAAACGTCATTTTCTTTTTCCCCCAGCATCTTCTTAACATAATCATCCGCCATGGGATGATGGGTGAAACGCTTATAATAGATCGCATCCATGGTAAGACCGTAAACCGTTACGTCATCGGCAATCTTAACCCCCGCATTATCCAGAAAATCAATGCCATGCTCATTAACGGCCTTTCTGTAGTCATCATATAAAGTGCCGTATACATCGGGATAAATGCGTGCTCTGTATTCGTGATTTCCCAACGCGTAAACGATGGGATATTTTTCGCCGACATTTTTCACAAAGTCCACAGCCGTCGAAAAGTCGCGACCGGGATAAGCGGTCATAAGGTCTCCGCCTATTATCACCGTTTCCGGATCGATCCCGGCAATAGCATCATATAGCCCGGAATTGTCCTTGCCGTAGACCTTATTATGGAGATCGCTTATAAAAACAAAACGATGATCTTTATCCGTCTTATCCGTTACGATCTCATATTTTCTTATTACAAAGCGGTTGGAATCGATAACGATCATTACGATCAGAAAGAGGATCACAGCCGCGATAAGAGCGATACACAGATATTTCAAATCAATCCCCCGAAAAAACAAGCCCTTGACTTAATGCCAAGGGCTGATCGTTTTTAGTTATATTTACGCTTTCTTGCTGCCTCAGACTTCTTCTTACGCTTTACGCTGGGCTTCTCGTAATGCTCACGCTTACGGATCTCCTGCTGGATACCGGCCTTTGCGCAGCTTCTCTTGAAACGACGTAATGCACTATCTAAAGACTCATTCTCTTTTACGATAATGTTGGACATTCTGCTTCCCTCCCTTCAGTCCTATCAGAAACTTGACTGATTCAGGTTTTTTCGTGCATAAGCACATTTGTTATTATAACAAAAACAATGGATTCGTCAACAGTTTTTTAAAAGCCTTTTTCCGGCGCCTTTAAAGGGCAGCGTCAGTGAACCCTTATATCCGTAAGTGCCACCTGGTCTCCCGTAAGGGACGCATAGATCTCCTGCTTCGGATCCTTTAATGTCAGTTCATCTTCAAGATAGATGCCCAGGGTATCGGATCTTGCAATTACCTTGTTTCCTTTTCTTGAAAACTCGACCTCACACTCAAAGCCTTCCTTGCAGATCGTCTTCCAGACATCCCAGCCCTCGAAATTGGAGGTCTTCTTCATCTCAAAGCGGTTTTCGATCTCATCGTCAGTGGGTGAAGCCTCACCGTTTAATTTGATAAGAACATAATCTTTGAAGTTGGGACCTCCCACCTTTCCGTCATCGGATGAAAACAGCAATACATAGGGACAATGCCATACAAGGCTTGCAGTGGGAAGACTCATGGCATGAAAGTCTATGGCAAGTCCGTCCACTATGCGCAAACCTTCGGAATATGCTGACATGGGACGATCCACCTGAACATTGGGAACATCCGCTTCCATTCTCTCGATATAGCTTACCTCATCCGCGATACGTCTGCATTCGTCCATATTGATTCCCGTAAGAGTAAACTCCTCGGAAATGTTCTTAAGGATACAGTTTTCTCCCGTAAGGGCAATATAAACGGATCTGGATTTGTCACCTGTTGCCAGAATGGAGCTGACCATTGTTTTTCCGTTATAAAGCTTTATAAGTACATGATCCTCGTATCTTACCGAAAGGATCTTGTAATGATCCGTCGTCTCGGACTCTCCGTCGTCACGGTCAAGAACGGTTATATCCTCGTTCTTTACCCCCGTAGAAACAAAATGTCCGTCAAACCACATTTCCCCGTATTCGCAGTAACGATAGGCGTCTATGGCTTTCTTGTCGGAATGAACCCGGTTGTCAAAGGAATCGAAGATCACGATGGAAGGCGCTGAAAATTCGGAACCTTCATTTATCCTTTCGCAGTCGAAGGTTATCTTCGTGATATTCTCAACTATGGGTATACCCACAGTAACGGCGCTCCTGTAGCCATCGCACCTTATACCCTTCTCCAGTTCCTCGACTTCCTTGTTTTCATTTGCATTTATGTTTGTGTCAATAAGATCCAGTATTATATTTGAATAATCGGGATCGAACTGTGAGCCCGCATTGTTTATGAATTCCTCCCTGATGGTCTGAAGAGGAAGCGCACTCCGGCTCTTTTTCGTTGTGGACATTGAATCGTAGGCATCGGCAACGGATATGATCCTTGCAACATCCGGGATCTCCTCCCCGGAAAGTCCCTCGGGATACCCTTTTCCGTCAAAACGCTCGTAACTGTATCTGGCACCTTCCTTTAAGAAAGGATACTCTGTTATGCTTGAGAGGATCTCACCGCCGATCACCGGCTTTTCTTTTAACAGTTCCTTCTCCGAATCCGTGAGATTTCCGCTTCTTGTCACAAGGCTGTCGGGAAGCCCAATATTTCCCACATCATGTAAGAGCGCGGAATAATAAACCTCGTCGCATTGTTCTTCCGTTTTACCCGCCTTCCTGGCTATCTGTTTTGCTATATCCGCAACTCTTAAGGAATGACCTTTGGAGTAATCGTCTTTCATCTCCACAGCCTTAACAAAGGCATTGGCCGTCTGGTCGAAAAGACGCTTGATACTCTTCTTTTCTTCCTGCAATCTTAACATCTCCATCCTGTGGGCTTCCATTACCGCTGCGTTTATATCCAGGTAGGTAAAGAAATAAAGGCTGATGGAAACCACAACCATAGCCATGTTGACTATGGAGATACCGTAGGCATAGATCTGGATCACACCGATCACAATGGGGACAAAAGTATAGAGCGTCAATGCAGTAAATATAAACTTACTGAAGCTTTTCCTGTACTGGATGATGACCGTATAAACAATAAGCGGGCAGACCACCGGAACCACATAACATATCAGAAATCCCGGTCCTCTGTGGTACTTGTTATAAATGTCAAAGGAATAATAAAAACCGGTAAACTGCGAAAGGATGACCATGAACATTTCAACGATGCAGGCCACACTGACGATCTTTAACCTGACCGGTGAATCGGTAAGTCCCGCCCGATCATATAAAAGATCGCGCACATAGATGTTATAAACAAAGACAACGGTAGCTGTCAGGAAGAACACGAAGAAATTGCTCACACGTACCATAACGTAACCGGTCTTTGTAAGATTTCCCGAATACAGATATGCAAGCCTGTCAAAGTACAGCAAAAAAGTCGCCGTGAGCTCCATGGCGATAAGTATCCACTTTCTTTTTTTCGAAAGAAACTGGGTTATGAGAAGCATAAGCGCCATAGTCACACAGGCGGCGCTTAATGCCAGCATGATATCCAATTGATGCTGTCTTATTAACTGAAACATTTGATCAGACTCCTTTACATACTCGCGTATGCCTATTTATGAAGAACGAAAAACTCCTGAAGCTTCTGAAGGAGTTCCTCCCTCTGGATGGTCTTTAAGAAATACCCTTCGGGCTTTAAAGCCACAACTGCCATAACACTTTCCTTGTCGCTCTTTCCGGTTAAGAACATGACGGGGATGGACTTTGTTTCCTCATCACTTCTTAACATCTCAAGAACCTGAGGCCCTGTGGTTACGGGCATCTCGTGATCTAACAGAATAAGATCCACTTTGTTTTTCCCAAGGAACTTAATGGCCTGAAGGCCGGAACCTACCACGAATACCTTGTAGGAATCCTTAAGCCACTGCCTTATAAGGGATAAGAAATTGGGATCGTCATCAACAACAAGAATGCTCTTCTTAAACTCTCCCGAATTGACCTTTTTGAAATAGTCGGCAATGGTATCCGAGAACTTTGCATTGTCAACGGGCCTTGCGAATTTGGCATAGATAAGCTCGCCGGAGATACGGTCACACATGTAGTCCATGTCTTCCTGCTCTCCGATAACGATTACCTGACCGCCCTTTTCCGAAAGTGAATCCGTAATGAAATGAGTGACCTCATCCTTGGGTCTGTCCCCTTCATCCATATACAAAACTATCAGAATATCATCGTGCAGCTTTGCATTGATGTCATTTACATTACAGGGAACAAATTCGCAGTCCGCCCCAGCTACGACCGCTTTGTTTAAGAGAACCCTTACTATGAAGGTCTCCTTCAAAGCCGTGATGATCATTTTGTTGTTTTCAGCCATGTGTACCTCTCCTTATAAATTCTCAATAAGCTGTTCCATTCCGTCCCAGTCAAAGTTCTTAAGAAGCGTTGTCAGCTCCGAAATACGCTTTGCGTCTTCTTCCGGAAGCCTGTACTCATTAAGTCCGTTTACTATCATCTCAACGGAATCGTAATCCATCTGAGGAATGACATCCTTTAATGCTTCATATGCTTCCCTAAGATCGGCTTCGGGTATGGGCTCCTTGTTTTCATCGGAAGCCGTATCGCCGTTTATTCCCGCAAGGATGTCTTTATATGATGCATATTCCTTAATAAGATCGTCGTGATTGAGGGTGATGTAGTCTCTGTCGTTCTTGTTGCCCGCTTCTTCCATGTCTGCGGCCATCTTTGACAGTTTGTCGGCACCGATTATACGTGCGGAACTCTTTAAAGCATGTACCTTGATGGTATAAAGTCTTATATTGTCGGTCTCGTAAGCGTCACAGATGACGGAACTGTTCTTATCAAGAGTATCAAGAAACAGCTGCAATGAGAATATGTAATTGGAAACACCGCCGGAATTGGTGATACCCTCTTCCACATTGATGCTTTCCTCTTCGTACAGCCATTTAAGGTTCTCCGGAAGCTCCGTCAGTTCTTCTTCCGCATCAGCCGCATCGGGTTTTAACATCATTTCCTCCGGAATATGCTTCATGATGGCCATCTCAAGTGCAGCCGAATCAACTGGCTTTGCAAGGAAGCCCACAAATCCCTTTTCTTTGTAAAATTCTTCTCCCAGAGCCGTATTGGCGGTAAGAGCATAAACCGGAAGATCCGGACTTATGGCCTTTATCCTCTCAAGAGTCTCGACACCGTCCATTCCGGGCATCATGTGATCCAGAAGAACAACATTGAACCTGTTTTCCTTGATCTTATCAAGCGCTTCCTCTCCGCTGGCGGCAGTTGTAACAAACACCTTGGTAGCTTTGAGAAGTCCCTTGATAACGCTTAAGTTCATGGGTGTATCGTCAACAACAAGCACATCCGCATCGGGAGCCACAAACTTCGGAACGTAAGGACCCTTTGCCGAATTGTTCTGAGTCTCCACAAAGATGCCCATGGGTGTTGCATCAACAATCTTCTGGCTTAAGGTAAGGATAAACTCTGAGCCTTCGCCGTAGACGCTCTCACACCAGAGCTTTCCACCCATAAGTTCCGCAAACTGCCTTGAGATATCAAGGCCGAGACCCGTTCCCTGAATGCCGCTGTTCTTTTCTTCATCCAGTCTTTCATAGGCATTGAAGAGTTTATCCATATCCTCTTCCTTTATGCCCATGCCCGTATCCTTTACGGAAAAACGTATATCACAGATATCGTCCTTTCTGGCATCCATTGAAACCGTCAGGGCAAACCCGCCCACACTTGTATATTTAACCGCATTTGTAAGCAGATTAAGAACAACCTGCTTTATTTTTCCGACGTCACCGTAAAGAGTCTTCGGAAGCATCTCGTCGATGACAACGTCAAACATAAGCTCCTTCTGAGTGCTTCGCACGCGGATCATGGAAACTATCTGCTTAAGCATCTCGGAAACATCATATTCCTGATTTACAAGATGCATCTTTCCCGATTCGATCTTTGACATGTCAAGAAGGTCGTTTATGAGGCTTAAGAGAGCGTCCGAAGCATTCTGTATATCAAAAGAATAATTCATTATCGATAAGAAATAACTCTTCGGAACATCCGTTGCATCCTCACGCATGATCATCTCATTCATGCCCATGATGGTATTGATGGGGGTTCTGATCTCATGGGACATATTGGCAAGGAATCTTGTTTTTGCGGTATTGGCTCTCTCCGCTTCATCCTTTGCGTTCCTGATCTCCAGATACTGTTTTCTGATGACGGTGGATCTCATTACGCGCCATACTATGAAGCCGGCCGCAAACGCAAACATCGTAACAATAAGAACTCTGAAAAACTTAAGTTCTCCAAGTCTCGGCCTTTTTACGACCTTGTATACCTCATCCACAAGAACCGTATTCTTGTCATTTCCGAGTATCTGAATGTGAAGATCGTATTTGCCGTAATCAAGCTTTGTGTATTCAAGGGGAACAAAATCACTCTTATAGGTTGTGACACCGGGGTCTCCGCTTCCTTCCAGATAAACCCTGATAAGAGGATTTGAAAGGGTGTAGTCAAGGACCGATGCAACGATCTGTATACGCTTTCCGCTTGATGGAATGGTATAGCTTCCGTCAGCGTTCTCTATGATCTTCTGATCGTCACAGTAGATAACACTTAGTGCAGCCTTGATATTGGAATTCTCCGCAAAGTAGTTCTTTGTGCTGACCTTGATGACACCGGTACGTCCGCAGATGTAGAGATTCCCCTCTTCATCCATGCAGCTGTAGGAATTGCTCCTGATAGCACAGGGAAGACCGTTTGCCATGGTATGCAGTCTGTAATTGGCTACACGATCATTTACAAGATCCTCCGTGTCGATAACGTATATTCCGTAAGAAGAAAGGATCCACGAATTGCCGTTATCATCAAAACAGATATCGTAGTTGTTATTGTACGGGAATGATGTAACTTCGTTAAGTTCGCCGTTTTCAAGATACTGAATTGAGTTTGAAGTGATTATCCAGTAGATATCTCTCGTGGGATCCTTCTTTATCCTCATTATAACTTCGCTGGTAAGGCCTTCATCACGTCCAACCCTGTAAGCGTCCCTGCCTTCGATAACGTAAACACCATCGCCATCGGAGCCTGCATAGATCTTGCCGTCGGGGCCTTCGCAAACCGTTAAGAATACCGTATTCTTAACACCTTCCGCAGCACCCACGTTTCTTACGATGCGGCTTCCGGAGATCTCGGTGAATCCGCCGTTTGAACCAACCAGGATACTTCCGTCCTTGGAAAGTGTCATACATCTGATCTGATTGCTTCTGAGTCCGTCGTCGGTGGTGTAATTCTTTATTTGTCCGTCGGGATAAACACAGACAAGACCCAGGTCCATGTTAAAGGTTCCGATCCAGAGCCTGTCCTCATTATCAACAATGATATCCCTTATCCTTGCCCCTTTAAGGTATGAAGTAAGGGAATTTCTGATAAGCTTTTCGTTGGGATCGAATATGGAAAGACCGCTGTCGGTGCCTACATAAAGATATCCGTGATAAAGACAGGTCGCGTTGACTATTTCTTCTTCGCTACCCACCTTCTTTGTAAGGTCCACAAAATTATTCGCAACAATCTTCATCGCTCCCTGTGAAGAAGAAGCAACCCAGATATTTCCCTGATAATCCGCCGTCATCATCTCGATGGAGCTGTCAAAAGGAATGTCATAGATCATATGAAATTCCTTGTTTTCATCAAGATAACCGATATGCTTGGGCGATGAAACCCAGACTCTGTTACAGTCATAATTTATCCAGTGGATCGATCCGAATTCGGGCATTTTTATTTCTTCCAAAGTCTTTATGCCCGCACCGAAATTACCGTAATACAGATGACCGCCGTCGGTACCGATATAAACATTGCCGTTGATGGCGGGATCCGCCATTATGGTTGAGATGGTATCAAGGCCCAGGCTTTTGCTGTCATAGATCTTTGTGATCTCGCAATGTTCTATCTGGAATATGGTTCCGCCGGAAGTCTGTCCGTAAACCTTACCGTCCTTACCCGTATCAAGTCTTAATATCCTCTCCTCGTCAAGATAAAGGCTGTTTAGATTATGAAGAGCGAGATCCGGAGAAACGTAGCATACGCCCGCCGTGGTACCGATGAAAACATTTCCTTCCGCATCTTCCGTAAATACTCTGATTGATGACGAGGGAAGTCCGTCCTGATAGGTATAATGAATTCTCGTATCTTTATCCAGAACAACAACACCGTTGTCGTTTGTTGCTACCCAGAGACGTTCCTTGCTGTCTTCGTAAAAGCCTCTGGCACTGGTAAGTCCGCCTGCGGTATCAAGCCTTAAGAAATCTCTTCCGTCGTGAACGATGATGCCCGCATATCCGCCTATCCAAACATAACCGTTTTTTGTTCCGCAAATGCACATGGAATCAGAGGTAGGAAGACCATTTGAAGCATCATAGACCTCACAGGTGTAACTGACGTCTTTGATCTGCCCCGTTACGGCATAACCGCCTCCGACTCTGGAATCGTATTTTTCATGAAAATCCGCATAAGCTTCATTTTTTTGTAAAACCGGTGCAAGACCGCATATGAGTAACAAAAAGACGGTCAGGCATTTGCAAATTCTCCTGGACATTAAAACCAACTACCTCCGGTTAAACGTTCTGATTATATTTCTTTACAATGATCTTTATTTCGGGAAGGGATTCCATAAAGGCCTCAACACATTTGGGGTCGAACTGGGTTCCGGAACCCTCCATTATCATTTCGAGAGCCTTCTCTATCGGGAATGCGGGCTTGTAAACCCTTGGGGAAGTAAGTGCGTCGAAAACATCTGCAACCGCCATTATACGGGCCGAAAGAGGTATCACTTCTCCGTGAAGTTTCTCGGGATACCCTTTGCCGTCCCAGCGTTCATGGTGATATGCGGCCATGTTTCTTGCTTCCTTTAAGTAATTCTCACCGCCGACGGTATCAATGGCCTTTTCCATTATCTTCTTTCCGTATACGGTATGAGTCTTGATGATCTCATATTCTTCGTCCGTAAGCTTTCCGGGTTTATTAAGAACATAATCCGGTATATTGATCTTTCCTATATCATGAAGAGGTGCGCTTCGAACGATATCGGATTTGAATTTCGGAGTTATCTTCTCAGAATAATAACCAAGCTTCTCAAGTCCCTCAACGATGATCTTTACATAAGCGGCGGTCTTCTGGATATGAGCGCCGGTATCGGAATCCCTGTTTTCGACAAGGTCCGCCATTGTGATGATAAGACCGTCCTGCATCCTTGCGGTGGAATCGGAAAGACGTGTGTTGTTTCTCATCTGCTCGCTCTGATTGGATGTCATTCGACATAATGAGCGATATAGCTTTTCAACCTCATCCCCCGTATGTATTTCCAGTCCCCTTAAACGCTTTACGTTTTCATCCATGGCCTCCTGGGAATTTCCTGCTTCCGCAAAACGGTCAAGGCTCTCTGCCATGGTACTGATGGGATAAACACTGTATATATCCATTACTCTCAGGGCATATATGAATATCAACGCTATAACGGGAGCAAGAACAAGAAAAACCTTGACAACAAAGGATATGAAATAGGCCTTCAGATTGCTGACGGAAGTGATCATGTAAAGATAACATACCACATTTCTGTTTCCGTCCATTATGGGATAGAGGATATGAGCATGCCAGTTTCTGACTTTTGAGGAAAAAACATATTGTACAGACTCGGGAATAGAGCCGTCCGAGAAAAAATACTGCATTTCATGGGACATGGGAAGCACTTCGTTAATAGTGACATTTTTGTCGTTTGTAGCAAAAATATAGGAAAAACCGTCCTCTGACACCCTTATGACAGACAGCTCGTCAAGCCCGGGGGTATTGTTTTTCAGGATCGAAAGAGATCTTTTTAACTGCTTATATTCACTGTCGTTGCCATCGGATCTCATATATGCCGACACTTTTGTCGCATCTATCAGATTTTCCGCATATTTTGCGGTAACAAAGGCATTGGATATGGTCTCCTCTTTCTCGTTTTCAAAAAATATGAAAAGAGCAACGGTGCTCAGAAAAAAAGTCAGGATAAGAAAAGCCCCCAGGAAAGTGGTGGTTATCCTTCTTTTTGATGTGGTCTTTAAATCCTTTCTCCAGTTCCTGATTGATTCGATCTCTTCATTCGAAAGGGGGGACTGTTTCCAAAAGCTGTCACGTATGGAGGCTCTGATCCTTCCGGGAATAAGGAACATTACGATCATGGCCATTGCGGTTACAGCGGCCTTGTCCACAAGATTTAAACATATATTGATAAAAATAAAAACAGGGAGTCTGGGATAATCTGTCGCACCCACCGTAGTTTCAAGCATGTCATAAACAACGCTCTTTTCGGGTCCCGAACTGATCTCCCACTGTATAAGGGAACTGACAATGCCGCTGAAAGCACCGATGGTAACGATATATGCAAGAGTATGTGTGGATTTTCTGAAGGTAAAGCGTTTTGAAGTAAAAAAGACGGTAAAAAGTGCGATGCAGGTACTGATCATCGAGTAGTAAATGCTGTGGCTGTCAAAAACAGAGCACAAAAAATTGGATGCGACCGCAGTCAGGATACCGGGGAGGATACCTCCTACATAAGAAGCGATGATGGTTCCCGCAGTGTCAAGATATACCGGCAGATTAAACGCAGTGGTTATAAATGCCAGTACAAAGTTCATTAAGATACATACAGTTACAAGGATAACGCGATATCCGGCGTTCTGTTTTGTCTTCTGAGAAGAACTGCTCATTATTACTCTCCCCTGTTACTCATATATCGCAGAGTCGAAAATGCACTCCAACATAATAAATCTATCATATTTTTCGTGTACTATCCAGTAAATAAGCGGTTAATAAAAGCCCGGCGCTGCCGCCGGGCTTATGAGTTGATAATATATGTTGTAGATATGAGTGCCAAGAATTTATGCTGTGAAACGGGTCCTGACTCTGACAGGTGCCAGTCGGTCAGACAAGTTCACGGTTTGAAAACCAACCGTTCTCAACTCCCTTGGTGACACCTGATCAGAGCCACCCGTTAATAGAGAGTATATTCATTATCTGTATGCAACTGCCGTCTTGATGCAAAGACAATTGACCTCTAGGGCTGATAAATAATCTTCCTCGGGTGGCATTGATATATGTCACAAAGCGAGTTTTTCACGGTGCTTTTTACCGTGAAATTGTCTGAGCGACTGACATATATCAATGACAGGCCCCGTAAATCAATTACTTAACCTGTCCCTCAAGAACGCCCTTCACTGCACCCATTGCATCCGGAATACCGCTCGGGTTCTTTCCTCCGGCCTGGGCCATGTTGGGACGACCGCCGCCGCCACCGCCTACAAGACCTGCGATGGCCTTGATAAGGTTGCCGGCATGAGCTCCCTTGTTCATCGCATCGTCGGAAGCCTTGGCTACGAGATTTACCTTTCCGTCAAGCTCGGAAGCAAGAACGATAACGCCTCCTCCGATCTTGTCGTTAAGTGAGTCCGCAAGGTCTCTTAAACCGTTCATGTCAACTCCGGGAACGCTTGTGGCAAGAAGCTTAACGCCCTTGACTTCAACAACGTTTGAAAGAACATCTCCCACTGCTTCCTTTGCGGCCTTTGCCTTTAAGGACTCAAGTTCGGACTGTAAAGCCTTGATCTCAGCCTGCATGGAAGCAACCTTCGATACAAGATTTGAGGGCTGGGTCTTTGCAGCCTTTGCAGCTTCATTAAGTTCATTTTCAAGATTCTTGTAGTATGCGATCACGTTGGAGCCTGTGATTGCTTCGATACGACGAACCCCTGCAGCTACGCCGGACTCCGAAAGGATCTTGAAGTTAGCGATATCACCTGTGTGTGAAACATGGGTACCGCCGCAGAGTTCCTTGGAGAAGTCTCCCATGGAAACTACGCGAACGGAATCACCGTACTTCTCGCCGAAGAGTGCCATTGCTCCGCTCTTCTTTGCTTCTTCGATGCCCATTACATCCGTATTTACCTTAAGATCTTCAGCGATCTTTTCGTTAACGATGGCTTCAACCTTTGCTATGTCTTCGGCGCTCATTGCCTGACCGTAAGAGAAATCGAATCTGGTCTTGTCGGGATCCTGATATGAACCCTGCTGATGAACATCCTTGCCGAGAACCTCCTGCAATGCAGCCTGTAAAAGGTGGGTTGCGGAGTGGTTGCGGCAGGTCTTTGCCCTGTTCTCTTTATCTACATTTAAGGAAACCTTGTCGCCTTTCTTAAAGCTTCCCTTAACAACCTTACCGATATGTGCGGTCCTTCCGCCGGATACGTGAACTGCCTCGGTTACTTCGAATACGGATCCGTCATGTCCGAGGATCTGTCCGATATCACCGACCTGTCCGCCCATGGTACCGTAGAAAGTGGTCTTATCAGTGATGACGGAGCCCAAAGCACCTTCCTTGAGCTCGTCAGAAAGTGCATCTTCGGATGCCATTGCAACGATACTTCCGTCGCAGCCCAGTGCATCGTATCCAAGGAATGTGCATTTAACGGAATCATCAAGGCCGTCAAATACGGTTGCATCGGACTTCTGTGAGAAGTTTGCATTTTCTCTTGCAAGCTTCTTCTGAGCTTCCATTGCCTCCTTAAAGCCTGCTTCGTCAACGCTTAAGCCTTCTTCTTCCGCCATTTCGAGAGTAAGTTCGTAAGGGAATCCGAAGGTATCGTAAAGATAGAAAGCGGACTTTCCGTCGATGGATCCGGTGCTCTTTCTTTCGGAAAGGATCTTCTTAAACTCCTTCATTCCGTTTTCAAGAGTGGATTCAAAACGCTCTATCTCTTTCTTTAACTCATTTAAGATAAACTCACGGTTCTCTGTAAGAAGGGGATATGCATCCTTAAATACATCATCGATATAGATGGATGCTGCGGATAAGATATCCTCGGTCTTTAAATTAAGAACCCTTGCATGCCTTACCGCACGACGGATAAGACGTCTCAATACATATCCGGGACCGCCGTTTGAAGGAAGAAGCTTTGCCTCATCTCCTATGAGCATAACGGAAGTACGAAGGTGGTCTGCGATGATACGCATGGACTTTGTAAGCTTCTCGTCGCTTTCGTATTTAACACCGGAAGCCTTCTCAATAGAAGCGATAACTCCCGCAAAAAGGTCGGTCTTGTAAACATCATCGATCCCGTTTAAGAACATCAGGTTTCTCTCAAGTCCCCAACCGGTATCAACATTTTTCTTTGCAAGGGGAAGGAGCTTTCCGTCCTTCTGCTTGTCGTACTGCATGAATACGTCGTTACCTATCTCGACATACTTACCGCAGTGACATCCGGGTCTGCAGTCAGGTCCGCAGGGCTCTTTGTCGGAAACATAGAACATTTCCGAGTCGGGTCCGCAGGGTCCGTACTCAAGTCCCCACCAGTTATCTTCGGCAGGTAAGAAGAACACGTTCTCCTTCTTAAATCCCGATTCTATCCTGTACTTCGCGCCTTCTTCGTCGCGGGGAGCATTCTCGTCGCCTTCGAAAACAGTAGCTGCAAGATGATCCCTGTCAAACTTGAAAACCTCTGTAAGAAGTTCGTAGCTCCACTGACATCTTTCCTTCTTGAAATAATCTCCGAGACTCCAGGAACCCATCATTTCAAAGAATGTAAGGTGGCTCTTATCACCTACACCGTCGATATCGTTTGTTCTGACACAGCCCTGTACATTGCAAAGCCTCGTTCCAAGGGGATGGGGCTTTCCGAGAAGATAGGGCATGATGGGCTGCATTCCCGCAACGTTGAACATTGCCCCGGTGGATCCGTCGGAAACCAGTGAAACGGCGCCTACATCAACATGTCCTCTCTCTTTATAGAAATCTAACCATTCTTTTCTTAACTCTTTTGAAGTGATCTTTCTCATGACAATAACCTTTCCGTGAATAATTTAGAACGTGAATTTGTCCGCAAAATAAGCATCAAGATCCGCTATGGCGACTCTTTCCTGTTCCATGGAATCACGGAAGCGTACCGTTACCATGTTGTCCGTTTCGGACTCGAAATCGTATGTTACGCAGAAAGGCGTTCCGATCTCGTCCTGACGACGGTATCTCTTACCGATGTTTCCTCTGTCGTCGAACTCACAGTTATACTTCTTTGAAAGTTCTGCATAGATCTTCTCTGCACCCTCGTTAAGCTTCTTTGAAAGAGGAAGCACACCGATCTTGACGGGAGCAAGTGCGGGATGGAAATGAAGCACCGTTCTCATATCGGGCTTATCTTCCGTTCCGATGTTCTCCTCATCGTAAGCTGCGCAAAGGAATGCAAGAACAACACGGTCAGCACCGAGTGAAGGCTCGATAACATAAGGAACGTACTTCTCGTTGGTCTCATCGTCGAAGTAGCTCATATCCTGACCGGATGTATTCTGATGCTGGGTAAGGTCGTAATCGGTACGGTCTGCGATACCCCAGAGCTCGCCCCAACCGAAGGGGAATAAGAACTCGATATCCGTTGTTCCCTTTGAGTAGAAGCAAAGCTCCTCGGGAGCATGGTCACGAAGTCTCATCTCGTCTTCCTTTATACCAAGGCTCATAAGCCAGTCACGGCAGAAGCCTCTCCAGTATTGGAACCACTCAAGATCCGTACCGGGCTTGCAGAAGAACTCAAGCTCCATCTGCTCGAACTCTCTTGTTCTGAAGGTAAAGTTACCGGGAGTGATCTCGTTACGGAAGGACTTACCGATCTGTCCGATACCGAAAGGAACCTTCTTACGGGATGTACGCTGTACATTCTTGAAGTTGACGAAGATACCCTGAGCTGTCTCGGGGCGAAGGTAAACCGTGTTCTTTGCATCCTCGGTAACGCCCTGAAAGGTCTTGAACATAAGGTTGAACTGTCTGATATCGGTAAAGTTGTGCTTTCCGCAGGAAGGACAGGGAACGTTGTTATCTTCAACAAATGCCTTCATCTCCTCCTGAGAGAATGCGTCGATAGGCTTGGGAAGTGTGATGCCCTTCTCTGCCGCATAATCCTCAATAAGCTTGTCCGCACGGAATCTCTCATGACACTCCTTACAATCCATAAGGGGATCAGAGAATCCGCCGAGGTGACCTGAAGCCACCCATGTCTGGGGATTCATTAAGATCGCACAGTCAACGCCAACATTGTAAGGGCTCTCCTGAACGAATTTCTGCCACCAGGCCTTTTTAACATTATTCTTAAGCTCTACGCCAAGATTACCGTAATCCCATGTGTTTGCAAGTCCGCCGTAGATCTCGGAACCGGGATATACAAATCCTCTTGACTTTGCCAAAGCTACGATCTTCTCCATTGTCTTTTCCATAAGCCGTGTCTCCATTTTCCTTATTATTTATAAATTGACATAAAAATACCAGTAGATTATATTCCAAATCCACCGGCATTTCAACTTGATATTTTCATTATTCGCACATAACTTCAAGTATTTCAAGGCTGTTTAGCTTCCGATCCACGATCCGTTTCCTTTCTTCACCGGCCAGGAGCCTCAGTTTTTCGTTCCCGTCATCCTTTAAGGAAAAAGAAAACAGCTTCTCTATGGAAGCTCCGATTATATAATCCACCGCAGCCTTTATGTCAGCTGAATTCTCACCCAGCCGTTCCGGTGGAATAAGATCACCTTCGATCACGAACATCTTAAGTTCAAACACGGTCTTTACAAAGGAATTGTCCAGTTTTTCGCTCTTAAGTCCCTGCAAAGCCCTGTAGACCAGTAAAAGAACAAGGGCCTCGTCATTGTTCTCCCTTGTGTAATAATCCGCAAGTTCCAGAAAGTACATTCCGTAATAGGCGGCATTAAGATCATCCCTTAAAAACTCAAAGAAGTTAAGCACCTTTGCATCCTGAAGCCTGTAGGCGGACTTGCCCACATAAAGGGAAAACTCTCCGAAAACAAAGAGATCCGCCACAGCGCCGAAACGGTTGCCCTGTCTTCTTGCGCCGGGAACAAACACCGTTATCTTTCCCGATTCCTTCGTAAGGACCGTAAGGCGTTTGTCGTATTCCCCCGAAGGAAAGGCTCCGATGACCATACCCGTAACTTTCATAAAATCCTGCATGATCATCGAAGCCTCCTTTCGTTTTATTTTTTTACTTTGAAATCATCGGCATTGTACCCGAAGTTTTTAAGCAGGAATTCCGAATCCCTCCACTCTTTCTTTACCTTTACAAAGAGCTTTAAGTTAACCTGCTGTTCAAGCATCTTCTCTATCTCGAATCTGGCGTTGGTGCCTATCTTTTTAAGCATCGATCCGCCCTTGCCGATTATGATGCCCTTATGAGAATCCCTTTCACAGACGATGGTGGCCTCAATATCCACGATCTTTCCGGAAAAGTCCATCTTCTCTATCATTACCGCGATACCGTGAGGTATCTCCTCGTTTAAGGCATGGAGAGCCTTCTCTCTGATCATCTCCGCCGCGATCTGCCTTACCGGCTGATCCGTCACCGTATCCTCGTCATAGAAGGGCTGCCCATAGGGAAGATATTTAAAGATACAGTTTAAAAGTTCATCCGTATTGGTGCCTTCCGTAGCACTTACCGGAACTATTTCATCGAAATGACAGCTGTCCGAAAAATAACGTATCCTTTCGGGTATCAGTTCCCTTTTCACTGCATCGATCTTGTTCATGACCAGGATCTTCGGAGTGTTTACGGTCTTTAACATTTCAAGAATGTCCTTCTCGCCGTTTCCCAGATCCTTTCCGGCCTCCACCATCCAAAGCACCACATCAGCATCCTTTATCGATGAATTTGCGGCACTCATCATATAATTTCCCAATTTGTTCTTGGCCTTATGAAGTCCCGGCGTGTCAAGAAAAACAACCTGTCCCCGCTCATCGGTATAAACCGTCATTATGCGGTTTCTTGTGGTCTGGGCTTTGTTTGAGGTGATTGCGATCTTCTGCCCTATGAGTTTATTCATCAGTGTGGATTTGCCCACATTCGGCCTTCCGATTATGGTTGCAAATCCGGCTTTAACCTGTTTATTGTCCATTCGTATTATCTTCCTGTGTAACTGCGGGCTGCACCTGCTGAGCCTGCATCTGCTGAGCCTGTGCCTGTGCTGCCGCATAAGCCATAGCCGCGCGCTGGGCGTTCTTCTTTGCGGTACTCTTCTTTGCTCCCTTTACGATGGCCATTACGATGACGAATATGATGAAACATACAAGAAGGAATACAACAAGTCCCGGAAGTGCGCCTACGAAGTCGATGAGGAAGTTCTTAAAGCCCTTTACAACCCGGCTGATACCGTTGCTGAAGGATCTGGAAACCTGCTCACCATAGCTTTCGGGCTCGGGCTCTGTATAAACCTCAACCTCGCTTATGTTCATGTAGATCGTTGTGTAATCAACGAGATTGTCATAGGTACGAAGCTGTGACTCCATGGATTCCAGCTGATAACGGATATCCGTAAGTCTCTGCTCGATGGTAAGCATGTCCTCGATGGTCTCGGCCTGCTCAAGGAACACAAGAAGTCTTTCTTCTTCAGCCTTGTAGGTCTTCTTCTTACTCTCAAGATCAACATAGGACAATGTCACATCCTCAACGGAAAGTGACTGATTTGTGATATTTGCGTTTTCTCCCACCATCTTTAAGAATTCATCCGTCTGCTTTACGGGGATCCTTAATGTGAGATTTGAGTAACGGGTATTCTTGTAAGAAGAATAGGAACTTCCGTTATATGTGTTTAAATTCTGGATATATCCGCCAAGCTGTGAAACCTTTGACTCGACCATTGCCACAAAGCCGTCGAAATCCTCGGTCTCAACATCCACATTGTGAGTCTTGATGAGTTTTCTTGAGGAATCATCATACTCCTCGGCCTTTGACGTATCCGCCTCCGTTGAAGGCTCTTCACGGTATCCTTCCTCATCATAATAACCGTAATCATAATAATCTGCCGATTCATTGGTATAAGCAGCAGTTGCGGACGCTGCGGATTCATACTTGGCGGAATCGCCGGACGCTCCGCAGGCCGCAAAACTTACGGCTATAAATGCAGAAACAAATAACAAACCTAACTTTTTCACATTCTTCATAATTTTCTCCTCCCAAAGAAAGTTTATGATCTTGTTAAGGGAAGGACTTCCTTGAACAGATGTCTGTCCTTGTCTATCGCTTCCTCTCCTCCCACGCAGCAGATATAAGGATCTTTCGTTATCGCCTCCAGATATTTCGCCAGATCTCTTATGTCCTTTGAATCCGTTGACAAAAGTTCGTCACGTTCCGCTTTAAGCATCTCGTTGGTTACCCTTGACCTGTACATTGCAAGAGCCTTGGCAGCCTTCATGGAAGGTGTAAGGGGTGTGTCAAGATCCCCCACCGCCGAAATAACAAATCTCTCGCAAAGCTCTTCATCATCCGGAAAACTTCCTATATATTCCGCAGCCTTCTTAAAGACATCCACGGTCTTTGAAAGATTCGGATCTCTGTAGGATACCATAAAGGTGTCTCCGGACCTTCTGAAAGCACAATAAGCTCCGTAGGCTCCTCCGAGAACACGAACATTGTTCCAAAGATAATCTGATGAAAGTATCGTCCTTAAAACAGAGAGTCTTGAAGTATAATCAAGTCCCGCCTTTTTAAAGTCACCGGCGATACCCACATACTGAACCTGCGAAGCAGATGTAAATGCTTCTTCTTTATCCGCTGCTTCACAAGTATAACCCACAGTTTTTGCATTTTTCGAAGGAACATTCTTAAGAAAATCTGAAAATGCTCCGGCAAAGGCCTCAATGCCCTGCTTTTCCGCACAGACGGAAACAAAAAGGTTCTCCTTTGCAACAACAAAACTCATGGCTTCCTTCATCTTTTCGATGAAGCCGTCGATCTTATCGTCAAAATCATCGAGAAGGTCCTCAAGTACCCTGAACTGCTCCATTCCCGAAAGGATCTCTGCCAAAGCACCGCTCTTGCTGTAATAAGAAGCAAGTCTTGAAACGCTTACGGAATCGCCGCTTGAGATCATATATCCCTTAAGCTTTGTCCTGGTTTCGGAAAGGATCTCCTTTAAACGTTTTTTATCATCAAAATCCGTGGTAAGCAGGATCTCCTCCGCAAGCTTAAGTGCCTGAGGGATCTTTTCGTAAAGGACCTTTGTTTTTACTTCAAGAAGTGCATCGAAATCATCTCCGCTGCGCTTGTAGATCGCGGTATTTGCGGATAATGAACCGGTATTTATCTCTATCTCGTTGGCAAGGTCTCCGTAGCTGTAGGATCGTGTGCCGGCCCTTCCGAGAGCGATCTTTGCGATGGAAAAATAAGGGTAAAGCTCCTTCGGAAGTCTCTCAAGAGAAAAGCCCACACTTGCATAGGCTATGCCGTTTGTGAAGATCTCGGTCTCAATGAAAGTAACTCCGTCACGCTTTGTTTGCGCATATTCAACCCGCTTGATATCCCTGTCTATATCGTTTATTGAAAGGGTGGGAATGGTGGCAAGGGCCTCATCCGAATCCTCGGATTCCTGATATGCCTTTAATGCCTTTGTATCCTCTATGAGCTTGATGATCTCTTCTTTTGAAAGAGAATCCTTGTATGCCTTTAACTTATCCGCAAGCTTCTTGTCCTCCGCTGCGGAAAGTCCCTTTACGGGAACCACCTTCATGATGGTCTTGTGATTGTTTTCAAGAATCCTTTCCTTGAGAACACGTTCAAAGAAATCATCCTTAAGATGTTCCCTTAATCTCTTAAATATCGCGTTCTGCTTAAGAGCCGGGAAGATATCGTCGTCGGTGTAGTTCCATGCATCAAAAACAAACATTCCGTATACGATACCCCGGGGGTAATAGCCGTAATCCGCCTCTCTGTAGGAAAACTCCTGATTGGTGATGGAAGCTTCAAGAGTCTTTCTGTCGAAGCCTTCCTTTATGACTTCACGGATCGTATCCTCTATTATAGAAACAAAACGTTCCTCATCTTCGGCATTCGCATTCTGGGCAACGATACTGAATACGGGCTGACCGATATCGTCGATCAGTGAAGCGTATACATTGTCTCCGATACCTGCGTCGATGAGGCGTTCCTTAAGCTTTGCCCCGGGAACGCTGCAAAGAGCGTAATTGATAACGTTCATCGCTTCGTTGATCTCGGTTTCCGTATAATCGGAGCAGACCACGTTATAGGTAAGGAAGGTAGCGTTCTTCTCGCTTTCTTCTTCCGAAAGGGAATACTGCCTTTCCATATACTTCGGTGCGTCAAAGGGCTTCTGAAGTTTGATCTCCGTATGGGGATCGATCATTTCGTATTTGCTTAAATACTCCTCGTCGATGTACCTAAGTTTCTCCTCGAAATCCATATCGCCGTATAAAAAGATCCTTGAATTGGAAGGATGATACAGACGCTTATGGAAGTTTATGAACTCCTCATAGGTAAGATTCGGAATATATTTCGGATCTCCGCCGGATTCGACTCCGTACTGAGTGTCCGGGAATAAGCTCATGTAACTGTAATTTGCGCAGACTTCCTCGGGATTTGAGTAAACTCCCCGCATCTCGTTATAAACAACACCGTTGATGGTGATATCCCCTTCTTCATCCTCAAGTTCGTAATGCCAGCCCTCCTGAAGGAAGGTTTCGGGGGTCTGATAGACCATGGGCTTAAATACTGCATCAAGATAAACCCTGAAAAGATTGTCAAAATCCTTGCCGTTACAGCTTGCCACCGGGTAAAGGGTCCTGTCGGGAGCCGTAAAGGCGTTCATGAAGGTGTTTAAGGAACCCTTGCCAACCTCTGTCATTGCGTCCTTGACGGGATACTTCTCCGAACCGCATAAAACCGCGTGTTCAAGTATATGGGGTACTCCCGTGGAATCCGTGGGGATAGTACGGAAGCCTATCATAAGCGCTTTGTTCTCATCATCATTTGAGATGAGGCAGACCCTTGCGCCTGTCTTATCGTGTTTAAGGATGTATGCTGTGCTTCCTACATCCGTCAGCTCCTCTTTCTTTACAAGGGTGTAATTCTTACATCCGGCAAATTCTTTCATACCAGTAATCATTCTCCTACTTAAGATCCTCGGGGATCTCTATTTCTTCGATCTTGTTTCCGCAAAGTTTAAGCGCTGACAGTATATAGTTTTCGGAAAGCTTTGACTCCTCGGAAAGCTCCGAAACAGTCACTTTTCTGGCAAGAAGCTTTGACAGGTTCTTTGCGGCCTTTGCCACCTTCTCAACCTTCTTTACCATCTTCTCGTTCTCGCCCATTTCATCCATATGCCTTGCGATAATATCCTGCATGGCATCCATGGCGATCTTACCGAAATAGCCGTCCACTTCCTCGGGATGCTCAAGGCTTCCGAGACCTTCAAGGGCCATAACAAGGGCGATATTTGCCTCGCCCACAAGATCCTCCACAAGAACGCCCTGTCCCGCGTAGAGTTTCGCTATATCCACCACGTTCACAAGATAATCCCGAAGCACCATGTCGCATGCATCCTTGTCACCTGCTATGGCGGAGATCCTGAAAGCCTCCCTTTCGCCCTTTGTAAGCTGCTTTGAAGCTTTAAGATCTTCAAGATAATACTCAATATACTTCTTCTCGTCCTGTGTTATGAATTCATCGGTATCGATCTTCTCGTTTAAACCGATCTTCTTTTCCTTTAAATAGTCAACAAGAACCTGCTTCTTTGCGCTGTCGTCCTTTGCCTCCGGGAAGATATCGAAAAGCTGGTCTTCAAAGATAACATTCTCCTGATCCTGCGCCAGTTCAAGAAGTTCGCCTATTCTTTTTATAAATTCGCTCTGTTCACTCATTTATCCGTTACTCCACATGTTTGTGATTGAAAAGATGCTCGTTACAGTATTCGTAATTTCCGTTGCATTTAGAGCAGAATCTGAACTGTAACTCGGGATTTGTAAGCTCTGTACGACCGCATATGGCACATTTGTGACGTGCTATCTGACTGCCGCCCCAGGAGTATTCCGGAGGGGGTGCAGCAGCCTTCTTAAACTCCTGTCTCCTCTTTATGTCCTTGGGATTAAAGCGGCTTAAGTTCTTAGTGCTGAAGAAGAAAATGGCGAAATTGAGCAAAGACGCAAAGATCGGAACCGCTGCAAACCATGCGCCGTATCTGATATAGGTAAACGCAGACATTCCCACGATCACTACATAAACAATTGCCATCCACTTCATCTTTATGGGAATGAAGAAATAAAGCATGACCCTCATATCCGGGAAGCAGGCCGAAAAAGCAAGGAATATGGACAGGTTGATATAGTAAGTGCTGATGAAATCACCGATGGAATACTGCATTCCCGTAAGTGCCATGATCCCGTATACAGCAAATGCACTTATGAAGGTGAGGAAAATTCCGCCGAAGATATAGAGATTGAATCTGAATGCCCCCCAGGACCTTTCAAGTGCCATTCCCAGCTGATAATAAAGAATGAACATGAATATGGCCCAGATGGGACTGTCCGTAGGCGGGATAAAAAGCCATGTAATTATACGCCAGTACTGATGATCATGGATGATATAATAGGGCTCAAGTGTCATGTAACCCAAAAGATCCAGGTTTCTCATCCAGCCGATGAACTTCATTGCATAACCTACGACATAGCATGCAAGAAGATAAACGATAAGGTTGTTTACGGCAAATCTGCCGAATCTTTTTTCCAGTTTGTTCATAAAATAACCACTCCTTAAAAATCTATTTCAGTTTAGCATTTTAAAAATCAAATGACAACGAATGCCCCGATCTTTTATGAAATTTATGTTTATTTAATATTTCAAGGCGGTTATTATTGTTGCTTTTTGTAGTCTCGTAAACTATAATGTTACACTGATGTTTTGTGTTATTTCTTATTTATATATGTTTTAAAAAGGTGATATTTAATGTACAGTTTAGGAATCGACATTGGGTCAACAACGGTTAAGATCGCAATACTTGACAGCGATAAAAATGTTCTTTTTTCCGATTACAAAAGACATTTTGCAAATATACAGGAAACATTGAACGACCTCTTGAAGGAGGCTAAGGAGAAGCTTGGCAATTTAGAGGTCCATCCCATGATCACCGGATCCGGCGGTCTTACCCTGGCAAATCATTTGGGCGTTCCCTTTAACCAGGAGGTTATCGCAGTTGCCACCGCCCTTCAGGA
>JAEEGL017211377.1_pt1 | contig 29431 bp, 24 predicted proteins | sample 9134231 | NCBI WGS metagenome assembly JAEEGL01 (sample SAMN16246548, study PRJNA631951) | gut metagenome | biome: gut microbiome; feature: rumen; material: fiber-attached | host: Bos | place: Iran: Karaj | collected 2018-10
GGCACCGAAGCGCTGATATCCGACACTGTCGGCTTTATAAACAAGCTCCCCCACGATCTTGTGCAGGCTTTCCACTCAACTCTCGAAGAGGTTTCGAATGCGGATCTGATCCTTCACGTTATCGATTACTCGAGTCCGTATCATGACCGCCAGATCGCTGTTGTCGACGACGTTCTTGCCGAACTCAAAGCATCGGATATCCCGACGATCCGCGTATTCAACAAGATCGATAAAGCCGAACAAAGCGCACCGTCCGACACCGATGACAGGCTTTCCATAAGCGCAAAATACGGTGAAGGAATCGACAAACTGCTTTCTGCGATCGAACTGAAACTCAATTCCTCGCGCGCCGAGATCGAACTACTTGTTCCGTATTCCAAGTATGAAGCGATATCGCTGATCCGCGAGCGAGGAATGCTCCTTTCCGAGGAACATCGCGAGGACGGAACCTTCATTCGCGCCAGACTTGATCGCGAGGATATCGGTCAATTGAAAAAAATCCTTGATTTCTGAGCGGTTTTGCATTATAATGCGCCATTAGAACGATCCGAAAGGCTTTTTACTGTGAAAACGAAGATCATTACAATCGAAGGTATTGACGGCAGCGGAAAGACCGTTCAGTTCGATCTGCTTGCGGCAGAACTCGAAAAGCGCGGCTTCACCGTTTCAAAGCGCTCCTATCCTGTTTATGATTCGTATTTCGGCGGTCAGGTCGGCCGTTTCCTTTCGGCTGCCGATGGAGTACGCGCAACGGACGTCGACCAGAAGAGCATGGCGCTTTGGTTCGCGATGGACCGCTTCGACGACCTTCACGGCTACAGAGACGGAGAGACGGACTTTATGCTGATCAACCGTTATGTTCTTTCAAACGCCGTTTATCAGAGTATCCGCGACTGCGATATCGGCAAGCCCGATATCGTCGACTGGGTGTTCGACCTTGAGTACAATAAACTCGGTCTTCCCCGCCCGGACCTCAACCTTTTCTTTGATGTAGAGACAGAACGCGCAGGAAAGAACGTTGACAGCAAAGGCTTCCGCAGCTATATCGGCGGAGGACGTGATGTTTACGAGGCAAGCAAATCCATCCAGCAGCGCGCGAGAGAGAAATACGCGGAAGTCGCCGAAAGATACGACGATGTAGAGATAATCACCTGCACGGATAACGGCGTTATGCTTCCTCCCGAAGTTATCGCCGAAAAAGTACTTGCTGTTCTTAAAGAACGCGGGCTGATCGAAGATTAACGGTCTGCAGTCAAAACAATGACAACAAAAAAGAAGAAAACCAAACATCCAGATAAGGAGAATCAATCTATGAGAAAAATCGGTATCCTTACCGGCGGCGGCGACTGCCCCGGTCTGAACGCTGTTATCAGGGGCGTTGTTGAAAAATGCGCAGAAGCCGGCATTGAAGTTTTCGGTTTCCATAACGGCTGGCGCGGCGCGCTGAACGCGAAAGGCCATTGGCTCACCCTTTCCGAAGTCGAAGGGATCCAGACCATGGGCGGCACGATCATCGGCAGCTCCAGAACGAATGTTCTTGCGGATGCCGAAGGACCGAACAAGATCATCGAAGTACTTAAAGCGCTCGATCTCGAAGGCGTTGTCGCTATCGGCGGCGACGATACCCTCGGCGTTGCGAACAAACTCCGCAAGCTCGGCATCAACGTTATCGGCGTTCCGAAGACCATCGACAACGACCTCAGCTGCACGGACTACACCTTCGGTTTTGAAACGGCTTCCAACATCGCGATGGAAGCTATTGACAGGCTGCAGACCACCGCAAAAGCACATTCCCGCTGCATCGTTGTTGAGTGCATGGGCCGCAATACCGGTTGGATCGCACTGCAGGCGGGCCTTGCCGCGAACGCACATCTTGTTTTGATCCCCGAGTTCCCGAAGACTTATGATGAGATCATTCAGCTCGTTCGCCGCAGGTATCTGCGCGGTGAACATTATACCATCATCGTTGTTGCAGAGGGCTTTGAACTGCTCGGCGGCGAGGAAATCGACCTCGGTACCGATGCGTTCGGCAACAAGCTTCTTATCCATAAGAACCTTGCGAAGAACCTTTCCGATATGATCGAAAACACGATGAAGAACGATCCGCTTCTCGGCTCCGACGCACAGTATTTCGAATGCCGTCCCGTCGTTCTCGGACATGTTCAGCGCGGCGGCGCACCCTGCGCCTTCGACCGCGTTCTCGGCACGCGCCTCGGCATCAAAGCCGGCGAGCTCGTCGTCAACCGCGATTATGGCAATATGGTCGGTCAGAGCGGCAACCGCATCGTTGCTGCAGACCTCGACACCGCCGTTACGGTTCGCAAGGAAGTTGATAAAGAGTTCTACGACGCAGCTTCTCTCTATTTCAAATAATACTTTGATCTAAGATGGATACCGCCGGGAGCAATCGATTCCCGGCGGTTATTTTTAACTTGACAAAGTATTCGTTTTTGGAGATAATATAAACTGGTTTTATGTTTTGGAAAGGAGGGTTCTGACTATGGGCAATGAGTTTGAACCTCGCAATTTTATCGAAGAATTTATCGTTGAGGACCGGAAGGTGAATCCGACAGTTAAAACAAGATTCCCCCCCGAGCCGAACGGTTATCTCCATATCGGCCACGCAAAGGCTTTGTACATCGATTTCTCCACAGCCGAGCGTTTCGGCGGCACCTGCAATCTCCGTTTCGACGACACGAATCCCACAAAGGAAGATGTTGAATTCGTCGACGCGATCGAAAACGATATCCGTTGGCTCGGCTTCGAATGGGATAAACTCTGCTTTGGCAGCGACTATTTCGATCAGTGCTATGAACTTGCGAAGAAGCTTATTCGTGAAGGGAGGGCATATGTCTGCGATCTCGATAAGGACCAGATCCGCGAATACCGCGGCACTCTGACCGAGCCCGGCGTCAACAGCCCCTACCGCGAGCGCAGCATCGAGGAAAACCTCGATCTTTTCGAGCGCATGAAGAACGGCGAATTCCCGGACGGAAGCCGCACGCTCCGCGCTAAGATCGATATGGCATCCCCGAATATCAATATGCGCGACCCCGCTCTCTATCGTATCCTGCACCGCAGCCATCACCATCAGGGCGATAAATGGTGCATCTATCCTATGTACGATTTCGCGCATCCGATCCAGGACGCGATAGAAGGCGTTACTCATTCCCTCTGCTCACTCGAGTATGAAGCACACCGTCCGCTCTACAACTGGGTAATTGAAGCCTGCGGTTTCGAGCATAAGCCGCGTCAGATCGAGTTTGCAAGGCTGAATCTGACAAATACAATCATGAGCAAACGCTTCCTGCGCGCTCTCGTCGAAGGCGGTTATGTCAGCGGTTGGGACGATCCCCGCATGCCCACCCTTTGCGCAATGCGCCGCCGCGGTTTCACTCCGGAAGCGATCAAAGATTTCCTCAACCGCGCAGGCGTTGCGAAAGCGGATTCCGTTGTCGATTCGGCGATGCTCGAGCATTGCGTCCGCGAAGATCTGAACGCGCACTGCGACCGCGTAATGGCTGTATTGGATCCTGTCAAGGTCGTTATCGACAACTTCCCCGAGGATGAATCCATCGAAGTAAAGATTGAGAATCTGCCCATTGCAGAGGAAGACGACGAAAAATACGGGCTCACCCATACCGTTCGCTTCGGTAAGGAGATCTACATCGAGCGCGACGACTTCATGGTCGAACCGCCGAAGAAATTCTTCCGACTTAAGCCCGACGGCGAAGTCCGACTGAAAGGCGCGTTCATAGTCAAGTGCGTCGGCTATGAGCTGAATGATGACGGCAGCGTCAAGCTCATCCACTGCACATATGATCCCGCGACCTTCAGCGGCGAATGTGAGCGCAAGGTCAAAGGAACGATCCACTGGGTACCCGTACAGGATGCCGTTCCCGCGGAGTTCCGCCTTTACGAGCAGCTGATGACCGAAGAAAATGTCAGCGCGGATGATTTCATCGATAAACTCAATCCCGATTCCGTAAAGATCCTGCATGGATTTATCGAACCTTATCTTAACGGAAGCGAACCTGGCAGCAAGTATCAGTTCATGCGTATCGGGTATTTCTGCACGGATCCGGATTCCAAACCGGGAAGCATGGTCTTCAACCGCACGGTCGGATTGAAGGACAGCTATAAACCGACCAACTGAAACTGAATTGACGGAGAGTTATCATGTTCCAGGAAAGTGTTGACAGATCCCACGGGTCGTCGAAATCCGATTTGATCCTGTTCCTGATCCTTGTCGCTGCGTTTTTCGGCATCGGCGGAATTGTTCTGCTGCTCGAAAGCAAGATCAATTCAACTATCCCCCGCTATGCATTCATCGCGCTTGTTCTTGCAGGCGTCTATCTCATCTATCGGTATCGGCTTATCGGTTACAGGTACACCGTCTTCTATGAAGCGCCTAAGCCCGTTTACGACGCCAGATTCGACGATATGATGATCCATGAGGATTATCCCTATCCCGTTGGTACGGTCGTTTTTGAGCGAATTGTGAGCGCCAAGGGAGTCATCCTTCTGACCGTCGATAAAAGCGAGATCGAAGCGATATGCAAACCCGGCGAGGAAAAGCCCGAAGCTGTTGTTGACGGAGTTTCAAATAACGTCGCCTGCCGCAAGGAGAGCAAATCATACTGCATGTATTACCGGAAGGATGGCAGGCTGAACAAGCTTTACTTCGACCCAAGCGAGCAGTTCCTCGGCTATCTTGAAAGGATCATTAACGGAGAAGAATCGGAAGAGGAATGAGCACCGCCCGATTATGGCAGACGCAGCTGAAAAACTGAAAAGATCGATCGTTGAAGGCCGCGCGATGCACGGTTATCTGATCTGCGGCGCAGATTCAAATGCTGCCGAAGAACTGATGCTCGAATGCGCGGCGCTTCTTCTTTTCGGAAATGAAAACACAGATACGCTGAGCCTTTCACCGGATTTCTTTTCGCTTGACGGCACCGTACGCATCGACGATATCCGAGAAATACGTCGTGAAGTCAATAAAACCACATTCAGCAGCGCAAACCGTGTTGTTCTGATCAAAAACGCTCATTTGCTCAACGATTTTTCGATCAATGCAATGCTTAAAATGCTTGAAGAGCCGCCGGAAGGGACCTACTTTTTCCTCTCCGGAATCGAGCAAAGGATAATCCCGACGATACGTTCGCGCTGCATGATTATCCGCCTCGGTTCGGGTTCATTGGAAGAAACCGCAGCGGTTCTTCGCAGAAAAGGCGCTGATGCACTGAAAGCGAGTGAATATGCGGCTATGGCAAACGCCGACCGCGAAACGGCACTGAAGCTGTATGAAGACGAAAGCTTCCGTAAGCTCCGCGAAAACGCACTGAAGGCTTTAATTGTTGCTCTGTCCGGGAAACTGCCTTTTCAGTTTGCGAAGGATATCGGCAAAAACCGCACATCGGCATTGTACTGCGTCGTTTTTATGCTGAATGCGTGCCATGATATGCTCTGCTTTAAAAGCGATACTTCATTGAATGAGCTGATGACTGCTCCCGATTTTGCCGAAGCATTGCGCGAACTATCCGAACGCTTTACTTTTTCCTCGATTAGCGGTATTATAAAAGCGCTGACCGACGCCTGTGAAAGACTGAGTTCCAATGCAGGCATCACTCCGATACTCGATCGAATGATCGTTGAATTGAACGGGATCGCTCAGATATGACCCGTTCCGACCTAACAAAAGCTATATGAAAGGCTGCCATTTCGGCAGATTGATCAAATGTTCAGAGTCGTTAAAGTCAAATTCAAAAACAGTGGACGCGTCTATTTTTTCGATGCGCTCGATTTCGAGATCCATAAGGGCGACGGCGTGATCGTCGAAACCGCACGCGGAAACATGCTCGGGGATGCTGTTGCCGAAATCGAAGACACTCCCGAAGAAAAACTCGTTGCTCCGCTCAAACCGGTGATCCGGCTTGCTGAAGAGGAAGATTTCGAGCAGCTCGAGTATTATCGCTCAAAGGAGCCCGAAGCTGCGGAGATCTGCCGCGAAAAGATCGAAGAGCACGGTCTTGCAATGAAGCTCGTTGATGTCGAATACGCATACAACGGTTCAAAGCTAACATTCTATTTCACTGCGGATAACCGAGTGGATTTCCGTGAACTGCTTAAAGACCTGACTTCGATCTTCAAGACAAGGATCGATCTTCGTCAGATCGGCGATCGTGACGAAGCAAAGAAATGCGGCGGTCTCGGCTTCTGCGGAAGGCCGATCTGCTGCAATTCTTTCTTAAACGATTTCTCGCCTGTTTCGATAAAAATGGCGAAATCGCAGAATCTCTCTCTTAACCCAGTTAAGATTTCCGGGATCTGCGGTAAACTTATGTGCTGTCTACGTTACGAATACGAGAGCTACGAGTCGATGCAGAAGCAGATGCCGAAGATTGGCAAGGAATTCGAAACGCCGGACGGCATCGGTGTTGTTCTTGAGAACAATATTATTACCGAAATGACAAAGCTCAAAGTTACGCTGGCCGACGGAACGCTCGATGTTCGCAGTTATCCTTTCCGCGAACTCGTGCCCGTAACGGCTCCTGATGAAGCAGAAACTCCGGCTGAGAAGCCGGAGCAGAAAGCAACGGAACCTGAAGAAACTGTCGAAACCGCTGATGATAAGGCAGCTGAAACAGAAAGCAAACCCGAAGAAGTTAACGGAAATGCAGATGCCGGCAGCAGCCAGGAACAGGCGAAACCAAAATCCGCGAGACCGAATTTCCGCAGCGGAAGGTTCAACGGAAAAGCGCACAACAACCGTCCGCACTTCAATCAGCAAAAGAACGATCCTGGCAAAGCTAAGCAGCCGAATCCAAACGTTCAACAGAAGAAGGATAACGCAAAACCGAGGCAGGTTTATTGATCAAATGCAGCAAAAACAGGATCCGCCGAAAACGGATCCTGTTTTGATTTTTATTGTCAGCGGGATGTCAGCATTGCGCAGGCTCTTGCGGTCATGCTCTCTCCCCTGCCTTCCGGTCCTGTGTGTTCCGGCGTTGTGAATTTGACGGATACTTTTTCAACGGGGATACCGAAGGCCTCGGCAAGGTTTTTTCGCATTTCATCTCTATAAGGCGAGAGCTTCGGCCGCTGAGCAATGATGGTCGAATCGATGTTGCCGATTGAAAAACCATTCCCGGCGATCAATGAAGCCGCTGCTTTTGCAAGAAGCAAACTGTTGATCCCTTTATACGCAGGATCGGAATCGGGAAAATGTTGTCCGATATCGCCGAGTGCTGCTGCGCCGAGAACCGCGTCAATGACTGCATGTGTAAGTACATCCGCGTCGGAATGTCCGTCAAGGCCTTTTTCGAAAGGAACTTCAACGCCGCCGAGGATAAGCTTCCTTCCTTCGGTCAGTCGGTGTGTGTCTTCGCCGAATCCAATACGCATTTCAAGATCCCTGCCTTTCCTTTCATTTCCGGCAAACAATGCGCGAAACAGATCGATATCTTCCGGCGTCGTCAGCTTTTGGTTCAGTTTGCTGCCTTCGCTATAGAAAAGCTTGTTTCCGGCATAAGCATAGATCGACGCATCGTCGGTATAATTGAACTCGGTATCAGCCTTATCATAAGCTTCGAGAAGCTTACAACGGTCGAAACTCTGCGGTGTCTGGGCGAGCAAAAGAGTGTTCCTGTCGATCACTTCACCGGTCGAATCGGCGCGGACGGTGTCGACGGGTCGGATCGATGCAATGCCGCAGCCGTGGAGCTTTGCGGATTCGATGCTTGCGGAAATAACATTCTTTTGAATGAAGCATCGGGCGCAGTCATGAATCGCGACGATATCCGCATCGGTAGCGGTAAGGGCATTCAATACGGAATCGCTCCGTCTTGCACCTCCCTGCACGATCCGAACAGGTATTTCGGAATGCTCCGCGGCTGCTTCTGCCGCTTCTGCAGTATCATGTGAAACGGTGATAACAGCCTCGTCCGCGATGCCGGAAAATGCTTCAAGGCAAAGCTCGATCGGGTTCTTCCCGCCGAAATCGAGCAGCATTTTATTGCTGCCCATCCTTGTGGAAGAACCTGCTGCAAGCAGTATCGCGCAAATCTTCGGGTTTTCGGTTCCGATTTCCATTTCAGTCATCATTCGGGTCGTTGAAAGTGTCCGAAATGATCCGATACATCGTGTCTGCTTCTTCTTTGCGGACGACTTCCTTAACAGCAAGGATCTCCGCCTTTAAAAGCTTTGCTCCGGAGCGGATCGTAATTATATCGCCGGCTTTGATATCGGTTGACGGCTTTGCGACCTTGTCGTTGACCGTTACTCTGCCCATTGAACAGGCTTCGTTCGCAACAGTCCGGCGTTTGATGATCCTTGAAACTTTCAAGTATTTGTCGAGTCTCATATCTACCTCTTCAGTTCTCTTTTTTCTTAAGTCTGTCAAGACCGAGCGAATGAACGCAATCCATATCGACTTTCACTTCAGGATCATCGATCCAGGCTTCGAGAAGCTCCGACCACTGCGCATCCGAGGATTCGGAACGGACGATATAGCTTATTGCGTCGTGCAGCTCTTCAATCGAAACAGTCCCGGAAGGTTCATCTTCACCGTGATAGATGATGTGCAGGCTTCCGTCGGAATCGGAGAAAATCGCAGAATAACTTCCTTTTTCGGTCATTGAATAGATCTCCTTAACGGTTTGACTCCAATCATTGGGGCATTCAATACCGATGGCAATAAGCTTTCCTTTCGACAGAAAAGCTTCGCATGGCGGTTCGGTTTCATCGCCGATAACCGTTGTATCATCGGTGTACTTGGCCATGACTTCACTGAAATCCGCTCCGGCTTCAAGTTCGGCGTATGCTCGCTCGAGCGTTTCCCTCGCTTCCCTCGTATAGGAATCATACATTCCGTCAATCTCTGCCTTAAGGGTGCGATAGCTTTCGAGCAGCTCCTGGATGCGTTCATCGTTTTCGCTGCTGCCGTTAAGAGCGTTGTTAAAAAGCAGCGTCGAGCACTCGGAAGCGATGGAATCGAGCTGTGCGAGCTTGCTGCTATATTCCTCTCCGAGCGCACCTGAAGGATGGACAACGATATCCATGATCCGCGAGAAACCCTCGGGAACGTAAGTTATCGGATAAGCGTCGGAATAGCGGCCGCCAAAGCGTTCGAAATATTCCATGTCGGCCTTATACTGGCCAGGCTGCTTTTCAAAGAGCGCTTTATCAACATCAAGCTGGGTTTCATACCATTCGAGAATATTCTCCTCGGAAACCGGAAATTCGGAGCATATATGCTCCTTGTATTCCTCGAGGAGCTTTGAGTTGACGATCTCGTTAGTATAATCTTCCGAGTACTCTTCGAAAGTCATTTTCCTTCCGGTATAGAATTCCGAAAGTTCACCGATCATCCTCTCGAAATGCTGCTCAACGGTTTGCGACGGATCCTTTTCGTATTCGGTTTGAGCGAGCGCCCAATAATTCGCACGGATCTCTTCAAGCTCATCGCGAGCCTGGCTTTTTGCGGTTTCAACTGACTCATCCGAAATCGTGAAGCCGTCTTCCTTTGCGTGATGGAGTGTGACCATATCCGCAAGCAGCGCGTCGATGACCATCTCCTGGAAGCCTTTCAATTCCGATTCATCCGAAAAAGGGTCGTAGCCGATCTGCTGAAGATAATCGGCATAGGAGTCGAACGCTGCTTTATACAGCGCATATGTGACGGTTTGGTCGCCGATGCTTGCGACTACGGTTTCCGGTGTATACTCGGTCTGAGCGCTTTTTTCGGAATCATTGCCGCTGCAGGAAACAGAAAAGAGCATGAGCATCAAAGCGAGCACAAATGCGGTCAAATTCTTTATTTTCAAAAACTTATTCATTCATATTACTCCGTTTTCATTCGGGATGTCCCGCTTATGAATTATAGCATACTTTTCGAGATAAAAACAGCCCCGAACAAAAAGAAGCTCCCGCGCTTTCCGGCACGGGAGCTTCTTTGATGCTGGTTCGTATCTTTCTGAGGTTGCAGAACTTACTTCTCGACTACCTTGTAGATCCTGATGGTGCCGGCAGTCTTGGAGGTCGTGTACCTGCCGTTCGTGCTGTCATAGGAGAGGTAGTAGTAACCTTCGGAGTCGACCTGGTTGTTGAAGCTGCCGTCGGAGCCATAGAGCCAGTTGACAGCCGTTGCGGAAGGATACAGGTACTCGGAGGAGTCAAGACCCATGTACTTGTTGTTGCCGACATTCTTCCAGGTATAGCCCGCGGATGCGCTGCCGCCTGCGACCCAGGTGATCGCATCGACGCTGACGCCGGAGGGGATGCTCAGAGTGCCGTCGCTGTTAACGGTTACGCCGACCCTGTTGAGGTAATGGCTGTTCGTAACGATCGAGTTGCCGACCGCATAACCGGCGGTGCCGGAGATGGAGCTTTCCGCAACGATGATGTACTTCTGACCAACCTCGATGTTGGTAACGAGCTCATAGGTCGTTGTAGTTCCGGGAGTCGGCGTCGGATCGGGATCCGGAGTGACGGTGCCGGTCACCTTCTTGAAGAGGATGATATTGCTGCCGCCGCTGGTGGGTGCGCCGAAGTATCCGACGTCGGAAGTGCTGCCGCTGTAGAACTTCGCGTACTTGGTGACGCTGGAGGATACGTAGTAGCTCAGCTTATTGTTCGAATAGCTCCACTTGGTCGCATAGCTGGTGCTGTTGCTCGGATACATATCCGAATAATTCTTGCTGGAGTATACGCGGAGATAATAGCTGCTGTTGTAAGCGGACTGGATCTTATAGTAGCTGCCGTTCGCAACGAACTTCCACTCAACGTTATCGAGGGTCGCATTGGTGTAGGTCGCGGTATCGAGGCCGACAACATTGTTTCCGCTCATGACAGCACGGATGGCGTAGCCATAATAGTTGCTGCTGGAGTTGTAGTAGTAGTGGTTGGAAGTATCGGGGTTGTAGTTCATCAGCACGTAGGTGTTGGTGCCGTCGGTGTAACCGATCAGGTACTCTTCGCCGGTGGTGATGGTCGTGGTGGGAACATAGTAGGTTCCGCTGGGCTCATCGGTGGGATCCGGAGTCGGAGTGGGAGTCGGAGTCGGAGTGGGCTCTGCGGTTGCATTCTGCGTATAAGTCGCGGTTACGACGGTATTGGCAGTGATGTAGTTGAAGCTCTTATCCCAGCCTGCGAAGGTGTAACCGTCGCGGGTCGGATTTGCGGGAGCCGTTGCAGCGCCGCCGTAGTTGACGGTCTGGGTCTTGAGAACGGTGCCGTCCCAATCTTTGAAGGTTACGGTGTAGGTATTGATGGTGTACTGCGCTGTAACGGTGAGGTTGGAGGTGACGTTGGTGAAGCTCTTATCCCAACCGGTGAAGGTATAACCGGTGCGGGTCGGGTTGGAAGGAGCGGTTGCGGAGCCGCCTTCGGCGACCTGCTGGGTCTTGAGGACGGTGCCGTCCCAATCCTTGAAGGTTACGGTGTAGTAAACGGGATCCGGAGTGGTGCTGCCGGTGTACTTATAGAGGTAGATCGCGCTGCCGCTCTTGCTGGTGGTGTAGCGGTAGGAGTTGTTGGAGTCGCAGGAGAGGTAATAGTAGCCCTCGCTGTCGACCTGGTTGTTGAAATACTTATTGGAATCGTAGAGCCACTTTACAGCGGTATCGGAAGGATATACATACTCGGAAGAGTCGAGGCCCATGTACTTGCTGTTTGCGACGTTCTTCCAGGTGTAGCCTGCGCTTGCGCTGCCGCCCGCGACCCAGGTGATCGCATTCGCGTTCACGGAGGACGGGATGGTCAGAGTTCCGTCGCTGTTGACGGTGACCGCAACGCCGTTGAGGTAATGGCTGTTCGCGACGACGGAGTTGCCGACGGCGTAGCCGGTGGTGCCGGAGATCGCGCTGGAGTCGATGATGATGTACTTTTCACCGACTTCAACGGTATCGACCTTAACGTAGCCTTCGAAGTTGCTGACAGTGATGGTCGCAGTCTTGGTGTAGGTCGTGTTGGTGCTGTTGTCCTTGACTTTGACGGTCAGGGTCGCAGTGCCCGCCTTTACGCCGGTAACAACACCGCTGCTCGAAACGGTCGCAACGGAGGTGTTGGAGCTGGTGTAAGAAGTGATGGTATAATCAGCTGTGGACGGGTTGACGGTAACGTTAACGTTTGCGGTGCCGCCGACATAGACGTTGACAGCGGAGACGGAAACGCTGCTGATGGGATCCTGAGTGGTCGTGCCACCGAGGAGCTTCCAGGTGCAGTTTACGGTCTGTGCACCATCGGGATTGGACGGGAACGGATCAACAGGGCTCATAACGATCGGGTATGCATCGCCGCCGCTTACGGGATCCGGTACACCGTAGGTATTCTTCATGACCTTGATTGCGTCTTTAACGGTTGCGCCGTTCTTCATCTCGGTCCAGAACTTGGCTTCGTATTTATAGTCGCCGGTGAAGGATACGCTCTGAGAATAGCCGTAGACGCCGCCGCAGCCCGCTGCGAGAAGCGCAGTACCGGTCGTACCTTTACCTTCCTTTTTCATACCTTCGCAGATCGCCATCCAGACGAAGGGATTGGAAAGGGACGAGGAGATATGGTTCTGGATGTAGCGGCCGTCGATCCACGCTGTGCCGCTGCCTGCATTGACCGCCCAACCGTTGTTATAGTCGGTCGTTGTAATGCCGGTGTTGGTGGTCAGGCAGAGGTAGGTGGAAGTGCCGTTCTGCGCGCCGTGGCTGTCATAGATGATGACGCCCTTATTCGGATAAGCCGCAGCAATTGCGGGGCCGGTCGCAGAGGTGGACTGAATGAGGGTATAAGTACCGCCTGTTGCGTTTGCAATAGACTGCGCTTCTTTCTTATACTGATCGGTAAAGCTGCTGTCCTTGCCATAGTACGGAGCAACGAGCAGAACATTGGGGGATCCTGCATCGCGGGTATTGACAACCTTGCTGGTGCTCTGGAACACCTGAATGCCTTCGTTTTCGGGTACGGGAACTGCGTTGGCAGTGTTCAGCTCATTCCTGAGACGGTAGTTGTAAGCACAGTACATACCGTCAACAGTAAAGAAGAAGCCATCCTTGCCGAAATCGGAGAAACTGTCTGTATCGACTGCCCCAATGTTCAGCGCCGTTTCATAAACGGCTTTGATGACTTCCTGCTTGCTTAAACCTGCTTTGATTGCTTTTTGCTCTGCTGCTTCGAGCATGGACCATGTTTTGTCGAGCTTGCTGAGCTGTCTTGCTTCGTATGTCGCTGCGCCTATTGTATTCGCGAGGGATACAACGGGGACAGCTGCGAAGACAAAGATGAGCACAAGAGCTGCTGCCAGTAGCTTACGGATCTTCATTCTTTTTCCTCCCAGAAAAAAATAAATATTTGGGTGACAGTTCGTCGGACTATATCTTCAACACCTGTATTTGCCGAATATATAGCTTCGGACACTTCATCCCCAACTGATGTATATTGTACCATCTATTATATTATTTGTCAATAACTATATGTATATTTTGATAAATAGTTCTTAAAAAGAATATAATGTCGGATTTCAGAAGCATACGAAAAAAGCAGAGCTGCGGAGCTCTGCTTTAAATGATTTGATTTAGTCATTCTCATCCGGTATAAAGCTGTCGAAAATAATGCATTGAAAAACCTTCTTTGCTTTTTCAAGCTCCTGTTGGCTTTGAACAGTCCAACAGACATTCTCAACAGGAAACAGTTTCCTGACAATACGGTACGAAAGCCTGTTCACATGGCGATGATCATAGGCGATGAAATCTGGACGCGAAACGAAGTTGAACATAAGGTCGGATGCAAGAAGTTTCATCAGCCAGCTGTTATTCGTTTTCCACTTGAAGTAATCCATCGAGAGCTGACCACGGATCCAATCGGGTCTGTTTTTGCGGAACCAGCGGACGGCACCGGCGTGGAAAGACTCAACGCAGAAGATGCCTTTGTAATTATCAAGTAGTTCGGCAGTCGCTTTCGATGTTGCGATCGGATCGCCTTCGGACTTGACTTCAACGATCAGCGGCACCTTCCCCGCCACGGTTTCAAGAACCTTTGAAAAGAGCGGTATCTTTTCATCGGAATCAGCGAGATGAAGCTGCTGAAGTTCATCATAACTGCATTGATAAAGAAACTTGTCCGGCCCGCACATCCTTTTTAAAGTACCGTCATGGAAAACAACGAGTTTACCGTCGCTTGTGAGCTGAACGTCGAGTTCAATACCGTAGCCGGATTCAACAGCCTTTCTAAAAGCATTCAGCGAATTCTCGGGGGCTTCGGTCGCGTTATCGTAAAGCCCTCTGTGAGCGCAATACTGCGCTTCAAAGGGTTTCATTCTTTCCCGGCGGCCGATGTTAGGCTTCACACAGAAAAGATAGATAGCTATAAGGAGCACGAGCACTCCGCCGATTATTGCAAAAACCATGGGATCCTCCCCCGCCGTCGTTTATTAACGTTTACGGCTTAAGCTACACTTGATGATGAATTCCGCATCTTACTGAAAAAAGCACGCTGCTGCGTGCTTTTTCATGGTACCCGGTAGGGGAGTCGAACCCCTGTTACCGCCGTGAGAGGGCGGTGTCCTAGGCCACTAGACGAACCGAGCATTTCGAGTACGAATGACATTATACTCAATGAGGTACCGCTTGTCAAGTGCCTTTTTTGCTGTTTTTGATATATAACGCATTTGCCGATTAGATTCCAAAAGCAAAGCAGCGGGGGCATCTCTCCCCCGCTGCCGCTTTGATTCAATTACCTGTTGATCGGAACCTTGACCATCCTGTACTGATGATTCTCTTTGATCAGACCCTTGTCGAATGCCGCGATCAGCATTTCAAGCTGCGCGATCTCCTGCTTAAGCTCCTGTCCCTTGTCGATATCCGCAACCTTCATCTGGCCCTTTGTGGAAAGGATGTTCTCAACTTCGGTCGTGGAATGGATATCCATGTTCTCACGGATCGCCTTTTCGAAGCTGATAAAGGGCTCGTGAGCGACAATGTAAAGTCCGCGGGAGTCATAAACAAGCGTATAGCCTGCAATACCTGTGGTCTTCTGGTAGTATTTGGAGAAGCCTCCGTCGATAACGATCAGCTTGCCCTCAGCTTTGATCGGGTTCTCGCCATTGATCTTCTCAACGGGGATATGACCGTTTACGATAACAGCGCGGTTCGTGTCGGTAATGCCGAACTCGTTGAGGATGCGTACTGCGAGTTCCTTCGTGTTCTGATATTTATAGTACGCGTTGCGCTTTTCCTTATGGGATTTACTGTCGTCGATCTCGACGCGCTCGAAGGTGGTCATCTTGTCCTTGCCGAACTGCGGGGAATCCGGACCGCACCAGAGATACCACATAAGATCCAGCTCATGCGTCTTGCGCTCCGAAGGCTTTGCAAAATACAAACGCCGGACTTCGGAGTCGATGTAGTCGAACATCGCTTTGCCGCTCCTCAGGATCCCGTCGCCGAAGTTAACGGCTTTGAAGCTTCCGTCTTCGTTGAGCGGAACAAGAGCATGGAACAGGAGGTTGTTGTTCTCGATTTTGTACAGCGAGCCCTTATCCATAAAGAGTTTGATATGGCGCTGGAGCGTTTCACTGTTGAGGAAGGATTCCTGAAGCTCGTTGATGATGACTTCCTCTTCTTCGGTGAGCTTATAAGGATCGTCGGGGTTGATGGTCGGGAAATCCGCATCCTTGATGGGATATGTGATCTCGTCGATCGTGATCGTTGAATTGACGCGGTCGAGAGTATCGAGGAACAGACGGTGATCGAGCTTGTAGTTCGGATTGCGCTTGATCAGCTGGCCTTCGAGTTTGTGCATGATGACGAAGATTGCCTTATGCAGCTTTGCGCGGATGCCGATCTCGGGATTCGTGTAATAAGCTTCTTCGGAAGTTTTTCTCGGGCGGAAAACGACAGCGGTCTTATAGGTCTCCTGCGCGAACATCAGAAGATGACGCAGATTGATGCCGTAAACATTCTCTATCAGATCAAGGTTGCCGTGGCGGAAGCTGTTGGTCAGAACGCCTGCGATACAGGTCTTTTCACCGAGCGCAGCGCCCATCCAGAGAACATCATGGTTGCCCCACTGAATATCAACGGAGGGATGCTTGAGAAGCAGCTCGAGAATGCGGTGCGGTTCCGGTCCGCGGTCGTAGATATCGCCGACAATATGGAGCTTGTCGACAGCGAGCTTCTTGATCGCATCGGTAAGAGCCACTATGACGCGCTCGGCGTAGTCATGGCGGATGATCGAATCGAAAATCTCATCATAGTAAGCGTCGAGGTCATGGAAATTCACCCTTGCAGTCAGCAATTCCTCGATGATGTAGGAATAGCGGGGATCGAGCGTTTTGCGGAGCTTGGAGCGAGTGTACTTGCTGCTGATCTTTCTGCCGAGAAGGATCAGGTTCCTGAGCGTGCTCTTGTACCAGGCGGCTTTGTCCTGAACATTTTCGAGCTCGAGAGCGATCTTTTCTTTGGGATAATAAACGATCGTCGCAAGAGTCTCCCTTTCTTCAAAGGTCAGTGAACCCGAAAGCAGACGCTCGATCTCATTCCTGATAACACCGGAAGCGTTGTTCAGGATATGTTCGAACGCGTCGCCCTGACCGTGAAGGTCGCTCATGAAGTGCTCGGTAGGTTTCGGCAAAGCGAGGATCGAGCTGAGGTTGACGATCTCGGTCATCGCGTATTCGACCGTCGGGAACGTCTTCGCGAGCTGCTTTAAAAACAGCAGGTTTTCATGGAGTTCTCTGTCAGTATATGTGTTTTTCATGCACACCTCCGGTATTGTTTGGGTAAATATCGGTTTCGGCACGCGCCGAATGAATAACGAATCAATCCAATAGTATTCCGCGGACAGTCAGAGCATGTTCCGCGGTGCTGAAGATCAGAACACTCTCCTGCCCCACGCAAAATGGTTGTTATACCAGGAGTTCATGTTCGAAACAACAACTTCTCCTGCAGTTGACGATGCGTGGATCAGCTGGTTATTGCCGAGATAGACCGCAACATGCGAGATCCTTGTATGCGCGTCATCATAGAAGAACATCAGGTCGCCGCGTCGGAGATTACTGATCCCGTCAACATATTCCCATGCATCGTATGTTGCGTATCCGGCAGCGCTGAGTCTGCCGATATTGATGCCGACCTGGCGCAGACAGTAATAGACAAGACCGGAACAGTCAAACGAATTCGGTCCGCAGGTGCCGTAAACGTACGGTTTGCCGAGCTGCGCACGCAGAGCCGAAATGAATGCTTCAACACCGCCGGTAGAAGGCGGATTCGTAGGATCGGACGGTGTGGGCGTTGGTGTCGGCGTCGCAGTCGGTGCAGGCGTCGGTGTGGGCGTCGGCTCCGGCGTGGGTGTCGGTGTCGGCGTCGGAGTGGGTGTCGGCGTAGGTGTGGGGGTCGGAGTAGGCGTGGGAGTCGGCGTCGGTGTCGGAGCGGGCGTCGGCGTAGGAGTAGGTGTGACCGGAGCATTGGACGGACGCGGAGTGGGCGTCGGCGTAGGCCTCGGTGTAGGCGTCGGTTTGGGTGTCGGCGTCGGAGTGGGCGTCGGACGCGGAGTGGGCGTCGGAGTAGCGGACGGTGCCGGTGTCGGCGTCTGTGTTGCAGAAGGCTCAGGAGTATCCGTCGGTTCGGGCGTTATGAAGGGCTCGTCCGTCGCGGTCGGAAGCGGCGTCGGATCTATCAGGCTGTACGCCTCGAACGAGAAAAGCATATCGAAAGTCTCGGAATCGGTTTTTCCGCTGATTACGAGATTATTCATGATCTGGAATTCTTCGACTGCGGCGCAAGTCGCTGTGCCGTAATAGCCGTTGATCTTATCGTAATAGTAACCCAGTTCGTTCAAACGCGACTGGACCATCAGAACATCGTTGCCGGAGTTGCCGAATTCGATAACATATTCGGCAGGAGAATCGGAATAAAGAAGCTGAAGAAGAAGCGAATCGATCTCGCCCGTCTGGGTCATATTATTCGCTCGCTGAAAAAGCTTTACGGCATTTTGCAGCGGAGGTCCGAAATAGTCGCTCGGCTGATCGGATTCCATATAACCGAGGGTCATGAACCGGGCTTGAATGCCTGGTATGAGGTCGTCGTGATCGCCGATACGAAAGACCGATTCCGGTGCAAGCGAAGGTATCTCGGTCGCGGGGAGTTCGGTTTCGGAAGGATCGAAAGTCTCGGGCATCGTTGTTTTGTCGGGCCCCACTTCCCCGCTGTTGATGCTGACATATGAACCGTCGTCGACTATTTTGCCGATATAGTTCTTTCCGAGGATATAGACGAGAGCAATCAGCGCCGCAGCGATCAGCACGGGCATTCTCGCAGCCTTGACGGCGCTGTAGACTTTCCCGCGAGTTGAACGCATTCTCTGCTTTCTGTATTCGGATTTGCCGTTCTTTGACGCCATGGCCATACTCCTCGTATCTATACCTTTCTCTATTATACAACATATTTGACCGAATTTCCACACCAAAAGGGAAATTTGGTTTTTTTATTGCGCGAAACATGCATATTACAATGCGTGAGATAATTTTGCTTCTAAATAAACTATTTCGATTTAGTTTTCTTTCGCCAAAAAGTATTTATATTTTCTCTTTTTCCCTTGAAGTGATCGTCGATTCGCGTTATAATTAAAATGATGCGGAAAAGTGAATTCGCATTGACCACCGAACCGAATGCAATACTAAAGTTGAACCGGAGGGACATATGAACTCGATCGATTTATTGACAGTCAATACTATCCGCACGCTTGCCGCGGATGCGATCCAGAAAGCAAAGAGCGGCCATCCCGGAATGGCGATCGGCGCCGCTCCGATCGGCCTCGCGATTTTTGAACAGCTCAGGAAAGATCCGTCCGACCCGAAGTGGCTCGGCCGCGACAGGTTCATTCTCAGCGCAGGCCACGCATCCATGCTCAACTATTCGCTGCTCCACCTTTTCGGCTATGACGTAACGATCGACGACATCAAATCGTTCCGTCAGCTCGAAAGCAAAACAGCAGGTCATCCGGAATACGGCAATACGCCGGGCATCGAAGCCACAACCGGTCCTCTCGGTCAGGGATTTGCAATGGCAGTCGGCATGGCGATGGCTGAAAAGCACATGGCGGCAGTATTCAACCGCGACGGTTTCCCCGTTTTCAACAACTACACTTATACTCTTCTCGGCGACGGCTGCATGATGGAAGGAGTTGTCGGCGAATCCGCTTCCCTTGCGGGAACGCTTAAACTCAGCAAACTCATCACCGTTTACGACTGCAACAAGATCACGATCGAAGGCAGCACCGATATTACTTTCACAGAAAGCGTTGCCGACCGTTTCGCTGCTTACGGCTGGCAGGTACTCTCCGTTGATGACGGTGAAGACCTTGCCGCGATCCGCGCAGCGCTCAAAAACGCGAAGAAAGAAAAGCATAAACCTTCGCTGATCATCGTTCATACAAAAATCGCTCAGGGCACTCCGAAGGAAGGTTCCGCTTCAAGCCACGGTTCACCGCTCGGCGAAGACAACATTGCCGCATGGAAAGATAGCATCGGTTGGAAATATGAACCGTTCACGGTTCCGGAACGGGTTCGGACCCATATCGCAAAAGTCAGCGAAAAGACTGCTAAGAGCGTTTCGGAATACAATGAAATGTTTGCGCGCTATTGCGAGCAGTATCCCGAACTCAAAAACGAGCTAGATCGCTGGATGGATGCAAAGCTTCCCGAAGAGCTGCTCAATGACAAAGGCCTCTTCGAGTTCGAGGATAAGGCCATTGCTACCCGCGCCTGCTCCGGAACAGTGCTGAACCGCATCGCGAAGCATCTTCCGAACCTTTTCGGCGGAAGCGCAGATCTTGCCCCGACAAATCTCAGCGAAATGAAGGGCTATCCTTTCTTCTCCGATGCCGAACCCGAAGGAAGAAACATTCACTTCGGTGTTCGCGAGTTCGCCATGGCAGCCGCAATGAACGGTGCTTCACTCTACGGCGGACTTCGTCCCTTCTGCGCAGGCTTCCTTATCTTCTCGGATTATCTGAAGCCCGCTGCGCGTCTTTCCGCGCTGATGAGGCGCAATGTGATCTATATCGCAACGCATGACAGCATCTGCGTCGGCGAAGACGGCCCCACCCACCAGCCTATCGAGCAGCTCGATATGTTCCGCGCAACGCCGAACACTTTTGTTTTCCGCCCTGCAGACGGTCGAGAGACCGCTGCTTGCTACCTTGCGGCGATGCAGACGGGTTGCCCCGGCATTATTGCACTTTCAAGACAGAACCTTCCCCAGCTTCGCGGCACGGGAAGGGATGCGATGAAAGGCGGCTATATTGTCCGCAAAGAAAAGAATATGCGTAAGCTCGAAGCAATCATCATCGCGACAGGCAGCGAAGTCAGCCTTGCTGTCGAAGCCGCCGAAATGCTCGAAAAAGACGGCAAATATGTCCGCGTTGTATCGATGCCCTGCACCGAACTCTTTGACGAACAACCGAAAGAATACCGCGAAAAGATCCTTCCCTCGAAGATCCGCGCGCGCGTTGCAGTTGAGGCGCTCGGAGGAATGAGTTGGTATAAATACGTCGGGCTTGACGGCGCAGTCGTTTCTATGAAGAGCTTCGGTGCCTCCGCGCCTGGTTCTCTGCTCTATAAGCATTTCGGATTCACTCCCGAAAACGTGTGCGACGCAGTCAACTCTGTCCTTAAATAACAGTCAATCCAGAAACAACGATCCCCGTTTCTTTGCGGAACGGGGATCTTCTTTTTCATTCTTCGTCATATTTCTCGGCATTGGGCATATCGATTAACAAAACGGAAAAGGAGTTCTTGGTTTTGTTTTTCCCAATTGCGGCTTTGATTCGGAGTCTTTTTGTTTTTGTCGGACTTGTTGCACCGAAGAATTGCTTTCCTCCCCCGCTCGGACCGGAAGAAGAGCTTTTTTTGATCGCAAAAATGAAGGCGGGAGATCCCTCGGCGCGGGGCGAATTGATCGAGCATAACCTAAGGCTGGTTGCCCATATTGCGAAGAAATACGCGACACGTGAAAGGAATATGGACGATCTGATCTCGATAGGGACGATCGGCCTGATCAAAGCCATCGGCACTTTCGACGAAAATAAGGGTAAACCCCTTTCAAGTTACGCGGCTCGCTGCATCGAAAACGAGATACTGATGTCCATACGCTCGGAGAAAAAGCGCAGCGGCGAGGTCTCGCTTGAGGAACCGATCGGCATCGACAGGGATGGCAATAAAATCACGCTTTCGGACGTTATCCCCTGCGACTCTGATCCTGTCGCAGAGACGGTTATCAGCAATACTGACGGACGCTTGCTGAGGAGTGCGGTCTCGAAGGTTTTGGCTCCGCGCGAGCGCTGTGTTATAGAACTCAGATACGGTCTGACGGACGGACGCGCCATGCCGCAGAGAGAAGTCGGGAAAAGACTTTGCATATCAAGATCGTACGTTTCGAGGATCGAAAAAAAAGCTCTCGCAAAGCTCTATCAATGTCTTTGCGGGAGCTATGAGGATTAGATCCCCCAGTATTCTTCGTCGCTCATGAACCCTTCATTCCTTCGGTTCATTCGAGGTTTTCGCCCTTCAGGCTCGCTGCTGCGGCTCTGTCTGAATAGGAGGCGCTTGTTTTCGAGGAGTCTTGCCGGATTGATATCGAAGAGAAGCTCCGCATACCTGTTAGAAACAGTATCTGCAACCAAATCTGCGGCTCTTCGCATATCCGGCCTTCGCTCAAGCGAATCATGCGCATCGCTTCCGGCCAGCTGTGCGGCTCCGGATTCAAGCAGCGAAAATGCTGCGGAACGGCATTCACGCCCGAAAGCACCGGTTATGCTTTCCGTGTCGAGCTGAAGCACGCAGCCCATATCGACATAATCAAAAAGATACCGAAGGCTGTCGTGAGCGAAGTAATAACGCTCGGGATGTGCGACGATCGGGATCACGGAACGCTCGAGAAGACCTTTAAGAACACTGCGCAGTACCCATGGATCCTCACCGAAATCGCATTCGATAAGCAAATAATCCGAACCTGCCATGCGGGCAAGCATTCCGCGATCGAAATCTTTCAAAGTGTTTTCGTCGGCAAAAGCTTCCATGCCGCGATGGATCTTCAGCTTGTTAACGAAACCGTTCTCGGAAAGAAGCTCTTCGAGCCTTTCGAAGGATTCTTCGTATCCTCTTCCGACGAAGTTTTCAAACATTCCGCGGATGCAGTGGGGAGTCGCAATGATGTCCGTAATGCCCGAGTCGACGGCGATCCTCGCCATTTCAAGCGATTCTTCGGCACAGTCTGATCCGTCGTCAACGCCGTAGACGATGTGGCAATGCGTATCGATCAAGCGCTTCCCCTCCTTTCCGCTTCATTATCCTTTAAATCAATCATCGGCGCCGATCGCTTCGATGCCCTTCGGCGCTTCGGGCTTGCTGTCGCCGTGCATGACGAAGATCATTGTTGCGAATGCGATAATAACAAACGCAGTTGCGTACGGGAACAGCGAAGTCAGGCCGGTCTTATCCATCAGAAGACCGCTGAGGTACGGCGTAATGACCTGTGCCGCCATGCTTGCGGTGTAATAGTATCCGGTGAACTTGCCGACGTTGCCGCCCTTGCTGAGTTCGACGACCATCGGAAAGCTGTTGACGTTGATCGTTGCCCATGCGATGCCCGCAAGAGCGAACATTGCGTTCATGATGATCGGGTTGCTGCCTTTACGCAGGAACGCCGCAACGCCGAATGCCGTAGCGAGCATTATGATACCGGCGAGGATAGTCTTTTTGCGGCCGATCTTCGAAGCTACCAGACCGACGGGGATGTACGAGATGATCGCCGCTGCCTGCGCGATGATAAGCGTCATGTTATAGTCGAGCGCAAGTACTTTATCTGCATAGACCGAGTACTTCGAAGTGACGGCATTATAGCCCATGAACCACAGCGCAACGGATGCGAGAAGAAGGATCAGAGAGCGTTTCTCGCCGCTGCTGAGCTTGCGGTCTCCGGTTTCAGCATCTCCGTCAGATTCATCGATGTTGTACTTTCTGCGCTGAAGCTCAGCTTCGTCAACGAACTTCGGCTCGCGGACGGTGAGCATAAAGATCAAGAGCGCAACGAGCATGATTCCGGCAACGACCGCAAAGAACGGAGTGTAGCTCATCATGTTGTTCTTGGCGCTGCCTGTTTTGAAGAATATGCCGAGAGCGAGTACGAGTATGCCGCCCGCGGAACCCATGAGGTTGATGACGGCGTTCGCCTTCGAACGGAGCGGCTTGATCGTTACATCGGGCATAAGCGCGACTGCGGGTGATCTGAAGATCGACATTGCGATTAGAACAACAAGCAGTACGATAATGAACGTGATCAGTGTTCCGGTATGAGTATTCGTTACCGAATTCGAATAAACCTGCCTTGCGGGAACATAGAAATCGCTGTAAAGTTTACTCGGCTGATCGTTGTTATCGTGATCGAAGTAGCTTTCGATGTTGAAAAACTGATCCTTCTCGATCACAACGATCTTTCCGGAAGCATGGTCGTGCTTATCGAGCGCCGCATACTCTTCATAAGAGATTGTATTCTCGGGACGCTCGCCCTGCGGGTCGATCATGAAAACGGTTCCGTTTGCCGTAGTGATCTCCGTCCCCGCGGCTGCGTTGTAAACAAGTTCCAGCGCTTCGTTTGCAGTCTGGGAATCCTGCCTCTTCAGACCCTCGTAATTCGAATCGAAGAGAACGGTCTCAAATTTTTCGACCTGCTGAAGGCTCTTGGCCTGCGCGTTGTCAACAAAGCTGAGGCCCACGAAGGCGACGGCAGCGATGATGGTTCCGATAAGGATGTACGGAGTCCTTCTGCCGAGCCTGGACTTCGTTTTGTCAGAAAGCATGCCGAAAACCGGAAGCATTACGATCGCAAGGATGTTGTCCAGCGCCATGATGATACCGGATTTTGACTGCGACATACCGAATTTATCGGTCAGTATCTTCGGAATTATCGTGTCATACGCCTGCCAGAAGGCCATGATCAGGAAAAAAGCGAAGCCTACAAGGATCGTGCGCTTGTAGTTGAGTTTCATATTATTAACCTCCCCCTGTTAATTGAGGCTATTATAACATATCTGATTGTTGTATTCAATTATCAAGCCAAATTGATTCATTAAAGCTGTAATGACATATAATCAAGAGAAGAAGGATCCCCTGGATTTCCGGGGGATCCTTGATATAAATCAGCGATAGTTTACTTTGCCTTCGCCGGGAAAGACAACGGGTCTTTCTTCTTGTTGATCAGATGACGGACAAGATAGTAAAGCGCGAAGATGATGACGACCATAAGCATGATGGCGGCAAAAACAACCACGGGCATCAGCGTCTTCGGAATGAAAGGATAAGTGGATCCTGTGATGAACAGCCAGTCGTAATGAACGTCTCCGTGGTTATATGAGAAGTTGCCAAGCGCGGCCCAAAGCTCTAGGCAAACAAGCATAACAGCACAGTGCCAGATCTTGCTCCAACGGAGTTCGACAACACCCCATGCGAGGTTAAGGAAACCGAAAGCGAAGAGCAGTCCGTGATAGACGAAAGTCTGAACAACGCGGTAGCTGTAGAAAGTGATCCCGCCCAATGCAGTGCCGGGATAAGTGATATACATCAGCGAAGCGACCAGAGAGAAAACGGCCACGGGCATCTTCAGAAAATGTGCCTTCTTACAGAACTGAACGAGCAGCACAAAAGGACACATCACAATGCAGATGTGGAAAGGCAGTTTATCGATATTCATGCTGAACGAATCGGTCATAAAAGGCTGGATCATAAAATCCAGAAGATAAAAAGCCGCGAGAGCGCCGGCGATCCTGTTGAGCCAGCTTGTTTGCTTTTCCTTCTTTACAAGACCTCTCCGGGTGATAAGAGCAGTCAGACCGAAGATCAGGATAATGTAGAGGAAATGCCACATGTTGAACAGCTTTATCTCCCATACATTGCCGCCATCATAATCCCTGAATAAGGCATGCCAAAAATCGAACATTACGGTTCACTTCTTTCATGTTTTTTCTTTGAGAACGTTCGCCGGTCAGCGGGAAGCGCCAGCAATTCGTATACCCACGTTATTAAAAAGGTCAAAACGATCGAAAGAACGCCGATCGTTGCGGTGTTCAGCCATTCGAAACCTTCGAACGGAACACCGAGAAGAAACATTGTGTTCGGCGGCGCTTGACCGGCAAGGCGGAAGATGCCGATGATCATCAGACCGTCAAGAAGCATCAGCACCAAACCGATGAATACACTGAAAGTATTGCGTATACGGATGCGAATATAGTTGCCGACAAGGAGCCAGATACAACCGACAAGCATTACCGTATGGCTCAGCAATCCGGTAAAGATCCCCCAATCGGCCAGATCCGGCGTGTTCGAATAGTTGACATTTAGAACTATACCGAGGATGCCTCCCGTAATCCCGAGAAAAAATGTGAATTCTCCGATTATTCGCGCATAAGTCTTTCCTTTATTGGAAAGGAATGCGTAAAGAAGGAGCAGCCACATTGCAAGATTGCAGGGATAAACGGGAAAAAGCATATTTACGGCTACCCGCGCCTCGCCTTCACGCAGATAATCCGCGTAAAGCGGAGAAAGGTGGATAAAGACCACTGTCAAAGCAACCAGCTTTAGAAACAGATCCTTGGATCGATCGGTTTTCAAAAAATGTTTTGCCGCAATCAGCAGCAAAACAATCGCAGCAGCGCTTGCCACCATAAACATGGAGTGTGCTCTGTCAAACAACACGCGCATCACCTTCCAATACTGCCATAAAGAAAGCTCCAATCGTAATCAGTATTCACCGCGATCGAAGTTATTTCATTATAGCATTTTACGGTTATGCTGTCAATGTATGCCGAGAAAGCAGAAATAGAATCGAAAAACAAAGAAAACCGGTCAACCGGCCGGTTTTCTTTGCGTAAATCGTTATACAATGATTCGGTTCTTATATTGGGATGCAAACAGATCCGGATACATTAATCTCTCTTTTTGTTAAACAACCCTGTCAACAGTCTGAGAACAAAGTATGCGATCAAAGGCACCAGGATCGTCCCGATGGATATTGCAAGCACGTAGATAGTCTGGCCTAGGAATGCGCCGGTGCTTTCAATGATGCTTAACCTGATATTCTCCAGGAACGGAGCGTTGCTGTGAACGAAATTATTGAAGTTGGTGTCGATCAACTGCGCAAACGGTCCAACGATCAAGCAGTATAGTCCATAGGTAACAACAACCAATAGGATATCTCTCTTGGTACTGAATTTCGCCAATCCCTGGAAGATAAACAGGAAAAAGGTAAACAGGCCGATACCGTGGAACAAAACAGTGTGCAGCTCAAAGAAACTGCCGCCTTTTCCGGTTACAAAATCCCACATACTGCTTATCGCTGCGTCGGAATAAATGATATTCGGATAAACAGCCATAAACAGGAACAGGCACGTCGACACCACGCCTGCGATCAGGATAAATTTATCGCGATGCTTTCCCTTGTAGAAACATGCAAGCGGATGGAAATACAGAAACAAGCTGCAGAAATGCAACGGGATCCAGTAAGTGCTGTAACCGGTCACAATGCCCATAACTTGCTTTGCAATTTCAAGCAGGAGCAATAATGCCGTGCAGATTTTGAGCGGCAGCATCTGTGTTTCGAAGTCTTTATCCTTCAGTAAGCGGCTCAACACAAAAGCAAGCACTATGTAGACAACAAACTGAGGTATCAATGTCTGCACATGCAGCGGCGTCCAAAACATAAACAAATCCTTCCATGCAAAGAAATCGTGATCTTATCGAACTGCAAGATCGACATCTATTTTAGCACGAAATTTCGATATGTCAATTAATCGTAGCGGGGATACTTAGTGGAAATGAAGCAGGAAAAACTAAACCCACGCTTTCGCGTGGGTTTTCTGGAGGCACCATCCAGAATCGAACTGGAGATGGCGATTTTGCAGACCGCTGCCTTACCGCTTGGCTATGGTGCCATATTCAATTAGAACAAGTTTTTCGCCCTTTCCATAACATGGCTACGCAGCAGACTGCATAGCCATGTTATGGAGCGGGAAACGGGGCTCGAACCCGCCACCTCCGCCTTGGCAAGGCGGCGCTCTACCAAATGAGCTACTCCCGCATAAAGCTGGTGCGGACGAAAGGACTTGAACCTTCACGCCTTGCGGCACTAGATCCTAAGTCTAGCGCGTCTGCCAGTTTCGCCACGCCCGCATCTTAGGACACACATCCATTATCGCCCGTAACGGCAACGAAATTATATTAACGCATTCTTTTTTATATGTCAATAGCGAATTTTCAATTTTGCCGACGGCAAAAAAACCGCTGAAAGCCGGCTCCTACGGCATGTCTATTCCTCGGCGAGTCTTTTCCTTTTCTCAAGCGTGCGCGTTATTATCCGGGATATCTGAACCTGTGAAACGCCTACTATATCTGCTATTTCGCTTTGCGTTTTGTCTCTGAAAAATCTCAGAAGGACTATCTTTTTTTCACGCTCTGAAAGATTTGCGAGAAGCTGATTTATCATCAGGCTGTTTATGATACCGACATCTTCTTTTATTGACATTTCGGGCATGGTGTCAATAAGCAGCGCAGAGCGTGGATCTCCGTCGTTCTTTACGGGCTCATATATCGAGATGGGATCCCTGACAGCCTCAAGCGCCTCTGTTATTTCCTCTTCAGACAGCTTTGTACGCTCGGCGATCTCTGAGAGTTCAGGATCTCTGAGCAGCTCGTTTTTAAGCTCCTCACGAGCTCTGAAAATATGTATGGAACGCTCTTTGATCCCGCGAGAAACTTTTATTATACCGTCGTCTCTTAAAAACCGCTTGATCTCTCCCGAGATCATCGGAACGGCATAGGTTGAAAAGCGCACATTAAAAGACGGATCATACCCGTTTAAAGCCTTTATGAGCCCGATAGAGCCTATCTGCAAAAGGTCGTCATAATCCGTTCCCCTGCCGAGAAAACCCCTTACAATGCTCTTTACAAGAGCGATGTTCGATTCAACAAGTTTCTCCTTGGCGGACTCGTCGCCTTTTTTAGCGGCGCGTATAAGCTCAAGCGTTTCCTCATGAGTAAGCTGCGCCGCCACTATCTTATTTTTTTCGTCATGGCTATTTTTGTGCCTCTCCCCTTTTCGGAAACGACGTCTACGCTGTCCATGAACGCCTCCATAACCGTAAATCCCATGCCGCTGCGGCCTGATCCGCCGGACGTGTAAAACGGCGTGCGCGCCAGCTCTATATTTTCTATACCGATGCCCTGATCCTCTATATCAACAAAAAACATGCCGTTTTCAGCTTTGCAGCGCAGTATTACCGGACCTCGCCCACCGCCGTAAGCATGCACGACCGCATTAGTAACTGCCTCGGAAACAGCGGTCTTTATATCAGCTATCTGCTCGAGCGTTGGATCGAGCCGCGCTGCAAACGCCGCCGCGCACATCCGCGCAAAGCTCTCGTTTTCCGACGCGTTTATGAATCTCAGCTCCATTTCGTTTTCCACGTTTCTCCTCCGTAATTAGTTTTAGTCATATCTTTTTGATGACCTGATAAAGGCCGGACACCTGAAAAACAAGGTCCACCTGCTTTGAAAGCCTTTTTACATACAGCGCGCCTCCCCTTTCGGAAAGCCGCTTATACCTCCCGAGAATCAGTCCTACGCCGGAACTGTCCATCATAGTAACGTTTTTAAAATCGAGTATCATCCTAAGCGGTCTCGTGTTTTCGATTATCTCGTCGAGCTGTCTTTTTATCTCTTCCGTTCTGTGATGATCGATCTCGCCTTTAAGCATAACCGCAACTTCTTCAGCCATAGCTACCTTCCCTTTCGCATATACTCACAACAGAATTTCCGCTTAAGCTGTGTCGATTCCTTTGCCGAAAATGCACGTGTTTTTTCAGTTATGCTGTTTTTTTGAAAAAAACCTTCCAAAATTTTATACTGTTAGACTCAGCACTGTTGGAAAAACTATAACGGCAAGACAGCGTCGGAGGTACTTTACATGAAACACCGCAAAAGAAGCGCCGCGGGCAGGTTTTTTTTGAGATTACTGCTGTTCACAGTATTATTCCCTTTCTGCGCAGCTTTATTCATGGGATTTTACGCATGCTCTCTTGAGGATTGGAAATCCTTCGATCCTGCTTCACTTTCTGATATGGAAGAAACACTTATCATATATGACAGGGACGGAAAAGAATATCTCCGGCTCAACGGCGGAGAGGACAGGCGCGTTATTGACGCAGCAAAGCTGCCCGAAAACATAAAAAACGCTTTTCTTTCAACAGAGGACAACCGGTTTTACGAACATAAGGGCATAGATATCGTGCGCATGTTCGGCGCAGTGATCAATGATATAAAAAGCGGCAGCCTTAAAGAGGGCGCGAGCACTATATCGCAGCAGCTGGTAAAAACAGCTGCTCTGAGCGGCGACAA
>JAEEGL010063135.1_pt1 | contig 29429 bp, 32 predicted proteins | sample 9134231 | NCBI WGS metagenome assembly JAEEGL01 (sample SAMN16246548, study PRJNA631951) | gut metagenome | biome: gut microbiome; feature: rumen; material: fiber-attached | host: Bos | place: Iran: Karaj | collected 2018-10
CTTTTCAGGATCACCGCCAGCTCGGCGCGGGTGACGGGCCTGTCCGGGCGGAAGCTTCCGTCTGGATAGCCCTGCATCAGGCCCGCCGCCCGGACGCGCCGGATGCTCTCCTCCGCCCAATGGCCGGCGACGTCGTCAGCCTGCCCCTCCTCCGGCTGATACCGGGGGCGGCACAGCTTTACGATGTTCCGCGGATAACGGAGTTTTTCCGCCACGCAGCCTCCGTTATCCGGGCTGCCCGCTGTGCTCGGCGAGGTGTTCCCCTCCACGGTACGCACCCAGAGGAGCCTGCCGTCAGTCCCCCGCTCCGCTTCTATGATGAGCCCGCAATGCTGGGCCTCCCCCGATCCGTCGAAGGACAACAGGACGATATCCCCTGCCTGGGCATCCTCCGCCGGGCAGACCAGTCCCTGGGACGCATACCACCCAAGGAGCTGACGGCAGCTGGCGGTCCTCCCCCCGCCGAAAAAGGCGGCGGATTCCCCGGCCCGGTGAAACACCCACCACAAAAACGCCACGCACCAGGGCTGCCCCTGCATCCCGGCGCCGTACTCCTCCCAATACTTGACCCGGTTGCTCCCCGCCGGTTCTTCCGTCACGCCCAGCTCCCGCCGGGCCAGCTCGATGACTTCATTCATACTCATTTTTCATTCTCCCGGTCCCCGCAAATGGATCTGCGCCGGGCAGTCTTGAAATAGGGAGCTTCTCCGCCGGCCCTCCTCGCGGGCCATGACCGCCTCGCTGCATTGGGGCGGCAGCGTGGACCCGCCGGTTTCCTCCGCCGTCACGGCGGGCGCCGGCGCATAGGGGAGCACCCTTTTTATGCTCATCAGCTCTCCTCCTTCGGATCGCCGTCGGCGGGGCTGTAGGTCCGGCTGAACCATCGCACGAATTCGCCCCAGGCGGCATTGAAGACCTGCATGGAGGCGGCATAGCGGTCATACTCCCCGTTGGCATAGTGGATCATGGCCTGGAGATACCGGGGATAGATCTTGTCGTGAGGCGGACGGACCGCCAGGGTCCTGTCCTCGTCCGGGTCGTACTCCACCGGCTGGAACTCATTCGAATGCAGCAGGAATACGTCCGTGTGGACCTGGCCCTCACATTCGCTCAGCCAGGCCGCTTTCTGTTCATTGGTATAGGCATTGGGTTCGATTCCGTCCACGAATGCAATGCACTGATGTACTGTCATATCGTCCTCTCGTCCTTATTCGCCGGAATGTCAGGTGTCGACCTGTCGGCCAACACCTGAAAGATTCCGGCGAAACGTCCTCTCCAAACCGAAGCGGTGGCTTCGGTTTGGTTCCTATGGCTTCCCGGTGTGCTGCGCAGCTCCCGTCCCCCGTCATTGCCATGAAAGGACCCAGCCTCCCTCCCTGAGGGAGGTGGGCAGCGCCGCGAGGCGATGACGAAGGGAGTCAGGCTAATTCCTAGCTGTCGCTTTCCGGTGGGCGCGCGCTTCCTCTCCAAACCGAAGCGGTGGCTTCGGTTTGGTTCCTACGGTTTCCCGGTGTGCTGCGCAGCTCCCGTCCCCCGTCATTGCGAAGCCCCGAAGGGGCTGTGGCAATCCGTCTCCCCTTGAACAAAGACGGATGCCCGCGCCGGCATTCATACCGTCTCGGAACGGCGAGGCAGGACCTGCCTCTATCCGTGTTTTTCCAGCAGGGTGATGCGGGTCTCGTGGCCGCTGACGGTCGATTTCTGCCCTTCCAGTTCATTCCAGAGACGCCTGTGCGCTTCGCTGTTTCTGTTCTCCATGGCGTCGAGCCCGGCATTGAGGTTGTCCACCAGGGTGCTGAGCTTGGTCACGCTGGTATTCAGCCTGATGGCGGGCGTCAGAACGCTGACCATCAACCCCACGAGGGCGATGATCACCGCCACGACGGTCCATTCCATCGCCGCGCCTCCCGTCAGGTATTGCTCATGAGCCCCGCCGCCTTCAGCGCATCCAGCAGGGCCTTGAATTCTGCGGCGGTGGGCGCGTCTCCGGCGGCTTCGGCAACCTTGGCGGCCATCTTCACCGCCCCGGCCTTGGTCTTGGTGGCGGCGGGCATGACGGCGCTGCCGCTCATTTTCAGGTCGCCGGTGACCTCCACATTGGTAAATCTCGTGTAATCCATCATTCGTTCCTTTCTCCCCCTTCCCGGAGCGGACCCGGTACCGACGGGCCCGTTCCGAAAGAAGGAAAGCTTGGCGGAATTCCGCCGGGTCTTGCGATCATACTAAGCATCCATTTTTATGGATGCTCAGTATCAATCCAGCGCGGTAGCGCCGGCGACGCCGGCGCAGGCGATGCCTCGCCAGTCGTGGAAGCCGGCGGTGAAGCGGGCGTAGCCCCGCCACACATTGGCGTCGGTGTTCTCGTCCACGGTGCTGCGCACATCCAGGGGCACCCGGTCCAGCCAGATGAGGCTGCCGTATTCCTCATTGTACTTGGAATCCATCAGCAGCCAGGGGGAAGTCCCGGCGGTGATGAACTGGTTAAGGTAGGGCCAAACGATGACGTTCCAGCGGCCGAACTGATAGTTGAAGCCGTTGTTGGCGGTCTCCGGGTCCTTGTCCGCGCCGATGGCGGCGAAGACGGTCTTCTTCAGGCTGTGGATATTGGGGATCAGGATGGTATCCGGCGCCACGTCCAGGATCTCGTCGTTGTCCCCGCGGGTGTTCTGCATCTTCACCTCCAGCATGCCCAGGGCGTTGGCGCTGAAGGCGTCGGAGAAGAGGTTGCACTGGGCGTCGCCCTTCAGCTTGGCGGGGTGGGCGGCATAGAACAGGGTCTGGCCGTCGCTGGTCTTCAGGTCGAATCTGCCCCCGGCATAGGAAGCGGAGGCGTCGCCCTTGATGGCGCCGCCCAGCAGGGCCGCCCCCAGCTTCTCCCTGGTGCGGTAGTAGGCGGTGACGAAGCCCGCGGGCTTTTTGCGCAGGTCGATGGTCTTGGAGTCCTCCACGATCTCCCGGCTCAGGGAGAAGCTGTCCTTCCAGGTGACGGCCTCCAGCACCTTGCTGAAGCCCTCCTCCTGCCCGTCGGTGGGATAAGCGCCGTTTTCGCCGGCGACCCGGAAGCCCTCCATGGCGGTGAGGCTGGTGTACTTCTCCGCCCAGTGGGAGGTGCTGTCCTTCTTGAACACCCGGTTCACGATGCTCTCCCGTTCAAACTGCTCGCCCCGCTTCTCGATGAGCATGCGAAGGGCGGTCTGAGAGCTGCCGAAAATGCTGTCGTTGACGCCGCTGCCCTCGGAAAACGTGATATTTGCCATATTCTTCCTTCCTCCTTTCCGAATCAGTCAAAGCGGACCAGCACGCGGGAGCCTGCCGCGTCGCCGTCCTTGGCTACGACGGTCGCCACGCCGGAAGTCGTGGTGCCGGTGACCTGCATGCCGTTAGAGGCGTGCAGGGTGACCTTCTGACCGATCGCCACGCCGCTGAGGCTGGCGGAGTTGGTGCACTCGAAAACCTGGTCCGGCTGCACCTTGATGACGGGAATGACCGTCCCCGCGCTAACGGCGGCGGATTTCTCGCACATACTGATGTAGGCGGGCTTCGCGGTGCCCGTGGCAATCGCCAGATTGCCGGAAGACTGCACCAGGGCCATGCCCAGCTTCGGGGTGATCGCCCCGCAGGGCAGATATTCCCAGGGGGCAGCCCGCCCGTCCTCATTCGCGTAGGGGATAAAACCTCTCATTGGATTCCTTCCTTTCTCTCGTCCTTATTCGACGGAATGCTTCGCATCGCCGCACGGCGCTCCGCTCATTTGCCGAAGCGTTTCTTGTCCGCGCTGTAGTATCTGCGGATCTCCTCGTCGGTGGCGTCGGGCAGAAGGGCACGGATGATGGCCAGCTCCGTCTTCGGCACGCTGACGCCCTCCTGTCCGCGGGTGCTGGTGGCGGAAAGATGGTCCTTGCCCGCCGGCCTGGCCCGCAGGGCCTCCGCCGTATGCCGGTCCCGCAGCTGCTGCAGCTTTTCCCGGGCTGCCAGGGTATAGGCGTCCACAAAGTCCAGGCCCAGGGCCACATACTCCCGGAATCTCTCCCCCGCCTGACTGCCCAGGATGGCCCCCAGGTCGCTCATCTCCGGATCCATCGCCCGGATCTTCGCCAGCTGCTCCGCCACCGGGTCCTCCCCGGAAGGGGGAAGGGGCGCTCCGGCCCCGGAGGACGCGGCTGCGTGGCGCTCCTCCGTATGGTCTCGTTTCTCCATGCTCTGCTCCTTTCTCACTTCTGCTTCTGCTCCGTTTTCCGGCCGTCTCTCAGGTCGCCGCCCCGGACGACCCTGCCGCCGCTCTTTTTTGCCGCGGTCTGGGCGGGGGCCTTCACGAACTGTGCGCCGCCGTTCACGATCCTGCCTGCGTAATCCTTTGCCATGTGCTTCACTCCTTTCGTCCTTATTCGCCGGAATCCGGCGTTTGGGCTTCCTTCTTCTTTTCCAGATACTCTCTGGTGTCGCCTGCGCCGGGGTAGTGCAGCAGCTCCAGCTTCGTCCAGAGGAGGATGCGGGTATCCGGGTCCCGGGGGTCGCCGAAGGCCCCCATCTGGTACATCCTGGCTGCCTCCTGCCACAGCTGTTGTCGGTCGTTCACCAGGGGCGCGTCGGTGTCGCAGCTGAACAGGAAGCGATCATCGCTGAGGATGCAGTGCCACTCGCCCTTCTCATCCTGCTCATAGAAGTCGTAGCGGTTGAATTCCTCATATTTGGCGTTCCCCCGGTCGTCCTCCGCCACGATGCTCCTCGGCTCGTCGGCGTAGGCCACCTTGAGCATGGCGATGCGCTTGAAGAGTTCGGCGTAGGCCGCCTCCTTCATTACTCGCTTGCTTTCCAGCCGTCCGGCGCTCTGCGACGCCGCGAACTGCTTGGCGACGCCGCTCTGGGCCGTCGCGTCCCTCCGTCCCTGGAAGGAATCCGTGATCCCCAAAGCCTGCCGGGCTTCCTCATAGACCCCGGCCATGTACTGCATCTCCTGGCTCAGATCGCCGGAGAACTGATACACCCCGATCAAGGACGCATCCGCCGCGCTGCCGATATACCACTTTTCGCCGTCCTCCGGGTCCATCCGGAAATCCGCCCTGTCCGGCAGGGTGATCCTGGTCCCCGCCTTGATGAAGCGATCGATGATCTTCTGCTCCATGCGGTTCATGGTGTTCTGCTGGTCGGCGATCTTGTCCACGTCGGAGTCCCCCAGTAGATGCCCGTAGACGCTGACGTTCTTCTGCAGAAAGATGGGGAACACGTCGGGCTTGTAGTAGGGCAGCACCGTGGGCTGCATCACCGGCAGGCCTCTTTCGTCCGCCGCGGCCGCCGCACCGGGGATGGCGGTCCCGTTGAGGGTGGTGAAGCCGGCATACAGTTCTTCGTTTTCCTCCTCGTCCTCCCGAGCCTGCTCCGAGCCGCACAGGGGGCACTTTTCCGTTTCCTTCTCCAGCGCTTCCCCGCACCGGACGCATTTTCTGATCCGCCGGGCTTCAAAGTCCTCCATATCCTCCAGGACCGTATCCTGTACCCAGCTGAACTTGCCGATGCCGCCCTTCTCGTTGCGGTAATAGGCGACGTACTGCGTCACCATGTCCTCCGCGGCGTCGGCGTCCGGCGTCCGGGCTTCCGGAGCTTCCTCGCCCTCGTCCACGTCCTTTCCGTAGGCCCGCCTGATATAGACCCGCGTCTGGGGCAGCTTCAGCACGACGGCGTCCATGTCCTCCACGGACCCGAAGACCCCGTCCTGGGGAATGACCTGCTTCGGGTGGAGGATGGAGACCGTCACGTCCCCCACGGTGCTGTGCGTCCTCTTGGAATTGTCCCACTCCACCAGCCAATAGCCGCCGCCCTGAATAGGGACCGTGCGCTCCATCTGGTCGTTGAGCGTCTCCATGGGAAGGCGGTCCAGCTCGTTGCGCAGCATATCTTCCAGGATTTTCGCCCGCCATTCGTCGCTCTGCCGCCGGGCGGTCACCTTTGGCTGGGGAATGACGGCGCTCACTTCGCTTTCGATGTTCTCCGCGATGATGTTCCGCAGATGGCTCGTCTTCCGCAGCGCCCCGCTCTTTTTCCGGTCCCTGGGCGTCAGAGGCGCGATCTCCCGCACCTCCCCCCGGTACAGTGCCTCCCGCTCGTCCATCCGCTTTCCCAGGTCGCCCAGGGCTGCTTCGTTCCGCCCCAGCCAATCCTTCCAATAGTCCAGCTTTTCCTGTGTCGTCATGTCGTCCTCCTGTAGCGGAATGCGTCGCGGCTCCCGTTGGTCGCCGCTCGAAGATTCCGCCCCGTTTTCCTCATTCCGTGCGCGATGGGTCCCCTCCGGGGACGTGCGCGCTTCCTCTCCGGGCCGGACCCGCTTCGCTGGGCTCCGGTCCGGTTCTTTTCCCCGTCCCCCGGCTTCCCCGGGGGAAGCTGTCGCCGCAGCGACTGATGAGGGGCCCCCCCGTCCCCCGTCCTTATCGTTTCGGCTCTCCCCTCGTCCTTATCCGCCGGAATGTCAGGTGTCAGCCTGACAGCTAACACCTGAAAGATTCCGGCGTAACGTCCTCTCCGTGCCGCACCCGCTCCGCTGGGCTGCGTCACGGTTTGGGATTCCCCCATTTGGAAATCAGATACTTCCGCCCGTCCTCGTCGGCGCCCCAGTAGTCCTCCCACATGTCCTCGGTCCAGACCGCCTTGGCTTCCGCATCCGGCGTCATTACCGTCATGCGCTGCTGGCCGCGGATATACCAGGCGATGGCCAGCGCCATCACGCAGTCGTCGTGGGCCCCCTCCTCCGCCTCCGGGCGGAGCTTCTCGTTGCGGACGAAGGTCAGCATTTCCTCCAGCGTCGTGCGGTCGTTCACGGTATTGATCCCGTCCCGCATAGCTTCCACCAGCTGCCCGATGATCACCGGCCTCGTCCGCGCGTTCGTCTGGAAGCCGAAGGCCTTGCGGATCGACCCTGTGTAGGTATCCTCCTGCTCCCGGACGTACTGATTCCGGTATCCCAGCTGCTCCAGCCGCTTGATGGGATAGGTGCTGTAGTTGGCCTCGATGCCCACCAGGGCGTCGTTGTAGTATTTCCCCAGGCAAAAGACCTGCTTCGCGTAGGTGTCCTCGTCGTACTGATGCCGCAGCACCGCCACCTGCTCCCCCGTCACGTTGTCCAGCACCTGGGCCACGAACCAGTCGCTGCCCTCGCCGGAGGTGTCGCCGCCGATGACGTAGGGCCTGCCCTTCTCCGGCTCCCGGAAAATCGTCACCGGGCCGCCGGCAGCATCGGCCCACTTCGGGTCCTTGATCCCGTCTCCCGGCCCTTCTCCGCCTTCATAGGACCAGAACCCGCTCTTTTTGGGCTTATCGATCCTGCCCAGCCGCTCGGAGACCGCCTGCCCGTCAAAGACCGTCTTCCCCGTGACGCCCCACTCGCCCAGGCAGTAGACCGTGTAGTAATACGGGTCCGTGTCCTTGAAGGCTTCCAGCGTCCGCACCGCCTCCGCCGTGAGGAAGCGGTTGTCCTTGTAGGTGCTGCGGTGGGTCGTGGCCCGCTCGTCCGTCATGTCGAAGAAGCGCTTTTTCAGCCAGTGGGTGATGCTGATGGGGTTAAAGCTCAGGATCATCTGCAGGTAGTGGGGAAAGTCCGTCCGCAGACGGATGTCCAGCTGGTTGAAGTCCCCTTCCGTGATCTCGCTGGCCTCCTCCACCCAGATCCCCGTGATATCGTAGATGGATTTCAGTTTCTCCACGTCGTCCAGCCCCGCAAAGAGGATTTCCGACCCGTTGGGGAAGGTGATCCGCATGTCCGAAATGTTCACCTTGGCCCCGCTCCCCGGATAATGCTCCGCGATCTGGCCTCTGAGCTGCGCAAAGCAGCTGTCCCGCAGCGTCTTTGCCACCTTCCGGCACACCAGCCAGCGGTGCCCCTTCTCCGTCGTCACCCGCTCCAGCACCTTCCGGCCTGCGAAGATGCTTTTCCCGCTGCCGCCGCCCCCGCAGAGCACCAGATACCGGTGCTCGTCGAAGAACAGGGGCAGGAAGGCCGGATTGGAGCTCGCCCGCAGGGCCTGATACCAGCGGCGCACATCCCCCCGCAGGACATCAGTCCGTTTCTTCATCCTCCGGCTCCTCCAGCAGCCGCCCCTTTTCCGCCAGGCTCAGGGGGCCGGCGTCCCCGCCGGGCTGCTCATCCAGACCGCCCAGGTGGTTCTGCAGATGGTAGATGAGGCCCCGCACATCCTTTTTGGTCAGCAGGGACTGCTCCCGCCACTCCCGCATGAGCCCGTAGGCCCGCTGTACCGCGTCCTGCAGCTCCGGATGCTCCTGCCGGTCGCAGAGGCGGCGCCACTCCGCCAGCGTGACCCCCAGGGCCTCGCAGAGCCCCCACACCGTCGGCGCGACCACATATTCCCGGCAGAGGATGGGTTCCCCGGTGTCGCTGAGGATGGGCCGTTCCTCAAAGGTCTTGGGGCCGGTCTCGACGCGCTCCGTGGCCGCCGTCGTCCGCCGGATGGAAGCGAAATAGCGGTCGACGGCCTTTTCCAGGCTCCGGGGAGTGAACTTCCGCTTAGCCCCCATCCGCGCCCTCCTTCGCATCCCGCAGCAGGGCGAGGGGGTCCGTTCCCGCAGCGGCGGCCAGGTCCATGAGCTCGCCGGCATAGATGGGCCGCAGGCCGCTGACGGCCCGGTGGAAGCTCTGGTAATCCATGCCGCAGGCCCTGGCCGCCTCCGACTGCCGGATGCCGCTGCGCCTTAGGGCGCGGCGAAGCGCTCGGTTCACGCTGTCGTCATGCTTCATCCTGAATCTCTCCTTGTATTTTTTCTTGTCCCTTTCCCGATTTTGTGCTATAGTGCTTTATCAACGTAAAACGGGAGGAATTCCTATGAAATACATTCTCATCATCGGCGACGGCATGGCCGACGATCCCACGGAAAAGCTGGGGGGCAAAACGCCCCTGGAGGTGGTCAGCAAGCCCAATATGGACCGGCTGGCCGCCGAGGGGGAGCTGGGCAGCGTCAACAACTGCCCCAAGGAGCTGCCCGCCGGCAGCGACACTGCCATCCTCTCCATCTTCGGCTGCGACCCCCGCAAGTGCTACACCGGCCGCGCGCCTCTGGAGGCGGCGGCACAGGGGGTCTCCCTGCAGCCGGGAGACGTGGCCTATCGCTGCAACATGGCCTCTCTGGAAGAGGGGGACATGCCCTTCGAAGCGCGGCGCATCCTCTCCCATTCCTCCGGCGGCATCGACGGAGAGCTGAGCAAGCGCCTGGTGGAGGATCTGTTCGCCGACCCGGAATTCGCCGCCCTGGCGGCAAAGGCGCGGGCGGAAGTCCACCCCACCCTCACCTACCGGCACATCGTCCTCCAGCACGGCGGGGACACCACCGGTCTGACGCTGACCCCGCCCCACGACCACCTGACGGAGGTCTGCGGCCCTCATCTGCCCCGGGGGGGCAGCGCCGGGCCGGTGCTGCGGGAGCTGATGGAGGCTTCCTTCCGCTTCCTCTCCGCCCATCCCATCAACGTCCGGCGCCGCGCCAAGGGCCTGCTTCCCGCCAACTGCATCTGGTTCTGGGCCGAGGGAACGGCGGCTGCGCTGCCCTCCTTCGAGGCGGCCTACCGCAAGAAAGGGGCCGTGATCTCCGCGGTGCCCCTGTGCCACGGCATCGGCGCGCTGATCGGCCTGGACCGGATCACGGTGCCCGGCGCCACCGGCGAAAAGGACACGAATTACCTGGGAAAAGGGCAGGCCGCCGTGAAGGCTCTGCTGGAGGACGGCTATGATTTCGTGGGCGTCCATGTGGAGGCTCCCGACGAGTGCTCTCATAATGGAGACACCGAGGGGAAGCTAAAAGCAATCGAGGACATCGACAAATTTGTTTTGGGCGAAATTTTGTGCAAAATGACGGGAGAAGATTATCGGATTTTAATACTCAGCGACCACAAGACCCTGACGGACACCCGGGGCCACGCCCACGGCTATGTGCCCTATATCCTCTACGACAGCCGGGTGAAAGCGGGCTCCGGACTCGCCTATACGGAAGCCAACGGCCTCCTGGGTCCCCACGTGGAGGACGGCGTCGCCCTCATGGGCATGCTGTTTCGGGAATGACGCTGCGGGACCGGGCCTTTGCCAAGCTGAACCTCTGCCTGGACGTGGGGGAGAAGCTGCCCGACGGCTACCATGCCGTGCGGGGCATCATGCAGAGCACGGATTTCTGCGACGAGGTGCTTCTGACGCCAGGGGAAGGACCCTGGCGGGTGGAGAGCGGCCTGAGCTATCTCCCCTCGGGGGAAACCAACCTGGCCGCCAGAGCGGCGCTCCACTTCCGGAAGGTGACGGGACTGGGCCCCGCCGGGGGGCGCATCACGCTTCATAAGCGCATCCCCGTCTGCGGGGGCTACGGCGGCGGCAGCAGCGACGCCGCGGCGGTGCTGCGGATCATGAACCGCCTCAGCGGCAATCCCCTCCGCTGGGAAGAACTGGAGGAGATCAGCCTGCCCCTGGGGGCGGACGTGCCCTTCTGCATCCGGGGCGGCACCGCCCTGGCGGAGGGCAAGGGAGAGAGGCTGACCCCCCTGCCGGACTTCGCGGGCCGGGCCCTGGTGCTCTGCCGCCCCGATTTCAGCTGCTCCACCCCCCAGCTTTTTCAGGCGCTGGACAAGCGGAAGATCCGCATCCGCCCCGACGTGGCGGGCATGCGCCGCGCCGCGGAGGAAGGGGACACGGCGGGTGTGGCCCGGCGGCTCTTCAACGTCTTTGAGGAGGGTCTGCCCAAAAAGCAGCGGGACGCCGTATGGGAAATCCGCAACGCCCTTCTGGGCGCGGGGGCCCTGGGCGCGGCCATGACCGGCTCCGGCTCCGGGGTCTTCGGCCTTTTCCCCGACGGGGACGCGGCGGAGGAAGCCTGCCGGGTCCTGGGGGAACTGGGCGTCGAAGCCCACCCGGCCCAAACCACGGGAAGGCTGGTTTAATCTGGCACATCGCGGATAGAATAAGGGCGGGAGCAAAAGCTCCCGCCCTTTGTTGATCTTCTGTCTGCGAAAGGATGAACTTGTATGAAACGCGCTTTCGGCCTTCTTTTTCTCCTGCTGTTCTTTTTCTCCCTCTGGGCCATCGGCATGGACGAAGCAGCCGCGGCTTCCCTGCCGGACAAGCTGCTGCGGCTGCGGGTGGTGGCGGAGAGCGATGCAGGCGCGGACCAGGCGGACAAGCTGCTGGTGCGGGACGCGGTGCTGCGTTCCCTGCAGCCCCTGCTCGCGGACTGCGGCAGCCTGGCGGAGGTCCGGGACGTCACCGCCGAAGCCCTGCCCCGGCTGGCGGAGGCCGCCGGCGAAGCTCTGGGAGGGCGGGCCGTGCCCCTGGCGCTGAAGCTGGGAACGGAGGACTGTCCCCGCCGCGCCTATGAAGATTTCACCCTGCCCGCCGGACAGTATGAGACCCTCACCGTCACCCTGGGCGGCGGCGAGGGCCATAACTGGTGGTGCGTGATCTTCCCGCCCCTCTGCCTGGCCGCCGCCGGAGACGGCGGCGAGGAGGGGGAGGAGGGCTGGAGCGTCTTTTCCCCGGCGGAAAAACGCCTGATCACCGCCGAAGGCGCGGAGGTCCGCTTCCGCTGCCTGGAATGGCTGCGAAAGCTCCGCACCTGGCTGGGGTAATATATGGAAGCGCTGCAAAATGCAGCGCTTCCGGTGATATACCCGCTTCGCGGGTGTGATATCCCGCTTCGCGGGGTGATATTCGGCCGCAGGCCGAGTGATATCGTGCCCTTTGGGCACGGTTAAGGTATCCCCTCCGGGGATGATTGGAATCTGAGGCTGTTGTGGGTTTCCTTTGCAGCGCACAACCTATTCCGATCATGCCCGCAGAGGGGGCAATTTACGGAAGCGCTGCAAAATGCAGCGCTTCCGGTGATATACCCGCTTCGCGGGTGTGATATCCCGCTTCGCGGGGTGATATTCGGCCGCAGGCCGAGTGATATCGTGCCCTTTGGGCACGGTTCAAGCCGTCGACACTTTGCCGACCGCTTGAGGGCTGTTTTTGCGACGCTTGCGTCTTATTTCTCCCCGAACACCGGAGCCGGCCTGCGCTTGTGCTCGCTGCGGCTGTGGAAGCGGTCGATGGCTGCCTTTTCCTCCTCGCTCACCTCGCCCCCGGCCAGGTAGCGGTCGATGGCGGCGTAGGTGACGCCCATCTCCTGCTCGTCGGTCTGCCCCTCGAACAGGCCGGCGGAGGGGGCCTTGGTGATGATGTTCTCCGGCGCGCCCAGATAGCGCAGGAATTCATAGATCTCCGTCACGGTCAGGTCGCCGATGGGGTTGAAGTCATAGGCCCCGTCCCCCCATTTGGTGAAATAGCCCATATAGACCTCGCTGCGGTTGCCCGTGCCCGCCACCAGCCGGTTTTCCGCGGCGGCCACGGCATAGAGCGTGGTCATCCGCAGCCTCGGATTGATGTTGGTGGATGCGGCGCTGTTCAGCGTCGTGATCTCCCCCAAGGCCGCCGTCAGGGCCTGCTTCGTGGCCGTCAGGTCCAGCACCCGCGTCTCGATCCCGAATTTCTCCGCCACCGCCATGCCGTCGGCCATGTCCTCCCCGAAATTCCGCTTGCTCTCGCAGGGCAGGCAGATGCCCACGGTGTTCTCGCAGGCCAGCTTGCAGAGGATGCCCGCGAGGGCGCTGTCCTTACCGCCGCTGTTGCCGTAGACGATGCCGGAAGTGCGGCTCTCCGCCAGCTTGGCCCGGATAAAGGCGACGCGCTTTTCCGTTTCTTCCCGATAATCCCGCATGGTGATTCCCTCCCTAAAACTGCTTATGGGCCGCCGGGAAGCCCGGCAGCCCGCCGTGATTTCTTCCTTTTAGGTAACACCGCACAATTCTGGTGCGCAGATTGCGCAGTCAGAATTTTCGTCAGATTGTCTGAAAATCGCGGGGAATACTTCCTGTATTGGCCAAGATTTTCGGGCAATATGACGGAACATGATGCAAGCAAGATGCGTACCGGGAATTGTGCGGTGTTGCCTTAAGGTATCCCCTTCGGGGATGCTTTTTTATTTTGAGGCTGTTGTGCAGCCCTGCGTGCGGATTGCCGCCATTGGCAGCAGAAATGCCGAAAGGAAGCTTCGCCTTTGCATTGTTCCAGCATTTTCCAGAGCCTTTCCGCCCGTTTTTTGCTACCATAGGGGCAGAAAGGAGGAACTTATGAAAAAGCGAAGATCGAAAAGAGCCGTGGCAGCCGCCCTGCTGTGCCTGCTTCTGGTGCCGGGGAAGACCTTGGCGGCGGATGCCTGCTTCTTCCCCGCCTGTGACCGGGACTGTCCCTCCCTGGTGGACGCTCTGGACGGGCTGGGAGCAGACAGCTCCTTTGAAGGACGCAGGGAGATCGCCTATGCCAACGGCTACCGGGACTACCGGGGCACTGCCGGGCAGAACACCGCCCTGCTCCATCTCCTGCGCCACGGGCTCTTGCGGCGGCCGGAGAAGACGGGAGGGCCGCTGAACGCAAACCGGGACCGGGTCCGTTTTCTCCGGCAGGAACCGAAGACCTGCAAGGCCAGCGCCCTGGCAATGGCCCTGAACCTGCTTTTGGGCAGCGACGAATTTACGACCGGAAGCATGGGCGGCGACTGCTGCCGGAGCATCGCCGGAGAGCGTTTCGCCGGCTCCGACGGCCATACCTACACCGGCGTTTACCGGACGGACGCTTACGAGGGCAGTCTCGACGAATTGACGGAAGGCATTGACGGCGCGCTGGCCGATGGCGTCCCCATCGTGGCGGCGGTACACAGCATCCGGGGCGGCACGCAGCACCACTGGGTACTGATCCTGGGCCGCAGCGGGGAGGATTACCTGATCGCGGACCCTGCGCAGGCTTTCAGCGGAAGCATCGAAGACAGCGCCGTCACCATGGCCTCGCGCGGCTACGCCCTCGGCCTGGCAGACTATGACACCATGCACTATGGCTATGTGACCTTCCAAAGGTAACGAATCAGCGCCTCTCCGAACAGGGGAGGCGCTGATTCCATGGGGCTGATCAACCGATCAGGTGCATGCCGCCGTCGTGCTCGATGACGTTGCCGGTCATCTGCACCGCCGCCGGGGAGGCCAGGAAGACGCAGAGCGCGCCGATCTCGATGGGCATGCCGAAGCGGTGCATGGGCATGCCGTTTTCGATGGCCGCCAGAGCGGAGGGGGGCAGGTCCTTGTCCAGATCGCTGTGGGTGGGGCCGGGGGCGATGGCGTTGACCCGGATGCCGTAGTCCCCCAGGTCGATGGCCAGGAACCGGGTAAGATGGTTCAGGGCCGCCTTGGAGGCATTGTAAGGGGCCATGGGCTGATCCCTGGTGTTGCCCACGCACTGGCCGCCGATGGAGGAGATGTTGATGATACTCCCGCCCTTGCCGCCGGAGACCATCTTGGGAGCGAAGCAGTAGACGCAGTTGGCTGGGCCATGGAGGTTGGTGTTCAGCACCCGGTTCCACTCCCCCAGGTCCTTGTCGTCCAGGAAGTGCACCACCGTGGAGACCCCGGCGTTGTTCACCAGCACCTCCAGGCTGTCAAAGCGGCGGAAGACTTCCTCCGCAGCGGCCTTCACGCTGTCCAGGGAGGAGGTATCGCAGCCCACGGCAAAGACGTCCGTGCCGAAGGCGCGCAGCTCCTTCGCCGTTTCTTCGCCGGATGCCGTGTTCCGGCAGAGGATGGCCACGTTGCAGCCGCTCTGGGCAAAGGCCTTGCTGATGCCGTAGCCGATGCCCCGGTTGCCGCCGGTGACCACCACGTTCATTCCCCGCACGTCAAAGACGCCGGTCATATTCTCAATGGGAGGCAGCTTCATGTGATATCACCTTTCCTTTCGTGTACTGAGATTCTAACATATGCGGAATCGAATTGCAAATGCGCCACATTTCTGCTATTCTGTTTACAGAAAGAATTGCGAAGAAGGAGGCGCGAACATGGAACAATGGAAGATACTCGTCCTCTCCAACCCCGTCACCGACGTGCTGGACGCTGGCGGCGCGGGCAGTCGGCTCTGCCGGGAACGCTTTCCCCGGATGGACTGGCGATTCCGCTCTTTTGCCGACTGCACGGAGGCCGACGTACTGGACGCCGACATCATCACCGGTTTTCCCCGTACCCAATGGCTGAAAAACGCAAAGGACCTGCGCTGGCTGCATTTGCAGTCCGCCGGGGTCAACGGCTATGAAAAGCGGGAAATCTACGCCAGAGAGGATATCATCGTCACCAGGGCCGCCGGGGTCCATGCGCCTGCGATGGCGGAGCACGCCCTGGGCATGGCCCTCAGCCTCACGCGGAAGCTCCCGGAGCTTTACAAAAAGCAGCAGGCGGGCCTCTGGCAGCCCGTCCACGCCCGGAAGGAGCTCCATGACGCCAATGTGCTGATGCTGGGCACCGGTTATCTGGCCGCCGCCATCACGCCTCTGGTGAAGGCATTCGGCTGCCGCATCACCGGCCTCCGGCGGGACACGGGAAAGCCTCTGCCCCCGGACTATGACCGGATGCTGCCGCCGGAAAAGCTCCACGAAGCCCTGTCGGAAGCGGACTACATTTTCAGCACACTGCCCTTCACGGAGAAGACCCGCCACATTCTGGACAGGGCGGCCTTTGCCGCCGTGAAGCCCGGGGCGATCCTGGTGAACATCGGCCGGGGAGGCACCATCGACCATGAAGCCCTGCTGGAAGCTCTGCAGGACGGGCGGCTGGCCGGGGCGGGCCTGGACGTGACGGAGCCGGAGCCCCTGCCGGAGGGACATCCCCTTTGGAGCGCACCCAACGTCATCATCACGCCCCATTGCTCCGCCTGGTCCGACGCCACGGACAAGCGGCGCTACAACGTCTTCCTGCGGAATCTGGACCTGTTTCTGAAGGGCGAACCCCTGCCGGGGCAAATCGACTTCGAAGCGGGATACTGAAGCGCTGTTGGGACCGCTGCTGCCCATCCCGGGCCGCGGCGGTCCCCTTGCCTACTCCGCTCCTTCCAGGATGCCCTTGAGGTAATCCCGGAAATCCTGCGCCGCATCGGCGGGGCTCAGGATCGCGGCTTCGCCGCCAAAGCCGCAGAGCCATCCGTAGAACTGGGGGCTCACCGCCACCGTCACCGCGCAGGTGAAGTGCTCCTCTCCGTCGGGCACCAGGATCAGGTCCTGGCCGAAGCGGTCCAGCACCGCGCCCACCAGATGACGGCGGAAGCGGAGGCGCAGTTCCCTTTCCTCGCCCCGGAACATCCCGAAGACCCTGGTGGCATAGCGGGCGATCTCCTCCGCACGGAAGGTCTCCAGGCCCTCCACCGGCTCCTCCGTCTCCCGGAGGTCGCTCATTTTATCCACGCGGTAATGGCGGAGCTCCTTACGTTCGGCGCTGTAGGCCACCAGGTAATAGTTCTCCTCCGCCCAGGTCAGGGCGAAGGGGCTGACCCGGTATTCCCCGCCGCCGTTGCGATAGACCTTCTCTTTGCGGATATCATAGTCAAAATAGCGGAAACGGATCTGCCTGCCCCGCGCGATGGCCCCGTGTATGCCATCCACATTATAATAAATGCTCTCGTTCATGGTCTTGACCCGGTTGAGCACATAGACCTGCCGCTGGAGCTGCCTCGCTTCGCCGGCGCTGGTGAGGCTTTCCAGCTTGCCGATGAGCTCCCCGCTCTTTTTCCGGGTGATGAAGCGGCTGGCCTGCACGCTGTCCACCAGCAGCTTCAGCTCCGCCAGCTCGAAGCGGCGCTCCGCCAGCCAGTAGACAGCGCCGGAGCGCATCACCTCATAGCCGCACTCCCTGAGCGCCTCCAGATCGCTGTAGAGCGTCTTCCGCTCGACGCTGATGCCGTAGCGCCTAAGCTCCTCCTGCATGTCCTGAAGGCGCACGGGATGCTCCTCGTCGCTGCTGCGCTCCAGAAAACGCAGCAGATACAGGAGCTTCAGCTTCTGATTGCTGGATTTCGGCACGGTCGCCGCCCCCTTTCCGCAGATATCCCCGGTTCATTGTACCGCATTGACAGGGGCCCGGCAAGCGTTTATAATTTTCTTATGGAAAATACATTCTGCGCTTTCAGCGGCCATCGCTCCCTGCCCCGCGCAGCGGAGGAACAGCTTCCCCGGCTGCTGCGCCAAAGGATCGCCTCGCTGGCGGAGGAGGGCTGCACCGGCTTCCTCTGCGGCGGCGCCGTCGGCTTCGATACCCTGGCCGCGGAGGCGGTGTTATCCCAGCGCGTCCGTTTTCCGCAGCTGACCCTGACCCTGGCGCTTCCCTGCCCGGAGCAGGACAAGGCCTGGCCGCTGCGGCAGCGTGAGCGTTTCCGCGCCATTCTGGAGGCGGCGGACGAGACGATCCTGGTCTCGCCGGAATACCACCGCTTCTGCATGATGCAGCGGAACCGCTTCATGGTGGACCACAGCCGGATGCTGATTTGCTACCTGACCACGGACAAGGGGGGCACCGCCGCCACGGTGCGCTATGCGCTGCAGCGGAAGCTGCCGGTGGTGAACCTGGCCCTTGCGCTGGAATGACAACAATCTGAAGAACGGAGGAATCACCTATGTCGCAACCCTGGTACGCCAGCATCCCCAAGCTGGGCTTCGGCCTCATGCGTCTGCCCACGCTCCCCGGCGGCGGGCAAAAGGACATCGACTTCGCCAAGGTGCAGGAGATGATCGACCTTTACATGTCCCGCGGCTTCAGCTGGTTCGACACCGCCTATGTCTATCATGAGGGGCACAGCGAGGAGGTCGTCAAAAACTGCCTGCTTCCCAAATACCCGCGGGAAAGCTTCCAGGTGGTGGACAAGATCCCCCTGTGGGGCATCCGGTCTTATGAGGACTATGAACCCGTCCTCCGCACCCAGCTGGAACGCACCGGCCTGGAATACCTGGACGTTCTCTTTCTCCACGGCATCGGGACGGGGCAGCTGCAGCTCATCGACGACACGCGGGGCTGGGATTTTCTGAAATCCGCCAAGGAGCGGGGACTTGTGAAGCACATCGGCTTCAGCTTCCATTCCCCCGCCGACACGCTGGAGCTCATCCTTGACAAGCACCCCGAAATCGAGGTGGTGCAGCTCCAGCTGAATTATCTGGACTGGGAGAGCCCCGACGTGCAGTCCCACGCCTGTTACGAAGCCTGTCGCCGCCACGGCGTGGGCGTGACCGTCATGGAGCCGGTGAAGGGCGGCAGCCTGGCCGACCCCCACCCGGACGTGGCCGCGATCTTCAAGGCCGCCGATCCGCAGGCCAGCGTCGCTTCCTGGGCCGTCCGCTTCGCCGCCTCTCTGGATGGCATCATCACCGTCCTCAGCGGCATGAGCACCCTGGCGCAGGTGGAAGACAACACGAAAACCATGCTGGATTTCCGGCCCATCACCCCGGAGGAGCGGAAGATCATCGGCAAGGCGGTTGCCAAATTCAACGACATTCCCCTGATCCCCTGCACCGGCTGCCGCTACTGCGCGCCGGACTGTCCCCAGAAGATCAACATCCCCGGCATCATCAACGCCCTCAACGACTACACCAAATACCGCAACGACGCCGGCCTGCGGAGAAGCTACGGCCGGATCGTCGGTCAGGGCGGCAAGGCCTCCGACTGCGTCGGCTGCCGCAGCTGCGAGCAGCACTGCCCCCAGCATCTGCGCATCACCCAGCATCTGCAGAAGGCCGCCGAACTGTTTGAATGATCGGCGCGCATCCGCCAAAATAAACCAAAGAGGAGCCTTGCGGCTCCTCTTTGATTTCCTAAAGCGTTTCTCCGGTTATTACCAGAGGCCGCCGTTATAGAACTTGTGGCTTCCGATGGTGGTGTAGTAATTGCAGTTGCGTTCAAACCATCCGTCGCTGGAAATATCGGGATTCAGGAAGTAGCAGCAGTCGGCCACCACGTCCGCCCCGTCCAGCGCCATTTTCGCGGCTGCGACGGCCTCCTCCGAGGGTTCCTGATAGATGGTGCCGTTGGCGGTGGGTGAAAACTGCACGCCGGCGCGATTGTCAAAAATGACGCCGTAGATGGTGTTGGGCCAGAGATGGCAGGCCTTGCGGTTCAGTACCACCTGGGCCACGGCGATCTGTCCCTCCAGGCATTCGATCCCCGCCTCGGAATAAACGATGTGGGAAAGCCAGTAGACGCTTTCTTCATTATAGAAGGACCAGCCGGGGGCAATGGGATTCACCGATCCGGTGACCAGCACGCAGTCCTGGGCGCTGTCCCAATCCACCGCAACGCCGAAGGCCTTGCCCAGCGGGCGGATGGGGAGCATCAGGCTGCCGTTTTCATTTCGAACGGTCCCGCCGCCCAGATAAAGATATCTTCCGTTGGCTACGATGTACTTGGCGTCCTGCTTGACCTTGATCTCCATTCCGGAGGTATAGACCATTGCGGTCTGTGTTTCGTCGCTCCAACTGAACTGCGCATTTTCATCCAGCTCCTGCACGAAAGCCCGGAGCGGAACATAGGTCAGATCGTCGATCCGCCGGACCACGGGTTCGCAGACCAGTTCGTGCCCGCGGATATACACCGAAATGATGTTGAACCTCGCAGACACGGGGATGGTAAACAAGCTCAGCGCCAGCAGCAGGGCTACCAGGAATCTCAGCCGTTTCGCACTTTTCCGAAACATGTTGTCATACCTCGCACTCTGTCTTTTTTGGCGTGCACACAATACACCTTTTACCTTCTGTTGTCAATCTGTAATTTTTTATCAGAGCCCCCGTAACACTTTGTAACCATTGCTTTCCGAAGACCCTTCCAGGGCTGCCAAAAACAAGGGATTGCAGTTTCTTTCGGAAATCGTTATACTGGTTTCAATATCTAGTGGGGGGCAATTATGCGCGCATTACGGAAACGTCATGTAAAAATTTTTTTCGCCGCGGCCCTGATTTTGCTTTTTCACCTGCTTTCCGGGCAAAAAAAGCTGATGAACGCCCTGGCGGAGGGGACGCTGCCCCTGCGGCAGTTCCTTTGCCGTATCTGCGCCGTTTTCCCCTTTTCCGTGGCGGAAGTCCTCTGCACCCTGGGCGTTCTTGCCGTTCTTGCCTGGGTGATCTGGACCGTCGTGAGCGTGCTGCGCGCAAAGGCTAAGCTGCTGACGCTGTGGAAGCGCCTCAGCCTGCTGCTGGCCGTCGTGTTGCTGCTTTATCTGCTCCTGTGCATCCTTCTGGGGGCCTCCTACCGGGGCGACAGCTTCCAGGACCGCAGCGGCCTTCGCGCGCAGCCCCAAAGTGTGGAGACCCTCGGCGAGGTCACGGCGTTCTTTGCTTCTCAGCTGGCGGCTGCGGCCCCCACGGTGCCGCGCGCCGCGGACGGAACCTTCGCCGTTCCCCAGAAGGAGATCTTCGACGCTGCCGTGGACGTCTACCGGGGAGCGGAGGCGCGGTTTCCCTTTCTCACGCTGCGGGATGTGCGGCCCAAGCGGGCCTTTTATTCCCGCCTCATGAGCCATTTCAACTATACCGGCTTCTACTTTCCCTACACGGGGGAAGCCACGGTGAACATCGACCCGCCGGACAATCTGCTGCCCGCCACCATCGCCCACGAGATGGCCCATCAGCGGGGCGTCTCCTCGGAGCAGGAGGCCAACTTCGTTGCGGTTCTGGCCTGCGTGGAGAGCAATAGCGCCGCCTATCGATATTCCGGCTGGCTTTTCGGCTTCATCTATCTGGGCAACGCCCTCTTCAGCCGGGATGCGGATACATACTATGCCATCGCCGAGACGCTGCCCCCGGAGGTCTGGGCGGATATGGACGCGAACCGGGAATACTGGGCGCGATTTGAGACCAAAGCCGCAGAGGTCTCCGACAAGGTCTATGACACGATGCTGAAATCCTATGGGCAGAGCTTGGGCGTGCAGAGCTACGGCGCGGTGGTGGACCTGCTGCTGGCCTGGTATCTGGAGGGCGAATTTGACCGGGTCGGCTAATTGCCGAGTGATTGAATAGGCAAATTTCCCCGGAAGCCTTGACAGGTCCCTCTCCCTCTGCTATCATCGAAGAAAACGGAGAAAGGAGCGCGGCGATGAACGCATTTGACAGCCGGATGATGATGTGCATGTCCATGGGCATGTGCATGCCCTCCCCTGTCCTGCCGCCGCGGTCCCCCCTGTGATTCCGAGCTGTGAGGAACGGTTCCGGGAGGTCGGCGGCCTCCCGGTTTTGTTTTTATCAGAATAACCGTTGAAGGAGGAAATCCCATGCCCATCCGTATCCCTTCCGATCTGCCCGCTGCACAAACCCTGCGGGAGGAAAATATCTTCACCATGGACCTCCGCCGGGCCGAGACGCAGGACATCCGGCCCCTTCAGATCCTGGTGCTGAACCTGATGCCCACCAAGATCGCCACGGAGACGCAGCTGGCGCGCCTGCTGGGCAACACGCCCCTGCAGATCGAAATGCACCTCCTGGCCGTGGGCCACGTGCCCAAGCACACCTCCCGGGAGCATATGGTGAGCTTCTACAAGTCCTTTGACGAGGTCCGGGAGGAATATTTCGACGGCATGGTCATCACCGGCGCGCCGGTGGAGACGCTGCCCTTCACGGAGGTGGACTACTGGCCGGAGCTGTGCAACATCATGGAGTGGACGAAATCCCATGTCTACAGCACCTTCCATATCTGCTGGGGGGCGCAGGCGGGGCTTTACTACCACTACGGCATCGACAAGGTGCCCCTGCCGAAAAAGCTTTCCGGCGTCTTTCCCCACCGGGTGACCCACAAGGGAAGCATCCTGTTCCGCGGCTTCGACGACGTGTTCCTTGTCCCCCATTCCCGGAATACCACCCTTCGGCGGGAGGATATCGCCGCGGAGAAGCGGCTGAAGATCCTGGCGGAAAGCGAGGAAGCCGGCGTCTACGCCGTCTCCAACGACGGAGGACGGCAGATCTTCATCACCGGTCACTCGGAATACGACCGGGACACGCTGAAAAACGAATACCTCCGGGACAAGGCCGCGGGCCTGGAACCGGAGATACCGAAAAACTATTTTCCCGATGACGACGACAGCCGGGAACCCGTCTGCTCCTGGCGGAGCGGGGCGAATCTCCTGTACTGCAACTGGCTCAACTACTTCGTCTATCAGGAAACGCCTTACTCCATCCGCAATATCGAAGCCATCGGATGATGTATCGGGGGGAACTTCGGTTCCCCCCGATATTTTTGGTTTTCCACTGCTGCCTCCTTTCATGCGGTCAGGACGCAGCAGCTTCCAGCTGAAACGACGGAAGCCGGATTAACCGAAGACTTCTTTATACAGGTCCTCCCCGTAGGCCGTCTCCAGCGGTTCGCCGGGCACGATCTTGAAGGTCCGTTCCCCGTCGCTTCGGCGCTGCGCCCGGAGGAACTGCACTTCCTCACGACCGCGGAAAGCGGAAGCATAGGTGTGGAGATGACTGACGGAGAAAACCTCCACGCCGCTGTCTGCCAGGGCCTGGGTCACCTGCCGCAGCATTTCGCTCCCCTCCCGCTCGCTGGTGGAGGAAAAGGATTCGTTGAGCAGCAGAAGGTCTCCGGGACGGATATAGTCCGTGATCTTCCGCATGCGCACCAGCTCCTCGTCCAGCTTGCCGCTCCGCATCCACCGGTCCTCCTCCCGCTTGAAGTGGGAATAGACCGTCCTGCGGAGAGGCGCGGTAAACTTCTTGGCTCCCACGGGCATGCCGCACTGGGCCATGAGCTGGGCCTGCCCCAGACTGCGGAGGAAGGTAGATTTGCCGCCCTGGTTCGCGCCGGTGACCAGGTAGATGCGCTTATGCCCGGCGCGGAGGTCGTTGCCGGTGACGGAAGCGCGCTTGGTCACCACCAGAGAGATATCGTAAAGGCCCTCCCATTCCCGCTGCTCCGATTCGCCTTTCAAAACCGTGGGGAAGCACATGGGCATGGACTTGCTCTCCATCCCCTCGATGAGGATGAGACAGCCGATGTAAAAGGCCAGCTCGCTCCGCAGGCGATCGAAGAAATCAAAGAGATACATGGCAGACTGCGCCAGGGCGTTGGTGACGCCGTTCACCGCTCTGGCCTGCCGGGCGGAGATATCCTTCGCGGGTTCGTCCTCCTCCCCCAGCCGGTAGGACGGCGCTACCGCCAGCTCCAGCGTCTGTTTTTTGCTCTTTTTCAGCAGCACATAGTCGACGCCCTGGAGGTGATTCCCCAGGCGGACGCTCACGAGAAAGCTGTCAGGATAGCGCAGCTCCGCCACCTGGCGCTTCACTTCCTCCAGGTATTCGTCGGTGAGCTCCTCCCGCAGCATCCGGAAAAGGGCGCGGAAGCCCCGGGATTGAAAACGCTCCTCATAAGCCTCCGCCATCTTCCGCAGGCGCCGCAGGGCCTCCGTCAGCACATTGAGGGATTCCAGGGCCCCGTTGAAGGTGGTGTTCAGGTCATAGTTGTTCATCCAGTTGAGGGTGCCCATGGTGCCCAGCCGCCGGCGGTCCGTGGAAAGGCAGAGATCATAGATGGCGCGGACCTCCTCCGCATGGTCGATCGCGTCATGCAGCGCTTCGTGCCGGTAAGAAATCAGCTCCGGCGTAGGCAGGGGCGAGAAGATGGCCTCCGTCAGGGCCTGCAGAATGAAATCGTCCTTCCTGGCCACGGCGTTCAGGATGGTTTCCAGCTCCAGATCCTTTTTCAGGGCGTCCCTGGCAAAGGCCGGGATGCTCTCCGACGCGGCACAGCCATCCGGCAGCAGCAGATTCACCTTCATCCCCCGACCCTCCTTTTCACGTCCTCATAGCCCAGGGCGTGCCGCTCCGCCAGGCGCATGGCGTAGCTGAGGCCGCCGGGCTTTTTCCGCAGGATGCGGTAGCTGGCGCTTCCCCCCTCCTGCTCCGGGGCCTCCGCCGCCATGCTGACGGTCTGGGGCCCGAAGTCCGCCAATTCCTCCAAAAAGGTGACCAGCACGGCGTTCCCGCCCTTTTGGATCATCGCTTCCAGCATGTGCCCGCAGAGGACCTGGGCGTCCCAGGCGGGGGTGGAGGCGAAGATCTCGTTGACGACGAAGACGCTTTGGGGCGTGGCGGCGTCCATCAGCTTTTTCAGCCGCATCAGATCGTCCCGCAGCTTGCCATTCAGGTCCTTCAGCTTCTCCTCCCGCTCAAAGTGGGTCAGCACGCCGTCGCAGAAGGGCAGCACCGCCGCCGTCCCCGGGACCGTCAGGCCCAGGGAGGCCAGGTAGTGGACCTGGCCGAAGGAGCGGGCGAAGGTGCTCTTGCCCCCCTGGTTGGGGCCGGTGACGATCAGGATCTGCTCCGGCGGCGCGAGGGAAAAGCTGTTGGTGACCACGCCGCGGTTCTGGCGCAGGGCCAGGGCCAGGTCGAAGCAATCCCTGGCGAAGGTCTCCTTCGGTTTTTCCTCCAGGGCGGGATAACAGAAGTGCAGGCCCTCCTCCTTCAATTTCTCCGTCATTTCCAGCCAGCCCAGGTAAAAGCGCGCCTCCCTGGCGAAGCGGAGGATGGCGTCGTCGTCAAAGTCCAGATATTTTTCGCTGAAGGCCTCCAGATCCCCGAATTCCCGGGGATAGCGGCGGGAAAGAAGCTGGAGAATCTCGTTCTCCAACTTTTCGGAAACCGGCTCCTCCTCCAGATGCTTCCGGAAATCCCGCGTCTCTCCCTGACGGAAGCGGGAAAACAGGGCCTCGACGCCGGCAGCATAATCCTCCTGCTCCTCGAAGGGCAGGACCTTCACCGCGCTGTTGTCGGATTTGAACCAGAGGCAGTAGCGGATGCCGCCGAAGGCAGCCCGCAGCCGCCGGGCTTCGGCGTCCATTTCCAGGAAGCGCTCCGATTTGCAGAAACGAAGCACATGCTCCGCGAAGCCCCGCAGCCCGGCGGAGCGGAAGCGCAGCCTCTCCACGCTCCCGGCGAAGTCCGCCAGGGTCTCGGTGAATTCCCCCAGCCTTTCCAGAACGCGGGCCATATCCATCCAGTTCCGGGTTTTCGACGAGGTCACGCCGGGAATGGGGATCTTGTAGAAATAGTTGCGGCGGGATGAATCCGAGAGTTTCATGGCCCCCGCCATCTTTTGGCGCAGGCCGTCCATGAACTCCCGCAGGGAGCCGAAGCGCTCCACGATCTGCGACAGGGCCTCCCGGACGGCGGGGTCCTCCAGCTCCCGCAGGACCTCCTGCCGGTACTGGATCACCTCCGGGTCCGTCACGGGGGTATAGTAGATATCCTCCAGGCCCAGCTCCTGATAATCCTGCAGGCCCCGCTTCATGACGACGTCCAGCTGCAGGTCGGTGAAAGCTTCCGGCATCGTCTTCCGCCGGGGCCGGGCGGCGCTCTCCTCCGAGGGGAACAGCACGCTGTAGAACACGGTCATCCCTCCTTTATTCTATGGCTTCTATCACGGTCATCCCCATCCGCGCCCAGGTCTCGTCCCGCAGGCGCATGAGTTCCCTGTATTCCTCCCGGTCAAACAGGGGCTTCAGCCCGGGATCGTGGAGCACGTTGAAGGCAAAGAGGATATCCGGTCTCCCGGAGGAACCGAAAACCCGGCCGAAAAGCGCGCTCTCCGCCCCTTCCCCATCTTCCGGCAGGTCCTCCCACTGCCGGGCCAGCTCTTTGATCCGGTAAAGGGCCGCCATGGCGGCGTCCGCGTCTCCCTCCCGGCAGAAAAGACGTGCCCGGCTGCAGGAGACGGCGGAAAGGAGATTCAGCCGGTCCCTGGGGTCCCAGGGAAGGACTTCCAGCAGCTTTTCCGCCAGATCCATCTTTGCGTGCTCCGGCCGCCGCAACAGGATGTCGTAAAGCTCCAATGCCCGCTTGGCGGTCAGACGCCGCAGTTCCTTCTCCCTGGCTTCTCCCCGCAGGATATTCAGCAGCGCTTCGTCAAAGTGTTTCAGGCTGCGGGCCAGGAATTCCGCCTCCTTCGGCTTTCCCAGGGCGTTCAGCGTCATTGCCAGTCGATAGGAGGCCTCCTCATGGTCCGGGAACTGCCGCAGGATCGCCCGGTGATGCTCCTCCGAGGCCAGGAGGAACCTTTGCCGGTCCTCCTCCTTCTCCGCCCGGATGCCCGCCAGGAATTCCGCCTCCGCCAGCCGGCAGAGAAAACGGTTGTCGCCGGGGAACTGCTCCAGGGCCTGGAGCGCGGTGACCGCAGCCTGGGCGGGGTCCCCCGCCCGGATGGCCCGGTGCCACTCCGCCTCCCACCTGCCGGCAGGCGGGTCGCCCCCCAGAAGCTCGTCCGCGCTGACCCGGAACAGCTCCGCCAGGGGCAGGAGCACCGACAGGTCCGGCAGACTTTTCCCCTTCTCCCACTTGCTCACCGCCTGGGCGGAGACCTGCAGCTTCTTTGCCACGGCTTCCTGGGAAAGCCCGCTCTGCACACGGTATTCCTTGAGGCGTTCTCCGAAGCTCGCCATGGTTTCCTCCCCCTCCTGACATTCTTTTATATATTTTATATATAGGATAACCGATGGCGGCGCGGCGCGTCAACTATCGTTCCGTTTATATTTCTCAACTGCCGGTTGAGAAATGCGAGGTCGATTTCATTATAACGGAAACGTCCCATAGAATCAAAAGCCAAAACGTTGTGCGATTCTACGGAGAACAGACGGCATGACGCGGAAAGCCAAAAAGGAACAGGCGGGCGCCTCTGCCCGCCTGTTCCAGCTGCTTTCCCAAAGGAAGTGAAACCCTGATGGCAACACAGTACCATCCGGACCGCGCAGACAGCGCGCCGGAAGGATGGGGTGCTTCCTTTATTTCTTTTCCGCGTCGTAGATATAGCGCATCAGGTCCAGACACTTGGCGGCATACCCGCATTCGTTGTCGTACCAGGCGATGAGCTTCACGAATTTATCTCCCAGCATCATGCCCGCACGGGCGTCAAAAATGCTGGTGTGGGTGTTGCCGATAAAATCGGCGCTCACCAGGTCCTCGTCCACATATTCGATGACCCCCGCCATCTCCTCCCGGGCGGCGCGGCGCACCTCCTCGCAGATTTCGGCATAGCTTGTGGAGGTTTCGAGCTGGCAGGTCAGGTCCACCACGCTCACATCCGCCGCGGGGATGCGCATCGCCATGCCGGTAAGGCGGCCGTTGAGGGCCGGGATGACCTTGCCCACCGCCTTGGCTGCACCGGTGGAGGCCGGGATGATGTTGCCCACGATGCTCCTGCCGCTGCGCCGGTCCTTGCCGGAAGCGCTGTCCACCGTCTTCTGCGTGGCCGTGGCGGAGTGGACCGTGGTCATCAGGCCCAGCTCGATGCCGAACTTATTCTGGATGACCTTCGCCAGAGGGGCCAGACAGTTGGTGGTGCAGGAGGCGTTGGACACGATGTCCATCTCCGGGTCATGGGGCCGGTAGGTGTCCAGATTCACGCCGCAGACGAACATTTTCGCGTCGGAGCTGGGCGCGGAGATGACCACCTTTTTCGCCCCGGCCTTCAGATGGGCCTTCGCTTTTTCCACGGTGGTGAAAATGCCCGTCGCCTCCAGGATATAGTCGGCTCCGGCTTCCGCCCAGGGGATCTCCTCCGGATTCCGGCATGCGTAGGTGGCGACCCTGCGCTCCCCCACCAGCAGCGTGCTTCCCTCCGCCCGGCAGGGCTTGGAAAAACGGCCGTGGACAGAGTCGTATTCCAGCAGATAGGCCATATAATCCGCGTCCAGCTGCGGATCGTTGATCGCAACGACCTCCACATCGTCGCGATCCTCCGCGATGCGCATGGTCAGCCGCCCGATGCGGCCGAATCCGTTGATGCCGATCTTCACTTTTTCCATCCTGCATCCCTCCTCGATCATGTCTCACTTGTTACATACATCTCATATGTGTAATATAGCATGTTCTTCCCCTTCTGTCAAATCATTCTCTCTGCTTTCCGCTGAAATATGCGGAAAGATTTGCAAATGCCGCCGGATTCGGCTATATTATGGAATGCGGCGGTGCTTTGCCGCCGACATTTGGGATCAAGGACTGAGAACATGGACATGAATCCGATCCTGGACGCGAGCTTTTCGGCGGACGACAGTCTGCCTCTCTATCTGCAGCTGGCCTCTCTCATTCGCCGCTGCATCTCCTCCGGGCTGCTGAAGCCGGGAGATCAGCTGCCGTCGGAATCGGAGCTCTGCCGGCATTTCACCATCAGCCGCAGCACCGTGCGGCAGGCCCTGAAGGAGCTGGAGGAACAGGGACTGATCCTCAGGCGGCAGGGACTGGGGTCCTTTGTGGCGGAGCCGAAGCTCCATCGCCGCAGCGAGAACATCTATTCCTTCACCTCGGAAGCGACCGCCATGGGCCGCAAGCCCGGCAGCCGTCTGCTTTCCTTTGAGGTCATCCGTCCGTCCGAGGATATCCGGCGGCTCATGGAGCTCAGCGACGAAAACGTGGAGGTCTACCGCTTCACCCGCATCCGCCTGGTGGATGAAATGCCCCTGATGCTGGAGACCTCCTATTATCCCTGTTATATCTATCCCGGCCTGACGCGGGAGCTGGTGCAGACCCACTCCTTCTATTCCCTGCTCCTGGAGCGGGGCGTCGTCCCCGGAACGGCCATGGATGTTTACGAGGCCATCCGGCTGGACCGGACGGAGGCGGACCTTCTGGCGACCAAGCCCGGCAGCGCGGGCTTCAACCACCAGCGCGTCACCCGCGCGGAGGACGGCACGGTGTTTGAGCTGACCCAGAGCGTCATGCGGGGGGACCGGACGAAGCTGGAGGTCACCCTGCAGCGCAGCGGCGTCAGCTTTGCCCGCAGCTTTGAAAACTGAGCTTATGCCGGCGGCTGATTTTCAAAATCGCCGGTCACGGTTGACACACACGGCCCCCGGTGGTATAATTGCGGCAATTTCCGGGAGCTGGAATACCATCGTACCTGGATATGGCAAATCGCCCCGGCTGTTTCGGTCGGGGCCGTATTTGTTTTATATCACACCGTTTGAAAAAAGGAGAGATCATCAATGAAGAAAACTCTGGCCCTCATTCTGGCGCTGGTCCTGTGCCTGGGCTTGCTTGCCGCCTGCTCCGGCGATAAGAGCGGCGGTTCCGCCGCCCCCACCGCCGCCCCCGGCGGCACCACGGCCGCCCCTGCGGCGAACAAGGACCCCATCAAGATCGGCTACCTCGGCCCTCTGACCGGCGGCGTCGCGCAGTACGGCATCGCCGTGCAGAACGGCGTGAAGCTCTACGTTGACCAGCTCAACGCTGCCGGCGGCATCGGCGGCCGGCAGATCGAACTCGTCTCCTATGACGAGGAAGGCGACGCCACCAAGGCCATCACCGGCTACAACTCCCTGCTGGACTCCGGCGTCGTCGCCATCGTGGGCGACGTGACCACCGGCCCCTGCACCGCCGTCGTTGCGGAAGCCTACCCCGACGGGACGCCCATGATCACCGCCTCCGCCACCGCCACCAGCATCACCTACAACGCCGACACCAACACCGTTTACACCAACATGTTCCGCTCCTGCTTCATCGACCCCTTCCAGGGCGAGACCATGGCCCGCTTCGCCGTGGAGGTGCTGAAGGCCAAGACCGCCGCCGTGCTCTACGACAACGGCGAC
>JAEEGL017463051.1_pt1 | contig 29429 bp, 23 predicted proteins | sample 9134231 | NCBI WGS metagenome assembly JAEEGL01 (sample SAMN16246548, study PRJNA631951) | gut metagenome | biome: gut microbiome; feature: rumen; material: fiber-attached | host: Bos | place: Iran: Karaj | collected 2018-10
AGGACGCGCCCTTTCCATGCATGTCCTTAAGGCGGGTCTGTCCCTTCCGGCGACTTTGACCAGCCAGGGCAAGGATGCAGAGCGGTACCCCGGTCTGACGGCAGATTGTTTCCTTTTGTCCTTGACGGAGGGGGGATTGATGGAAAACGGGAGCGGTAACAAGATCTCTGTCTGGCGCTCCGCTGGCAGCGACCGAAGGCTCTTGGGATTGGAAGTAAACCTGGGGTCCGGAGTTATGGTAGTTTCTATTAAGCAATAAAATATGAAAAACATTTCGCGCATGGGCTGGCTTCTGGCCGCGTTGTTGGTCGCCTGCAACCCTTCTTTTGATCTGTATGACTTGACTTGCGAGGGGCTTAGTGAGCCGCTGGCCATCGATTCCGCTCAGCCACATTTCAGCTGGAAAATCGAGTCACGCGCTCCGATGGCCCAATCGGCATATCAGATTCAACTCTCTTTTTCTCCTGCCAAGCTGAAACAATCCTGGCTTTGGGACAGCGGCCGCGTCGAATCGGCCGATCAGATCATGGTCCCTTATACCGGACCAGCGCTGGCTTCACGACAGCAAGTTTGGTGGCGCGTCCGGGTGTGGAATGAGAAGGGTAAAGCCTCCCCTTGGAGTCGGCCGCAACGCTTGGGGATCGGCGTGATCGGGGATGACTCGCTTGCCGGAGAATACATCGGTGCCGTACCGGGTAAAGGACGCGAACCGTTGCTTAGAAAGGCTTTCTCGCTGGAAAGCATACCGGCTTCTGCGTTACTCTACGTCAATTCTTTGGGCTATCACGAGGCATACCTCAATGGGGTTAAGGTCTCTGACGCGGTGCTGACTCCGGCCGTTTCCCAGTTGGACAAGCGTTCGCTCATCGTTGCTTACGATGTGACGGAATTCCTTCAGAAAGGATCCAATGAACTGTTGCTGTGGACCAGTCCGGGCTGGTATAAAAAAGATACTTTCGGAGCTACGTATGAAGGTCCGCTGGTCCGGGCAGAACTTGATGCTGTCACGGAGCTTGGGACGCAGCTCTTGGTTTGTACAGACGCCTCTTGGGAAGGCGCCTGGAGCGGTTATCGGGATTATGAAAGCTGGCTTCCCGGGCGATTCGGCGGAGAGATCATTGACGCCCGCATCGTGCCTGCGAGCCTTTCTTCCAAGGATTTGGAGTCCCTGGAATGGGGCCCCGTGGATGTGGTTAAGGTCGAGGGTATCGCGGCCACCCCGCAGATGTGCGAGCCTTGCTGCATCCAGGAAACCGTGCAGGCGGTCAATATCTTGCCGGATGGCGAAGGACGCTGGATCGTGGATTTCGGTCGTGTGCTTAACGCCATGCCGGACCTCCGTCTGCCCCAACTCCCGGAGGGTCACGTGACCCGCGCTTCCTTTACGGACCATATCATGCCGGATGGGTCCCGGGATATTTATTCCCATGACAAGTATATCTCTTCCGGTGCGGCAGGCGGGGATCGCTTCGCCGACCGTTTCAACCATCACGTTTTCCGTTTTATCATTCTGGACAGCCTTCCTCAGGCTCCGGCGCTGAAGGATATGAAAGCGCATCGGATGCGTACCGATTTCCCTTGGACGGGTCATTTCGAGTCGTCGGATCAGGAACTGAACAGTATCCATGACATGGTCGCTTACACCCTGGAAAACCTGGCTTTCGACGGATACATGGTGGATTGCGCCAATATCGAGCGCCTGGGCTACGGAGGTGACGGCAATGCTTCGACCCTGACGCTGCAAGAGATGAGTGCCGTCTCGCCGCTGTATCTGAACTGGCTGCAGGCTTGGGTGGATGCACAGCAAGAGGATGGAGGCCTGCCGCATACGGCGCCGTGCCCATATAAGGCAGGAGGCGGCCCGTATTGGTGCAGCTTCATCGTCCAGGCGCCCTGGCGGACTTGGATGAGCTATGCAGATCCGCGCCTGCTGGAGCGCTGCTATCCGGCGATGCTGCATTGGTTGGACTATGTAGATGCCTATGCTGTGGACGGGATGCTCCGGGAGAGCAACCGCTGGCCAGGCACGGAATACAGGACCTGGTACCTGGGGGACTGGGCAGCTCCTTCGGAATATGTGGATGTCAGGGAAGAAGCATCCGTGGACGTGGTGAATAACTGCGCTCTCTGCCAGGCCTACGCTGATCTGGAGCAGATCGCCCTTCTGTTAGGGAAACAGGATGATGCCGCCAACTTCCGGCAGCGTCTGGAGGCCCTTCAGACCAGTATTCATGCGGCTTTCTTCCATCCTGAAGATGCCAGCTATGGTACGGGCAGCCAGGTCGACATGGCCTTCCCGCTGCTTGTGGGAGCGGTGCCTGATTCCCTGGTCTCGAAGGTGCGGGATGCCTTGTTTGAGCGTACGGCGTCTCGTTTTGGCGGACACCTGGTGACGGGCCTGGTCGGCGTACCGGTCCTCACGGAATGGGCAACCCTTAGCGGGGAATGCGACTGGTTCTGCAGCTTGCTCAAGCAGCACGGCTATCCGGGCTATCTGTATATGCTGGACAACGGAGCGACCGGTACTTGGGAACATTGGGATGCCGATCGCAGCCGCCTTCACAATTGTTTCAACGGAGTGGGCAGCTGGTTCTACCAGGCTCTGGGAGGTATCATCCCGATCGAACCGGGATACCGGCGTCTTCGCATCGATCCGCAGATCCCGGCAGGCCTGGAATGGGTCCGCGTGACGCAGGAGACCCCTTACGGCTCGGTGCGCGTGTCCCGGAAAGGCAACACCCTGCACTTTGAGCTTCCGGTTGGGGTAACGGCCGTGGTCCGGGGTGAAGAGTATGGATGCGGCAGCCATAAGATTAAGTTATAATGGCAGAGCCCGTGGATAAAAGAAGACTTCTCTTCGGGACGGTGGCGTTATTCGTGCTGCTGGCAGTCTTCTATTTTGTGCCGGTGAAGGTCCCGTACAAGATCTGCTTTCCGCTGGCGTTGCTCTTCGTGGCCGGTTTCTGGCTACAGTCCTGGCCCATCGTGGCTGCGGTGTTTTTCAGCCTTTTGGGCGACCTGATGGGTTCGTTGCGCCAGTTTGTACCGCAGATGGGCTCCTTCGCGGTGGCACATCTCTGTTATATCGGCTATTTCCTGTCGCTGGCCTTAAAGCATAAGCGATCCGGCCAGCAACCTGTGCCGGGCTGGTGGTTCGCCTTAGTTACGATCTTCTGCGTGGGAGTCTATTACCTAGCCTCTGAAAGGATCATCCCCTTCGCACCCGAAGGAATGGTACGGACGGGGATGTATGTTTACGCCGGCTTGATCGCCGTGATGATGTGGGCGGCGTTGATGCAGCGGGATTGGATGTGGGGGATCGGCGCGATCCTGTTCGTTATCTCGGACAGCGTGCTGGCGTACAACATGTTTGTTTCGCGTGTGCCGAACCATCGCTACTGGATCATGGTGACTTATTATGCCGCCCAGTTGCTGATTTTCGTCCGCGCTTCCCACGCGTTCCGGTCTTCCAGCCGCTGACGTGACTGCGCCAGGTCTATGCGATCAGCGCATTGAAAGCGGCAGCGTGGTGTCCGGGAAGGAGGACGTGGTGGTTGCCGATGGGCTCCCGGAGGAAATAATCCCGGATGACGCGGGGATCTGAGAGGCGGACGAGGACCTGGGTGCGGCAGAGTTGAGTCCCGTATTCGTTACGTTCAAGAACGGCATCGCAGGCAAAACTGCGCTTCAGAGCGCCATCGACTTTCAAGATCGTCACCGGACCCTCGGGGATATTCCCATGAATCCCGACACCGATCCCGGACTCGAAATGCGTGTCAAAATTGAAGCCGTCCGCCATGGAAAGCGGCAGGGTGCAGTGGGCGAAGAGGATTTCTCCGCTTTGGGGATCCATCCGCGCCGGATTGCATTGAAAGCCGCTCTGGCCGCAAAGCGCCCGGGCGAGCAACATGGTCAGCATGGCCGGGATGTCTCCCTCACAGGTAGCCACGAATCCTTCAGCGTTGAGCCGGGCCAGGGCCAGGCAGCCGGTATTGCCCACGGCCGTGAGCAGATCGAAGCAACGCAGGGTCAATCCGTCGAGCTGGTACTCGGCAACGAGGGACTTCAGTGCCCGGTAGATCCGGTCCGCTCCCTCCAAGGCACCATGGACGGCCTCTTCCGTCCCTTCCCGGCAAGGAATCTTCATCCAGTTCGAAACGTCCCCTTCGGGTAGCGTCCGGTAACGATCCAGGAGCCGTGAGATGGGGATGTCCAGGATTTCGATCCCGGCTTTGGCCCGGACGGAATCCCGGTCGCAGCCACTGGAAATCAACCAGTCGGAGGGCGCTCCGACGACGCCGAGCCGTTTCCCCTTCAGGAAACGCAGGGCGTCACTGACCGCTTCCAGCTCGGTGATGCGTTCGTGTAGCCACTCGGGACTTCCATGAAGTATTTCCCCGCGCAGGCCTTTCAGATTCAGATAGGAGAGGATCTCCATCGATGCAGCCAGCGAGTTGCTGGTCCCGGAAGCCAGGAGATAGAACGGCCTGTCCTGTCTCATGCCAGGCAGTAAGCCTTGGAAGATCCCTTCCGTGCCGCCAGTGCGGACATAAATCAGATCCAGGCTGTCTTCTTGACCGTAGGAGCCGAAATCGGCACCCCGAAAAGTATAATCGAGTTTGAGCGGAGAAAGGAAATCGTGTGTGGACTGCGCGACGGCAGCCTCGTCATGGAGCGAAGAGGTGAGGGTATAAAGAGAAATCATGCTTTTTTATGACGATAAATCTTGTAACCGATGGCGGCGACCGCGATGGACATCAAGGGACTGATCAGGTTGAAGAAACAGTAGGGAAGATAAACCAGCGTGGGCGTGCTCAAGATGGTCGCCTGTGTCATGCCGCAACTGCTCCAAGGGATCAGCGGTGAGGTGATGGTAGAGGAGTCTTCTATCGAACGGCTCAGCAGCCTGTTTTCGTAGCCTTCTTTCTCGTATGTTTCCCGGAAGATGTTGGAGGTCAGGATGATGGAAAGGTATTGGTCGCAGACCAGGGCGTTGAGTAGGGTGCCTGTGCCGACGGTGGATGCGACCAGACCGGTACGGCGGCGGGTCAGGGGCACGAGAGTGCGCGCCAGGTTGGCGATCATGCCGCTCGCCCGCATGCAGGCCCCGAAGCACATGGCGCAGATGATCAGATAGACGGTGTTGAGCATGCCGGTCATACCGCGGGAAGTGACCAGTTCATTGACTTGGGCGCTTCCGGTGTCGAGGGAGACGGTATTGTAGATGGTCTCAATCGTGCCGGCAAGCAGGCTTTGACCCTGTGACAAGTCGCGGCTCACCTCATGCGCAAGTGCCGCATCCCGTCCGATGCCGGCGATAATGTCGGGCTGGAAAAGGACGCCGAAGAGGGCAGCCAGCACCGCAGACAGGCCCAAAACGGGCAGGGCAGGCATCTTGCAGGCGATCATGATGCCGGTAAACAACGGCACAAGCAAGATCCAGGGCGTGATGTGGAAATGCGCCCGCAGCGTTGTCTCGTACAGATCCATCTGGCTCGGATCTCCGCCGCCGTGCGTAAGTCCCAGTACCGTGAAGATGATCAGGGTCAGGATCATGCTGGGCACCGTCGTCCCCAGCATGTAGCGGATATGTTGGAAAAGCGGTGTCCCGCTGATGGAGGAAGCAAGAACGGTCGTATCGGAAAGGGGAGAGATCTTGTCGCCGAAATAGGCCCCGGAGATGATGGCGCCGGCGATAAGGCCTTCGCTGAAGCCCTCTGCTTTCCCGATACCGAGCAGGGCGACACCGATCGTAGCGATCGTGGTCCACGAACTGCCGATCATCAGCGAGACGAGGGCGCAGATGACGCAGGCCGTGACCAGGAAGAAACGGGGGGAGATGATCTTGACCCCATAACAGATCAAGGTCGGGATCACCCCGCTCATGGTCCAGGTCCCGGAGATGGCGCCGATCAGGAAAAGGATGACGATCGCCGTCGTCACATTGCCGACATTGTCCTTTATCGCTTCCTCAAACGCTTTCCAAGGGGTCTTGAAGAACCACATGGCCAGGCACACGCAGACGCCGGCACAGAACAGCAAAGCCACCTGGCTGGCGCCGAGGATCGAGTCGCTGCCGAAAATGCTGATATCAAAGGCCAGCAGCACGACCAGCAGCAGGATGGGGATCAACGAGACGAGCGTCCGTTTCATATCAGAATCCTTTCTTTGCCGCCTCCTGGACGGCAATGACGCGGTCGCACCAAGCATCGAATTCGGGGTCCTGCAACTGGAGCTCTGGGTGGGCGAGGATGTGCTCCACGGTCCGGCGTATGCCTTCGGCGAAGGGGACGGTGGCACAGAAACCAGGGACGGCACGTTTCAACTTGCTATTGTCAAAAACGACGGTGACCGCCTTGTCTCCGAGCAGACCGCCTTCCAAATCATATTGCGGACCGACGGCCGCGAGGAAGTCGGAGGAGACATGGTAGAGCTTGCACGGGACACCGAGGGCGCGGGCGATGCATTCATAGACCTGGTTCCAGGTCAGACTCTCGTCGGAAGTGATGTGGAAGGCGTTGCCGAGAGCATGCGGGTTGGCCATCAGGCCAACGAAGCCTTTGGCGAAATCACTGTTGTGTGTCAGGGTCCAAAGGGAACTGCCGTCACCCTGCACGATCACAGGCTTGCCTTCCAGCATGCGCCGGGCCACCTGCCAGGAACCGATGTTGCCGTGGACGCCGGTCGGGAGTTTGCGTTCGTCGTATGTATGGCTGGGGCGGATGATCGTGACCGGGAAGCCTTCGCTGCGGTATTTCTCCATCAAGAAATCTTCGCATGCAGCCTTATCACGGGAGTATTGCCAATAGGGATTGGCCAGCGGAGTGCCTTCGGTGATCAGATAGTTGGCGGAAGGTTTCTGGTAGGCGGAAGCAGAACTGATGAACATGTATTGACGTGTCTTGTCGCGGAAGAGGCGCCAATCGCGCTCCACGTCCTCCCGGACGAAGCAGATGAAATCGCAGACGCAATCAAAGTCCATTCCCTGCAGTTTGGCGGCGACGTCCGCCTCATCATGGATGTCGGCCGTGAGGGTCCGGACTCCTTCCGGGATCGCCTCGGGACGCTTGCCGCGGTTCAGCAGATACAGTTCCCATTCGCCGGAGGCGGCAATCTGACGGGTAATGGCGGCACTGATCGTCCCGGTCCCGCCGATAAAGAGCGCTTTTTTCATGTATGGTCCGTTTTGTGTATTGATTCAAAAATACTAAATTTGAAACAACTCTCAAAATCGGACGATTATGAAAAAGATTCTTGCCTTTATGTTTGCGGCCGTGGTGCTGGTGTCCTGCGGCTCCGCTTACCGGATGACGCAAGCCGAACGCGAAGCGCTTGCCGCGGATGTGGCTTGGTCTGTTGACAATCAAGACATGATCATCGATATCACGGCGATATATCCTTTCCGGGGACCGATGATCATGACGGCGCGCGAGTATTCCATCATCATACATGACGGCATCATCCGCACGCGGCTTCCGTTCTTCGGAGAGAGCCGGACGAGCGTCATTTACGGAGTGGACGATTCGTCGATCGTCCTGGAAGATGCCCCGATGGAAGACTTCATTGTGGATCGTTCCCGCGCAGAACGGAAGGGTCAGTACGACATCTATTTCCAGGCCCGGCGCAAGCAGACGATCTACCATTTCAGTATCTCAGTCTTCGATAACGGCAGCGCTGACATCCGGGTCACCTCACCCAGCAAGACGCCGATGCATTACACCGGAGAACTCTATTTTGAGCCGGTGAAGCCGTAAGGCTCGATAACGACAGTGCTTAGAGTTTAAAGCAATTCCGAATATTATCTGCGATGCCCTGGACCAGACGGTTCAGGGCTTCTTGACTGGCCCAAGCGACATGGGGCGAAAGGCGAAGCCGCTCAGGATGGGTCGTATGAAGCAGGGGATGACTGGCCGGAATGGGCTCTTGCGGGAAGACGTCCAAAGCAGCGCCGGCAATGGTTTCCTGGCTGATAGCTTCGGCCAGGGCTGCTTCGTCCACGATACCGCCCCGAGCCATGTTTACCAAGATGGCACCGGGCTTCATCCGGGCCAATTCTGCCGCGCTGATCAGACCCTGGGTGCGCTCGTTCAGCGGCGCATGGATGCTGACTACATCGGAGCGGGAAAGCAGTTCCTCCAGCGAAACGCTGGGGTATTCCCGGCAGTGGGAGGTGCCGGAAGTGGAAAAATAGATCACCTGCATCCCGAACGCTTCCGCGATCCGGGCCACGCGCGAACCGATCGTGCCCATGCCGATAACGCCCAGGGTCTTGCCGGACAACTCGGCAAAGGGTTGGGAGACTTCGGTGAAGATCGGGCTGCGGGAATAACTGCCGTCCTTGACATAACGGTCGAATCGCTCTGCTCCCGTGATCAGGCTCAGGATCTGGGTAAAGGTCAGCTGCACGACCGCATCCGTGGAGTAGCCGGCCACGTTGCGCACAGGGATGCCGCGTCGCTCAGCCGCTGCCAGATCGATGTTGTTGACGCCGGTCGCCGATTCGCAGACCAGCCGGAGCTTCGGGGCGGCAGCCAGTAACTCGTCCGTTACTTTTACTTTATTGATAATTAGCACTTCAGCGTCGCTTACCCGCAGCAAGGCTTCCGCTGCCGTGGAGGTGGGATAGGTCACCAATTCGCCAAGGGCAGCAATGGGTGCAAGCGAAGTTTCGCCCAGCGTGGAGGCATCCAGGAATACGATCTTCATTTCTCTATTTCTGCTTGGTAAAAGGATTCAAACAAGGCCCGGAGCCGGGCTTCGTCGCGGATCAAGGCGCGCAGTTCTTCGAGCCGGGCGGCGTTGGGGGACTGGGGGATCCAAAGCTTGAGGTATCCTCCCTCAGCGTATTTTTCGTGAAGGTGCTCAAGGGTGCGCTCCCAGTGCCCCTCTTTGTCGAGCTCGGGATAGTGGGAAAGCCCGTATTGGATGGTTCTGCAAATCACGGTCCCCGGGATGATCTGGCGGTCCGCTTCGGCGATCAACCGCCCATAAATTGTGCGAGGGGCATGGTCCGAAGAGGCCCTATGGTCTTCCGCCGCCTCCGCGATGATGCGAATCTGCTCCGGAGAGAACCATTCCCGCAGACGCGCGTCTTCCCGGATGATGCGGGCGGAAACCGTGTGATGCGTCTTCCGATCCTCGCACAGGCCGGTGTCATGGTAGGCGGCGGCCGTATAGACCAAGTCAGGATCGACATCGTACCAGGTTGCCAGTTGCAGGGCCTGGGCGATCACGGTTTCGGCGTGGTCGCGTTGATGTCCCTTGTCGAAGTTGTCATAACGGGGAAGGATGGCCGCCTCTACATAGTCCCGCAGTTCCGGATTGACTCGGCAGGAGAGTTCGGCACAGATACGCTCCAGGCAACGGGCGTCCGTCTCGTCGAAAGCGTTCAGTTCCTGACTGTCAATGTCCAAAACACCGATGATTTCGCCCTTTCGGCGAAGGGGTACAACGATCTCGCTGCGCGACAAACTAGAGCAAGCGATGTGCCCTGGGAATTGTTCCACGTCCGGGACGACGATCGTCTCACTTGCTTTCCAGGCGGTGCCGCAGACCCCTTTCCCATAAGGAATGCGGGTGCAGGCGACTGGCCCTTGGAACGGGCCCAGGACCAGTTCTCCCGCCTGGACACGGTAGAATCCGGTCCACCACCAGCCACACTCCTGGTGGAGCAAGGCACTCAGATTGGCCATGTTGGCGATCTGGTCGTCAGACGCTCCGATCAGGGCGATGGCCTGCGGTATCACGCGGCGGTATAGCTCCTTCTTGTCAACCATAAGTTTGTGTTTATCGGGCAAACAGTTGCAGCAGTTCCTCGTGGCTGACGCGGTACTTTCGGATTCTCCGGTCTTTCCGGATCACCAGCCGGTCGCCGATCTCGATCCGGTCAAAAACGGGGCTTGTCAGGGTATAGGCCGCTTCGCCGGGGCAATCCGGATAGAAGCCCATCATGCTGAAAACGGCCCAGGCTGACATCGTGCCGGTGTCGTCGTTGCCCGGGATCCCGTCCGGCCGCGTCGTATAGTATTTCTCGAGCAGGGTGGAAACGGTCTCAGCCGTTCGGTGCTCTTCGCCTTTGAAGCGGCTGAAAAGGTATGGATAGGCTATGTCCGGCTCGTTGGCCGGATCATAGAGGCCTTGGTCGAAGACGGCTTGGAGTTTCCGGACAAAGGCTTTCTTGCCGCCCATGACGGTCGCAAGACCTGTCACGTCGTGCGGGACATAGAAACTGTAGTTCCAGGCGCTGCCTTCATGGAAACCAGGCACAGGCTCGAAGTTCTCGCCCTGCCGCGGGTCGAAGGGAGAGAGGAACACTCCTTCGGGTGTGATCGGGCGCAGGGTGCCGGATTCCGGGCTGTAATAGTGCTTCCAGCCCAGGGATCGTTCCCGGAACCGGGCGGCATCATCCGGATGGCCCAGCGCCTCAGCCAGCCGTGCCAGGGCGGCGTCTGCCATATAGTATTCGAGGGCGTGGGAGACGGAGTTATCTCCGGAGAAATCAGCCGCAAAGAAGCCCAGAGGGATGTATCCCTTCTGGATATAAGGGTTGTTGTCGGGGCGCATGCGGTTTTCCGGACCCGGCGTATCGGCGGACTTCAGGAAGGCTTCGTAGGCAGTCTCGATGTCGAAATCCCGCAGGCCCTTGAGCCAGCTGTCCGTGATAACCGGGATAGCTGGATCGCCCTCCATCGTGAAGGTCTCGCGACCGTAGAGCTCCCATTTGGGCATCCATCCCCATTCTTTGTACATGTCCACCATCGAGCGTAGCATGTCGGTTTGGCGCTCGGGCCATACGAGGGTCAGCAACTGGTGAAGGTTGCGACAGGTGTCCCAAAGCGAAAAAACGGTATAGCGGTCGTGCCCGGCCGGGACGCGGCCAATGCCGGGACGGACGACATCAATGCCGTTCGATGCGGCCAGCGGGCCTCCTTCCATCATCGGGTACTCGCCGTTGACGTCATTGACGATATTGGGATGGATCAAGGCATGGTAGAGGGCGGTATAAAAAACCTGGCGCTGCCGTTCTGTCCCACCGCTGACGCGAATGCGGGAAAGGTCCTTTTCCCAGCGTTCCTGCGCTGCGATGCGGACGGCATCGAAATCCAAAGTCGGCTGTTCGGCTTCCAGGTTCAGCCTTGCGTTCTCGCAACTGACGAAGGAGACGCCGACTTGTACCAGGATCTGCTCGCCTTCGGCAATATCAAAACTGAACCAGGCGCCGATGTCGTCCCCGGCAATCTCTCGTAAACTAGTGTCATAACATTTGTACTGGCCGGCGTAGCGCTCCCAGGCCGCTTCCGCCGTCATTTCAGGCTGTTTCTTCCACCAGCCGCAGCGAACCGGTGCCTTGCTGATCCGGATGTAGAAATACTGCGGGAAGACAGCCTTGGGGTTATAGCAGAAGGTGCCGCAGAGGCGCATGCCCTCGATCTCGGTGTCGCTGATGCGACGCAGACGGGCGCCGCTCTCGTTGGTCAGACCCTGTCCCAGGTTAACGAGCAAATGGGCTTCCCCAGCGGGGAAGGTATAGCGCTCGATCGCGCTGCGCGGAGTGGCCGTAACCTCTGTCAGGATGTCGTAGGCCAGCAAGCGATTCTTGTAGTAGCCGGGCTCGGCTTGCTCCTCCGTATATTCGCTGCCATATTGGCGCGAGTCCACGCAAAGGGGACCGGAGGTGGGCATGACCAGGATGGTGCCCAGTTCCGGACAGCCCACGCCGCTGAGGTTGACGTGGGAGTAGCCGGTGAAGTAGCAGTTGTCTGAACTGTACGGTGTGCTCCACCAGCGACTGTCCTTGTCCCAGGTATTGCGCTCAGAGCCGGTTACGTTGAAGGGCGAAACGCTCATCATGCCGTTGGGGCATACAGCGCCCGGGTTGGTCGTCCCGAAGTTGCTGGAACCAACGAAAGGCTGCACATAGCCGGTCAGGCCAGAGAGCAAGAGAATAAGAGTCAATAGTTTAGACATAGGAATGCAAGGTCCCTAGGCGCGCAGGGCGGCCAGCTCGTAGATGAGGCGCTCGGTCTTCTCCCAGCCGAGGCAGGGATCGGTGATGGATTTGCCGTAGGTGCATTCGCCGGCACCTTGGGCTCCGTCTTCGATGTAGGATTCGATCATCAGGCCCTTGACGAGACGATTGATCCGATCGCTGTGGCGCATGCTGTGGAGCACTTCCTTGGAGATGCGGATCTGCTCCATATACTGCTTGCCGGAATTGGAGTGGTTGCAGTCCACGATCACGGCAGGGTTGCTCAATGCCCGGTTCGCCTCATAGAGGTCGCAGAGACGGCTCAGATTCTCATAATGGTAGTTGGGATGGGTGGTCCCATGGTTGTCCACGTAGCCGCGCAGGATAGCGTGGGCAAAGGGATTGCCTTTGCTTTCCACTTCCCAGTTCCGGTAGATGAAACTGTGGCTGCTCTGGGCGGCCCGGATGGAGTTCATCATCACGGAAAGGTCACCGCTGGTCGGGTTTTTCATGCCGACGGGAATGTCCAGCCCGCTGGCGGTCAGGCGGTGCTGCTGGTCCTCCACACTGCGGGCACCAACAGCTACGTATGACAACAGGTCGGAGAGGAAGAGATGGTTCTCCGGGTAGAGCATCTCATCCGCACAAGAGAAGCCCGCTTCGTTGAGCGCTTTCATGTGCAGGCGCCGGATGGCGATCAGGCCCCGGAAAATGTCCGGATCCGCCAGGGGATTGGGCTGGTGGAGCATGCCTTTGTATCCGGCTCCGGTGGTCCGGGGCTTGTTGGTATAGATCCGGGGGACGATGACCAGCTGGTCTTTGACGGCATCCTGGACAGGACGCAAGCGGGTGATATAGTCGATGACGGAGTCTTCATGGTCGGCGGAGCAGGGCCCGATGATGAGCAGCAATTTGTCGGAGAGCCCGCTCAGGACATCTTGGATCGCCTGGTCGTTTTGCTTTTTGTAGGCAGCTCCTTCCGCAGAGATGGGGTACATATCCTTGATCTCCTGCGGCTCGAAGAGCTTGCGTTTCAGAATCATATTCATGGTTAATTGTTCTTTTTGTCAAAATAACTCCGGCGCAGGGTGGAGGTGCGCATCATTTCCTTGACCGTCTCTTCGTCACTATCCGCGATGGCATTCCGGAGCCGGTCGAATTCGCCGCGGAACAGGTCCATCTGTTCGAGCAGTTCCCGTTTGTTGAGTTGGAAGAGTTCGGGCCACATTTCTTCATTGATCCGGGCGATGCGGGTCAGGTCGCGGAACGAGTCGCCGGTGAAGTCCACCAGGTGCTGGGACTCTTTGCAATTCATCAGGGCCACGGCGATGCAGTGCGTCAGCTGGCTCAGGAATCCGATCATTTCGTCGTGCTCCTCGGGAGAAAGCCGGGAAATCCGGGCGAAGCCCAGCACACGGCCCAGCTCTTCGCAGATGCGGATCGCCTCCGGCGTGTTGGCATCTGTCGGCGTGACGATGTAGTTGGCTCCCTGGAAGATACGGCAGTCTGCATTCTGCACGCCACCCAGCTCGCGCCCGGCCATCGGATGGGCACCGATAAACTCGAGATCCGGACGCAGCAAGGCCTGCACGTCATAGACAACCGCTCCCTTGACGCCGGTGACATCCGTCAGCAGCGCCCCGGGCTGGATGAAATCCTGATAACGACGGATCCAATCCAGGAAGGTGTGGGGATAGAGGGCGAAAACAAGCAAGTTGAAGCGAGATACATAGTCCCGGCTGACTTCGGTCGTCCCGCTGTCAATCAAGCCTTTCTCCAAGGCATAGTCGATCGTCTGTCGGGAACGGGTGACGGCTCCGACTTCATAGCCGGCCTTTTTCAGGCCTTCGGCATAGCTGCCGCCCATTAACCCCAGGCCTATGATGAGAATCTTTGTATCTTTTGGAAGCATAGGCGTCTAGATTAGGAATTCCAGTTGCTGCAGGGTCTCGGAAAGGGGACCGTTGTTGTCGATGACCAATTCGGTCGCAGCTTCGTACGCCGCCTTCCGGCTTTCGTAGATCCGTTGCATTTTTTTCAGATCGGAGGCGAGCGGACGATCTGCTGAAGGAGAGAGTTGGTCCAGGCGGCGGTCGATCCGGCAGAGCAAGCCGTTCCGTTTCAGACGGCGTACGTTCTGTGGATCCAGAATGGCACCTCCGCCAGTCGAGATCAGCAGGCCGTTCTGCAAGGAGAGCGCTTGGATCACCTCCGACTCTAAACGGCGGAAGGCTGACTCTCCGTCCTCGGCAAAGATCCGGGGAATGGGCTTGCCGGCTCGCTCGACGATGAGCTCGTCGGTATCCACAAAGGGACGCCCGGAATGCTTGGATAGCATCCGAGCGATCGTACTTTTTCCCGAGGCCGGCATGCCGATGAGGACCAAGTTCCTTTTGGCGCGTTCCAGGCCTTCGAAAAGGCTGTCCGCAACAGTAGGGGACAGGGGAGTCCCGTCGAAGTATTCCCGGGCCTTGATGGCCTGGGCCACCAGCATATACAAGCCGCCTTCCGCCGGGATGCCTCGGGATTGTGCTTCCAGGACCAGTTCGGTGCGCAGGGGATTATATACCAGGTCGAGGACTCCTTCCAGTTGGGGGAAGTGATCCAGCCGGACAGCGGAGTCTTCCTCGTTGGGAAACATTCCGACCGGGGTGCAATTGATCAGGACTTCGAAGTCTTGTCCGGTCCCGAGGCTGGATAGGGGAATCTGGCCGCTTTCGCGAGGATGCCGGACGGCGTGGATGACCGAGGCCGCCCCCTGATCCCGGGCGACGGCGTCAGCCATCTTGGCCGAGCCTCCGGCCCCCAGGATAAGGACTTTACGCCCTTCGAAACCGATCCCGACCTTGGCAGCAAGTGCCGCCAAGCCGAAATAGTCTGTATTGTAGCCGTACAGGCGGCCCTCCCGGCAAACGATGGTGTTGACGGCACCGATCGCACGGGCCTCGTCTGAAATCTGGTCCAACCAAGGGATGACGGTCTCCTTGTAAGGGATCGTAACATTGATGCCCAGAAAGTCCCGTTCGGTCAGGAAACGGGGCAGGTCCTCTCGGGCGATTTCTCGGATCTCATAGCTGCAAGGGGACAGTTTCTCGTGGATTTCCTTCGAGAAACTGTGTCCGAGGTGTTCGCCGATGAGACCGTATTGCATTATCTGAGATAGTCTGTACCGTGACGGAGCGCCAACTGGTCGCAAAGGACGATGGCAACCAAGCTGGTCACCACCGGGCAGATCCGGCGCAGGATGGCCGGGTCGTGACGTCCGATAAGTTGCAGAGTGGCCTCTTCTCCGGTCAGGTAATTGATCGTTTGCTGAGCTTGGGCGATAGAGGGTGTGGGCTTGACGGCACAGTTGAAGACGACCGGCATCCCGTTGGAAAGGCCGCCGTTGATCCCGCCGCTGTGATTGGTGCAGGTCCGGACCTGTCCGCCCTTCAGACAGAATGCATCGTTGGCTTCAGAGCCGGTCATTTCGGCGAGGGCAAAACCGCTGCCGAATTCGACCCCCTTGATCCCGCCGATGGAAAACAGGGCTCGCGCCAAAACGGTGTCCAGGGCATCGAACCAAGGCTCTCCCAATCCCGCTTCCAGGCCGGTGACAGCCGCCTGAATGACGCCGCCGACGGAGTCTTGCCGCTCGCGGGCAGCAAGGATATGCTGCTCCATCGCCTCCCGGACGGGGCCGAGCACGGGGAAGTCCGCAGACTCCAGTACGTCGAAGTCCTTCCCGAAATCTTCAAAAGGACGGTCGGAGACCGACCCGCAACGAAGGATGTGGGTGGCGATCCGTATCCCTTTCGCCGAAAGCGCAGAGAGCGCAATGGCTCCTGCAGCGACCAAGGCCGCCGTGATGCGGCCGCTGAAATGGCCGCCGCCGCGCCAGTCTTCGTAACCGGCATATTTTACGTGGGCCGCGTAGTCCGCATGGGACGGGCGGGCCAGCCCTAGATTCTTCTCATAATCGCCGCTGCGTGTGTCCTGATTGGGGATCAGGATGCAAAGCGGCGCACCGGTCGTCTTCCCATTGAATACACCGCTGACGATGCGGAAAGGATCCGGCTCCCGACGTGCCGTGTCGGTCGCGCCTTTCGGCCGGCGACGGGCCAGCTGTGCTGCGATGAAGGCTTCATTCACCGGAATTCCGGGAGCAAGGCCATCCAGGACGGCGCCGATCTCCGGGCCATGGGACTCCCCGAATAGGGTCAGGATGACGCTGGTGCCTAAACTATTCTTCATAGGCTTTGTAGTTTTGGATATAGCGGCGGATCTCCTCGGCCGGGACGGACCGGAAGTCGAAGCTCCCGATACGATCCACATGGACCAGGGTGATGTTTTGTCCGGTTTTTTTCTTGTCGTGAAGGACGTAGGACATCAGCGTTTCTACGTCAAACGAGTCGCGGGTGGGAAGGCCGAAACGTTCCAGGATAGGCTTCAGTTGCGCGCGGACGGCGTCGGAACAGCAGTACATCATCCCGATGGCGACACATTCGCCATGGAAAAGGGTTCCGCCTGCAGCCGCCTCGATCGCGTGGCCGATCGTGTGTCCGAAATTCAGGACCCTGCGCAGGCCCGTTTCGTCTGTATCCTGCTCGACGACATCCCGCTTGATCCGAAGGCCGGCGGTAATGATCGTTTCTAAGTCTCGCTCGAGATTGTCCGTGCCGGAAATGAGCCCGAACAGGTCTGCATCGCAGGTCGCCGCCATCTTGATTCCTTCTGCGAGCCCTTCATGGAGCAGGCGCTGATCCAGGGTCCGGAGGCAGTCCGGATCGACCAGGACCCGGGCCGGCTGCTTGAAGGCGCCGACGATGTTTTTGATCCCGCCGAAGTCCACACCGGTTTTCCCGCCGATGGAGGAGTCCAGCTGGGAGAGCAGGGTGGTTGGAATATTGTAGAAATCAATGCCGCGCAGATAGGAAGCCGCGGCAAATCCGGCGAGATCGCCCACCATGCCGCCGCCGACGGCGACTACGGCATCGCTGCGGGTAAAACCGTGAGCAAGCAGCGTGGCAAGAACTTCTTGCCAGCGTTCCAGGTTTTTGCTGGCTTCTCCTTGGGGCAGGACCAGCAGGTATCCTTCCTGACAGGCATCCAGGAGCGCTTGGGCATAGTTTGCCGGTACGCCGCTGTCGGTCACGACCAGCACTTTGCGGTCGAGGTTCAGCAGCTGGCTGACGCGGGACAGGACACCGCGCTCAATGACGATGTAATAGGAACCTTGCCGGGTAGTACAGGGAAGCGTCATGCGGCTAGATTCTTTTGTAAGTGCCGACCAGTTTGAGCCGGTCGCATACGCTGTTCAACTGGGTCAGCAGGTCGCGCCCATCCGTGGAATTGGCGTTGCCCTCAAGCTCTGCGAAGAAGTAATGGTTCCAGAGCGGTTCCTTCATGGGGCGACTGCGCAGATTGGTCATGTTGAAACCATGGGCCCCGATGATATTGAGCACCTTGGCCAAGGCGCCGGCTTCGTTCTTGACCGTAAAAACCAGGATGAAGAATTCTCCGGTCGTGCCTTGGGTCGGCGCGTTCATCACACGGGAGAACACGGCGAAACGGGTCGTGTTGGTCGCTGCGTTATTGATGTTGGCATCCAGGACTTCCAGGCCATACAGGCTGGCGGTTTCCAGCGAGCCGATGGCTGCCATCGTTTTGTCCGCCTGCTCCGAAACGAATTTTGCGGCGAGTGCCGTGTTTTCGTATTCGACCTGCTCCAGGTGCTTATCATGAAGGTACGCTGCACATTGGGCGAGAGCCTGGGGATGGCTGACCACGGTCCGGATGTCTTCCTTCCGGGCACCCGGCAAACCCAGCAGGTTTTGGGTGACGCTGAGTTCCAGCATCATGTTGATATACAGGCTGCCATTGAAAGCCAGATCCATCACCTTTCCAACTTCCCCGGAGTAGCTGTTCTCCACCGGCAGGACCGTCACGTCAGCCTCTCCGGTTTCGCAGGCTTTGTAGGCGCTTTCGAAATCCGGGAAGGGGAGCGCGTCCGCATCCGGGAACAAACGGCCCACGGCAATCTGGGCAAAGGCGCCGGGCAAGCCGCTGTACGCCACCCGCATCTTCTTCATCAAGCGGCGCTGGTAGTATTTGGATAGATCCATCAGATTCTTCAGAAAGAGGACATAATACTCTTTCAGGATCGGATCTTCGATAAAGCGGACATTGTTCTCGACCAGTTTGGCTTCGCGCTCAGCATCCAGGACGGGCAGGCCTTTCTCCATTTTGTTGCGGATCACGCCCTCAGCCAGATGCATGCGCCTCTCGAAGAGAAGGGCCATTTCGTGGTCCGTGGCCTGGATTTCCTGCCGGATTTCTTCTAACTCTTTGTGTTCCTCGATCATATTCAGTGTCGTTCGTTTACAGTTGTCGCCACGCTGTCTTCAGTCGCCTGCAACTGTTTCAGCAAGATCGTCAGGCTGTCTTGCTGGCGGGAGAGGGCATCCTGCTTTTGCAGCAGGGAGTCCAGTTGGCGGGCGAGAATACCGATTTTCTCCTCTTTCTCTTTCAAGGCCAAGTCGGTCTCCCCATGCAGGTCATGGATCATAAGCAGGATCTGATCCTTGGTCATGGAACGGGTATTGTGCCGGAGCGTGATCTGCTCTTTTTTGAGGCCGGCTCGTTCTGCATCGGTCCAGAAAGTGACCCAAGCCTCGTCGGACAGAGGCTCTCCTGCGACGGAGATGGTGACGGTCCGTTTCGGGCCGATCTTATGGTCGTAGATATAAGAGCCTTCGATAAGGGTATGGTCGTTGATAAAGTGGTTGACCCGCCGTTCGAAGTTGTTTTCCCGGACCATCTGGAAAGCAGCAATCAAGCTGGGTATCAGAATGATCGCGAGAATGTAGGAGGTGATGCGTTTGCCCTTGCTCGTGTGGAAGCGGTCCAGTTCTCCGACGGACTCGAAGTTCAGGTACTTGACGACCAGATAGGTGGCCAGGATGATGAAGACGCCGTTGATGATGAAGAGGAACATGGCGCCGGAGAAGAAGTGCCAGCTCAGGTGCGAAATACCATATCCGGCCGTACAGAGCGGCGGCATGAGGGCTGTGGCGATTGCTACGCCGGAGAGAACCGTGCCTCGCTCCTTTCGGCTGTTTTCCAGGATGCCGGCGAAACCGCCGAACAAGGCGATCAGGACGTCATATATGGTTGGGGATGTGCGGGCCTCCAGTTCCGTGGGATTGACAGGCTCCAGCGGGGAAATGATATAGAAGAGGGTGGAGAAGATGAGCGACGCCACCACCATCACGACCAGGTTTGTGGCAGAGTATTTCAGCAGTTTGGCATCACCCGTCCCGAGCGACAGTCCGACGCCGATGATCGGCCCCATCAGCGGGGAAATGAGCATGGCACCGATGATGACAGCCGTAGAGTTGATGCTCAGGCCGGCGGATGCAATGATGATCGAACAGGCCAGGATCCAAACGTTGGGGCCTCGGAAAGGAATGGCGTCCCGGATACGCTCAGAAGCGGCTACCGGGTCCATGTGGCCTTCCAGCTTCACGATCTTTCGGATACGGGATAAGGTTTCTTGCCATCTTGGGCTCATAAAACAGAAGCGAGTTTTCTACTATTATATTTGACAAATATACACAATTCTCTCATTGTCCGTTCTTCTTTTTTTCGTAGTTTTGCGGTCATAACTGCTAAAACTATGTAATCCATGAAAAAAGCTTTGTTTATTCTTCTGGCCGTTTTGTCTCTCAATAGCTGTGTCGTCGGTCGTTACATGTGTAAATATGCCCTCCTTCCGGAGGAACATGGCAATGATATAGAAGGCGATCGCGCCAAGGCGGAGTCCCGTTATCCCGGGATTATTGCCTGGTACGATAATCTGCATAATGGCGGTCTTTTACGGGATACGACTTTGATCGGGGAGGGCGGATACAAGTTGCACGCTGTTTATGGCGCGGCGGCCGATCCGACACATGCGCAGGGCACTGCAGTGGTTGTCCATGGCTACACCGACAATCATCTTTGCTTCCTGAATCTGGTCCGGATGTATCGTGATGACCTGAATTACAATGTGATGGTCCCGGATCTCCACTACCATGGCTATTCCGAGGGTGAGGCCGTACAGATGGGCTGGCTGGACCGCTTGGATGTGCGTCGTTTCGGAGATATGGCCCATGCGATCTGGGGAGATGATTTCCTGGTGGTCCATGGCGTGTCGATGGGCGCAGCTACGACGATGATGCTCAGCGGCGATGATCTTCCGCCTTATTACCGGGCTTTTGTGGAAGATTGCGGCTATTCGTCTGTCTGGGACCAGTTCGCCCACAACCTGAAAGATTCCTTCCACTTGCCTCCGTTCCCGGTCCTGAACAGCGCCAGCATTGTCTGCAAGCATAAATATGGCTGGGGATTCAAGGAGGCTTCTTCCGTGAATCAGCTTGCGAAATGTGAACGCCCGATGCTCTTTATACACGGCGACAAAGATGACTTCGTCCCCTTCGAGCATCTCCAGAAGAACTACGACGCCAAGGTGAAAGGATACAAAGAGATGTGGGTGGCGTCCGGTTCCGAACATGCCATGGCCTTCAAAGACCATCCCGTCGAATACACCCAGCACGTCCGCGATTTCCTCGCCAAAGTGAAGGCGATGAAATAGCGCGAGCGCGGGGACATCTCGTTCAAGTTACAATTTAGTCAATAGGATCCACGATGCTTCGGCGCCATTTTCGGTAGCCGAAGACTGCGATCAGTGTATAGAGGCCGTAGATGGCAGCCTTGAAAGGGATGCCTTTGCGGACGTACAGGACGCAGCAGACGAGGTCGACGGCCAGCCAAAGCAGCCATTGTTCAGCGTATTTCTGGGCCAGCGCCCAGAGCGCAACGATGCTCAGCGCTGTCGTGAAAGCATCCGCGACGGGAACCGTAGAATTGGTGAATGACACCAGGATCCACCAGATGCCCCACCACAGCAGCAGGCCTGCCGCCAAGGCCGGCAAGATCTGGGAACGCTTGAAATGGGTGATCGGCCGCTCTGCCGGCCGGGTATCCTTGTCTCCGGCTGGCTTGAAGAACTTCCACGCCAGGAAACCGTATATGCCAGCCAGGACATAGTAGATTGCCATTCCGAAGTCTGCGTACAGCCCGGCTTTGTAATAGAGGAACAGGTCGATGGCCGGCATCACGATACTGGCCAGCCATAGCCAGATGCTGGCCTTGTACTCCAGCCAGAGATAGATCAGGCCGACGGTGAAGCCCAGGATGTCCAGCAGTCGCAGAGTGTCCATGGCTAGAAGCGCAGGGCAAGGTGCCCGATGACGGTCAGCGGAGCGACCGGCACGAATCCGAGTTGATAGTAACGATTGTCGTCGGGATGACCACCGGAGGTATAAATGGCGCTGTAAGACCAGCCGTTTTGGGCTACGTGGGCCGAGAAAACGTTGCTGCAATCCACGCCGAAGCGTATCTCCTTGATGAACTTGCGCGGGTGGATCGTATAGTTGAGTGACACGTCCGACAGGCTGTACGCCGGCAGGGAACGGTTTTCGTTCTCTGTGTTGTCCAAATACATGCGGCTGACGTAACCCGTATGCCAGACGGCCTGGAAGCCGCCGAAATGCAGGTCGATAAAGCCATTGAGGATCGCATCCGGGGAGAAGGCCAGGGCCTTGTCTTCGTAGTGGATCTTTCGGAACTCGTCACCATCTCCGTCGCAGCCCAGGCTGGCAGCATCAGGGTTTCCCTTCCAGTCATCCCAGTCTTCGGCGTACTCGTCGAAGTCCAGCAGCCGGTTTCGGCTCAGGGCGGCATTCCCTTCCAAAGTCAGCCAAGAAGCCAGGTCCCAAGCAGTGGTCAGTTCCACCCCGGTCCGGTAGGAGTCCGGAATGTTGGTCGTCAGGTATTCACCGATTTCACTCTTGGCTCCCGTCTGTACCAATTGGTCTTTGTATCGCATGTAGTACAGGTTGGCGCCGGCGCGGAATGCCCGGGTGTTCAGCTGATAGCCTCCTTCGAAATCCAGCAGGCGTTCTGCCTTGGGAGCAGGGTAGCGTCCGTTATCCGTGTAATTGTTGCGTTCGGGTTCGCGGTGGCTCATGGCAGCCGAAGCATACAAGCGGTGGGGGCCGTAGCTGAAGTTCAGGCCGGCCTTGGGATTGAAGAAGTTGAAGGTCTCGTTCACATCCAGGAGATGCTTGCTCGCCGTTCCGTCTTTGTTGTCGACATATTTGTCATTGTATCCGTCAGTCTGATAGTTGACCCTGCGGTACTGGACGTCGCCGAACGCACTCAGCCAGGGGGCCAGGGTGACGGTTGCCTTGAGGAAAGCGCTGCCATCAAACTTGGCCGCATCTGAATCATAATACTGATAGTGGCCGCCTGACAGGATGTGCTCGGCCAGTTCCTCGTTGGAGGCATAGACCAGATAGCCGAAATGGTTGCCCTTGAACTGCTGGACGGATACGCCGGCGACAGCGTTGAGCCAGTTCCGCTTGTAGTTCACGTTGGATACCAGTCCATAACAATCCTGATCTAAGCCCTTCTGCCGCACGAAATCGCTTTTCTTGATCGTATTGCCGGACTTGTCCGTAAACCATGGAATGCCATACTTGACCAGTTTGTTCTGATAGCGGAATTCTTCATAGTAGCCGTATCCATGGGTGTAATGGGCGACGGCTGAGAGATTCCAGTATGGGCTGGGTTCCCAGGCGAAACTGAGGAGATGGTGGTTCTGCCAGAAATTGTCGGTTGTGCGGGGCCACAGGACATCTTCGGCCATCTTGTAACGCTCGGTCGAATAGACCGTGCCGTCGATGAGCATCTGCTCGTAAAGAGAATTGTATAGTCCCAGGCCTTTGTCATGCAGGTCCTGATAGGTATGGATGCCGGTCGCGGCGCCGTAGGTCCCATCCATGATGGAGAGATCATTGCTGCCGGCGGTGACTCCGTTCCATGCCTGACCCGTCATTTCATAATTGCCCAGCAATTTATAACTCAAGGTATAATTGATCCCTAGCCAAGTCAGGGCGGCCAGATAGCTGCCGGATGTGCCGTCCGTGCCGTGCAGATAGCCGTCGGTCACTGTCTGGTGCCAGGCGCCTTCGAGGATGAAGTGGTTGCCCAGCAGACCGGAGGAGAAATGGCCGCCGGCATTCCAGGTGTTGTAGGAACCGTAGGAGCCTGTCAGCTCGAAAGTCGGGACCAGGGACGGGGCTTTGGTGCCCAGGGCGACCGTGCCTCCGAACGCGCCGTCTCCGTTGGTGGAGGTGCCGACGCCGCGCTGGATCTGCACGCTACCCAGGAGCGAGGCATAGGAGTTCATATTGGCCCAGAAGACCGTCTGGTCCTCTGGCGAATTGAGCGGCACGCCGTCCAGCGTGACATTGATGCGGGAGCCGCCGGCGCCGCGGATGCGCATGTAACTGGTGCCGGTGCCGACTCCGTTTTCGCTCCAGGCTAGGATGCCGGGCGTGCGGGCAAAGAGCACAGGAAGTTCCTTTCCTGTGGAGGAGAAGGATTGCAGGGACGCACGGTCGATGTTGGAAATGGCGAAAGGAGCGTCCTTGGAGGCGCGCACAGCGCTGACGACGACTTCTTGCAACTGCTCGACGAGCAGCGAATCAGGGATCTCTTGGGCCGCAACAGGCATGCCGGCAAGCAGCAGGGCGGCAACAAGGATCAAAGTGGATTTTTTCATCGATAACCTTATTATAATTCATTACAATAAGGGGACGGGAAGATAGCGGTTTCCTACGCGGGCATTACCCCGATCAGGTCAGAGGGTATCATCTCAGCCTTGGCTTAGCGGGAAAGCCTCAGCACCCCTTAGCCTGCATTCACAGGCCGTTGCAAATATACATACTTTCTGCTACTCCGCAAGGATGAATTTGGCAGAGTGGGGAAATATTCGTAGCTTTGCAGCCGTAATCGGGAGGGGAGTCCGTCCCGTGGGGACAGGCCGGGTTGACAGCCGCGCCGCCCCGTGTTCTTGAAACCACGTAAAAAACAAGAGTTTGACATGTCAAAATTCAGCACCCGTTTCCTGGTGATGGCCGTGACGTTGATCGTCTGCCTGATCACCTCCAATTTCTTCGTTCCCCGTGTCTGGCAAGTTGCCGGGCTGCCTTTGCAGCTTTCCGGTGCCGTCCTGCTGTTTCCGGTTTCCTACATCCTGAATGACTGCATCACGGAAGTCTATGGCTATCGCAAGTCCCGGCTTGTGATCTGGCTGGCATTCGCCCTCAGTGCTTTCGTCGCCGTTATGTCCCAGCTGGTCTGCTGGCTGCCCGCTCCGCTAGAGGAGGGAAGCAAACCCATTGCCGAGAGCTTTAATGCTCTTTTCTCGATGGTTCCCAAGACGACGGCCGCTTCTTTGGTCGCATTCCTCTGTGGCTCCACGGTCAACGCTTGGGTGATGAGCCGGATGAAAGTCAACAGTGAGGGCAGGTCTTTCGGTCTTCGTGCCATTCTGTCTTCCATCGCCGGTGAGCTGGCGGATTCCGTCATCTTCTTCCCGATCGTATTCTGGAACATCATGCCGTTGCCCGCCGTGCTCAAGATCGCAGGTATGCAGGTGCTTGCCAAGGTCCTTTATGAGATCATCGTCCTTCCGTTCACGACCTGGTTCGTCCGTTATGTCAAGAAGGTCGAGGGCGTCGATACGTGTGACCGCGGCATCAATTATAATCCCTTCAAGATTTCAGACATCGAATAATATGAGTGACAGAAGCAAGGAAGGCCTGGAGGCCCTGGGCCACAAGACCGCCTATTCCGACAATTATACCCCGGAAGTGCTGGAAACCTTTGAAAACCAGCACCCGGACAATGATTATTGGGTTCGTTTCAACTGCCCGGAATTTACCACCCTTTGCCCCATCACGGGCCAGCCGGATTTCGCTGAGATCCGGATCAGCTACATTCCGGATGTCAAAATGGTCGAGAGTAAGAGTCTTAAGCTCTACCTCCACAGTTTCCGCAACCATGGTGACTTTCATGAGGATTGCGTCAATACGATCATGAAAGACCTGCGGGCTTTGATGGAGCCGAAATACATTGAAGTAACGGGTCTGTTCGTTCCCCGGGGAGGTATTTCCATTTATCCTTATGCCAATTGGGGCCGTCCGGGCACGAAGTACGAGGCCTTGGCCCAGCAGCGTTTCGCTACCCACGAATAATCCCTATTTCTTGGTATTGCTTCACTTGGGACGGTGTCGTAATTTTGCATCGTCCAACCAGAAAGTATCATGACCATAGATAATATGGATCTCGGCCGGGAGGCCGTTGTCGTCAGCGTCGGGGGAGAGGGGATCATCCGCACCCATTTCCTCGGGATGGGTTTGATCCCGGGTGCCCGGCTGAAACTCATCAAACGAGCCCCCTTGGGGGATCCCTTGGAAATCCAAATCCGCGGCTATGCCTTGACGCTCCGCAAAGCGGAAGCGGCTGATATTGAAGTGCGTCTGCTGGACAAAGAAGTCCCGGAGGAGGATGCGAAAACCACTTCTTCAGAGGAAAAGGGCTACAATGCTTACCTTCACGAGCACAACGCTCACCCGGGTCTCGGAGAGGGTGGTAAGTACCATTCCAAAGATCACGAGCACCCGCTGCCGAAAGACACAATCCTCAGTTTCGCCTTAGCCGGGCAGCAGAACTGTGGCAAGACCACGTTGTTCAATGTCCTGACCGGGTCCAATCAACATGTCGGAAATTTCCCAGGCGTGACGGTGGACCGGAAAGACGGCGTCATTCGCGGTTATCCTAATACGTCGATCACGGATCTGCCGGGGATCTATTCTCTGACGCCCTACACGGCCGAGGAGTTGGTTTCCCGGGAGTTCATACTGGATGAAAATACGAAAGGCCTGATCAACATCGTAGATGCAGGCAATATCGAACGCAACCTCTATCTGACCTTACAATTGATGGAATTGGAGGTCCCTATGGTATTGGCACTCAACATGATGGATGAGGTTCGCGGAAACGGCGGCTCCATTCGCATCAATGAGATGGAGCGCATCCTGGGCATTCCGGTCGTCGGGATTTCTGCCGCCAAAAATGAGGGCGTCGATGAACTGGTAGAGCATGCGATCCATGTGGCCAAGTATCAGGAAAAACCGGCGCGCACCGATTTCTGCGATAAGGACGACCATGGCGGTGCCGTGCATCGTTGCCTCCATGGGGTCATGCATCTGATCGAGGATCATGCTGCTGCAGCGCATCTGCCGGTCCGTTTCGCCGCCAGCAAACTGGTGGAAGGTGATGCCCGTGTCGAAGCCGCGCTCGGCTTGGATGCAAATGAAAAGGAAATGATCGAGCACATTATCGTGCAGATGGAGGAAGAACGCGGCTTGGACCGCGTTGCCGCCATGGCAGACATGCGCTACAATTTCATCAAGCGGCTTTGCGATGAGACGGTGGTCAAACCGCGGGAGAGTAAGGAGTACCTTCGTAGCCGGAGGATCGACAAAGTATTGACCGGCAAATGGACAGCCATCCCGATCTTCCTCGTTGTGATGTCCTTGATAATCTGGCTGACGATCGACGTACTCGGTGCTCCCCTCCAGGATCTGCTGGATCGTGGGATCAGCGCGCTGGGAAATGCCGTCGAAGGAGCCATGCTGCGATGGGACGTCAGTCCGCTGGCCCGCTCCTTGGTCGTAGATGCGATTTTCGGGGGGGTCGGCTCCGTGGTCAGTTTCGTGCCGATCATCGTGATTCTGTTTTTCTTTCTCTCTATGTTGGAAGACAGCGGCTACATGGCGCGTGTAGCCTTCGTTACGGACCATTCGCTACGCAAACTCGGTTTGTCCGGTCGCAGCATCGTTCCGCTTCTGATCGGTCTGGGTTGTTCGGTGCCAGGGGTCATGGCTACGCGTACCCTGCCTTCGGCCAAGGACCGCATGAAGACGATCCTGCTGATTCCATTCATGAGCTGCTCGGCCAAACTGCCGATCTATGCTTTCTTTACCAGCGCCTTTTTCCCTGGGCGTGGGGGCCTGGTGCTCATTTGTCTGTACTTGCTCTCGATCCTGACTGGCATCCTGGTAGCCTTGATTGACAAATGGGTCAATCATCATTCCGAGCCGGCTCCGTTCGTCATGGAGCTCCCGAATTACCGGCTTCCGCAGGCGCGCAATGTCGGGCATCTGCTTTGGGATAAAACGAAAGATTTCTTGCAGCGGGCGTTCACGGTCATCTTTGTGGCCACGCTGGTAATCTGGTTCTTGCAGACGCTGGATTTCCGCTTCAACATGGTAGAGAATGGGGAAGGCAGTATGCTTTCTGCCGTTGCCGGTTTCCTCGCACCGGTTTTCCGGCCGCTGGGTCTGGGCGACTGGCGGATCGTGACCGCTTTCATCTCGGGCTTCCTGGCCAAGGAGAGTGTCGTCTCAACGATGGAGGTGCTGGATGTCCTTTCGACCCTTACGCTGACCACTGCAGTTCCGATGCTGGTTTTCAGCTTGTTGTATACGCCGTGCGTCGCAGCGATCGCGTCCGTCCGTCGGGAACTTGGGGGCAAGTGGGCTGTGGCGCAGATCCTGTTCCAATGTCTGGTTGCATGGATCGTTGCTTTCTTGGCCTACCGCGTGGCTTTGCTAATCGTCTGATGCGATGAATCTGGCTACGATATTAGTCCTCGCCCTGGTACTGGCAGCGCTCGTGGCAGCCTTGTACTTCATCTTAAAAGGCAAGGTGGCATCATGCAGCTACGGCTGTGACGCCTGCTCGCTGCGCCGGATTTGCAGCAAGCGGCAGAATTAGTTCTTTTCCAAAAAAATGGGTAACTTGGCGTTGATTTACCATCAACGTTGTCTTTATGCATTTTCTAACTCTTCTTGTGGCGGCAGCCCTATCCGGTTTTGCTTATGGGCAGCCGACCGCCCCGACCGGAGACGAATGGCAATCTCCCGGGCAACTATCCCTCAATAAGGAAACGCCGCATGCTTGGTTTTTCTCTTTCCCGGATGTGGCTTCTGCGCGGCAGGTTCTGCCAGAGTATAGCGCTTATTGGAAAAGCTTGGACGGAGTGTGGAAGTTCCATTGGTCGCCGGATCCGGACTGTCGTCCAGCCGATTTCTATCGTGCTGACTTTGACGATACGGGCTGGGATGGGATCCCTGTGCCGTCCAACTGGAATGTGATCGGTGTGCAGAAAGATGGCAGCCAGAAGTATGGGACGCCGCTTTATGTCAATATCGGTGTCCCTTGGTGGACGAAGTGTGAAAAGGATGACTGGCGGCTCGGCGTGATGCGGGAGCCTCCGCAGGATTGGACGGCGTTCAAGGCCCGCAATGAGGTTGGCTCCTATCGGCGCAGTTTCACCGTTCCGGCTGAATGGGCTGGAAAGAAGGTGTTCGTGAATTTCGACGGGGTCGATTCGTTTTTTTACCTTTGGGTCAATGGCCGCTATGTCGGCTTTTCCAAGAATTCCCGCAACCTGGCGCAATTTGATATTACCGGCTATGTGAAGGACGGGGAGAATGTGCTGGCGGTCGAGGTTTACCGCTATTCAGATGCCGGCAATCTGGAAGCGCAGGATATGTTCCGTCTGGGGGGTATTTTCCGTACGGTCGCCCTGGAGGCAAAACCGGAGATCTCGGTGCGGGATATCCGGGTGACTCCCGGCCTGACGTCCATGCATGTCTGTGCAGAAATCGCCGGTGCCGCTCCTGGGCAGACCCTGACTTACCACTTGTACGAGAACGTCTTGTATCAGGACGAGACTACATTGGTGGCGGATTATGAAGGGCAGGGAGCCGAAGCGGATCTGGTATATACGGAGGCGAAGCCCTGGTCGGCTGAAGCGCCGCATCGCTACACCCTCGTAGGCGAACTGAAAGACGCAGACGGGATGGTGCTGGACATTTTCTCGACCATCGTCGGTTTCCGGGAGGTCTGTATTAAAGATACCCCGGCAGCGGAAGATGAATTCGGCCTGGCCGGACGCTATTTCTTTGTCAATGGAAAAGCCATCAAACTTCGTGGTGTCAACCGCCACGAGACGGAGCCTTCGATGGGACATGCCATCACGCGCGAGGTGATGGAAGACGATATCCGCTTGATGAAACAGGCGAATATCAACCATGTCCGGAACTCTCACTATCCTGACGCTCCCTATTGGTATTGGCTCTGCGACAAATTCGGCATCTATCTGATGGATGAGGCGAATATTGAGAGCCATCACTACCGTTACGGCGAAGCCTCTCTCTCACATCCGTTCGAGTGGAAAGACGCCCATGTCGCGCGGATGGTGGAGATGGTTGCGGCCGACTATAACCATCCTTCCGTCATTATCTGGAGCATGGGAAACGAAGCCGGGCCGGGGCAGAATTTCAATGCGGTGTACCAGGCCGCCCGGGCGTTGGACCCGATGAGGCCGATCCAGTATGAGCGTAACAATGATATTTCCGATATCGGCTGCAGCCAATACCCGGGGGTGAAATGGGTCCAAAAAGTGGCGACAGGAAAGGGAGATGTCAAGTATCCGTACCATATCAACGAATTC
>JAEEGL012815842.1_pt1 | contig 29427 bp, 30 predicted proteins | sample 9134231 | NCBI WGS metagenome assembly JAEEGL01 (sample SAMN16246548, study PRJNA631951) | gut metagenome | biome: gut microbiome; feature: rumen; material: fiber-attached | host: Bos | place: Iran: Karaj | collected 2018-10
AGAACGCGACATTAGCAAAACGAGCCGTCGTCACCTTGAAATACTTATTATACGCCATCACAAGGTCTTCCATGATCCGCTTCGAAGCCCCCATGATATTCACAGGATTCGCCGCCTTATCCGTCGAAACGCAGAAGAAATGCTTCGGAGGATACACCTTCAGCAAATCCATCAGCTTCTTTGCCTTGATGTCGTTATTCTCAATCAGCGCTTGCACCGAATACCTGTCCTTCTCCGAGCGCACATGCTTATGCGCCGAGAAGTTGGCAACGATATCAAAGCCCTTCTCCTCCCGGAATATCCTCTCAAATATCGGGTCCGCAAAGTTCAGCGTATAGCAACGGAACTCATCCGGCACATAGAGTCCTTGTGTAGAACGAACGTCACGCACCAACTCCGCCAACCCATTTTCATTCAGGTCGACCACCACAACCGAAGCCGGATCAAACCGCAGCACCGCTTTGATGAAGCTGGAACCGATACTACCAGCACCACCAATGACGCAAACCTTCTTACCCTTTATCTCTTGTGAAAGCTGTTCAGCATTCGTCTGAATGTCATTCTCGAACATGCTGCTCGGACGGGACGTCACCGAGTCAGCAATAAACTTGTCTAAATTGAACATATTATGAATATCATTATTATCACTCGAGTATCTCTATCTGCACCTTCACTGGCCCGGTTTGCTTAAATACTGTGCTGCCAATCACACTTCTCACACCATCAGTTTTGGTACTTGCCCCATCGAAATGATTATTCCTAACAACCAATTCTCTAAATGTCAATGGAGTTTGCCTTGAAGAATTGACACGGGCATACACAGCGAAGGGATAAAAAGTCTTATCCGATACTACATTGAACACATTATCTTCAATTACATATTTCCCGTAATCCGACGGTTTACGTGAGATCGAGGATGATCTTTCCATCTTCTCCATCACGTCAGGGTAGTTATATACACCTATACATGTAATCTCATTTGGGTTACCATATATAGCATAACCGCCATTGAATGTATTTCCCCGAATCACTGCGCTTTCCGTGTTGACCAGTTTTATTGTATATGGATATAGGTTTGCCAAATTGTTCTTATCGACCACGCCTTCTAACGACTGAATAGAAGTGAATGTATTATTCGTAATACTGATTGAACCAGCTTTGGCAACATTGGGATGTAGCAAAATTCCGCAACCATAGTTCACACCGACGTTGTTATACGACTGCGTCCCGATAATCTCACCTGTAGCATAGTCTGCAGATGCACCAGCTATAGACCGATTCCCATCGTAAGCAGTGAAGTCACATACATTCCCATCAATTATGGTTTCGTCATCCACAGGCAGAACACCTTCACGATCCGAGTACCAATACTGATACCCGCCTGTTTCTTTATCAGATCGAGGGTTATTGGCTGAATAATACAATCCTATCCCCCGGAACACATTATTTTTAATAGTCGTCTTAGCAGACTGTCCCAAAACAAGAACAGAATTCACTGCATCAACTTGATTTCCATCAACCAATACATCATCATTATGGAAATAGCTATACTCACAGACATCGAAGACCGAAGAACAATAACTGTTTTTTATCACATTATTTCTGATGATAGCCTTTTTCGCAAAAACATTGAACATGCTCCCAGGATAACTATAACGGTCAACACTATTATTCTCTAAAAAGCAAGTGCCTGCCACACAAGTAAATGCAGAGGAATTTGGTCCAGGTGTCATATCATGAACATAATTGCCAGAATAGTTCACCTTGGTCTCCATTATAGGTTTGTTAACAGCTATAATCCAAACCTGCTCATCATGGCGATTACCGACCTGCTCACAGTTAATAAAGGAGGCATCACTCACATCCCAAAGGCAAACACAAGATCCCTGTTTCTTCCCGTAATAACTATAAGCCTTGTTGCAATAAGTACAGTTCTCTATATCCTTAAACGTGCATCCATCAATGACAACTTTATCAGCCTTATCAACGAAAATCAACGGCTCGCCAAAAAACTTGTCAGACTTGAATCCTGGTAGTATTAACCCAGTGACAGTTCCTTGGAAGGTGATATTTTTAACCGTGATTGACCTTGCATTTTGGGCAGAGAAGACATTCCTTAAAAAGTTAAAATGATACTCGTTTTGTTCTAACACAAGAGGTATGATAGTGGTTCCATTTCCCTCAACAGTCACCTCGTTTCCAATATGGGCATCTGCAAATTGATAACACCCAGAGCCAAAAACAATGTGTGAGGAACCAAGATTAAAGACCGCCTGCACACGTCGTGATAAGTCAAATAACCGCTTTGTCCTTTTCTTCCCTTTAAAAAACCAATCTGTATAGATCGTATCATTGCTGACGGAACCCTCAAATTCACAAGAAAAAAAAGCAGGGCCTTCTATTTTGGTGTTGTTAAACACAATGCACCCATTCTCAATCTTTCCTTTCTTGAACCTCAAAACGCCATCCCTTGGCAGAACAACTGTTTCTCCATTAAGATTAATTGTAGAACCAATCTGGCAAACGCCGCCGGGCGCATCCTTCAAGCTGATACGATTAATCCCTCCACAACATGAAAATAGAAAGGTTATCGAAAGACATATAACAATACAATAGCTTTTATGGAATGATATCATATTGATGAGGTTAATCATGAGCTTAACTATCACCCTTTCTCCCACCACCCATTGGTTGGTGCATTCGCATCCTTTGGCAAGTCATTCACATCAAGTCTAGGAATTTTATAGAGCATATCTTTTTGTTTACTCGACAAATCTGCCACATCAACTTCGGTCGTAAATCCCATTTTACAACCATGTTGTTTTAGGAGAGCAATGGTGTCCTCATTATAATCACCGTATGGATAACCCATCGTCCAGTTATTCACATCCCCGCCCACCATTTTAATAAACTCGATACTCTTGGCAATCTCTAACTCCTGCTTCTCCTTCGACAATGAACTGAGCCAATAGTGGTCATATCCATGACTGCCAACATGCATACCACTGTCCACCATGCACTTGATTTGATCTATTGTCATGTAAAGTTCACGGCTAAACATGCTCTCATCCATACCAACGCTCTTCTCAAAGAGCTCTGAGGTTATTATTTTGCGCAACTTTTCCGGCAATGCCACTTGTAACAAGCGCTTTACGAAAATCACTTCTTTCGGATCAAAACGGCTTGCTTCTGCATATTGTTCAAAATACGCCTCAAAAGGCTGAAGATCATACTCCTCTTTGTTCTTAGTAACCAGCATTTTCAGTTCGTCAAGCAACTGGGGCATTATTTCTGTCGGTGTAGATGCCAGAATAAAATGTATCTTATTCACATCCAGTACTGTATGCTCCGTAATAGCTTTCACTGGAGGGAAAAAGACACCTTGTATGTGCTCATGTTCCAATATCGGGAAAGCATATGTAAAATGATCTGAATAAGCATCATCAAATGTAAATAGTATGGCTTTATCTGGCAAAGGCCGCTTGTTCTCATAGGCATCAATCACCTCCTCTACTGTTACTGGGTTATAATGCTTTTTTATATAACCCACTTGTTCTTTAAAAAGCCTCACATCACAGCCCTTAATCTCAGGGAAACGGGAGTTCTTTAAGTCACGCACGTAGTGGTACATTACCACCGTTACCTTATTGCCCATTATCGTATCAGTCTAAATTAAAAGTGAATATGCTTAACCAATTCGTTCGCTCGTTTATATTCCTGAGGGTTACCTATGTCAATCCAAGTCCCGTTCAGAGGGAATCTAATCACTCTCTTACCTGCAGCAATCAGTGCCTCTATCAAGTCTGTACTGTGGAACATTTTATCTTCAGGAATATACTTTAAAGCCGACTTCTTAATAAGGTAAATACCGGCATTTGCATAGTAATCATAGGTTGGTTTTTCTACCAATCCCATAATATCTCTCCTATCCTCAATGCGGAATATACCATAAGGTATTTGTACGCTATAGGGAATGGCACATGCACTCATCTCCGCATCATGTTCCTTAAAGTGCAAGTAGAAATCTTCAAAGTTCAGATTCGTAAAAACATCACTATTCATCACAAGAATAGTGTCATTGTAAAACTCCTCCACAAAACGAATACTGCCAATGGTGCCAAGGAACTTAGGTTCTCTTACAGTTTTTACCTGCACGTCACCTCTGGGTTCGCGGAAATGCTCTTCCAATTGCTCCTTTAGGTAGTTTACGGTTACGCTGATATGCTTCACCCCGAATGTTATAAGCCTATCAATATTATGATCAATAATAGCCTTGTCGCCCACGGGCAGCAGTGGCTTCGGGGTATTCTCCGTCAAAGGGCGCAAGCGCTCACCCTTACCTCCAGCCATCAATACGGCATCAATGGGCAGACGTGTCTTGTATTTCTCCAAGTTTATGATTTCAACAATATGATGCTCTTTGTCCAGGATTGGCACCAACTTCATCTTCATGCTTCTTTGACGTTTGATTTCAAAGACATCATCACTATCTTCAAGCTTCATATAATTGAAGTTGGAGTGCATAATCTTCTCCACCCTGTCATTCACAGAAGCTCCTGCAATCAGAGCTCTTCTGGAATCACCGTCAGTAAGAGTTCCTAACATGCGGTTGTCTTTATCAACAACAAATAGCACTAACGGTTCCGGGGCAAGTTCATTTATCCACGAAAGAGCCTCTAGTAAAGTAACATCTTTATTAATAATATGGTTCTTCATCATCCTAACAACATTTCTTCAAGCATCAATTCTGCAACCTTCCAGTCAAATGGATTGTCTATATCTACAGAATACAATTCAGGCATAACATATTTACGGATTCTGGTAAAATGAGCCAAGCCCTTCTCCATCAATGATTTCGCATTGATAACATAGATTGAACCATTCTGTTGCCATACATTAGGGGCATCTTGCCTGCGGGCAATGGTACCATCTCCTTTACAAACGTATAGCAGACCATCCGAATGCTCTTCGAACCCATCGTAGTAAGGATTGCAAGCAGAAGGTCTTACAGAAGTCACCATATCAATACTATTATCATATAGCGCAACCGCTTCCTTCAGAAACTCCACTTCACGGAAAGGAGAAGTAGGTTGCAGAAGTAATACCACATCATAGTGGTGCCCCTTATCTTCATAGAATTTCCATGCATGCTGTATTACTTCATTACTCCCGCAGGTATCAGTAGCCAGATAATCTGGACGCTTAAACGGAACCTTTAAGCCGTAGCCTTCAACGATCTTGATTATCTCATCATCATCTGTAGTTACGCAAATATTGTCATCTGTAGTGAACTGTCGTGCCACATCGATGCTATAGCAAATCAACGGTTTACCTTTTAGAAGTTTAATGTTCTTATGTGGAATACCTTTACTGCCTCCACGCGCAGGAATAACCACCAATACTCTCATATCAGTACAATTCTATTGGTTCGTCAACATCATAGTCTTTTATAGCGTGGCAGCCAACTATAGAATCCCAGAGACTGGCCGGAATACCACAACCAGCTCTTTTTACAGTAAGCATATCCTCTGTCAACACAACACCCATTTTAATAGGGCGTTTTGCAAGAATGGACTTCTGTACCACTTTGGCATTCTCTGCCTCACTTCTGTTGGGTCGTTTGATACCGTCGCCCAGTGCTTGCTCAATGTTACGAATCTGCTGAACCATCAGTTTCAATTCTGCAGGTTCAAGCGAAGCTTTGTGATCAGGGCCATCCATCGTGAGGTCAAGCGTAAAATGCTTTTCTATTATTTCTGCCCCCATTGCTACAGCAGCAACCGGGACTTCTGTACCCATTGTATGGTCCGAATATCCCACCTGACATTTAAAGGCATCCCTCAACGTCTTCATAGCACGTAAATTAACTTCATCATAAGGACAGGGATAATTGGTGGTACAATGCAATAATGCCACAGAAGATGCTCCAGCAGCCACCAAGGTATCGTAGGCTGTTGCGACCTGTGCAAGGTTTGACATCCCCGTAGAGAGTATCACCGGCATCTTCTGCGCACCAATCTTCCTCAGATATGGAATGTTTGTTACCTCTCCAGAGCCAACCTTAATTAACGGCAATCCAAGTCTCACCAAGAAGGCCAAACTCTCTTCCTCATCTGGTGTAGAAAGAAAATCAATCCCAATCTTCTTGCAATAATCCTTGATATAGCGAAAGTGGTCATAACTCAGTTCCAGTTTCTTCAGCATATTATACTGGCTTTCTTCCACGCCTGTATTCTCTGTCTGGTAGACGGCTTGACGGGCTTCGGCGGTAACGATGTTCTCCGTCTTCCACGTCTGGAACTTGACGGCATCCACACCCGCTTCTTTTGCTGCATCGCAAAGTTTAAGAGCCAAATCCAGCTGACCATTATGGTTCACACCGGCTTCCGCAATTATATATACACTCATTATCTTAGTATTTATATTTCAGTAAATGATGTTTATAGTGTTCTGCCTTCTCAGGGTTCTTCTGTTCCCAATCTGTACATATTGCATTATATGCCGCCTGATTGAATATCAGTTTACCTATGTAGAATTGGCAGGTATCTTTTGAAAATCTACGTTTGAAAAGGAATAAAGAATCATCCTCGTTTCCAGTGGTCCCTCCGCCAAGATGGAAGCGTTTAACACCCCTTGTTTGCAGTTCTTTAGCAGCCTCCCATAGCATCAGGTTATTAGGTGAGAAAGCGAGCTGAAACTTATCGCTACCAGAAAGGTGATAATGACCGTATATGCCACTATACATAAAGATGGCTGAAGAGATAATCTTGCCATCAGCATTCATAACACAACCAAGGAAACTATTAGGGATTCCTTCTACAAAATGCTTATAGTAATCGTTATCAAAATAGTAAAAGCCATCAGCTGATAGCTTGTCCATTGTTGAATCATACAGTCGGATGAAATCATCCAGATGCTCATATTTGTCATCCACGACAAATGTACAGCCTGCCTTCTCCGCTTTACGGATGACATTACGATTCTTAGTATGGATTTCATTTGACCACACTTCGTCCATCGACTGGTCAAGGTTAATCGCGACGGTATGTCTATCAGCAATCAGACGGCCTACAGCATCAAAAACCTCTTGATTCTGGAGCAACGGGTGGAACCTTACGAACCCGGCAATATAATGCTGTTTGCCCAGTCTTTCCGCCATGGACTTTAAAGCCTTCTCCTTAAACTTATCATCAGCCTTGTTCCAAACTGGTCCACCGTATCCATAGGCCGTTTCAAAGTCGTTGTATTCATACCCTTGAAATTCAAAGGTGCGGCGTAAAAATGGGAATAGCATCATCTGATCTCCCTCGCTTACTACACAGCATATCGCTTTTTCTGTATCGGTTTCATACAAGCGGACATACTCCTCACGAAAGTAAATGTCAGTTGTAGCCAGTTGAAAAGTATCAAGGTATTGATTCCAGTGCCCTACGATCTGTATATCCATTTTATATATTACTCTCTATGATACTTAGTATGCGATTCATATCGCCAACCGTATAACGCTGGTCAACGATGATTGAAAGCTCATGTTCAGCAAGATCGCTACCTCTATACAATCTGTTTTTATATTCTTCCTTCACAGGCCAATGTACCGGCAAAAAGATGTTATTGGCAAACATGGTCTTGCGCACCTTGTCGCGCTTTTCTATACGAACAGGAATGAACAGCGGCACGGTATTCTCCTTCAATGGAATGATCGGGTTTATTACAAGTTCTTTAAGCCCTTCAATAATAGTCTCTGCATTTCGCTTTCTCAAAATAGCCACCCTGGTCCACTCCATGTTGGCCAAAATGTCTTTAGACAATTGGGTCATATCGGTTAAGTAGTCGTCATCAATCTTCATCTCTCCCTTGTGGAACAAGTCCAAATATACCTCATCATTGAACAAATGCTGGTCTCTGTTTTTTTTCAAATATGAAGCAGCTATCTTATACTGAGCAAACTCATTAACTCGGCTGTATTGCGGCAAGGTATTATTCTTTGAGACAACCCAAGATCCATCTGCCACCGGGAATGCCTTACGGAAACTGGAGAAGGTATAATCGGCATCTGTTTCATTTAGCATTTCGTATGGAGCCTGAACATTATCAAGGAGTATCACCATTTCCTGATGAATGCATCTCAACTGTGTAACCATCGTTTTGCAGTCCTTCAACCCGAAATAGTTAATCAAAAGGACCGTCTTGGTTTCGTCATACTTATCCTCAATATCCTTAAAGACAGGATTGAGTTGTTCATCAAGAGCATAGAACTCAATGCCCATTTGATTCTTCTCTGCCATCTGATAAACAGATTCGCAGAGATAATCTGGGAACAAAACGCTCTTGATTCCACACTTCTCCTTCAAACATGATAAGATGCTATAGAGTGCGGAACGCCCAGAGGCGTATGTCACGACACCTTTAGGCACAGTACTCCTTATTTGACAATGCTTCTGCACCTCTATTTCAAACTCACCGCCTATTACTTTGTTTTCAACCATTCTTTCAATTTGGTTATAATGATCTCTGATGTATGTCCGTCACCATAGTAGGTATCAACGGTCTTAGGCTGTTCAAACATCTTTTTGAATGCTTTTTCAATGTCTTCCTTTGTTCTATCACACTGGATAACGTTCTTACATAGATGCCTACCCTTCTGGCGGTCGCCTATATTGATAACAGGTATTCCAAGGAAAGGAGCCTCAACAATACCACTGGATGAATTACCTATCACGCCAACAGTCTGTTGCATAAAACTCAGATAACGTCTTTGTCCTAATGAAGAGAACAAGTGGTATTTTTCAGTATCTCGTTTGACTGCCTCATCCCAAAACTCATTGATCTGCATTCCGCCAAAGTCTGCATTCGCCTTGCTAATAACAAAATGCACGTCCTTGGCCTCTCGCATCGCCTCAAACAGGTTTTGAGCCATTTCAAGATTCTTTTCGAGGTCTAATTTTGTTTCGGGATGAAGTGTAACAAGGCACCATCGCTTATCTACATCTAGCCCAATGTTTTCAGCCAATTCTTCTCTTGACATCAGGTCAAATCGAAGGAAACTCTCAAGCCCGGGCTCACCAGCTATATAGATACGTGCATCGCTTCCTAACATGCGTCTCAAGTTCTCTGCAGAACTCTCTACCCCAGGGAAGTGGATAGTAGACATCATGGATACTGCATTGCGCACTTCATTGTCTATCGCGCCCTCTGTCACATCGCCTCCGGAAAGATGTGCCACAGGAATTCTCATCACGAGAGCCGCACTGACAATAGGCAGCAGTTCATATCGGTCACCCAAAACAACTACCACGTCTGGTTGTAGCTGCTTTAGGACATCTGCCATGCCAGTTGAACAATACCCCATGGAGCGGACAATATCCGTCACGTTGTCAGATGCAAGGTGCATATCAACACATGCAGCAATGGGATATCCGTCTTCTTCAATGAAGCGAACAGTTTTTCCATGCTCTTCGCTAAGATGTGCTCCGGTTATAACCAGTTGCAACTCTAGTCCTATGTCGTGATACACTCCATCTATGACCCATTTTAATAGGCCATATTCAGAGCGCGCTGCGGTTATTATGCAGACTCTCTTCATAAAAATCAGCTAAACGAACTGAACTAGGAATATTCACTACTCTATCCGCAAACCATATTGTATTCTTCAACCCGTCATTCTCACACTTTTCGAACATAGGCAGACGGTTCATCAGTTCCCAAATGGGACGTGTCATCACGCCATTATCGTTTGTTTGTGTAAGGAATTCAATCTGAGCCTCTTTGTTAGGCAGAATAACCACATTGAGCCAATAATTTGAGAAGGTATCCGGAGAGTCAATAAAGAACTCAATATCGGGCACGTTCTTGAAGAAGGCCTCATATTCTGCAGCAACCTTTCGCTTGCTGGCAATATATTTATCCAGATTCTCTAACTGAGCGCAACCAAGAGCCGCATTGATATTAGGCATACGGTAGTTAAAACCAATATGATCATGACGGAACTCCCAACGGTGAGGAATCTTAGCCTGAGTTGTGATATGCTTTGCGTAAGCACCAAATTCTTCATCATTGAGAAGCATCATACCACCACCACCGGTGGTGATGGTCTTATTGCCATTGAAACTGATAGCGCCAACCCGACCAAATGTACCAGTATGCTTGCCTTTATACGTAGAGCCTATACTCTCAGCAGCATCCTCAACCAGTTCTATGTGCCATTCCTTACAAAGAGACGCTATCTCCTCGAGTCTTACAGGATGACCAAAGGTATGCATAGGAACGCAAGCCTTGATTCTACGACCAGTATTCTTATTATAACACGCATACTCGTCTTCTTGGTATGAAAAGTCGTGACTCTTATCAAGTTCATTAAGACGGGTGTTCTTACGCACCTCTGCATTATTATGAAGCCACTCCTTCATCGCATCGGGGGAAAGGCCCATCGTTGAACGGTCAACATCCAAGAACACAGGATGTGCACCAATATAGCTCAATGCATTACAGGTGGCGATGAAGGTGAGAGCCTGGGTAATAACTTCATCATTTTGCTTCACACCAACAAGAAGTAAGCTCATGTGGAGGGCATTAGTACCGCTGACACAAACGACAGCACGTTTTGCTCCCGTGTATGTTGCCATATTTTCTTCAAAACGGTCAACGAACTTACCCACAGATGACACGAATGTGGTATCAATACATTCGTTCAGGTACTTCTTTTCATTGCCTGCAAAAACGGGAACAGCAAGAGGGGTAAACTCTTGGTTGCCATATAAATCCTTGATAAAGCTGATTACATTCTGATACATATCGATTTTATATTCTTAATCTTTGCAACTTCACTTCCCCTTCATGGCTATCTTTAGGCCATTTACAATCATATTGAGCCATACAATACAAGTATCTAGAGGGAAGATGTAAAAATGTTTGAGTCCATCTTTGGTTCGTCTGAAGAAGGAAACGGCTTTACGTGTGAAATATGGGTACCTCGAATAATAACTAGCGTCTCGATTATGCCCGGTCTTGATTATGTAATACATAATCCGATTTGCCTGTCGAGACCAATGCTTGGAGGGTGAATACAGCGGCATCGCTTCGGCGGGCATACCCAGATAGTCCACAGCCAGAGATGCAAAAGACTTCCATTCTGTCAATAGACCGCTTTTACGAATCCTTGTCACCAATAATCCATAATTCAGCGCATCCCTGTATGTCCATAACAACCTGCACCAGTCACAAATATGTCGCAACCCTATTCCTCCCTTGAAAAAATGTTGAAGGATATGGGCAAACACCAAAAAAACATCCTGATCGGCGCCCGGTAGAAAAACCTGAGTCCTCTCGTTCATCCAAGAACGCACATATCCCTCATGAAAAATATCTATTTGAACATCATCAATAACATCATCAATAGATTTCTTCAGCAATCCACGCAAAGTACCATGCAACTCGACCGACCATGAATCTATCGTTAATGCAATATGCTTATTGTACGGGTTTTCTTCACTGGTGTGGGAGGAAAGCGTTGAAAGTAAGCTTTGGGCTTTAAGATAGTTATCCTCATTAAGCAACAAATCAACATCCCCTGCTATTCTCCATCGCGGTCTTTGATAACACTGAGCTAACCCTTGCCCTTTCACCAAGATAGCATACACCCCGTTCCTCCTCAAATACTCAATCAGCTCAGCCAAGAAACCGTCCATAGCATTGTTACGTTGCTCTATTTGTATCGTATTTCCGATGAACTGAAGCTTCCACTCATATGGCACTTCCACCTCCTTCACCTGCTCAAGGCCTGCGGTAATCAGGCCCACAACCGACTGCTCTTCGGCCATCTTCATAATGGCAGAATAATCTATGGATTTGTATTCAGGCAACCGGGGTTCTTCCTCCCAAAGTCCAGCCTTCAGTAGAGTTAAAAAAGCCCGCGTATCGGGATCTTGTATCATAGTTAATTCACACAAACACCTTTAATTCTACTTATTTAACACCTTTGAAAAGCGCGGCAAGTGAGCCAAGGCCATAGCTAAAATGGATACAGCAAAAAGCCTTAAGTAGTGACCATACTGTTGTCTTTTCATCTTTAATTATTATGGACCGCCATAATATCACTCCAAGATACAACAAAGCAATTATAGCGCTTATTAAGGCAATTGGCCACCATAAAAAACCGAGAACCAACGGCAAGGCAAGAGATAGCACAAATAAAGCAGGGATAAAGTGTCTAATCCCCAAATTCTGGGTTGTCTTTGTAATAAAGCATGTTTTTATTACCCAATAACCCGTTTGATATCTGTTTTTATAAAAAGCTTTGTAATTATCACGAGGAATGTAAGTACAATGAATCGATGGCACTAAATAAATCTTACCGCCTGCATGCTTCAATCGTTTATTCAACTCAATATCTTGTACACGGGCCAACTGTTCGTTATATAGTCCAATCTTATCAAACACAAACGACTTGTATGCACCGAATGGGACTGTATCGGCTTCCAAATACTCTTTATCAGATCCTGTTCTAAAAGTGCTATTACCTACACCAAACTTGTCACTCATCACTTTGGCAATAGCTTCAGAAACAGAAGAGCTATTTACAACTTTTGTGTCGCAAACCCCGCCTACATTCCAGGCATCAGGCAGTTTTTTGTGCCACTCTACCAACTGCGTGAAGTAATTGGCGGGATACAGGGCATGACCATCGAGCCTGATAATTATATCTCCTTTTGCGGCCTTGATGCCAATATTCATGGCACAAGGTACAATCTTCTGAGGATTATCAAGCAACTGCAAAAACGGATATGATGCCTGGTATTCGGAAACTATTTCCCGGGTCTTGTCCGTGCTCATTCCATCAACAAACAAGATTTCCATATCGTCCTTTGGATAATCCTGCGCGATAATGGACTCAACACATTTGGCAATGTATTTCTCTTCGTTGTAAATAGGACAAATAACCGTTATCATTCTATTATTATCCGATAATTATCTGATTAATAACGATTTAATCTTTTTATAATTCTCCCCTAATATTGATTTGACGATGTTCAATACTCTCCACTTTACGTGCATTCTGTTTCTATAATTCGAATCATTAACAATTCTCATTAAATCTTCTGCCATCATTTTGTCATGTACAACATACCTCCCAATTATCTCAACGCCCTTGTCACTTTTCTTCTTGGTCGTTGGCTCCGAAGAGTATAGTTCCTCGATGCCTGCGTGTATCACTCCTTCAATAATACTTTTTGAGGAGGTTCCATTAGGTAGCGATGCTGTAGCCACTTTCTCTCCTATTATATCTGATAGCACTTTTACCGATTGGCACCATTCCTCTTCTATCTGCTCTCCGATCATCCCAGCCATATTTTGTGGGTGAGAACATGAATGTGAACCGATAACATGACCACGACGACTCAATTCAGCGATTTGTTCCTTCGAAAGAAAGCCTGATGTTCCTATATAATTTGCTGCGATAAAGAACACGCCTTTCCTTCCATACTTTTCTAAAATAGGAGCTGCCTTTGTGTAAAAAGACTCACCACCATCGTCGAATGTAAAGACCACATCTTTACCTACGACAGCCTTAACTTGCTTCTCGAAAGACTCTTCCTTTACCTTATACTGAAAAGCACTCTCATTCTGAAAACCGCTCGATTTGTCATCGTCAGAGACAATATCGTGGTACATTAAATATATCGTATCCATATCAATCCTTAGGTTCTACTAAATGACCTGAACAAATAACCTTATTTGCAGATAGCTTAAATATTATTTCCAGCGACTGACCTGCAAGTACCTTATCAGCGTATGGGAGCTGTGTGTTAGTTCCTACACCAGGGGATATAAGCATCCCCTGTAAAAATAAAATCACCTATCACCATTGTCAAGCACCCAGGGTTATGACCCGGAGTCTCATACAACTGCATCATTGGTTCTTTTTCAAACAACTGTAACTTCTCTCCTTCATGTACCACTAAAACATTATCTCCTTCATACGACATCGGGGACTCATGATATTTTGACATGTTCATCTTTTCCGATGCCAATGCACTTTTAGCATACTCTGTCGTAATGACCATACATTTCGGAAATCTCTTAATCAGTTGGAGTAAACCATAGATATGGTCAAAATGCGCATGTGTGACTAACACTCCTTTCACAGTCATGCGATGTGTCTCCAGGAATGACACGATAGGCTCAACATCCCCAATATCCACAAGCCATGCCCATTCCTCCCCTTCACGGTAAAGGATATAAGTCATGGATGTAAAAATGCTGTTTACAATTTCTTTTATTTGGATCATTCTTGTTAAAGACTCTTCTGAATACGGCCAATCAATCCAGTTAAAACCTGACCCGGGCCACATTCTACGAATTCCGTCATACCATCGCCAATCATGTTCTTCACACTCTGTGTCCAGCGCACAGGCGATGTCAATTGCTTTAACAGATTATTTTTGATTTCCTTCGGATCGGTATGAGGTTTTGCATCTACGTTCTGATATATAGGGCACTGGGGGATACTTATAGGTGCCTTTTCAATTGCTGCAGCTAATTCAACACGCGCCATCTCCATCAGTGGTGAATGGAATGCCCCTCCAACCGCCAGTGGCAATGCTCGCTTTGCTCCTGCCTCTTTCAGCTTAGCGCAAGCCTCTTTCACGGCCTCAACACTACCAGAAATCACTACCTGTCCAGGGCTATTGTAGTTGGCAGGGACCACCAAGTTATCTTCCCTGCTTATCTCAGCGCAGACCTGCTCAATGGTCTCATCCGGCATTCCGATGATTGCCGCCATAGTTGATGGTGTTGCCTCGCAAGCTTTCTGCATAGCCATTGCACGTGCAAACACCAAACGCAAGCCATCTTTAAAGGTAAGCGCTCCCGCCGCCACTAGCGCTGAGAACTCACCAAGTGAATGACCAGCCACCATGTAAGGATTGAAATCATCCAAACACAATGCCGTAATAACCGAGTGAAGAAAAACGGCGGGCTGAGTCACTTTGGTCTGCTTCAAATCCTCGTCAATACCTTCGAACATGATGTCCGTAATACAGTACCCTAGAATCTCGTTTGCCTTATCGAACATCTCTCTCGCTTTCGCATTACTCTCATATAGGTCTTTGCCCATGCCAACGAATTGGGCTCCCTGACCGGGGAATACGTAAGCCTTTGCCATAATTTCCTTTTTTGTATTATCTGACTCTCAGAACTACTCCACCCCAACTCAAACCAACACCAAATCCAGCCAGCATCACATTTCCTCTCATTTTCCCTTGTTCGCGGGCATCACACAATGCGATTGGAATAGTAGAAGACACGGTATTGCCAACTTTTCTCAAATTGACAAAGAAGCGGTCTTCATTTATCTTCAGTTTTTTTCTGAGGTGCTCTAACATATACTTATTGGCCTGGTGGAACACGAATAAACCGATGTCATCTTTTTGCATATTATTCTTCTCCAAGACCTCTTTTGTCATCTTTGGCACAATTGTCAAGGTAAAGACAAAAATGTCCTGTCCATCCATAAACAGATAGTCGGAACTAATAGGATTACCTCCCTCGTCAAACGTCAGATCACCCGCTTGCTCCGGGAAACGCGCTCCGCCCGTCTTGACAATCAGGTCTTTTGCCCCCGAACCATCAGTTCCCAACACAAACTCCCCAATCTCTGCAAATCCAGTGGTCGAGACAAGGGTTGCTGATGCCCCGTCACCGAAGATGGTACGGTTGCCTTTATCTCGAGGATGCAGATATTTATTGTAAGTCTCTCCCGTCAATAGCAGTACATTCTTTGCAATCCCTCCTGCTATCAAGCCTTTCGACATTGCCAGTCCGTATTCATAGCCAGAACATCCGAGGTTAAAATCAGATGCGCCACAACTGGTACGCAATCCTAGTTTGTTCTGGATGATACAGGCTGACGAAGGTAGTTTATAATCAGGACTCTGTGAACAAAAAAGCACAAAGTCTATCTCGTCTCGCTTCGCTACGCCCTTATCAAAAAGAGCCTCGGCTGCCCGAATTGCAAGATCGGATGCCGTCTCGTCTGAAGACGACACCCGACGCTCGTCAATACCAACTTTATCTGCTATTTTTTCTACACTCCATTCAGGGAACTCTTGCACAATTTCCTGATTGGTCACTATTTTATCTGGAAGAAAATACGCAATATCTTTAATAAATACACTCATTGATTAAAAAGTAACCATTAGTGAATAACCGACACACCGCCGTCAACCATGATAGATTCTCCTGTTATAAACGACGATGCATCAGACAAAAGAAACACGATAGTCCTGGCCACTTCCTCGGGTTCGCCATACCTTCCCAACAGATAATGCTTCTGAATGTCAACTTCATAGTCGGCAACCGAAAACTCCCCTGTTGGAGATGTCATTGGTGTATATATCATTCCTGGGCACACAGCATTACAGCGTATTTGTCTAGTTGCGAAATCTACCGCACAGTACTTTACAAATGCATTAACAGCGGCTTTGGACATTCCGTAAGCTGCACTACCTACTTGAAAAGCAGTCACACCTCCTGCTGACACTGTAAAAACATAGGATGAGCCTTTCTTCAGCTTCTTCTTCTTATAAAGATCGCGTGCCAGCTTCACATGAGAAAACGTATTCACGTCAAAGGCTTCCTGCATCACATCGTTCTTGAGAAACTTTACGGGGTCAAGTTTGACGACTTTCCCTGCGTTGCTAGCTACTCCGTCAAGTAATATCACAGAAGACACAACCTTTTCAATTCCTTCATCAGAGGATAAATCTGCTAATATCATTTGATGCTGTTGTCCGAAAGAAGTGTCTAATGAATCAAGAACCTCTTTCAAGCGGTTTTCGTTTCTTGCAGTAACCACAACTGTCGCACCTAATTTAGAGCACTCTATCGCCGTTGTTTTCCCAATGCCAGATGATGCACCTGTCACAAGAATAACTTTATTCTCTAAAGAAAATGGATTGTACATTTTAATAAGTGATTACGTTGGGACATTTAATTTTATTAGTCTCGAAATATACCGTACCCCATGAAAGACCCGTTCCAAAGCCGCAGGCTATTGTGCTCATTCTCTTTTCAGAATACTCTTGCCCGCATTGGCTTACAATAGTTAACGGTATTGAAGCACTTGTTGTATTCCCATATTCGCGCAATGATAATGGGACACGACCGGATTCGACTTTTAATTTTTTAGCAATCTTCTGCACCATGAACTGGTTGGCTTGGTGTAATACAACCCTATCAATCTCCATTAGATTCTTACCAAAATGCTCACAAAGCTCTTTTATGCTCTTAGGAGGAGTGCTGATACCAAAAGAGAACACACTCATCCCATCCATCAACTGCTCTTCTTCGCTAACTTGAACCTTTCCAAAGAGTCGGTCCTGTTCTATGGCAAAAGTTTCTAATGTGAAAGGTTTACGGTGTGCGCCAATTTCTCGAATTAATGCCTTACCATCAACGCTATTTGTACCTGTTTGGAACAGCAAAGGCGCTACGTTTTCATCAAATTCGATAGCTGTGGCGGTTCCGCAATCTCCAAATAGAGGACGACTTTCGTGGTCATATGCATATTGAATCCTTGAAATGCAGTCACCATCAACAAGTAATGCTCGTTTCATCGTTCCATGGCTTAGCAAGGATGCTACTGTGCTCAAGCCCATTACCCAACCCGGGCACCCATGAAACAAGTCGAGAGACATACAGTCATGTTTCAAACCTAGTTTTTCATGCAATACAAATACATTCGGGTGGTTGATATAATCACTCGTCTGTGTAACATTACAAATCAAATCAACGGAATCCACATCCCACCCAAGCTCTTCTAACAACTTTTGACTTGCCTTTAAGCATAGATCACTCGCCGTTATTCCATCGCTAACTAAGTGTTTGCGTTCTACTCCTGTGGTCGCTATAACCTTTTCAGCTTCTTCAGGGGTATAAAAGGGTATATCCCTGTTTTCCTCCACGTTAGGAGGAACACAGGCAGATATACCCCTAATAGCCACATTAGGAATTGAAAGAAATGCCATTATACCTTTGATTTTACTGTATTAAATAAGTCTTCAATGGTCACTGCATTGCGAATATCATCTCCTTTTAAAGTCACATCATACTCTTCATCAACCATTGCAATGATGGACAGTGCAATAAGAGAAGAATACTCTTCGAGGTCATGGAAAACCGTTGAAGCGGTGAATTCACTTGCATCAGTCTCATCAAACTGATTTGCAAAATTCTCAATAAAATCTTTTAACTCCATAATTTTGAAAAATAAAATGTTTATAATATTATGTTAAAATTACATCTGCATACCCATACCGAAGTCTCCACAAAGACGGATCTTTGGCATCAGTGAATTGCCTAGTTTTATCTTTGAATGCTATATGTGCATCACCATGATGAATAAAACCCATACGTTTTAGCCTTTTCAGTGTAACCGGACTATTCGTTGCCGTCTCTATAATATCAATATCGCGGGAAAAAGTATCTAGCACCATTCGATAGATATCAGACTCAGTTAATAACTTCTCATCAATAGACCCCCACTCAACAATAGAACCGATCATAACATCTTTCATTCCCTGAACATCTTGTCTAAAGCGCTCTTTTGTCATCACAAATCCCTGTGGCTGTTCATCATTTTTGATAATATAAAAAGATTGGATATCCCCTTTATTCCCTTTAAAATTATAATCTAAATTCCACTGAAGCCATTTGTGATCGTGAACTTCAGCATACTTATGGCCATCATTTAATACTATATCATCAACCCACTCGGGCACACGATCCGTCTTATCCAATGAATACAGTTTCTTTTGTTTCCTGGTATTACCTTTACAAAGAAAATAAAAAAAACGAAGGAACAGATTAATAATCGAACTTAGAATAGATGAAAGGACACCTTTTATTCCATATTTACCCAAAAGAGGTTTTGAGTTATTAATGCGGAGCAATTTGGGAAATTCAAAAATACAATACTTAGTAACCTTATATAAAGGCAACGCCATATTTGAAATTCCTGCAGACAGATTCAATATGCGTTTTTTGATAGTACCGCCAAATGCAAAGATCTCTCCACCTAACCCATATTTCTGAAAACTCTCCTCAACCTGAAGAGCAGAACCTGAATATAGAGGCAAAATATCTTTTTCAACTTTCAATCGAGTATCGAAGAGCATTGTCCTTCCTACCGGTACACCGTCCGCCTCCACAAGATACATAAACACATCGTCATCACCGCCAGCACAAGGGTTGGCAAGGAACGCGTTACGTCTTGACTCATATTCGTATGAGGCAATGCCGTATTTATCGTTCTCAAATTGGAGTCCGTGACGAAGATCTCCGTAAGTTATAATTCTAGATTTAAAATCCATTATACGAATTATTCTAGTGGAAAGTTAATATTTAATCTATTGATTATGCGCATGGCCTCTTTGGGTGGGTAGTTCCAATAATCGGAAGCCTTGATTTTTTCCCACACCTCGTCAGGGAAACGTTTTTTATAAAACTTCGCGGGATTGCCAAAAACAATTGTATTCTCGGGGACATCCTTTGTTACAACTGCACCGGCACCGATAATAGCGCCATCACCAATATTGATTCCTTGAAGAACTATTACGCCAGAGCCAATCCAAACATCTCTTCCGATTCGGATTCTTTCATCCATATGACAATAGGGATTGATTAACGGATTTATAGATATTGCTCTCTTATATTCATGATTCATTCCTCCTATTCCTGTCCCACCTGCAATACAAGTATAGTTTCCAACATCTGCCCACAGAACACCTGTTCCGGGACCGACATATACATTCTCACCAAAAGAGCTATGACGTAATAATGTGTTTTGTTCTATAGTATCACTCCACTTAATTCTATTGCCATGTAAAAAAAAAGAAGGCATCCTAAAAAAAAGGTGGATCTTCTTATTAATAAGTGAAAATAATCTTCTCATAACTAGTAGCTTTTTCAATATCTGACAGGAATTCTGAAAGCATTTTTGGGCCCTCCACGGACAACAAAATATGCCGGGCCTTCCTCTGAACATCAATTCTGTCTCCATATGTTACGTCATCAACAAGCACCCCCTGACCACAAAGATAGGCTTGCAGCAGTACTGTTGAATATGACCCAATGACGTACTTACAAGAAGCTATAGACGTGTTGATATCCACTGCGCACGGGTCTTCTACATCCTCCGGGTCAACTAATTTCTTTAATTGATCTGTCTCAGTATATCTAGGATGAGGGCGAAACTTTAACTTGTATCCTCTCTCTTTTAAAGGATTCAGTGATTTCACGATACTTTCCATTTCTTTAAAAGTACCTTCTGCCAAATAATACTTAAAGTCCGCATACGCTTCTTGGTTAAAACTCTCGGAGACGTTTATGGCCAAGGCCTTTGGCAGTTCTATAATAAAATCTTTGGGTTTTGTCCCGGACCTCATTTCGAGGTACATGTTTTTGTAATGCTCATGCCACACATAACACTTATCATATTCAAAGAAGGCATTTCTAATGTTGATTAGCCTCTCGCCATGCATGATATTGACATGAAGTACATGATAATAGCGGCAATAGTCAGTAAGAGCGGAACTGGAATATGAATACTCGTTATGACAGACCATCACACTAGGCTTGTATTTATAGAATATGTTACTATAGGAGGCAATCTTGAATACTACATGCAATAAAAAGGACGGTGAATAAAAGTAGACTGTTGCGTGACGTATTAAATATACCATGTCTGAATGTGACAAGCCGTAGCCGGCATTATAATACACATCTAGATTGATGTCGTATTCTTTCTTCAACGACTCAGGCAGCATGCTTGGCACATCTGAACAATCACCCACACATTCTATTTTACGCACAAACTTGGCCCCTCGATGAGCAAATCTAAAATACACCAGCGATAGCGGAAGTAAAAACACAGCCCCAACGGAATATGCCAACCTCTTCCACACAGGCACATCATACCGGTAACACTTGAACTGGTAGTAAGAACGCTGCCATAGACTCTTTGGCTCCTTCATCGACTTCACATACTCCAGTGAACCTTCTATATCACGCTCATACCAAAGTTTGTTACCCTTTGTGAGCCACCGTAATATCTTTATTTTATTAATCACTTATTTAGTTATTTTTCTTTTCGGGTGATTGACCAGTAACAGTACAAATCTGTTAAACAACATATGAAGAATATGCGTGAACCAACCTCTCTACTGCGCTATTTCATACGCCATTTACTTTTTGTTTTTTATCATCTGTATTAACAACCGCAATGAATTATTATACTTCCAGTAGAAAGCAGCACAAAGAATGGCGCAAAAAAACACCTTAATAGATAAACTCCATATAAACGAAACACCTGATAAAAGCCATGGGAAGAATGATAGCGCGAGGAATAATATTGGCAGAGTCATCATCACCACATAGTTGTAATGGATGTCTTTATTCTTAATGCGCGATAATATCAAAGCAAACAGACTTCTGGCAAAATATGTCAAGAAACATGCGATTGATGCACCCCAGATACCGAGTATTGGCACCAAAAGAACGTTAAGGAGGATATTCACCGCCATGGCAGAAACTGTTACGGTAAAAACCCAACCAGTATCTTTAATAAACAATATGTTTATAAAAAAGAAATAGACCCCATGATACACAAATGCAAAGGAAATCAAAGGAATAATATGCCACGCCTCTCGGAACCTTTCAGAAACCATTATCTGAAGGACTTCCGGAGAGAATACTGAAATAACAAAGGCAATGAGGCAATAGCCAACTACTCCAAAAAGACCCATTCTCTCAATTTTCTTAAAACCTTCCTTCCCAGTTTCTATCATCTGAAAGAACCATGGGACGAAAGCTTGGTTAACCGAATAGGCTACTGTTCCGACTAAATTGCCAAATTGCTGCCCAATACTATAAACACCGGTCTGTGCCTCTCCTTTGTATCCGTTTAGGAACAGTCTGTCTATAGTACCAGACGACCAAAGTGAAATCTGATGAGGCAACAATGGCAGAGAATAAGCGAATGAGTCTTTTGCAATGGCTTTATCAATACCTATCTTAATCTTGGGAATAAAAACTATAAGAACATATAAAAAGAAAAGAAGAGCTGTTACCACATTCGCCAAAAGCATACCTAGAGCACCCATTTTCAAAACAGCAATGAATGCTATCGCCAGTCCAATATGGATGAAAGAGTTGGCTAAAGTGTTAATGTTGTAATGAAGAGCCTGTTGACTTGCTTGCAAATATGATTGAAAAAGGAGATATAACGGGGTTATTATTGTATTGGCGAGACCAAGTGCGGCATAAGGATAGAAACCTATTTCTCCAATAAATGGGTCAACTAGAAAACGGTGAAAAATAAAAAACACACATCCCCACCCTATAGAACTGATAAACACTATTGTGGTTACCGTTCCCCAGAGTGTTTTACGGTATTGTGTTTCTGTGTTTTTGTAATGGAATCGTGTGGCCGCACCATTCAATGCCATCATTATCAGCACTGCCATAAAGGAAGACACGGATACCACTACACTTACTACTCCATAATCTTCCGGTGTCAGGAATGCAGTATAAAGCGGTAGCAAAAAGAACGAAATACCTTTTTGCAATAATGTGGTGACACTGTAAAGAGCAGAGTTTGTTACTATCTTAGGAAGTTTCATCTTTCCTGTAGTTTTATATAGAATCAGCTGGGTCTGTCTTGATCCGCATCTGCCTTAAACATACAGTAGCGGTCAGCCGGCTTATACGCACCGTTAATAACTATATTCTTCGCCTCGAAAGGTTCGAAATAATTCGGAATAATCAATAGTTCTTGTTCCGGGTTAAGTTTGTCAAATCCCATTCTTTGAAACACGGCATCATCAATTCCATAGCAAAGGAAATCAACATATTCGCTTCCTGTGTTTTTCAGAATGGTTTGAAATTCCTGGTACAGATTGCCCACATCTTCCAAAGATCCCAAGACATCCACGATACGTAGAATCTTGGAGTTTTTAATATCCACAAACTTACCAACGAGGATTGATCTCAATTCCCGCCCTTCACAAATCCCATAGAAATGGTATTTGTAAACAGGATGCTTGGCAAATCGATTGACAAGATAGGTTTTTGACTTGAATGGACGGTAATAAGCTGGAACAGCATCATCAGAAACATCGCTTATTCTTTCAATCTCACGAATATGCCAATTTGATTCATTAATACCAGTTGGGTACTGATACCCCGCAGGAATAGTCGCAATCTTAAATTCCTTTGTTTCACGGTTAAGTATGAAGTATTGACCCAGGCGGCACAACTTGTGACGTATGGCTGTGTGCATGGCAAAGGAAAAGTGGCTGATACCTACAGTGCCAAAACCCTTATGCTTCTCCAAATAGCGCCACAAATAGGAGCCAAGAATTTTAATCTCATTGTTCTCCACATCTGTTCTCACCTTGGAAACAGCAGACCAAACTTCATCGTATTCTGCTAGAGCCGGATCATACTGAGCCACCCTAATCCAACCGCGAACACCATCCAACTCGCCTGTCTGAGTATTCTCAGCCAAAACAAAGTCGTACTTGTCCTCTTCACGGTTATAGTACTGGAAATCAAATATCTCTTTCGAGCGAACCAGAATATGGTTCTTTTTCCAGTATGTATCTATGAATGTGAGCAAGCGAGGCAAATCCTCTCGCTCACATACCTTAAACTTATATATGCCCATTGTTTAGAAGGCTATTTCGTACTTAGAAGTAAGCAAATTCTTTACATTAACGTAGGAGGTCATCTCCAGAATATCTTCAGCATCCATCATCAGGTCAAAGGCTTCCTCGATGGCTGCTACCATTGATAACTGATGGATGGAGTCCCACGTTTCCACATTGGTATTAACAAAACCCTCGTTCAGGGCAGATTCCTCTACCGAATATACTTCACAGAAAATCTGATTGAGTTTCTCTAATTTAGTCATAATGATATATTTATTATTGATTTATTACTTTTCCGGCTTCGTTCCTAAGTATTTCTTTCACTATCTGCACCTCCACTCTCTGATGGAACAGATGGGTCTTTTCTTCTATGAAAGAGGGTAAAACTTCTTGTAGTTTGGCATCGGTCACAAGAACAATCAGCTTTTCATCATCACCTTTGCAATAGCAGTCAGTCTTATATTCCGCCTTTATCATACGTTCTACCTCATCAAGACCAATACGTAATCCATATATCTTCAAAAAACGTTTCAGGCGGCCCACTATGAAGTAACAACCATCTGCATCACGGCGAGCCAAGTCACCGGTATGCATCACCCCGTAGTTCTCGTCACCTTTGGTCAGGTCTTCGCGACAAGTGGCATAGCCCAAGGTGACGTTCTCACCGCGATATACCATCTCTCCCTGCGCTTCTCCTTCAAAGGTTTCGTTACCGTTGTCATTTATAATTGAGAGTTGGCCTCCGGGTTCTGCAATACCTATACTGCAAACCTTCTCCATAGCCAACTCCGCAGGCAAATATGCCATTCGGGCAGTACACTCTGACTGTCCATATGTTGCAATGAATTGTTTGTTGTTGTCCTTTGCATACTGCGCCAAGGTGCTCCACATAGCTTCAGTGAGTTTGCCACCACCTTGAGTGATAATCTTCAAGTTGGGCAAGTCCATACGGGTGAAACGCATCTTGATCAAAATCTCATAACTATAAGGGACGCCCGTAAAACTGGTAGCCTCCTTGAGCATAGCCCAAAAACCTTTATCTAGCAAAGAGCGGCCACTAAGAAGCAAAGATGCTCCAGCCAACAAATGAGAGGCAATTACTGACAAGCCCATCGTATAATGCATGGGCAAGATAGCCATCGCTTTCTCACTGCCATCCATTTGAAACATCCGCCTTACATTGTCGGCATTCGCTTCAATGTTACGGTAGCTGTGACGCACCAGTTTAGGACTTCCGGTAGAACCAGATGTGGGTAACAAGAGGGATAACTCTTCATACATCTGTACTCTCGGATTGTTGGTTTTCAACAAACAGTAATCCCATGCGGAAAACAAAACCTTGCCCTTATCTTCAACCTTATCCTCCGGCATCCAAAGGTATTCAGGCTGATACTTCTCATATAGGTTATTATACAAACCTATTTCTGTAGCCACACTCAAAATAAGCGGGACAATCCTGTTGGAAAGAGACCCAATAAATCCCAACAAGGAACCTATACGATTCTCTGAAAGGATAAAAAGTAGAGAACGTGAAGGCAAATGCCTGGCAAATTCCTGCGAGAAATCACAGAGGTCACCATATGTCACGGACTGCCCACTGTCATCAACAGCCGCTATCTTCGTCCGTTCTTTCTTGTCTATACCTAAAAACATTCTATTCTATTATATTAAATCGAAGCGCAACCATCCACTCCAAGTACATGTCCACTAATATAAGATGCACGGTCAGAGGCAAGGAACGACACTGCGTAAGCAATGTCATGTGGTGTTCCCAATCTCCCCAAAGCTATGCGACTAATGCGCTCATCTATCTTATCCCCAGTAGCCTCATAAAGCTCTTCAAAGCGTTCAGTCTTGATAATACCCGGGGCCACTGCGTTAACGCGGATTCCCTGAGGGGCTAACTCCTTGGCACAGGACTTGGTAAGCGCAATCACAGCACCTTTGGATGCAGAGTATGCCACCTGTCCGGGTGATCCAACAACTCCGGTCACAGATGCCAAATTCACAAAACATCCACCACCATTCCGAGCCATCAGTCGTGATGCAATCTGAATCATGTCAATCACCGCAAACACGTTCACCGCATACATTTTTTCAAGTAGCGGTTTGGTTACCATGCCCAGTTTCTGGTTGGCAATAATAGCGGCATTGTTCACCACAATATCTATGCGACCCTCTGCTTTGTAGATAGACATCAAACCCGCCTTTAAGGCATTGGAATCAGTTACATCAAAGCAGATGGGCTTTGCTCCTTCCACTTCAGGCTCATTCAAGTCGTTCACATATACTATTGCACCATCAGCGATGAACTGCTCTGCTATTACTTTGCCTATGCCACGCCCTGCGCCTGTGATAAGAGTTACTTTTCTTTCTAATAGTCTATCCATTATTACATCTTGTTTTCAATAAACTCCATAAAAAGCATGTTATCAAATACAGAGTAGAATTCGGCATTGATAGCAGATTGTGCTGTATTTTTGCTCAAGAATTTACCAAAATCATCACAATTATTGATAATAAAGAAATTATCTTTAATACCCGGCAAATCAATAGCGGGTCTTAGACCGCACAAATTCAACATCCCTACCTTACAGCCCACACTCAATGCTTCATAAATAACGCTGGAGTTTTCGCCCACAACATACTTGTATGTCGGAAGAACTAATGCACTGTCTGTCTTATTATCTACCACTTGCGCCTTAGGGATGGCTTTCAATTTCTCTTGTTGTGCTTCGTTATATGACTCACACGGGTGAAGGCGAATGTCAAAACTAAAAGTACCCTCGGTTTTAGACAGTTCTTGAAGTGCGTTAAGTATAGCATCTGAAATCTCTGGTGAAGAAATCACCAAGACCTCTTTATCGTGTTTCTCGTTATTCTCTACTATTGTCTTTTGTAAATACTTACTATAGGCCCAACCAATATTGATGATTCTGTCTAACGGCATACCAAACTGAGGACCTTTCCAATACTCGCCAAAAACCAAAAAATAATCGGGGTCTATTCTTTGGTCATAAGTACCTGCAAAAGAGACTGTATTGTCTAGCGTAATGCCATGTTGAAACTCTGCTACTGGAATGCCCATTTTCTTGCACACCGCAATCTGTGGGAAATAACCTTCTCTATATACTACAAAAATACTCTTAGGGCGAAGGATCCTAAACCAGAAATGGTAATAGTGATATAGAAAGAGAAAATGCGATACTTCGAAATAGAGCCGGTTCAAATAAGCATCATCCAAAAGAAACGGTTCCTTAATTTTGTCATACAATTGTCGAATTAACCTGCCATACTTTCTGGGCGTTATATACTCATAGTAATGCTTCAGAACTTGGGCCGATATTGTACGACCTTCGTTAGATATTGCTTCTTTTTTGTGAACCCGGTTGTAGTCACCCACATAACCAGAAGGGTCAACAATCAAATAATTGGTATTATATAGTGCTGATTCTTCAATAACTGGGTCTGTAAACTTGTCAATATATCTCCCGTCCATGTTCGCAAGCCTATTAAAAGGGAAGAATAAACGCAAGTTGCTTTTCCCGACAAAGTCCCAGAACCCAGAAAAGACCTTAAGGCGTTTCTTTCCTTCCTTGGTTGTAGGCGAACCAGCGGTGTATCCCGAACGTTTATTGATGAAATATAACCTGGTGTGATACCGAACTATACGCCATAGCGGAACACCTTTGATCTCTAAATCATCTATCTCTAATCGTTTCTCTGTCTCAACGATTTCGTTTAACAACTTCGTTTCTTCCATAAATAGTTAATCGTAATTGTCTGGATGAATACAATAAAGAGCGGAAGTGTTTGTGCGAACAATGTCATTCCAATCTTCCCACTGTGAAGTATAAGGTACAATGACGCAAATCCCACGGCCGTTCCAACCTTTACCTTTGAAAATAGTAGTTTTATAGTATCCTTCAGATAGAGAAAAATAAAAACGATATTTAGCAAGAAAGGTATATACCCCACGTCTTTTAAGATAATCGACGATGTCTGCATGTCCTCTACGTAATCAGTAGAAAAAAAATCTGAACCCATCAAAGTCCTTGGCGTGAAAGTCCATTCCAAAAGGGATACTGAATACTGTTGGGATCCACTTCCTTCATCCAAACGCCCCAGCAAAAACTCGAGCAAGGTGTCATCTATTGAAACATATACCATAACAGCCAGGGCTATTGCTGCCGCACCAATAATTGAACCAATAAATTTTTTCTTTGAATTAATAACAAAATAAACTACCAAACATGCACCTACAACCAGTATGTTGGTGGCAGAGCCGGCAAAAAGGATGACAAGAATTGAAGATATGATAATTAGCCAGCGACTTACTGTTGTTTTTGCGAAACCAAGCATCAGAATAAGGCAAGGAAACACATTCATCGCAAATAGATGGACCTCATGAAACAGCCCGCTTAACATTCCATATTTCTGAAAAAAAGGTACTCGCGGAATTAAGGTGAACATATTTACCGTAAAATAAGAACGATAATAGATATAGCCCTTATCCATGTTAGCAGCCATAAAGTCTGCATTAACCGGAGACGGATCCAATCCAAATATGTTCATTAAAAAAAAAGAAAGAAAAACACCGACTATTGAAAAAAGAGACAACCATACATACCCCCTTGACAGAAAACGTGATGCGTTAGCATTATTCCTAAAAGTACTTAAATAATCATTACTTATTTTATATAAAATGAAAGCAAAAAGGGCAAACACAAAGAAGTGAAGACTTTGAGCCAAAGGATTAACCTTCCCTTCGAGCACAATATTAAGCAGGTTTACAAATAAAATGATTAGTATAAATAAAGCCGATAAAGGCAATCTCCTTATTACAGTACTCTTAATCTTCCCGGCCCGAACTGCAATATACAGCAAATCCAACAGTATAACAATAAACTGAATAGGGGCAATGCGTTCAAATCCCGTTAACCAGTATAACAAGATATTACCACGCCCCGCCGCGAGGTTAAGGAGTACAATTACTGTGTCAAAAAAGAATAGCGATTTATTCTTTCCCATACTTTAAATCCGAATGTCTAGCCTATGGCCGTCCTTTCAAATCTCTACCTTCACTACTACTTTCTTCACTTTCCCGACCCCATCCGCACTCAGACACGGCATATGCCCATCCTGTGGCCAGTAGATTGCAAAATATCCGTCACCCAAAGTCAACTCTTGTGTAGATATACCGGATGAGTAAAAAGCAGCATCAATCTCTCCTTTATATGGTTTAGTTTCCTTCAACTTCTCAATAGGCAGACAACAATTCTTCTCTTCTCCTTTTAGTAGATACTGAATATCAACAAACCTCCGGTGTGCCTCATATCCATTCTCATTTACAGGTTTAGTCTCATATTCAGACACAATGGCCTTTACCTTCAGATTAATCTCATGAACGCCACAAGCCAAATCAGAAGAAGCGTTCTTTAAGAACTTTAACCCTTTATATATATCTTCCGAGAGTCCTTTGTAGGTCTCAATATTGTCAATCTTATCGTAAACCATAACTACATATAATTAACACTACCATAACACTGCCTCAAAGCTAAATGTCGGTGAATGCTGAAACCACTCTTATTAACGCCATCTACATCGTGGTATTTACCCACATAAATGCGGTCGCCATTATGATCGGTATCGCAACACCACACAAAGTCATGCCACCATAAATACTCTTTATGAGCAAAATAGTAAACAAAGAAAGTATAGC
>JAEEGL013757409.1_pt1 | contig 29427 bp, 13 predicted proteins | sample 9134231 | NCBI WGS metagenome assembly JAEEGL01 (sample SAMN16246548, study PRJNA631951) | gut metagenome | biome: gut microbiome; feature: rumen; material: fiber-attached | host: Bos | place: Iran: Karaj | collected 2018-10
ATAAAACATATGCAAGAATAGCAACAGAAGAATATGATGGAGTTTTTACAGATATCTTAGATAAACCATATACAATAAAATATAACACAAATGAATGAATTTTATCATGAGAAAAAACAATTTATACTCAAAGAGATAGTTTCACTCTTCAAATACCTATTAGAACATGATACACATTCTTATGATGGACATGAAGTAATTGAGATGAACCAGAAACTACGGTTAATATTGCTAAATATACAAAATGAGATTTGGAATATACAGCGAATTGGAAAATTAATCAATACAAGATAATCTTTGACACAGATTGATGAAATGAAATTAATCCAATTGAAAGAGAATATAGCTGATCATTATTAAATATTACACTACCAACATCAGTAAAAGAATGTAATGATTTCTCTGGATGGAATACTGAACTACCAGAATTAATGCCAGCACATGACATTACATTAAAAGCAATATGGAATTATACATGTAGTAGAGCATCTTGATGATGAGGAGCAAAGAAATCAGAACCTACAACAAGTGAAGTCACTAATGATACAACTCAAGAGCATAACTCAGCTGATGATAAAACAACAAAACCAACATCAGATACAACAACTGCACCAATAAATGAAGAAACAACAAAAGAAGTAATTTCAGTAACACAAGAAACCACAGAAGATGGTACAGAAGTAGAGGTAGTAGTTGAAGCAGTAGCAATAAAAAATACTAATATCGTTGCAACAGTTAGAACAGAAACTCCAGTTAACTGAAATAGTTCATATACATCAAGTAGTTCAAGTAGTACAACACATACACAAGAACAAACAGATGCATATTCATTTGCCAAAGCAAACTGAATTACAACAACAGAATCAATAGAGACAGCAAAAATGAATACAGAACTTACAAGAATCCAAATGGCTAAAATGTTATCTAACTTTGCTATTAATGTACTTTGAGAAGAACCAGATGTTTCAAAATGAACTGCTGATTTTGATGATGTAACAAACAAGATGGATGAACAATATGACAATGCAGTAACTAAGGCATATCAACTCTGAATTATGTGACAGAATGTAAAAGATAATGAGTTTAGACCAAATGATGAAGTATCAAGAGCAGAATTTACTGCATCATTATCAAGATTACTATATAAAACAGATGAGTGAGAATATAAATGAACAAATAAATACTACGTACCACATATAGTAAAACTATATAATGAATGAATTGTGAACAAAGCAGATCCAAAGATAAAAGAGAAAAGATGATATGTGATGACTATGCTTAAAAGAACTGTTGAATAGAATAAATTTTACGTTATATGTAATAATCCAAGGATATTATATTAAATATTCTTGGATTTTTCTTTAACTTGCATTTTTATTTCCAATACATATAAATGACTTCAGACAATTCTTTATTATTTATTGTTGTTGAATAATGAAAACGGCACTTATAATTATTATGGTAGTGTTATGATGTATTTTTATGGCATCTGTTTTAATGATGTCTCCTAAGGGATGAATTTGACTTTGAATAGGTTGATTCTCTGCTGCTTGAAATGAATATGGTAGTAAAAAATCAATTGAATGAAAATTAAAGATAGTTGCTATGGTTTCTGCGATATTGTTTGTTGGAGTTTGTGCTTTTATGCCATTTGTTGATTAATTTTACCCTTTTGTTTGTTGATATGTGGTATACACCATACGAAGTAAGTGTATGGAAGAGAGTTTGAAAATATTTATTACGAGTTATACTTCTTCTTTGGATAATAGTTAGCTTTGTTTTTTGATATTTTTATTTGTTAGCTACTTGATCTCAAGAAGAGAAAAAATGAGGAACTTTTGTTGAAGGTATCTTTGATGAAGTTTCTTATTTACCGTATCTAAAGACTGATGATCAAAGTGTCTTTTATCAGAAGTTTTTGTTTAAATCTTGTTTGGATTTATATAATCTTGATATTATCACTACTGAGGAAGGATGAAAATATTCAGAAGGTTTATGTAAAGTTTATACAGATGATACTCAAAACTATATATTAAAAATTATAGATGAAAATGCTATGTGGTCAGATTGAAGACCTGTTAGTATAGAGGATATATTCTTTACATATGATGAAATAATTCGTAAAAATCGTCGATGAGTTCAATCATTAAATACATGGAATTCTATAACTGTTTCTTTGGAGGATGATAAAGTTAAAATATCTTTCCCAACTATAAGTGAAGACAATTTCAATTTCTTTACGAATGCAATCTTACCAAAGCATATTGTAGATTGAATGGATTTAGAAACATATAAAAATTATTTTTCATTAGCACCAATCACAGATGGTTGTGCTAAAATTATGCCACAGTCTAAAGATGTTAATAGTTTAATTTTTGATGTTAATGATTGTGATGATACAAAATTTGCTTATTATCAAGTTAAGAGTTATGATAGTTTTGAAGATTTTGAAAATTTCTTAAGATGAAAGAATCAGAAAGCAATAGTTGATGCATATACTTCTATGTATAGTTTAGAATGATTTACATGACAAAATGTATTAACATCAAAGTTATTATGAGTATTCTTTAATACTGATTCATGAAAGGCTAATGTTAGATTAAGAAGATCTTTATGATGACTTATATATCATAATTTCTTTACATGAAATTATCAAAATTATATAAATGATTATGATTGAGAGTTCTTGAATTATTATGTATCTGCATGAGAAAATGTTTCAGAATTAATTAATCGTTTAAGTTTATCAGATGATGAATCAGTTGATACAAATGATTTAAAAGATTCTTGAGCACAAGAATTACCTTCTAGTATGTCAATTAATTGAGTTGATAGAAAATTTGTTTTCTTTATGCAAAAACCAGAGAATTCAAGAGATTTAGAGATAAAGTTTAGTAATGAATTTTCTGATATAAAAGTTAAAGCATCAAGTAATGGTTCAACATGGAGTCCTAAGAATTATAAAACTAAGGATAAGAAAATTGTTTATAAATTAGTTAATTGAGAAAATTTGAAAGTATGAGTAAATAATTTTACTGTTTCATGATTTATTAAGAATAAAACATATACTATTGCAAGTATAGATGTTTACGTTTTTGATAGAATATCTAATTCACAAACTGAAGATAATCAATGGAAGTTAAGTGTGTTATATTATAATGATCCAGCATCTGTGTTTGCAGTACAGCAGATGAGGGATATATTTAAGAATGCTTGAATATTAGATAACTTCATTTTTGAACCTGTATATAATGCTGAAGAATTGGAGTGAAAATTATTAATGTGAACGTATGATATTTATGTTTGAACGATTGATCCAGGAAGTAGAAAAGATATTCTACCTTTGTTCTGAACAGAAGATCCTCTTTTAAATCCATCAAGATATAGAAATCCTATATTAAATTCTTTAATTAATCAGTATTATAAAACTCGTGATGAAAATGTTAAGTCTCAGATTAATATTTTGTTAGCACAAGATATGCCAGTAATATTTATTTGAAATACTTTTGAGCCAATACAAATACAAGAAAAAATTAAAGAATCAGTTTTCCCTGATACAGAAGAGGATAAACATGTATATGCATATAAGTGGAGATATGATATTTATTCTCATTATTCTATTGTTCATTCGGTTCGCTTGGATAGTAAAAAAGCTCTTAATAAAGAGAATTTTGAGACTTTTTTGGTGTCTACATTGTTTCCTGATGATGTTGATCTTAGAGCTATTAATTTGAACTTTTTGGATAGTAAGAATGATGACAAAGAAGATAAAGATTATTGAAATAGAGTTCCTTATCATGTGTTTGATTATACATCTTTGTTAAATAAATAATTCAATTTATATTTGAAGTTTGTTTGCTATGTTTGATGTGTTGAGTATGGACATGATTATATATTATATTTTTTTGGCTATAATTTTGTTAATTTCTATTTGATTGCATGAATATGCTCATGCTCGAACATCATATAAATTAGGAGATCCAACACCAGTTTTACAATGAAGATTGACTCCAAATCCATTTAAACATGTTGATGTGTTATGATTTCTATCTATTTTTTTGATTTGATTTTGATGGTGAAAACCTGTTCAAGTTAATCCTATGTATTATAAAAATCCAGTCAGAGATGAAGCATTAACAGCTTTTGCATGACCTATTATGAATCTTGTATTAGCATTTTTTTGAATGCTAATAATGATGATTTATTGAAAAATATTTTGAATGTGAGTTCAAGATTTTTCTATTTATAGTTGAGATCTTGTTATTTTATTCTGGTATTTGTTTGTACAATTAAATATTTCGTTAGCAGTTTTTAATATGATTCCATTGCCTCCTTTAGATGGATTTCGTTTGATAAAAATACTTTGGAGGGATGTTGCAAAAGTAATGGAAAAACATTCAATGCGAATTATATTGATTCTCTTTATTCTGATATTTTCATGATTTCCAATAATTAGAAATTATATTGAAGTTGTAAGTGATGCTATCTATAGATTGTTTATTATGTTGTTTAGTTTGATTTTCTATTAATATATTATCTATCGAAAAATCAGTCTATTTCATTTTTTTCTATTCTCACAAAGAAAGGTCTTCAGTGTTGACACACAAACATTCATGGTATTTTTTCAAATCAATTTTTCACTAATTCTTCCATTTGTGGTATAGAAAGTTTATTTCATGCTTTTATTGATGTTTTGCATGCTTTTGTAGCATATACTCAATCCATTAAATGATCAAATGTTATTTTTTCTAAATATAATACGTGATTGAATAGAGTTATTAAATCAACTGGATTTGTAACAAATATATGAGGTATTGAATAAACAACAACTACATTTTCTCAAAGCATTGTTATATCAAATCAAAGTTGGTTTAGTTCTTCTATTTTTTCTGATAAATTTGGGATGTTTGTTATCTCATATTTTAATGGTTGTAATAATGGTTCTGGACTTAAATTTTGTTCCTTTTTCATTGTTTCGAAAGCTATTCTTTCTGCTAGAGCATGTTGATCTATATAATATAAGGCATCTTGTGATTCTATTATAATATAACTATTTCGTATTTGTCATATTATTTTATACTCTCAAATCTCTTCGTTAAAAAACCTATTAGACCCTGATTCTGAATTTCATATACTATTTAATCAAAATAATGATTGGTTATTACTGTTTGTAATATTTGTAGATTTTATTGCTTCATCAAATAGTTCGACTTGTTGAGATGTTGGTGCAGTATTTTGTAAATTTTCTCAAAAGTTTGATACGATATTATCTAATATATTTGAATTCTCTTCGGGTACTTTATTATTTTGTTTATTGTAATAAAAATCTTTTCATCTATTAAATGAATATGTTTGTGATTGATGAGAAATTTTATTCTGTCATAAAGTCTCTGATATAGTATTATAAACCAATTGATATATTTGTTGGCTATCTGCAAATTTTACTTGTAGTTTACTTGGGTGGACATTAACATCTACAATCTTTGGATCTATATCTATCATAATTATTGCAAATGGATACTCTCATGGAGTTATTTGTCTTGAATAGGCATCCATCAATGCTTTTTTAATAATCTTATCTTGGATGGGTCTTCAGTTGACATAAATTTTTATATTATCTGCTGATCAGAAGCGTAATCCTGGATCTGATACTATTCAATGTAAGTGGACATAGTCCGTCTTAGTGTCAAACTCTTTCAAGTTCTTTTTCCGGTCTTGTTTATATAAATCAGATATTCTTCAGATTAAATCTGTTGGTTTTAAGTCGAAAATTATACGATTGTTCTTTTTTAGTGTCAAATATTTGTCTACATGTCGAAGTGCAATGTTTACGAAATATGTATAACAATAAAAATATTCTGTTTGGGCTGATTTTAAAAATTTTTGTCTGGCTGGAATATTAAAGAATAGGTCTTCTACTTCTATTATAGTTCAATGTTCAAATGGAACTGCAGTATGACTTGTTATTATATCTCATCATTTCTTTTGTAATTTTGTTCAGATTTGAGAATATTTTGTTTTTGTAACGACTGTAATTTTACTAACTTCTGCTATACTAGCTAATGCCTCACCGCGGAATCAATAACTAGAAATATTGTATAAATCTTCGTCTGTTTGTATTTTAGATGTTGCATACCTTTCTAATAGTAAATCCATATCTGATAATTCTATTCATGTTCAATCATCTTGTACAGATAAGAATGATTTTCATCCATCATTTATATTGATTTCTATATGAGTAGCCTGAGCATCTATTGAATTTTCCACTAATTCTTTCAAAATACTTGATGGACGTTCAACTATTTCTCAGGCTTTTAGTCTATTGATTACATAATCTGGTAGCTTATGAATGGCCATTTCTGTCTTTTAAATTAAAATTATGGATTGGATTATATAAGAACTCAAAATAAAATCAATTAGAAAATTTTGAAAAAAGGAATGGTTATAAAAACCACTCCCTCTAATTTATTTTTTGGGCTCTTTTGCTGCCCAATATCTTTTTGCAAGCTCCTCGGCCTCGAGAATTTGTTGAGGAACTTCCTCAAACCAATACACCTCACAAGTGTATGGCTGTGATTGTTTTGGGTCTGACTTTTCGTTTACTTGGAGCCAAACCTTGTACTTTACACCGGGCTTTACTTGGCTTTCATCTAGGCCATTTTTGTAAACCCATTTGGTGATGGTGTCTGTGTGCATCTCTGTTCCATTGTGAGTACCGATGCAACAACTCTTTAATTCATTCATAATTTTATTGTTTTTTTGGTTTAATGATTATGTTATAGGATATGGATATATAAATAAAAAATATTATAAAAAAGTCAAGCTAAATTTTATATATTTTTGTTATGTAGTTTATATACAAATTCAAAAAAATTTCTTATAAATATAATCTCATAATTTTTTTAGAAAAAAGCAAATGAAAATATCGAAATGTTCTGATTTTTCTTTGCATTTTTTTGTGTGAAATTTATCATCTTTTCGATGAATTTTTTTTATAAATCATATTATTAGCTATGCGCTTGAAATCTAAGAAAATCTGTCTTATTAGTACAATTATTGTGTATTGTGCTTCTTTTTTAATTCAGAGTAATCTTTTATTCTTTGAAACATGGGCAAGAGAAGTGAATGTTCCTCATGTGAATATAGTTGCTATCTTGGTAGATAATAAGATTTATTGATGAATATCTTCTTGATTAGAATGGTATGCTTCTGAATATGTTCAGACTCATTTATCTGATACTAAAGCTCTAGTTATACCTTTGGATTTAGAAGAGATTAACGCATATGATATTTATCGTATGTTAGAGAATGTTTATTTTGATTGATTGAAGGATGTTAACTCTACATTGATTTGATTAATTATGTTTTGAAATATACCTCTTCCAGTTGTTAATCAGGAATGATATATTTTCCCGACAGTATTCCCTTATGTAGATTTTGAAAATCAAAAATATATTTATGATCAAGATTCTAAGTATTTTATTCCAAACTGAAATCCTAAGTGACAGGCTGAAATTTGGCATTGATTAATTGATTATTGAGAAGATATAGATGCTTATACAGATTTCTTTAAAAAAATTAAAAAATATACTGCATCACCTGATGATTTTATATGAGATAGTTTCTGGTATGAAGATTTTATATCTCAAAAGAAATGATTTATAGATGAGAAATTCCCTTATTATAAGAACAGAATTATGTTTGGAGAGGATCTTTGATATCAAAGACATTCTCCATTAATGAAATCTATATTCAGATGAACTCAGAATAATGATGCTATTGATCTTATAGATGAATTAGAAGAATATTCTACTGTTCATTATGAATGAAGAGATGTATTAGAAGACTTAAAAACGGATTGAGTGGATTGATTGCATACTACAAAAATGGTTCAACAAGAAATTGAAACTAGTTTTATAGCTGATTATAATGATCTTTTCTCTAAACCAAATTTATCTGCCATGAGAGAAAATGTTTTTGCATGATGAAGATGGAATAAAGTATATGAAAATGCAGATTGAGCTAAAAGATTGATAGCTGATTCAGATAGTAGTGCATCAAAAATACAATTAAAAGATGAATTGTATTTGTGAAATGATGATATGGAGTGAATGATTCAGAATTTGAATGATTTGTTAGAAGAGATGGTTGATAGAAAGGTTGAAGAGAAGCATTATTCTATGGATATAGTAATACCTTTGAGTTATCAAAAAACAACATGAAAGAGAGTTAGACATAGATGTTATTCATTTGTTGATAAATTTGAGAATTTTTATTTCTGAAATAATGCTCGTTTTATAGATAATGCGGAAGATTTAAGTATATATAGATGAACTTATAGAAATCTATTAAGTCTAGATGATGTTACTTATGAATCATTGCTTGAATGAAATAATCCTATAAAATCAGAGTATGAAGAAACTAATCTAAGATTAAAATCTGTATGATGATCTTATGATATTTTCTCTAATCAGGCAGAATGAAATAGGTGATTTACAATGGTCAAGGTTGAAGATGATTTAGATATATATGATGCGGAAAAAGTTGCTGAAGAGGAACGTGAATATTATAAAATTCAACCAGGTGTTTATAGAATGGAGTGGTTTAAATTCTGTGATGACGATGATGATGATTTATATTGTGAAAAATTACCTGATTTTGCTAAGAGATGGTGGTGATGAGCTTCTTCTATTAACTTGGATGCTAGCGAAGGTATTTCTAGATATTATTTGAAAGATTATACTGCTGATAGTTCATGGAGACCTATTTATGCTATGGATTGATTTCAAAGTTTAAAACCTTGAGAGGATGAATGACCAAATTGAAGATGATGGGTAGACTGAAGGTGAGTTGGACCTCAATGGGCTGCAACAAGTTATAAGGCTTTTGAAAAGTATTCTAGTCCTACATTAAAAGAAACTTGGTGATGGGATCATCGTTGGTTCTTCTCATGGTATTATGTTGTTTATTCAATGCATGAACCAACAATACATACTGATTTTACTAATTTGAATTATTGGGATTTGCCAGAAGGTGTTGTTAGATGACGAAATGCTACTATAGAATCTCCTAAAATATTCCACTTATGGAAGAAAAATTCTGGTAGAATCTTAAGGTGCTGAAAAGCTTGGGATTACGGATATAAGGTGATAAGTTCAATTGTTAAACATAAGGCAACTACAGATGATCAAATAAATTGAATTACTCGTGATAGGTATTGAGAGAATGGAACATTAACTAAATATTATAGAGATGTCGAAAAAGCTTATGAAGATTTGCAGTTTGATATTGATGATATAATTGAATCTTTTTCTTGATTAACTGCTGATATTGAATCTGGTAATAAATATATGTTGGAACAGTTAGATGATTTACAATGAGAGTTAGCAAAACTTGTGGAAATTAATGAAGCTGTGGCAGTATTAAGTTGAGAATTATCTCAGTTGGAGAATGATTTGAAAGAAGCTGAAGCATTACCTGAAAAAATTAAGGAATCTATTGAAGAACAAGAAGAAATTCTTTCTGGATATAATGATGCTTATGATAAAAAGATGGAAGATTTAGAGGTTTTTGAGGGTACATGATCTACTACAGGTACTATTGCGCTTTTGACCTGAGAATTAGAAGGTTTGAATGAGGATTTAGAGGATTTATTAAATGATGACGATGCAGATGAGGCTGATATAAAGGCTTTAGAGAGAAAGATTAAAAAATTAGAGGAAAAATTGGAAGAAGAAACTGAAAAATATGAAGAACTAAAAAAAGAAATAGAAGAACTTGATACTAAAATTGGTGAAATTAATGATGTTATAGAAGGTTTGAATAAAGATTTAGGAAATGCAGAGTCTGTTGATACCTCGGCTATTGAGCAGGGTATTGCGAATAAAAAGGGTGAAATTGAGGAAAAATGAAAAGAAAGGCAAGCTGTGCAAGATAATATTAAGGAAATTCTTAGAAAAATTGCAGAGATTGTTAAGACAGAAAATAAAGAATTAGAAGATGTTTATAAAATTATTATGTGATTATTCCCTCAGAATATTGCTAATGTTTTGGATTTTATTATATATTTAGAGGGTTGAAATCCAGATGAATACCATCCAGAATTATGATGAGCATGAGGTGCAATTAAGATCTTGTTTACTTCTGAATGGATTAATATAATTAAGAATATAGATAAGGATATTAAAGATAAAACTAAAGAAATAGAGAAGGCTTATCTTTATATATATGATTTAATTAAAGATCAACAAGATATTTGGGATGAATTGTCTGAAAAGTTAAAAGATGAAAATTCAGAATACATTGATGATATTGAGAAAATTGATGAAGAAATGGATGGTATATTTAAATTATTTAAGGAGAGTTGCGAGGATCCTGAAGATGATGAAGATTATTGAGAATATGTGGGATATAGAATAAGTGATGAACCTTATGATGAGTCTCAAGAAGAAGGTGAGTGTCAAGTTACATTAGATAGAAATACTGCTCAAAAGTGAATGCAAGAGTTCTTGGAACAACTCTGAATTTCTGATAAAGTTTTTGATAATTCAGTTGCAATTGATACTGTATGACCTGCAATAGTTGAAGCAGCACAACATGATAGGGATTTTATAAGATGGATGATTCAAAATGGAGTTGATTATCAAAATTTTGATGATAATGATTGGATTAATAATTATGCACAATGGGCTAAGTGACCATGATATGATACACAATGAGCAAGAGCTAATCATGATTTGTTAATTTGAATTAGTGAGCATTTATCTTGAATGAATATATTGACTCCAGATAGACCAATTGATTCTCCACGTTATATGAGTATGCAATCAGTTGCATGAAATGAAATTAAATTAATTTATCCAGATCTTTTCAAGGTTGAGGCTTTCTATATTAAATGAAATGTTCATAAAATTTATGATACAGATGGTATGAAGGAGAGTCTTATTAGGTATTTAGAATGAAAAGTTGAAGAGTATAATAAGATTCTTTGAGATGAATGTGCAGCTGCAAAATCTTTTGATCCATGGTATAGAAGATTGAAAAGTCTTTGATATGTTTTGGCTACTCCTGATACTGCCGTCCATTCTTGTTGAGATTTCTTTACTTATGATGATTTTGTTGATGCTCTTTGATGAGAAGAAATGATAAAGAATATTGCAGATATATTATTCTATCAAAATCTTAATATTACAGCAAAAAAAAGTTCTAATATAGTTGATAAAGATTTATTCTATCAAAAGAGGTATTTTAATGTTAATGATAAGAGGGAGCAAACTTTGTATGATTATCTGATATTATGAATGAATAAGGTTAAAAGTACGATTTTTGCTATCCCAACTTATGAGATTTATTGATATGAAGCTGCCTATGTTAATTCTGATTGAAGAGATTATATTTTACCATCAGAGGAGGATTCTCCATTGCCAGCGATGGCTGAAGCAGTTAGATTAGACAATTTATGAAAGAATGAAACAATTAAAATTAATAGATATCAAGCAACTAAACAAGAAGAGAATCTAGATGATGAATGTAAAATTCCTGCAAATTGAAGATTGCCGTTATTTGAACTTCATTGAACATCAGTTTCTTCTCCTTGGTATGAATGATTTAAATGTTGGTTGAAGAAAACTTTAGAGGAACCAATAAAAATTAAAATAACTTTTGATGAGAGTTTATGAGAAATTCTTTCAGGTAAGTCTATGTGAGATTTTATTAGTAATTTAAAAACTTCAGAGTATGGTCAAGCATTTACTGCTTGGGGAGACGCATGGAGTGAATATGCTGATGCTTGGGATACTATTATTAATCCAGATACGGAATTTGATGCTGATAAAAAAATTACTGAAGTTGAAGTAGAAGCAGAGAAACACAATAGAGAAGCAACACGTTGAGAAGATTGATTCTCTAATGCAGTATCAAATGTTGCAAATAATGTTAAAGTACAGAATTCTAATGCATTAATTACAGATAGTAATCCATATAGTGAATTAAGAATTGAATCAATAGCAGATATCTGAAATATTACAGTTGAATTTATTTGAGTTTGAGATGATTCATGTTTGGATGTTGATTGAAATGTTATTTGTGATGGAGGTTCATTTAGTAAGACATTTAATCCTAAAACTAATCCATTTACTTGATTAGTTACTACTTCAAATCATATTGCATGAAAGATTTGATTAGATATTAAGATTAATGGTTGAGGATGATATATTGAAAAAGTTGTTAAATATACTGTGAGTCCAAGTGTATTAGATAGATTTGAACTTACTATAGAAGATAATAAGACTATTGGTTGAATGATTAGTCCTGTTGTTGTTACATGATATGATAAATATAATAATGTAGTTTCATGGTGATTAGAAAAATATGATTTCTTAGTGACAAAATGAAGATTCTTGAAAGATTGAGCATATGTTGATTCATTCACAACTAATGATTTCAGAGATTTGAAATTTTATTATCAAGCACCATTAGATGCAGTTGATTGAGAAGAAGTAGTGTTTCAAATTGTAGAATCAGAGAAAGAGAATCCTTCTTGAGTAACAAAGTATATGTTATCAAAAACTCATCCACTTGCTCAATGATTCCCATTGATAAAATTAAATTGAAAAACAGTTTGTGGTGAAACTCTTGTAGACTATGCAGAATATAGATTAAATTCTGATGAATCGATATATGATGCTTCATGAAAATTGGATGTATCAAAATTACAAAGAATTGATATTTATATGAGAGATTTGCAATGAAATATTATAGATTTAGATAGTCAGATTTTAGTAACATCACAGAATTGATTAGTAGTTCTTTGACAATTACAACAAGATGAAAAATGAGATGATATATTCTTTCAAACTCCTAAAACTTATATGAAGGATTGAATAGTGACTCTATATTTTTATCCGACAACAGTTGCTTGAGAAGATATTATTAATATTGATGTTCCTTGATTGGATACACGTTCACTTCATTATACAATAAAACCTGCTCCATTAGATCAGGTTCAGATAGTTCCTGAAAATGAGGAATATCTTTATCTTTGAGAATATGAGGATATTGAATTATTCTTATCTGATGTTTATTGAAATCTAGTTGATCAGCCTTATACTGTAACACTAACTTTCGATGATGGTAAGATGTATTTTGTTGAATATCCTGATGCTGAATGAACAGTTGATATCCCTGTTAATGATTGATATAGAAAACTTAAGATAAGATGAATATGAGCATGATTATGTTTTATAATAAGTGATAATTCATTTATAGAATTTAATGTTGATAAACATATTCTTCCACAAGCATGATTAAATATTTTGTATTTCAACTATTTCGGTAATGATTGGTGAAATCAATGGTGATATTTCTCTGATAATAATAAGAACGTTGAATATATTATGACTAATTCTAAGAAAATTATTACAACTACTACTCAATTGGTTTCAGAGGATAAAATAAAGAAAATTGTATGGAAAATACAACCATGATTAAAATTCTGGAATCCTGATAGTGTTGAAACAATGTTGTTGATGCAATCTTGAAAAATTAATGTAAAAATTTGATGAATTACAGAGATGTCTGTTAGAAATCCTTGATTTACATGGAAGACAATTGATAGTGAAGATCTTGATGAATTTGTAAGAAGACTTGATAATACTTCTAGTAATTATGCATTGTTTGTTCCATCTGATCCTAAATATAGTGTTAGAAATTGAATATTGTATAGTAGTTGAGATTATGTAGCGAATATATTAGATTCTTGAATTACATTTAAATTAACAAGTACTACTTTAGAGAATGATGACAATGTTTGGAGTGTTATTAAAAAGTGAACTGATTATTGATATTTAATTTTACATTATCCTGATTTTAAACCTGAGATTGATGATTTTAATATTCCAGGTGAACGTTATTTAATTAATTCTGTGTTTACTCATTGATCTACTGATGACTTTGATAGTGTTTGAATTTTTGATTGAATGAGTCAATTTGAATTGGAGACAAGTTATAAATCTATTCAAAATTCAGATGAAATTCTTGAACAAATTTGATTCCTTTGAGATTTCAAGAACATAACATTATTTGCAGAGTGAGAAATTGTTTGAGAAGCTACTAAGAAAAACTGATCAGAATTTGTTATTAATCTTTGAGATCCAGTTCTTTCAAAGAAAGGAAAAAATCAAAATGTTTATTGAACAGATTTTGATTGATGAATATGACAAGAGGTTTATTTGGATACAGAAAATGAGATTTTCTGAACATATGAAATTGATTTTAATAATGATTGATTAAAGGATTTATTGATAGTTTATTTAGATTGAACAGTTAAATTATCAAAGAATTATTGATGAAATCCAGATCTTAGAAAAATGCAAGACTTATTGCGTATAGCGGTTCCTATTAAAGAGTTGCATGTATGAGATGCTGATGGTAATGGATATGAAGATGTTATAGTTATCACACAAAATAATCAGATTAGGGCATATCTTAATGATTGAGGAATTTTTGATGTGGATTGAAGCCTTTGATGTATTAATCAGAATGTATTTGAATGAGAAATTTCTCATTTCCCAAGTAGTTTAGAATCAATACATCAAATATTCATTGAGGATATGGATCAAGATGGATTCACAGATATTGTTGTTTATGATAATATGTGATATATAAAGGTGTTCTATTGATGATCAACAAATTGAGCTCCAAATTATTTAAGTACAGATCCTTATTCTTGCGATGATGATTGGTATAGTAGAGAGATTTCAAATACTACTATTGTTGATGCTCTTGGATTAAAAGTTTCTAGTGATGTTGTGAATGATAATAGTATGCTTCACTGGGTATGAATGGAGAAATGAGATATAGAAATAGATGAAGATATGTTAGAGGATCTATGAATTAAATTTGATCCTTATGCTCTTGAATGAATGACAAAGCCAAGGAAAAGACGTGTTGATTGATCACTTTCTGAAGCTTTAATGGAGGTTATGGATAAAGACAAATTTAATGTAAAGAAAGCGGGTGGAAACTTTGCTTATGGACATACGAAAATCCAAGATGTTACTTTATATGAGAATGAATTAGTTTGATGATGACATTGAAATAATTATGCTTTTGCTCCTAGTAGTTTTTTGGATCCAGAAGATGAAGATGATATAGGTTCAACATGGAAGAATTTCTATTTGAAAAAATGATGAGATATTTTGATGAATGGAGATATTGTAACTGTAAGAGTTACAGTTAAGGCTTCTGATACTTATCCATTCCAGTGAGCATTCTGAGATATAATTCAATGACCTCGAAAATTGTATTATGATGAAGATAATATGTTCCAGTGAATTAGATTTATACAAAATCAAAGAGGAGCTTATGAGTTACCAAGAGATTGAATCTTCTCATTCTTAATTGATAATATTACTTTGAATCCATGAGAGGAAATGATATTTGAATATGATTTAGAGTATAATCAGATTCCATTAAGAGATATTAGTATTTCATATAAAAGTTTCTGGTCTAAGGATCAGTTACCAGATATTAAGATGCAGAGTATTGATTGATGTTCGAAGAATTTTGATGCGTATGTTAACTGATGAAGAACGTTTAAAAAAGATGAGATTCCTTTACAACAAATGATTGAGGACATTTATGAGGATGAAGATGAACAAACTGAAGATTATGCTGAAGATGTAATGAGTGTTTGATCTAATGTTAATGCATTGCCTTGAATTGTAGAAGATAGAATTGCTCGTATTAAATTATTGTGATGATGATCAAGTGATGCGGATGTTATTAGGGATTGAATTATGTGATGATTCGAAGAATTAGGTGTTAATTTGACTATGGATTTATCAGTATTTGATGAACAATTATGAGCTATTGAGGATATTGTTGATGATATTACAAAATGAATGTGTAATTGATTTAAGTTCTGATGATCTAATAACTGTAAGTGATTACCAGTACCATTTAATCAAGCATTTCTTGCTCCTGGAAAATATCATCTATTTGGATGCCGAGAGTTGCCATTAGGACCACTTGAGTGATGACTTCCTGTATTCTTCTTCCCTGGTACTTTATATGTTATGTGAATACCTATTCCATTCCCTTGGTGATTAAAATCTCCAAAAGATGATTTTATATGGGCACCATGATGAGAATATCCTTCAATGATTAGAATTTATGCGGCACCTACATTAACTGCTCAACTTTGAATGGCTGTATGTTTATGACCATACATGAGTGAACATATACTTCCTTCTCCATTTGCTGATGTTGCTTGAAACTGTATAGTATTTGCTGTAGCACCTCAATGTAAATCATGATGAGATGATGGTTCAGGAGGAGATGGTTCTGATTGAGCATCAGATAATCCTAATGAATCATATGAGCCTATACTTGAAGAAGTAAGGGATAGTTGAGTATGTTTACAAACTGAAAAATGACCGGAAGTACTTGTTAAATGAAATCGTTCAACTCCATTTGATTTGTATAGTTTTAGTTCATCATATCATAGAGTAGATGATTCAAGAGAATGAAGCAGAAATCCTATTATTAATGCTAGAGATTGGTTGAAAGAAAATGTTGATGTTAATTGATGAATGAGTAATTGAGTAGAATATCAATCAAGTTTTCTTTGAATAATAGAATTAGAAACAAATTCATATATTTGATTAGATGAGGATTTCGTAGATAATACTCGTAATTCTATAACGATTTGAGATACTGAGATAGAATGATGAAAATATTCTATTAATAGAATTAGATGATGAGTTCAACAATGAATTAGAAAGTTGTTGGTTGATAAATGGTTAGATCCTCAGATTAGATATATAGCTAATCAATTAACAAAGATGCATGTTAATATTAGACTTCCTGATATGTCTAGATTAATTGATGATGAAATAGAGGTAATGGATAATCTAACTAAAAATATCTGAACTATTCGAAAGAGTAATGATGAATTAGATGAAGAAGATAGAGTAGATCCATTAACTAGTTGGTCTAGTATTAATCGTAAGAATCTGAAGAACTTTAATAAGATGATTGCAAATCCATTTGAAGGTTTAGCAAGTTTGTTGAATGAGAGTAATATAATCAATATTACAACTCGTAAAATGAATATAAAGATTCCAATTATCTTTAAGGAAGATATAGATTCATATGAGATATATTTGATGCAATGGTTAGATAGAAATGAAGAGATACTTGAAGAGTGGGAGAATATGGCTGAGCCTTTTATGACAAGGTGTGATAATATTGATACATCAACTGAAAAGTGAAAGAAAGAACAAGAAGAATGTTACCAAAAAGCTCGTGATAATTTGGCATCATTTGTTAAATTTAAACAATCAGAATGGCCAAAGTTCCAGAATCAGATTTATGCTAATCTATTAGTTCTACAAGAATATAGAAACTTCCCATTTGAGATATATGAATGGATACATGTGATAGATAGATATATGTCAGAATTAGCAGCACTTATTAATAATACTATATGATATTTATCTTTCTGGTTATCTACTAATTCTCAAAGATTTGTTTGATATGTTGATGCAATCGTACTTATAATAAATGTTATTAAAACATATCAGTTGATAATTGATTTCTCTGTGGAGTGGTGACAAAATTGTTGAAACTGTGCTAGAGATACTTATGACCAATATTCTTGTAAGTTAGCGTTATTATGTGAAGCGATTCAGTTACCGATAATTCAAATTCCTAACTTTAAATTGCCGAATATAATAATAGATCTTACAAATATGGATCTATGATTGGATATAGTTCTACCAGAATTTAATTTCCAACCTATTAGAATTGATTTGCCAGATTTACCTAATTTGCCAGAACCACCATCTGTTTCAGTTGATATTAAATTATTAGATTTACCTAATATACCATTACTTCCAGAACCTCCAGAGTTACCAGAACTGCCTTCATTTATACCTCAAGTTAAAATGGAGCTTCCTTTATTACCACCTGCTCCAGAATTGCCACAAATACCTAATGAAATTGAGGTGCTTATAAAGGCTGCTAAGTTAATTTGAAAGATATATTGTATTGTAAAGTGAAAGTTCTGATTAGTATGAGAGAGTTCTGTTAAAGCGAAGATTGAACAATTAACACAAAGAACATATGAGGTTGAATGGATTGATCAGTTAATGGATTTTACGAATTTATCTGTAGGTCCAATTAAGAATTACTGAGTTGATTATGAAATATCTTCATATGTTGATCTTCAATTTGATTTCACAACATTCTATGATTATTTGAATATATTAACTAAGTGAATTAATAATTTGACGACATCTTCAACAAAGTTTGTTAATGACAAAATGAGGGAGTGATTAGATGAGATGATGGGTCCTATTATTGAATGAGTTGATGCTGTTGAGAATTTGGATTTGAATCTTAATGCTACACTTGTTGATTTAGATAAAAGTAATTGAAATCAATGACTTATAGGTATGGCAGATAGTTCATCCGTTAACAACTTTGATCTTCAATGATTAACTACTGATGAAATTGAATATGTTGATTATGAATCTGCTAAGAATAGATTGGAGGATGTATTAGCTTTCTTTAAGCAAGAAACATTAAATACATCATTAAGTGATACAGTTGGAAAATCTATTGATAAGATGGAAAATCAGATTAGGAGAGATAATAATATTGTTCCAAATAAAGATTGACTCGATAATGTGAAGAAAGAGGTTCTTGCTTATCTAGATAGTCAGAAATCTAAATATGATCAATTGGCAGATTTAATTAATGATGATTATGATTGATTCCTAGCAATGGTTGATAGTCAGGTTGAGCAGGATATTCTTTGAGAAGATTCTGGTAAGATGCTCACGTTTAATGTTCAGTTATATAATGTTGATTGAACAACAAAAGAGACTATTAAAAATATAGCTAATGCAAATCCTATTGAATCATTAGTAAGTAATAAAAAGACTATTATTGATTGATATTGGAATGCTATAAATTCGAATACGGCTGATGACTTATGATTGAGTGATTCTCAATACTTAGTATTACGTAACAATATTAGGGATATCAGAAATCAAGTTACAACTATGTATAATGTAACTAAACCTGAATCATCAACGAAATTGATTGCAAAGAATTGAGATATTTGATGAGATAAAACGTTATTAGCAGATGGTTGAGCTAGGTTATGATCTAACATGAAGGTAGCGCGTCAAGTTGATCCATCAATCTTTACGGATTGAATATATGAGGAAATGACAGCATGAGGCGATGCATGAAAGTTTACTAAAGTTGTATTTGCTGACTCTTTTGCATCAGATATTGGTAATAAATATTATCATGCACAACCTTCAAATGATATTATTCTTTGGGATAAGGATTCTGTTTATAGAAAATGTGTATGACAAAATTGTCATACAGCATGATGAATGTTTAGTAAATATTATCATTCAAGTGTTGTAAGCGAGATTCCTTATGAAGAAACATGGTTGAGTTTTGATTGAGATACTAAGTTAAAGATAGCAGATTATAAAGAAGAAGTAAAATGATGGGATGTTTGAAGACAGACAAGTAATATTGTTACATTCTATTGGAAGAATAGTAATGCAGATGCTTATTTGATTAAGTTAGTAGAGAGAATTGATAACAGTTATGAGAAGGAAGATTATACTAATTCAAGAACTCCTGTTTCATATATACTAGCATTACCAGAATGAACTGAATTGGAAGAGTTGTATGATAATTGAACGGAGGTTGAGTTATTAAATAATGAGTTTGGTAAAATTGAAGATTTTGATTGAGATGAGATAATTGAAATAGTTTATTTTGATTCAAATAAGGACAAATTTGATGTTGTAGTATCTAATTTGGATAGAAAATGGTATTATTCTCGTATAGCTAAGCTTTATTTACAATGAAATGTTTATACTATTGATTCTCCTTGGTCAAATCAGGTTACTGCATGAATACAGATGGTATGAGATGATCAACCACCTTCATGAGAAGCTGTATTAGTTAGAACAAGTGTTCCAGAAATTACAAGTAGATGAGATGATTTACAGGCATATGTATGAACGAGATATAGATTGGATATTGATTGGGAAGATAATGTGGCCCTATCGTATATTAATATTACTAAAGATGGAAAGTTAATAAAAGAGAAGTATACGAATAAGACTGGAGATAGAATTAGTATTGATAAAATTGATATTCATACAGAATCTGAAGTTGAAACATATAAATCACTATGAATTGATCAGCTTTGAAATAGAATGGAGAAAGTAATAACAATTTCTTATTACATTCCGGATATTAAGATTACTAATGTATCATCTGATTGAGGTAGTGCGGTTGTTACAGCTGAACTTTCTCAAGATATAGATCAGTGAAATGTCTCATTCCAAAAGAGAAGATGAGAAGTATGGAAGACAATAAATGAGGATATTCCTATTTGAGTATGAGTAAGAACAGTGTTATGAGGTCCTTATTCAATTGGTAATAGTATAGCACTATATGATAAGAATTGAGAAGTTATGGCATTGATGAGTCCTGATACTGCAGAGATTAATTTGCAAGGTAATTATGAGATGAAAGCTTCTGTTTGATGATGAGGTGGTTGATGAGGTTGAGGTGGTTGATGAGGTTGAGGTTGATGATGAGGTGGTTGAGGATGAAATTGATGATGAACTTCATTACAACTTGTTGATAAGGATTCTCAAAATACGATTTTCAACATTAAGATACCTGCTGAAGCATGTGTAAAGATTGAAGCTGATAATTACTCTATTGCTGACTTACCATTAGATTGAGATATGGATATATATAATGGATGAAAGGTTGTTTATAAAGATGGTGATAATGTATTATTTATATCTCCAACATGCGATTTGTATAGTGAAATATGATTAGAATGAACTTATGATTATGATAGAGAGTTAGATGCTGTACTTCTTACATTGTATCAATTATCTGATTTATCTAAATCTTATCCAATTAAGGTTTGGTTAAAGGCAGAGCCATTCTTGTGGAAGTAGTGTTAAAAAAATGTTAAATGTATTGTTAAAAACGCAATTCTGAACTAGATTTTCTCTTGAATCAGGTTGCGTTTTTATTATATATAGATTGTGATTTATATTTGAGATATATAGATATGGTTACAGAATATACATTACCTCCTCATAATATTGAGGCAGAAAAATGAGTAATTTCATGAGCGTTGATGGATAATGAAACAATCTGGATTTTTGATGGTGATGGAATTACTGCTAATGATTTTTATCAAAAAGAGCATGCTAAAATTTATGAAGCAATCGCTCAACTTTGGAATGATAAAAAAACTATTGATGTTGTAACTGTGTCTGATCAATTATCAAGAAACTGAAATTTAGAAAGTGTATGATGAATTGATTATCTTTATGAACTATCAGCTTTTTTGATATCAACTTCTCCGTGTGTTGAATATAGTAAAATTGTAAAAGAAAAATCATTATTAAGACAAGTATTAAGAGTATGTCAGCAAATTACATGAGATGCTTATGAACAAAAAGATACGGTAGAAATATTTGATAGTATTGAGAAGAGAATTTTTGAGCTTACTCAAAATCAAGTATGAGATAATATTTTAAGTATAGAGGAAATCTTGAAATGAAGGGTAGAAGATTATATGGAAATTGTTGATCATCCAGAGAATTTTAATGCTAATAAGGTAAATTCTTGATATCATCAAATAGATGAAATGTTAACTGGTTTTAAACCAGGGGAGTTAATTATTCTTGCTGCTAGGCCTTCAATGTGAAAAACAGCTTTTGCATTGAATCTACTTACTAATATTGCATTAGAACAAAAGAAATCAGTTGTAATGATGTCATTAGAAATGAGTGTTGAATCTATTGTTGATAGGATAATGTCAGAAGTTTCATGAGTGCCTATGTATAAAATTTCTAAATGAAATCTTGATAATTCTGATTTTGCTCAGATGGGGGAGGCTATGGAAAAACTTTCTACAGCTAAAATTTTTCTAGATGATAAAGCGTGAATAACAGTTCCTATCTTAAAATCTAAATTGAGAAAACTAAAGATAGAGAAAAAATCTTTGGATTTAGTTATTATAGATTATTTGCAGTTAATGCATTCTACAACATTTTTATGAAATAGAGTACAGGAAATATCTGAGATTTCTCGTGGATTAAAGGAATTAGCAAAAGAATTACAAGTACCTATTTTGGCTCTTTCTCAGCTTTCTCGTGCTGTAGAACAAAGAATTGATAAGAAACCACAACTTTCAGATTTAAGAGAATCTGGATCTATTGAACAGGATGCTGATGCTGTATTAATGCTTCATAGAGAAGAGTATTATGATCCTGATACTGATAGAAAATGAGCTACAGATGTTTGTGTAAGAAAAAATAGAAATGGTGCTGTTTGAGAAGTTGAATTACATTTCGAAAAAGAAATTATGAAATTTGTTGAAACTAAAAAATCAGAGAAAAAAGGAGATTGAACAGCTTAATTAAAATTCTTAAATTAAAAATTAATATGTTAGAATATATCTAAGTTGGCTATCATCAGTGTAGTAACATTTTTGTGTATTGCTACGACCTTGATTGTCTCTTTCACAATAATCTGATTTTATAAATGATGTACAAAATTGGATATCTTTTATATCAGTTGAATTTGTGATATATCCATTATCAAAATCTTTTTCTCAATCACATACAATTCGGTTTGCTCATTGTTTTGTTTCAGGCTTAGCCATAAGAACAACTCATGCATTTTTTACTCAATTACTTTTTGTTACTATATAGATGTATTCTCAAATTCATCTAATAGTTCATAATCATCTAACTATGTTTGAACTTATAGGATCAAATGGAACATATGTTAGACCTGCTTTTTCTAAATCTTTTGCAATATTAGCCATTATCAGTCATTCTGTGGCTTCGTTATTTTCCATTCCTGGCCATTTTCTATCATTTTCAATTCGAGAAGTTATTAATGCACTTTGTATTTGAGCGAGATCATTTTTACGTACAATATCACGTTGTTGTTTAGCTTCTTCAGAATAATCTATTTCTTCATCGTCAGAAGAACCAGAAGATGCTTCCGCTGCTCAGTGTGTTGATGTGTCAGTGTTAGTTCGATATGTTCAGTGAGATAAAACACTTCGTGATTCCATATTAATAAAAGGGTTATTATCTCTTATATAATATTTTAGATTTTGAATTGTATCAAATGTTCTTGGAGTATCAAGTTCATCAGAAGTATATCATCAATATCTCTTTACTATGTAATATACTTTTCCGTTAGGTGCTATATAGCGTTCACTTGAAGAAGATTTATCAGAATAAGTTGTAGTTATCCATCATTTATTTGTTGGACATCATGATACTTGTGGATTTTTTGAATCTATGTATCTTTTGAAATATGCTGCACTTATAAAGTATTCTTTCTTTTTTAAATCGGGAGATGTATAACTATCTAATGAAGGATTATATATGATGTTATATGTTTTACAACTTCTTGATGTATAAGTTCATACTGTATCACTTGCTGATGATGAAATACCAAAATACCCACTAGCATCTAGTCATAGGTCATTCATCTTTTTTATTATCTCATCATCTGTTCGTCATTCTCTTCTTAGTTGATTTAGTACATCTCGTCATTGTTGAGTTGTTCATGCTGAGTTTGTACTTCTTGATGAATAAGAACTACTACCACCAAAGTATGCACTTGAATCAAGTCATAACCTATCAATCTTTTTTATTATTTCATCATCTGTTCGTCATTCTCTTCTTAGTTGATTTAATATATCTCGTCATTGTTGAGTTGTTCAAGCTGAATTTGTGCTATTTGATGTAGATGTATTAGTTCATAAGTATCTATCTGCATCACATCATTGATCTTCAATAGCTTGTCTAATTTCTCTATCTGTTCGTCATTGATTTCTTAGTTGGGTAACCATGCTTTGACATGTTGCTGCAAAACTTAACGAGAAAAATACGCAAAAACATGTTAATAGAGTGATAAATAATTTTATATTTTTATGATTATTAGTCATATGATGTGCATATTCATAAAAAATTTTCTTATGTATAAAACTATGAAAATTATTAGCTTTTTCTATATGAAAGCTAAAAAATAGATTGACAAAATTAGTAAAAATTAAATATAATCTCGAATAATTTTACTATTTTTGAATTTATTATTAAACAATTCTTTGAATGTATTAATTTCACTTTCAGAACAAGTTCGTAGTTGATGCTCATTCATTTGTAAGTTGTTTATGAAAGAAAAATCTGAATCATTTTTGTATTTTTTAATTAATACGTTGTAATCTCATTGATTGAAAATAAGGGGTGCAATGCATATAGATGAGATTTTTTCTATAGGAAGATTTGAAATAATTTCATCTAAGAAATCTCAGTATATTTTGCTATAATTATTTACAGGTAATAATGGTAGAAATCTTAATCAAACGCGGAATCATTTATTTAGTAATTGGTTTATTGCTTGTAATTTCTGATCTAAAGTTGCTGTTCAAAGTTCATAATTTTGAGCTATTATACGTGGAGATAATGAGAATGCAATTTCCATTTTTTGAGTAGGAGAGTTTCATTTTAGATTCTTAGAATAGTTAATTAGGGTTGTTATATTTGCAGATTTAGTTCTTGTTTCTATTAAAGTATTATCTGGTAGATTTTCTGAAAATTTTAGGAAATTCTCATGGAAATGAGATATATCTTCTGTTGCTAGTAAATCAGCATAATTACTTGCATAAAATGTTATTTGTCATTTAAATCAGCTTTTTTTTTCTTTTTCAATTTGTTTCATTATTTCCTTTTGCATATCTTCATAATTAAGAAAAAAGACAGGAAAGCGGTTTTTAAATGTTCATTGTAGATAACAGTATTTACAGTTGAAAAAACAGTTTAAGCTAGGTTTAAAAAAGTATGATTTTCAAGGAAATCAATAGTTTTCAGGTGTTGGGAGAATTGCTATATGTTCTTGTTTTGCAAGAATAATTAGTGGCTGTGTTGTGTAATTTCATATATTAGTGTCAAATATATTTTTGTAATGCTGGATTTCTATTTTTTCGCTATTTCAAAATTTACTAAAAATTTCTTTAGTAATTGGTAAATCTTTTATCTTTGATTCGTAATAAATTAACATATTGTGTATAGCTATAAACGATTTTATATTTGTTGTTTTTACAATAAAAAGCAATTGATTTTTAGTTTTGATTACGCTATGTTTTTTATTACTTGATATTCTTCGATAATTTATTAGAATTTACGAGTTATATTTATGCTATTTTTACGCGGATTAACAGTACCAAGCGAGGTATTTTGGGGCTCATTGTTTCAATTGAGCCCTTTTTTTAAAAAAACTCCTATTGTAAAATACAATAGAAGTCTTAGATGAGAAAACATAAATATTTTATGCTAATGTTGGTCCTTGACCTGTATTTACCTCATTATCTCTTTTTTTATTGTCTTCATTTGATCGATATTTCATAGTGAATATCCAAAGTAGAAGTGCTCCGATAAGCGCATTATCGAACGTTAAATCTATAATTTTGTAGATGTTCCTATTACTATGAACTATGACACAAAGAAGTGAAATAAGTGAAGTAAAGAATACTTGCTTTCTGAAGAAGTCATATGCTTCTTTTGAGTAGAAGTATTTGGAGAAGATTATAAACATACCGATTAAAGAAGAGACTCCCATAAAAATGAGTTGAGTATAATCTTTGTTCCAGTACACGTTTCCAACTCCAAAACCTATACAGCTTAGCAAGAAAATGAAGAATAGATTATTTATTTTTGTCATATTTTGCATTATTTTGTTTTTTTCGGTTAGTATTATAGAAAAATCATATTATAAATTCAAGATAATAAGATGTTATTTTGATAACTAAAAGTTTTATATAATTTGTATTTTTGCAATTTATACTTGAATTAAAATAGGCTTTTGATTAATATGAATTGAAACAAAAACCGTAAAATTTATGAAAAAAATTGTTATCTTCTATTTGCTAGCATTAGTTGTATGCTTTTGCTTTAGTCTGATTTGTTCTTTGATCGCTGTATACTCATGGTGGTATGCATTCCTATTCTGTTTTATTATTTCATTTGGATGGATTCCTTATGCAACAATCTCTCAAAATATTACTGTTGATAATGTTGAGAGAGCAGGAACGTTTGTATCGCTTGCTTTCATTGTACTAACTGTACTGCTTATATCTGGACTCTATTATCTGAATATTAACGCATTTTGGGTGAGAACTTGTCTTGTAGCATTATTCGTTGCAATTATTTCAAATTGTATTTTGTCAATTAGGATTAGGACGAAGCTTTTGACTTTTGCAGGAATACGCTAGATTTACAGTCGGTATCAGTATTTTGATACCGATTTTTTTATATATTTATCTATTGAATATTAAGAACTTTTTTATAAAATGTAAATATACATTAAATATTTTTTATTATTTTTTCATTACAATATGGAAGCAATAAAAAATGGAGTAGATTTACCTAAAAGAAAAAGGTGAAGACCTTCTAAAAAGGTAAATGATGCTATAGTATCAGTTTTTGAAGCTCAAGATGGAACTCAAAATGTAGTTCAAAGTGTTCCAATTCCTGATTGGAAGAGTTTTAGTGTTAAAAATATTGCAAATATTAATAGTCTTTGAAATCAGATTTTAACGCTTAAGGATGTTAAAGTTGATGAGAATTGAGATAAATATATAGTTGTTAAATGAAGAAGATATTATGAGTTTTCTGAAAAATCTCCTAAGAGTTCAGTGTATATTCTTAATGAAAATTCATTATTTCTTTGAGATAAGTTTGAATGATTAACTTATTGGAGTTGAGTTTCTTTTAGATATACTAATAGAAGATGAGAGCAACTTGATTTTTATCAAGGAAAAACAATATATTCATGATGAGTTATGCATCTTAAACAAACTTATAAATCAGAAAGTTATGTAACTAGTAATGTTATAGCAACAATAATTAGAAATTGAAAGAAGGTTAATATTACAGAAAATTTAATTAAGAAGTATTTAAATTGAGAGTGAAGTAATACTTTAAATGATGCTGTAGAAACTGCAATAAAAACTAATCCTGAAGTGTTTGCTTATGTAGAGAGCTTAAAAGAACAAATAATATAAAAAACAAAAAGTAAAATTAAAGATGTCAGAATTAATTCTATTCGAGAAGTCTGTTCCTTATATTAAGGTTAAGGAGGCTTTTCAAAAGGTTATTGATGAGTATCTTCCATCAGCTAGTTTTGAATTGGAAGGTGAATCTGAGGCTTGGAAGAAATTCTTAAGCTTTTTCCTGGAGCATAAGGGCTCTTATATCACTGACAGGGTGTCTAATGTGTATCAGAAAGGTGTTAATACCTATCTTGAGTTCATTGCAGTACCTAATCGCTCTTTTCTTCATCTTTATGATGGAAATGAGAGGGTTCAGAGAGATGTAAGAATCTATGATGAGTATCCGATTAAAGGTCTGTTTATTGTACCGGAGATGAAGGATGCGGATCAAGATCCAGGTAAACCTTACACAGCTGAAGTTGGATTGGCAAATTTTATCAAGAAATTTGTTGATGCTTGTTGATGTATTAAACAGTTCTAGTTTGTTAGGACTGTTTTTTTTGATTAAAAAAAAGACCAGAAGAAATACAACTGGTCTAGATATTATCTAGACCGCCAGCCAACCCTTATTAAATTGAGTTGTATAGAGCAGTTTATTACAACAAACTCCTTTATATAACTCAATCCTTCACAATACTTAAACAAAAGGCGATCTAGTTGATTTGCATCATCTCATCTTTGGTAAGATTCACTAATGCAGAATAAATGACTTCAGAATACAGATAATCACTTATCCAAATTCAAGCAATACGCTGAATTCTCTGCACCCACACCATAGTTAATCTTTTTGTTTATTTTTATTTACACCATCATAATAAATTATTAAAATTTCTATACAAGAAAAAAATAAAAAAATACTCTAACCATTGGTTCACACTTTTTGTTTTATTTAACTTATTTAGTATTTACTTATTTTATAAAAATATTTTAATTTAAAGAAAAGGAGGACTTTAAATCCTCCTTGATGAAGGCAAAAAAACCTTCATAGACTATGTATTGTCTCAGACAATCCCATACGTCTTTGTATATTATATATAAAACATTAAAATAAATCAAATTTGTGGATACTTTTTTATAGATTAATATTTATCATAATAGTTCTTCTATGTAAGATAGTAGCTCATCTCTTCATTTTCAATGAATATTATCAACAGAGAAACTTTTATATGTATTTAATCAGATTTTTTTCATCTCTTCGTTAAATAATTTTTGATTTTTGCTACGATCTTTTTGGTTACATTTATCTAGTTTTGTAAAAATAATAGTGAAGGTGATTCATTCTTCTATAAAACATTTTATCATTTCAATATCTATTTTTTGAGGAGGTATACTTCAGTCGATTAGAAGAAATGTATTTCTTAAAGTTTTTCTTGTATTTAAAAATTTCTGTGTAAAGTCTAACCAACTTTTTCTATCTTTTTCTCATGATTTTGCATATCAGTATCATGGTAGATCAACTAGTACCCAAGAATTATTTATAATGAAAAAATTAAATAATTTAGTTTTTCATGGAATCTTTGAGCATTTAGCTAAATCTTTTCTTTGTGTTAACATATTGATTAAAGAAGATTTTCATACATTAGAACGTCAAAAAAAAGCAAATTCAGGTAGACTTAAATTTGGACATTCTTTTATATCTACTACACTTTTTATAAATTCAGCTGAAGTAATCTTCATTATTTAATCTAATATATAAAACAATATTACTATAATTAAAAAATATTTTAATTTCAAGTAATTAATTTAATATCTTATAATTTATTTTAGACATATAAGGACATTTATAGACATAATTTTTATTTGAATATAACAGTATAATGATTATATTATTTGAGCAAAATTTAATATAATTATTTAAGTATTTATGTCAGAGATATCAGATTCATTAATAGTTGAATATAATAAGAATCCAGTAAACTTTTATGAAATGAAAGATTTTACCGTTTCTCATCATGAATGAAATTTTATTTGTTGAGATGATATTACAGTTTATCTTAAAATTAAAGATAACGTAATTGAAGAATTTAGTTTTTCTTGAAATCCATGACAGGTTAGTACTGCATCATGTAGTTTATTAGCAGAGATGATTCAATGAAAAAAAATTGATGAGGTAATGACATGGTGATATGATACTTTTGTAGAACAATGATTGGAAGTTTTACCTAGGAGAAGAAGGGCAGTAGTAATATGACTTTTATGAGTTAGAAATGCAATACATGAACGAAGAAAAGATAAAAAGTCTGATTCTGATGAAATTTTAGTCGAGGAATTTGAAGATATAT
>JAEEGL017361222.1_pt1 | contig 29425 bp, 24 predicted proteins | sample 9134231 | NCBI WGS metagenome assembly JAEEGL01 (sample SAMN16246548, study PRJNA631951) | gut metagenome | biome: gut microbiome; feature: rumen; material: fiber-attached | host: Bos | place: Iran: Karaj | collected 2018-10
ATAATCATTCTTGTGGTTCTTTTGATAGCAGGTGGCATAGGCGGCTTCTTCTACTACAAGCACACTAGACAGGTTAAATTGAACGACTTCGTCAAGGTTGAGTTTGCGGGTTACGATTCAATGGGTAATGCCACAGTCACTATTGATGAAAAATTCTGGGAAGAAGTTTATGACAAATCTTCTTTCAAGGATAAGCGTAAGCTTGAAAAGGAAGAGCGCTTTGATGATTTCTTTACATCGGGTAATTACATCGAATCAAAGCTTGAAGACAAGGTTTCATACAAGCTTGACAAGGATTCTGACTTGAAAAACGGTGATGAGGTTTCACTTACATTCAAGATTAACGAAGAATCTATCAAAGAAAACTATGGTGTGGTAATCAAAGCTGACGATAAAAAGATCAAGGTAAAAGGCCTTGAAAAGGTTGATACATTCAATCCTTTTGATGATGTTGAGGTCACGTTCGCTGGTCTTGATGGCAAAGGTCAGGCGGCTTTTAATGTTACAAGCACAGACAAGCTTTATAGTAAATACAATTTTACTTGCAACTCTGCGAATCTTAAAAAGGGTGATACAGTTACTGTTAAGTTTGGCGGTAACAAGGATAAAGACAAGCTTTGCAAGGAGATGGCGGATGAATACGGCAAAGTGCCAACAGAAACTGAAAAGGAATTTACAGTTGGAGAGCTTGCTCATGTAGTGTCAGATGCATCAGAAATCACCGAAGAAGGATTGGCAAAAATTATGGAGCCTGCCCGTAACGCAGCGATTGCGGGAGCTCAAGTTGAGTCAGCAGCAACTGTTGATTCGGCAAACTATATTGGAGCCTATTTGATAAATACATCTTCAGAGAGTGCGCCAAGTAACTTTGTATTCTTGATATTTAAGATGGATGTGACAGTCAAAGATGTGAGCACAGGCAAGACTGAAAAAGTCTCCTACTACACATATGCTTGGAGTATGGGATTACTTAAAAATCCTGATGGTTCACTTCAGCTAAGAGATGAATCTAATAAGCTTGGCTTCCAAGAATGTGTTGCGCAGGTTAGATACACTGCTTCAAATGGTAAGAAGTACATCTTTAGGGGCATTGATACATTAGATCATATCAATGAGCATCTTGCCGAAGTTGCTGGAGAAACAGGCGTTCCAATCACAAACAACATTAGCAACTAATTAGATATTTTTAGATTATAAATTGTTTTTACCACCTATGCATTTTAGCGTAGGTGGTTTTGATTTTTGGAGCATATTAGGTATAATGTTAATTGCGCAGCACTTTGAAAGGAGATTTTTGTTATGGGTTTATTTGATAAGAAAAAGAAAGAACGCGCGCAAGCCGAAAGCGCCGCGGATAATATAACTTTAGAGGACAATGATTTAGCAGACGCAGACATCCAATCAAGACGCTTCTACGTTCTAGTAGAGGGCATCACCACAATGCTTGGGGGCAGTGGTAACATCATTATTGGCAATCTCAGCGGTTCTTTAAAAAAGGACGACGCTGTTTACATCTATCAGGCTGGGGAGACTCCAGTTTCATCTAAAATTACTGCTCTTGAAAAACAGGAGGAGGGTAAGTCTATCATCGCTGACGAGGCTGAGAACACCAAGGTTTCTTTGCAGATGCAGCTTCCAGAAGGCTTTACTCTCAGAAAGTTTGCAGTAATCACCAATGTGGCTCCTCAGGATGGAGTGGATCCAAAGGTTCCAATCGAAAATCCAGCATTAGCAGGTATAGTGACAGGCATGCCAATCTACAGCAAGGACAATGGTTTTCATGCAACGGTTGCATATTGGGTGAGCCATGCTCGTTTCATCACACCAATCAAGATTGATAAGGATGCAATAATTAATAAAGACGGAGTAGCATCTCTTCCAAACAAGACCAAGGTAGGTTTTTATATGCTCAAATCTACCGTAAAGCTTAATGGCACTCCTGAGGACAAGGATAGCATGGTGCTTCCACTATTTACCGACTGGGAAGCTCTCAAAAAATGGGAAGGCCTCAAGAAGGATGGCGAGAAAATTCACACTCAGGTTATTTCCTTCCAGGGCGTTTATTCCATGCTCAAGAGTGGCAACGTGTATGCAGGAATTGCTATCAATCCATTTAGTTCAGTTCCTTGCACACTTCCTATTCCTTATTTGGATACTATCACAGGAACACCTGGATATCAGAACGAGTTTGGCGGAGGTGAACAATCAGGTAATATCCGCGAGGAAAAGGTTCCTGCTGGCAAGCAGATTTTACTTGGTGTACCAAAGGATTGTGAGGAATCTACAGCTATTCGTGATATCTTAAACAACTACGGCAAAGAGCATGATGAGATTCAGTCTATAAGCTTTCTCACCAAGGTTGAGGAAGACACCAAGATTGTTCGTCACCTTGTAGTGCTTGAGTTCCCAGAGCAATACACTACTGAGGAAATGAAGCCACACATGGAAGCTATTTATCAGGAAATCAAGCCAGTGGCTCATGAAATAAATCAAATTGAATATGCTATCAAGGGACGTATTCAGGCCATCGATAGCATCGTTTTACAACATCAGGACAAGATGGTTGTGTACAGCAAATAGTCATAACTGTTAATCTATCAACAGCAAGGTTATACCAAGGAGTTTACAATGCGACTAGATATTAAAAAGACGATACAGATAGGATTTGCCTTTTTATCAATATGTGGTTTCTGGCAGATGTACAATGCGCTTATTCCGCTGATACTCACCAAAACTTTCAATATGAATGAAACGGTGACCGGCGTAATCATGGCTATGGATAATGTCTTCGCACTATTTTTACTTCCTTTCTTTGGGACAGTTTCAGATAAGTGCAAAAACAATATGGGACGAAGACGTCCATTTATCCTATACGGTACAATTGCAGCAGTAGTCTTGATGATTATGCTTCCACTTATAGATAACAGCTATTACGCAGATCCATCTTCTGCCAAGAAGCTTTTGTTTATCGCTATTCTTGGCTTGCTTTTGATTGCAATGGGTAGCTATCGCAGTCCTGCTGTGGCTCTTATGGCGGATTGTACAATCAAACCTTTCCGTTCAAAAGCAAATGCTATTATAAATCTGATGGGTGCCGTTGGTGGCATCATTTATCTTGGTATTGCAGCTTGTCTCTATCCAGAGGCAAAGGTTAAACATCTCGATCACGTTAATTATATTTGGGCGTTTTGTTGTGTGGCTGCAATTATGCTTATAGCATTGGCAGTGGTTCTATTTACTGTAGATGAGGTGGCTCTCAGCAAGGCTGTAGATGAATACGAAAGTAAGCATCCAGAGGAAAACCTTATCGAAGAGGATGAGAACGGCAACAAAGTCCTTCCAAAGGATGTAAAGCGTTCGCTAGTATTTCTCTTGGCATCAGTATCGCTATGGTTCATTGCATACAACGGATTGGAAACATGGTTTACCGTATATGCGGATCAGGTTTGGGGTATGGCTACAGGCTCTGCGTCTTTCTGTTTGTTGATAGCAACAGGCGGAGCAATCATATTCTTTATTCCTTCGGGAATTGTGGCCTCCAAAATAGGGCGCAAGAAAACAATCCTTATAGGAGTTGCCATACTTGCGGCAGCATTCTTTAGTGGATTTATAATCACCCTTTTGATTCATAGCTTCTCGCCAATTCTCTATGCTATCTTTGTATCTATAGGTATTGGCTGGGCCTTTATCAATGTCAATTCACTTCCTATGGTTGTTGAAATGTGTAAAGGGTCTGATATAGGTAAGTTCACTGGCTATTACTATACATTTTCTATGGCAGCCCAGATAGTCACTCCTATTGTTGCAGGCTGGCTTTTATCACACGTGGGGTACAAGACATTGTTCCCTTATGCTACTTGCTTTGCTGTGCTTGCATTTGTAACAATGAAGTACGTAAAGCATGGTGACGGAGTTACAGAGGCTAAAACAGGGCTAGAGGCTTTTGAGGATATGGATTAAAAATGAAACGAAGGTTTTATAGAACTAGATTATTTTTTAAGAATATTCGAATGAGGATATACAACAAGAGAGGCATCAAGAAAAGAGGTAATGCTATGAATAGACCTTTAGTATGGGCGCATCGTGGTGCTAGTGGATATCTTCCAGAAAATACTCTACCTGCTTTCCAAAAGGCGGTTGAGATGGGGGCTGATGGTATCGAGCTTGATATTCACAAGACCAAGGATGGTCAGCTGGTAGTTATACACGACGAGAAAATCGATAGAACCTCAGATGGCACTGGAAAGGTATCAGACTACACATTAGAAGAGCTTCGTAAGTTCAACTACAACAAGCTCCATTCCAAGGAATGTAAGCATGCTGATATTCCGACCATGCGAGAAGTTTTTGAGATAATTAAGCCAACTGATTTGTTTATAAATATCGAACTTAAAACCGGCGTGGTTTTTTACGAAGACATCGAAAAAGACATTATTGCTATGACTAAGGAATTTGGAATGGAAGACAGGGTGCTTTATTCTTCGTTCAATCACTATAGCATTATGAAAATAAAAGAGCTTGACCCTAAGGCTCGCACAGGGTTCCTCTATATGGATGGCACACTGAACATGCCGGAATATGGAAGGGATCATGGGGTAGAGGCATTGCATCCAGCCCTCTACAACGTGCAATATCCGAACTATGTTGAAAAGTGTCATGAATATGGCCTCAAGATAAACTCTTGGACAATCAACACTAAACAATACATGAAGATGGCTTGTGATATGGGCTTAGATGGCATCATCACAAACTATCCGGACACAGCACTTGAAATAGTTAACAGCTACAATTGGGAATAGACATGAAAACATTTGAAGAGATTTTTATTAAAGAACAGGACTTTGCTGAAACTATGGAAGGCAAAGTCCTCCCTTTTATTAGGGAGCATTCAAAAACTGGATATCTTACAGCACATGATGGCTTACAGATTTATTATCAAACTATGATAAATCCAGAGGAGAAGGCATCTATTGTCATTTGCCATGGATACTGTGAGTTCACCACAAAATACACTGAGACTATGTATTACTTCTATCAGATGGGATACTCTGTATTCATTATGGATCACAGGGGACATGGATTATCTGACCGTCAGGTAGAGGGCTTTAGCAAGGTGCACGTAAATCATTTTTCAGATTACGTGCAGGATTTTGACGACTTCATCCGCAAGGTCGTTATGCCAGAGAGCCATACTGACAGATACATTCTTTTTGCCCACTCTATGGGTGGCGCAATAGGCGCTTTGTATTTAGAGAAGTATCATGATGTGTTTGAAAAAGCGATTTTGACATCACCTATGATAGAGCTTTCAACTGGTTCAACTAATAAACTAATCGTAAAGCTTTTATGTCTTGCATCCTATTTTCCATTTATGAAAACTAGATATTTGCCAGGACATCACGAATATGACCATACATTTAAGTATCCTAGATGTTCCTGTCTATCTAAGGCTCGCTACACTTTCCATTACAATGAGAGGGAGCGTGAGCCTCATTACAGATCCAACGGAGCTACCTTCGGATGGTCTCGGGAGGCATTTAATGTTTCTAAAAAAATTCTAAAAAACGCTAATTTGATAGAAATTCCTGTTATAATAATGCAAGCATCGTTAGATACCCTAGTAATGCCGGGAGCCCAAAATGCCTTCAGCCGATTGGCTAAGGATTGTCAGGTTCGCAGATTCGAGGGTAGCAAACATGAGATATTCAATGCTACAGACGATATTATTGTGGAATACTACAATGCAGTTTTTAGATTGATAAGATAGGAGTTAGTTATGTCAGATCAAGATTTTAGAGAGTTCAATCCTGACGACATCTTAGATGCCGAATTCACAGACGCATCAGACGATGTCAAAGGTAAAGATAAGGATAATAAAGACTCGAATGAAAAAAAGCCAACTGAATTTTGTTATATATGTCATCGACCAGATGATATAACAGGACCATTAGTTAAGCTTGCACCTGGTATGAGTGTTTGCCGCGACTGTTTGCAGCATACATTTGATACAATGGGTAATTTTGGTTTTGGAGGCGGAGACAATTCTAAGAGTAACGTAGATATGTCTAATATGCCAAACATCAGCTTCCTTAATCTTGGCTCACTCTTTGGAGAAGGTCCAAAGGTGAAGAATGCTCATGGCCAGACTACAGCAAAGGAAGATGAGGATAGACCAGCACCTGCTATTGATATCAACAATATCATCCCACCTCACAAAATTAAGGCTATGCTTGATGAGTATGTGGTAGGGCAGGATTATGCTAAAAAGGTTATGTCAGTGGCTGTATACAACCACTACAAGCGTGTTGCTACAGGCAAGATAGATGATATCGAAATCGAAAAGTCAAACATGCTTATGCTTGGACCTACAGGTTCTGGTAAGACATATTTAGTTCGTACACTTGCAAGACTTTTAGATGTGCCTCTTGCGATTACAGATGCTACATCTTTAACAGAGGCAGGTTATATTGGTGATGATATCGAATCAGTTGTTAGCAAGCTTCTTGCAGCAGCTGGTAACGATGTTGACAGATGTCAGCACGGTATCATCTTCATTGATGAGATTGATAAGCTTGCCAAAAAGAAAAATACAAATCAGCGTGATGTTAGCGGTGAATCTGTGCAGCAGGGTATGCTCAAGCTTCTTGAGGGCGCAGATGTAGAGGTTCCAATTGGTGCATCTAGCAAGAATGCGATGGTTCCTACTACAACTATAAATACAAGCAATATTCTGTTTATCTGCGGTGGCGCATTCCCATCTATGGATGAAATCATCAAGGGAAGACTTAACAAGCATTCATCAATGGGCTTCATGGCAGACTTAAAGGATAAATACGACGAGGATAAAAACATTCTTCAAAAGGTTACTGTTGAGGACCTTAGAGAGTTTGGTATGATACCAGAGTTTATAGGTCGTCTTCCAATTGTATTTGCTACAGAAATGCTTGATGAAGATATGCTTGTCCGTATCCTTAAGGAGCCAAAGAACGCTATTATCAAGCAGTATGAAAAGCTTCTTGAGCTTGATGAGGTTAAGCTTGAGTTTGAGGATGGAGCACTTCATGCTATAGCTAAGAAGGCTATGGATAAAAAGCTAGGTGCTCGTGGACTTCGTTCAATAATAGAAGAGTTTATGCTTGATATCATGTACGAGATTCCAAAGGATGAAAATATAGGTCAGGTTATCATTACAGAAGACTATATTGAAAAGAAGGGTGCGCCTAGGATTTTGCTTAGATCCTCAGGGATGATACCCGAAAAAGTAGCTGCCAATTAGTTAATATAGTACATTTTTGAGCCCAAAATAGGTCATAAGTAACAAAAAAAAGAAAATGTTCAAAATGTTTGTCCATTTTCTTTACTTTAATAAAGCGTTTTGCTAAACTAATCTTAGTTGGGCAAAGGGTCCAACAAGTAATATATTGGAGGTACTTTAGCATGAGCAAAGGTACAGTTAAGTGGTTCAACAATTCGAAGGGCTACGGATTTATCTCAGACGAAGCTGGAAACGATGTATTCGTTCACTTCAGCGGCATCAATTCAGAGGGCTTCAAGACTCTCGAGGAAGGTGCTACAGTTGAGTATGAAGTAACCGATGGGGCAAAAGGACCACAAGCGGTTAACGTTACAGTTGTTAGATAGTATTCAAAATAACACACGTTAATCAGCACCACAGTTAATCATTATTTTGGGTACCTTTGGTTTAGTTATGAAAAACGGGCTTTAGGCAATGAAAATGTGATTAAGGGGAGAGGCAGCGTAATGTATATTACGCTGCCTCATTTTTATAGAAGAGGTGTCTTTTGAAGAAATTATTACGATTTATTGGAAACTTAATAGGAGCGTTATTATTAATTGCAGCCATTTTGATTGGAGTGAGTCTTTACTTAGATAAGGGCAAAAACAACTTTAACCTAAAGGGCTTGTTAGAATGCAGAAGTGTAGATGAAGTCAAGGAATGGTACAGCGGTACCATTAATCAAACCCCTCTAGGCGAGCCGGTAGTTGTTGAGAGTGTTTCTTACGATAGATATGCGTATCAGCATATAAGTGAAGAGTGTCAGAAGACATACGATCAGATTTACGATTGTATTATCAAGCACACTGACAAAATCACCCTTGTGACAAAGGATGAAAAGGTTTTAGGCGATGCCTATGAAGCAGTTATGGCTGACTATGGAAATCTTTTCTGGGTTAGTGGCTATCAGTACAATACATACACTATTGCTGACGATGTGGTAGGCTTGGAGTTTGAGCCAAAGTACACTATGAACAAAGCTCAGCGTGATATAGACCAGGTTGCCGTAGATGATGTGGCTGATAAGTGGCTGCAGGGGATCAGCAAAGATGCTAGCGATTTCGACAAGGTTCGCTATGTATACGAAACACTGATTAATAATGTTGATTACAATTTAGATGCCAAGGAAAATCAAAATATCCTCAGTGTATTCTTATACAAGTCCACTGTATGTCAGGGTTATTCAGATGCAGCATGGTACCTTTTGGATAAACTAGGCGTGCAAAGTACAATCATCACAGGAAAAGCAAACGGTGAAAGTCACGCATGGAATCTTGTGTACCTTGATGGCGCATATTACTACATGGATGTCACTTGGGGCAACAGCAAATACCTAGACGAGGGGCAGGATACAAAGAAGAGAATCAACTATGCCAACATGGCTATGACTACCGAGGAAATCAGTCAGACTCATACAATTACCTCTAGCTTTGAGGTGCCGGAGTGCGTATCTAATGGTGATAACTATTTCGTTCACGAGGGATTGTATTATGATTGGTTTGGTGTGGATGCAATCGGCAATCGCTTGGCAGAATCATATAATGCAGGAGATGCAGAGATATCACTTAAGTTTAGTAGTACAGATTTGTACAACAGAGTAATCGACTATTTCTTTACGGAAAAAGGAATATCAGATTATTGCCACGGTGTTAATTCATCTATCTATTATTTGCAGGATGAAACTACCAATGTAATAACTGTACAATGGCGATGATTTATGTAGTTTTGAAAACTATGTGACGGATTAATAAAAACTATTTACGTGGTTCCGGTTTGGTGGTAATATGTACCTTGTCAGAAATCGGAGGAATACCATGTATAAGATTATTTTAGATAGTTGCGGCGAGCTCACAGAGGAGATGAAGCAGGATGGGCATTTTGTCAATGTTCCATTAACTCTTGAGATTGACGATGAAACAATAATAGATGATGAGACATTTGATCAGGCGTACTTCCTTGGCAAGGTTGCTAGCAGTCCCAATCCACCAAAGTCGGCGTGTCCATCACCTAATACATATATGCTTGAAATGGACTGCGGGGCGGATAATATCTACGTAGTTACTCTTTCAGCACAGCTCTCTGGTTCTTATAACAGCGCATGTCTTGCAAAGGATATCTACGAGGAGGATGACGATTCCAAAAACATCCACGTTTTCGATTCAAAATCGGCTTCTATAGGCGAGACTCTTATTGCTATGAAAATTTCAGAGTGTGAAAAGGCCGGTATGTCTTTTGAACAGGTTGTAGCAACAGTTGAAGAGTACATTGCCAAACAGCATACATTCTTTGTTTTAGAATCACTCGAAACTCTTAGAAAAGCCGGCAGACTTTCAAATATCAAAGCTGTCATTGCAGATACATTAAACATCAAGCCGGTAATGGGCTCTACCGAAACAGGAAACATTCAGCAGCTAGCCAAGGCAAGAGGTATACCTCAGGCGCTTGATAAAATGACAAAGTGTATTATGGAGGTTACAACTAATTGCGAAGAGAAAATTCTTGCGATTTCTCATTGCAACTGTCCAGAACGTGCTCTATCATTAAAGAAAAAAATGGAGTCGATGGCCCACTTCAAGGATATCTTCATCGTTGACACAAGAGGTGTCAGCACCATGTATGCCAGCGATGGTGGGGTGATTGTGGTCGTCTAGTAAACACATGACATACGAACAGGTAGTTAATACAATTGATAATAAACGCCGTTTTGGCAAGGCTTGTGGAAGAGATGTTACTCTCGAATTTATGGAGGCTTTAGGTCATCCGGAATCGGGAATGCACATTATTCACATAGCTGGAACCAACGGCAAAGGTTCAGTAGCAGCATTTGTGAGTAGTATCTTACAGGCTGCTTCTTTTTCGTCTGAAAAACCATTTAAGGTGGGGCTGTTTACATCGCCTCACTTGATAGATTATACCGAGCGCATTCAGGTGAATGGCAAGCAGATTAGTCGAGCTGACGTTACTCGTATCGGTTCAGAATTGCTTAAAACAAATCTAAAGCTAGAGCCAACAATGTTTGATTATTGGCTTGCAATGGCAATGGTCTACTTCAAGGAACAGCAGGTAGAGTACGTTGTTTTGGAGACTGGTCTTGGTGGAACAAAGGATTCTACAAATGGTCTTAGCCAGTTGCCCGAGGTGTGTGCAATCACATCTATAGGATTGGAACATACTGCTTATCTGGGAAATACTGTAGAGGCAATAGCTGGAGAAAAGGCGGGAATTATTAAAGCCGGAGTGCCTGTTGTGATAGGGCAGATGGCATCAAATGCTGCCGACGTAATCCGCAGCAAGGCAAAAGAATTAGGCTGCAAATTGATTGAAGCTGACACTGTAGATAAAGCAGTTAAACTTGGTTTGCTTGGTGGATATCAGAGGAAGAATGCAGCTGTGGCGGTGGAAATCGTTAGATGTTTAGACATCAATGTTGATGAACAGACGATTGAAAAAGGGCTTGCAGAGGCGGTTTGGCCTGGAAGAATGCACATAATTTCCCACGAACCGTTTATACTTATTGATGGAGCTCATAATCCATCGGGGGTTCAGGCATTGAAGGATAGTTTGATATCAGAATTTCCAAAAGATAAGTTTTCATTTATAATGGCAGTAATGGCAGATAAGGATTATTTGGAGATGGCGGAAATCATCAAGCCAATTGCAAATCGAATCTATACTGTCACCGTGGATTCTGATAGAGCTATGCAGGCAAAGGCATTGGCTAAAGCCCTTGAGGACAAGGGGATTCAGTCATTTGCTTGCGGTGATTACAATAGTGCTTTAGATAATGCAAAGAAACATCAAGAAAAGATAATTGTGCTAGGATCCTTATACTTTATCGGGGAGGTTTTGGGAATTAGCGATGATAAAAACTAGGCAGGAAGCTTGTAGAGTGCTTGGCTTATCAGCAAGTGCTACCCAAGCACAAATCAAGATGGCATACAAGGATTTGGTGAAAAAGTGTCATCCGGACAACACCCAAAATAGTGATGCCAGCATTTACAATCGCATAACCGAAGCATATCAGTTTTTGATGGCAGAGGCGAAGGGGAAGGTCTTAACTCACAGCAAGGTTTTGGGAAGCTCCAAAACTCAGCATCGCAAGACGGCAAGTAATGCAGATTATGTGGCGTTTCAAAAAAAGGCCGCCAAGCAAAAAGCTGCAAAGGCTAGAGCCTTCGAAGAAAAGCAAAAGGAATTCTCTGCCAAGATAAAAAAGCAGGAAGATGATTATAAGCGGGCTATGGCAGCAATAGATGCTATCCGAGCCGCGCGAGCGATAGAAGCTATGATTAAAGCCAACAATTTAGAAAACAATGCTAATGAAGAAAGAACAGATTAAAGAAAATATACTTTTGACAGTACTTGCAGTGGCATTGCCAACCATGCTAGAGCAAATCTTATCTGTATTGATGCAGTACGTGGATACGGCAATGGTCGGAAACATCGGACCTGAAGCCACAGCAGCTGTCTCAACATCTACAACCATCACATGGTTGATAGGTAGCATACCAGTAGCCTTTGGCGTTGGAGCTATGACTCTTATTTCTCAAGCTATTGGTGCAGGCGAACAGCATAAAATCAGTCAGGTTGCCAAGCTGAGTTTGGTCGTAGCCATAGGAGTGGGAATAATCGTTGAAGTAATCTGCTTGGTGTGTAGTCCCTTTGTGGCAAGCTGGATGGGGGCTGAGCCAGATGTTGCTCCTGCTGCTACCAGATACTTCTTTTGGATTTCAATCCCTATAGTTTTTAAATCAATAGATATTATATTGGCGGCTGCCATTCGTGCGACCAAGGATACTCGGACACCTATGTTTATAGGCGTCTTTGCAAACATTTTGAATGTTGTACTAGATTACATCTTTATCTATCCGATGAAGCTTGGCGTAGATGGCGCAGCTTACGCTACCTGCATTTCTGCAGTAGTCGGCGGAGTGGGAATGTTTGTAGTATTTTGGCGCCATAAGGAGTTTGACTTATCAGGAAAGCTCTTTGATTTTGACAGACATATATGGAAGAGGATGGAGAGATTATCTTTCCCAGTTTTATTGATAAATGTTGCATCAACAGCGGGATACGTAGTGTTTGCCGGGTTAGTGTCTCATATGGGAAAGGTGATATTTGCAGCCCACAGTATTGCTGTTGCTGCAGAAGAATTGTTCTATATAGGTGGATATGGTTTTAAATCATCGGCAAATACAATGGTAGGAATCACCTATGGTGAGCAAAATTATAAGAAATATCGAAAGGTCTGCACCAGCAGTATCATTGCAACAGTCTGTGTTATGACCTTAAGCGGTGTTCTGTTATATGTATTCGCTAATCCGCTGATGTCTTTCTTTACAAAGGATGCTCAGGTAGTGGCACTTGGAACCAAGGTGTTAAAGATGGTGGCGTTCAACGAGCCATTCTTTGGACTTTATATTATTTCTGAGGGTATTTACTATGGATTGGGACGCACTAAATATCCGTTTGCCATAGAAAGCTGTGGTATGTGGCTAGTTAGAATTGTGCCAACCTATATCGGACTGCATTTCTTTAATCAGGGATTGGCATACGTGTGGTGCTGCATGATAGCAGACAATGTGTTAAAAGCCATTTTCTTGACTGTGCCAATCAAGGGCTTGTGGCATAAATCAATAACAGATAGATAAATCTATTCAGATTTTAAGTTTCTTCTCCAACGAACTATGGCTACGCCAATGATAATCGCATATCCGGTAATGCTGAGTACTACTGGAAGCTCACCAAAGAAGGCTATACCTAGAAGTGCAGCAAAGATAACCTGGGTATAATCGAAAACAGAGATTTCTTTTGCCGGCGCAAACTTGTAGGCAGTTGTAATTGAGAATTGCCCCAGTGAAGCTGATACGCCTGCCAAAAGCAAGAATAAAAGCTGCTTTGGGGACATAGGAGTAAATTGAGTTATCAAAAATGGCAGCGTCACTATGCATGAAAAAAGTGAAAATGACGCCACGATGACGGGCGTCTTGACACCTTTTTGGCCAAGCTTACGAACAAATACATAAGCTGTTCCGGCGCCAAAGCCTCCAAACAAACCGGCAAGTGCAGGAAATACCTGGCTGAATGCACCGGTTGGGCGGATGATAAATAGAGCTCCTATAAAGGCTATTATTGTAGATACTATATCAAATCGATTTGGCACTTCTTTCAATATGAATATGGAAAGAATGATGGCAAAGAACGGTGATAGCTTGTTAAGCATGTTTGCATCTGCAATGCCAAGTCGATCTATAGCGTAAAAATTTGCAATTAAACCAGAGGTGCCAAAAGCACATCTCATAAACATATCAAGTCTATTGCCTTTACCAATGACATACTTTTCTTTGGATTTTATCATTACTCCAATCGCAACGAATAATGCAACGAAGTTTCTAAAGAAAGCCTTTTGCATTGTAGGCAAATCTCCAGAAATTCTAACAAAGAAAGTCATGAGCGAAAATCCAAATGCTGCAAGTAAGATAAAGGTGATACCCTTGATTTTGTCGTTAAATTTCATAAGTGGCGCCTCCTGAAAAGAATTCGCCACTTATTATATCACAGTTTTATTCAGTTGGAGGTAGTTCTACTTTGAAGAAGCGAACATTTTCCGTAAGCTCTTCGGCAATCTTTTGTAAATCAACTGCTTGACTGACAACAACCTCCATATTTGTATCAAGTTGAGAAAGGTTTGCGCTTGTTTCTTCGGTAGAAGCAGCGTTCTCTTCAGAGATACTTGAGAGGGATTCGATAGAGGTAAGAATACTCTTTTTATCCTCATTTACTGAGTTAACCAAATCAACAATTTGCTTGGTTCCAACCTCGGTCTCCTGAAGAAGCACCAACATTTGCTCAAAGGATTCACTCATATTTTCAAGAGCAATTGCTTCGCTTTCGGTAGCTGCTTTGATGTCATCAGCTAGTTTCTTGTTGTTGTCGGAGTAGCTGGTGATTGTAGAAAGCATACCAGTGATTTCGCCTGCAAGAGTGTTGGTTTCTTCGGCAAGATTTTTAATATTGTCAGCAACAACCGCAAAGCCTTTTCCGGCTTCACCAGCTCTGGCTGCCTCAATAGAAGCGTTTAATGCAAGCAGGTTGGTCTGGTTGGAAATGTTGATGATACCTTCTGCAGCAGCAGAAATCTGTGCTACAACATTTGCTGTTTCACCAACTGAATTTGCAACCTCACCTGCGATGGAGTCGGTTTGCTGATCTTGAATCTTGAGGTGTTCAAGCTGTTCTTTGATTTTGGTAGATTCGCTGTATACCCTGTGACCTTTGTCGAGGTTGTCGTTAGCAGAATCAATTACATTGTCAACTGAATCGCCAATGCTTAAGGTAATGTCTGAAGCACCAGAAACATCTTGGGCCATTGCAGTTGCGCCTTCGGCGATATCATATACAGCAGAGTTTATGCTTGTTGTTGTAATCTGAGATGCTTCTATATTATCTTTGGCAAGCTCAGCCTTGTCGTTGACATCCTTAGCGTGATTGATGATTTTGACAAGGGCATTTCTTAGCTCATGGCGCATAGATTCAAGTGATGTGCCAATAGATTCAAAATCACTAATGAAGGTTTTAGGATCAACCTTTGTAACAAAATCACCAGCAGAGATTCTGTTAACTGCTTTTCTGATTTTCTTCATGTTTCTAGCAATGGCCATTAGTACGAGTATAGTGAAAGCTAAAAGTATTAAAGAAATAGCGCCAAATATGATGCCATTTCGGACTAATGAAGCCTTGATTTCATCATCAGTTTTGACATTCTTAGCAACTGACCATTGTTCGACTATATAGTTCATATCACTGAGTGTCTGGCGGGCAGTATCGAAATCTTTAGCCCATACCTGAGCACTGGCAGGATTAGTATTAAAGGCATAATCTTTTTGCCATATAACAAAGACCTCATTGAATTGTTCGTATAATGTGGCAAAGTTTTGTCCGCTTTCGGTGGTTACTTCTTGCCACAGATAATTACTTGTCTGAGCAAGCTCTGCCGCGTTACTAACCTTTTCCTGAACAGATTTAACCTTTTCGTTAAAGGTATCATGATATCCCTCTAAAACCGCAGCGCTTGCGTGTTGACGGTATGCAATAATCTGCGTTCCTGAGAGTTGAGCCTGATAGAAATCTCTATCGGCAGCAAGCAGTTCAGAGCTGATTACGTAGAGATTGTCGTAATAAATTTTTTTGGTCTGTTCTTTTACACTGAAAAGCTTGAAGTTGTTAAAAATGTTGCTCGCTATTAATGCAAGAATTAGAGGAATCGCGATTAGTAGTAATAATGCATTAAGAGTGATTTTAAAATTAGATCTTTGCGTCATAGATATGAGCCTCCTCTCCACTATACTAAGTGGTAATTTAATTGTACTAAATTAATATAATAATATGCAATCATGCAAAAACACTGAAAAAATAGCCTTCGTTTTATGCAGAAAAACGTTATAAATTAAGGAAATATTAGCCATCTGTTACAAAAACAGAATTTTATAATAAAACATATTGACATATAACGCAAGAGCTGATATTATACTTTTGTTTGGGAAAAAAATAGTAGCAGTGCAAAGTTTTTGAGGTGTAGCATGGAACTTAAAACACTTAACAAAGAATACAAATTATTAAGAGAAGAAGCCTGCGATAAATTTGTCAAATTATCGATGGTGGATCCAAAGATTAACATTGTTGAAGAATATTGGATTACATCCGATCACACTTTAGGCAATGCTCATTCTTATTTCGATGATTATGAAATGGCTGTTGAATACGCTAAAAGTCGTGCAGATGTTAGAATTGATAGCAACAAAGATGGCCAGAAGCCATTTATTATTTTGGTCAATGGTAAGGCATTCGATGCATACGGACAGTTAGAAGCATTCTTAAATGGTGAATTTAAGATTACAGCTGTCAATGTTATCGAGAGCAATGTTAAGAAACTCTATTCTTAATACGGGAGTTAAAATGATAAAGGCTCATTGTACATGTGTTATGTGCAATGAGCCTTTTTTGATTTCCGTTACTGATAATATTGCAGTTAATCAAACGTGGAATTTTAGGTATAATGCAACGTCTTCTGCAAAATCAACGATACAAAATGTCAAGCTTTACATAAACTATCAATATGATTTTCACGATACAAATTATGAGACATTTATTCGGTAATTGGTAATTGTTTATAAGGAGTTCGATATGAATACAACGGTTCTAGCTAATGTACCAAATACTAGTAATATGAATACTATTAATTCAGATACAAATATCAATTGTATATTTGATGGTTTATCTGAAGAAGAACGAAAAACGCGAGAGATTCTTCAAGAGCATTATAATAAGGTTTATCATGAAAATATGGCACATTCTAATCCAATTGCATGGATTGAAGCAAAGTATTGCGATTCAAATTCGCCATATTTTCGTAGAGAGATGTCTGAAGAACAGCGAAATATTGCTTATAGAAATGAAAAGCGCATGATTGAAACTGGTGGAAAGTATACGGCGGGGTTTGCTCGATTTGATTATGCGCTTCGCAAATATCCTGAATTATATATTGGGCCTTCTAGTCAAACAGGGTATTCTCGTAATACTGACAAAATGAAATACCAAGAAAGATGTTCGATTAACGAACAGCTATTTACTTTACTCGGAGTTAGTGGGATTGAACTAAGTAGGAATGATAATATAAAGTTAACCATAGATCCGTATTCCTTTAATATTGAGATTAATGGTAACATTTCTAATGATAAGATAAGAATACTTGAAGAATTGCTAAATCGTAACAATAGCGGGAAAAATTTATGGACTCATGTTTGGAATTGAATGCATGATTCTTCTAATGAAATAATCAATATTCAAGGTAACACAAAAAAGCAGCAACAATTTGCGCTGTGGCATGAATTTTATAATACTACTGGATATGACATTAGAAAGGTAAAGCTTGTTGATAAAAAATACGTAATGCCTAACGGTACGGATATTCTTGAAATATTTAGAGAAAAAACAAACTCTGCCGAATTTGATTTATTTTCAACAAGGTTTCATGAATTAGTGGAAAACGAATGGAATTATGCTGATGATTTAGAGCTTGAGATTGGATTTGATTCAACAGGATTATATGATATTGGTCAAACAAATGGTTTTGGTATAAAACAGAGTGGTTGGATTACAAACACAGCAATATTCGATGCTAGAATTTAGTGTGGATTGTTGGTCGTCCCGTCTCGTTCTTCATCCGCGCGAGACGGGATTAAGGAAGCATCACGATTTTTCTTCGTAAACTTGAAAAATCGTGATAGGTCGTCCCGTCTCGATTATAGTGCTCAGATAAATAAAAAAGAGGTATCACCTGAGTTGATACCTCTTTTTTATTTATCGAGCGCGAGACGGGACTCGAACCCGCGACCCCCACCTTGGCAAGGTGGTGCTCCACCAACTGAGCCACTCGCGCATAGTGCCGGCTTTTTCGAGCTTGCGAAGAAAAAACGGTGCTAATCTCAGCCAACTAAATGTCATCCTTGCTGACGACAATCGTTATTCTATAGGAAAGAATGTATCCTGTCAAGAAGTTTTGGTAGAAAAAATTCAAGTTTTACATACCTGATATTAATTGTTTGAAAAACTAAAGAATGATAAACTTTATACAGGAGAAAAAAGGGGTAAAATGATGGATAGAATTGGGCTTGAAGAAAACTTTATTCGAGTGGTAAACAAAGAGGGGAAGGCCAGCTTTGGCGGTAATCAAAATTGGTTTGCCGACGTTAAATGGCACAATATTCACGGACAGGGCTGTGGATTGATTGCGGCAGTTGATACATATCTGTACCTTTCTAATCATCGAAGTATTTCCAAAGAAGACTATCTAAATATTATCAACGACTATCTGTCTAAACGCTTTGTTATGAAGCTCTTTTTGCACGAATTCTCATTTTTAAAGAATAAGTCGATAGCTATAGGGATAGTTCCAAGACAAATTGTCCGCTTCTTGCGAAAGAAGTTAAAGAAAGAGGCTAGAGGCTACAAGTTCAAATGGAATGGGCGACATGGAACTCGTAAAATGTACGAAAAGATGAAATCCATGCTTGAGAAAAATGTCCCCGTGGTTTGGGGATTATATTCATCAGGCAAATTTCTCAAGCTTTATAAGTTTAATCATATAAAGAATCAGTTTGTAGACAACTACCTTCTTTTAACAGATGGAAAGATGGGACACAACACTACAAATAGTCACTATGTCACGGCTACAGCTATTATCGAAACTCCCACGGCAACTAAGCATCAGAGGATGGTGGAGATATCAAGCTGGGGCGATAGATTTTATATAGATTTTGATGAGTATCTAGCATATGTAGGCAATTCAAAAATAAGTAAATATTGTTCTAATATTTTAATTTTGCGCTAAAAGGACTATAATGCTAGAAGTTGTTACTATATTTTAGCAACAACTAATTTTGTAATTTTAGGAAGACCGCTATGAAAAAGAAAAAGCTTATAATCATTGTTTCAATATTTATTATTGTGGCAGGAATGATTGCTGCTGGTACGATTTATTATTTTACGCAATCTGACTTGGTTTATAAGGAGGTCTATATTGAGGCAGGAACCAATAAACCTGTCGTTGAAGAATTCCTGAAGCATGAGGCTCAAGGGGCAAAGTTTGCAAAAGGGTCAAACTTTGATATGAATAAGCCTGGCGATTACAAATTAAAGATTCAGTGGAAGATGCCTATCTTCGGCAAGCAGAATTACAGCACAGTTTTACATGTGCAAGATACTGTTAAACCTAAGGTAGAGGCTGCGGTTGAATCCATCGAAATGTACACAACAGCCGATGTTCCGGCAGCAGCGGATTTTATAGAATCTGTCGAAGATGCTACTAATTGTACTATTGATTATGAAAAGAAGTACGATTTTTCAAAAGCAGGTTCATTTGATGTGAAAATCCATGTGAAAGACGAAGGTGGAAATGAAACAAAGGTGGTAATTCCATGCACAGTTGTTGGCGATACCACAGCACCTGAAATCACCGGAGTGGAACCTCTTGTTATTGCACAGGGCGATGCCGTGACATACAAGAAAAATGTTAAAGTTACAGATGATAGAGACCCAAATCCAACCTTAGAAGTGGATAGTTCGCAGGTCAATGTTGATAAAAGAGGAATATACACTGTAAAGTATATTGCTAAGGATGCGGCAGGCAACAAATCCGAAAAGGAAACCACAGTCAGAATTGTATCTGCTAAAATAGCAGAAGCAACTGAAGAAAAAGTCAACGAACTGGCAGACCAGGTTATAGCCCAAATAATTACTCCAGGTATGGATCAAAAGGCACAGGCTAAAGCGGTCTTTAATTGGGTAGTAGACAACATCACTTATTCTGAAACGGCAGGCATCGACGACTTGTACTCAGCAGCCTACAAAGGTATGGCAGAACGAGTTGGTGATTGTACTGTCAAGCAGAGGACAGCGGAGGTACTGCTCAATCGTCTTGGAATCAAGAATATGGAAATCGAAAAGATTCGTGATACACGCGGTCACTACTGGTTGTTGATTGATGTTGGCGAGGGGTGGTATCACTATGATCCAAATCTTCAGTTGGATGGTACGCTGATTTTTTATTGGCATGACGCGGATTTGTGGGCGTACTCCAATGCACATAAAAACACCCACAATTATGATCCGAGCAAATACCCTACAATTCAATAGTTTAGGAGGAATAATCAATGAATAAGAAATTACTAGTTTTAGCACTTGTAGGCGCGATGATCCTTTCTATGGTCGCATGCGGTGGCGATGATACCAAGGTTATCGATTCAACAGGTAGTGGTAGCAACGCTTCTGGTTCAGCAAATGCTGGGGCAGGATATGTTTTCAAATACGATGGAATGGAAATTGCAGTTGATGCAGACGCAGCACCAATTGTTGATAAATTGGGCGAGCCTCAGAAATACTTTGAGTCGCCAAGCTGTGCAGCTGATGGTATAGGAAAGCTTTACACATACAGCGATTTTGAAATCCAGACATACCCAGATGGAGATAAGGACTTGATTCTCTATGTTGCACTCAGAACTGACAATGTATCTACTGCAGAGGGTATCAATCTTTCAAGCACCAAGGATGATGTTATAGCTGCATATGGTGATTCAGGCGAAGATGTTGGTGGATCATTAAAATATACAAAAAATGGAACAGAGTTGAACTTTATTTTTGATGGAGATAGCTTAACATCTATCCAGTACATTGTAGAAGGTAAATAAATTTTCTGAAAATCTAAGGGATTTCTAAAAGCTTTGCAACTTTTAGAAATCCCTTGACTTATGGTAAATCATGCTATAGAATAACACTTGTCGTCGGTAAGGATGATATTAAGTTGGCTGAGATTGGCACCGTAGCTGATTGCCGATTCCTAGTTGGCTGAGAATTGTTTCAAAAAATGCTTCGCATTTTTCAAAACGCACATGATTTGTCGTCGCAAAGCTTGACAAATCAGTACATTGCGCGAGTGGCTCAGTTGGTGGAGCACCACCTTGCCAAGGTGGGGGTCGCGGGTTCGAGTCCCGTCTCGCGCTCGATAAATAAAAACAGGAGATATCCGGTAGGATGTCTCCTGTTTTTATTTATCGAGTACTTCAAATCGAGACGGGACGAAGAGCATCATGGAATTCGACGGCACGGAGGAATTCCGTGATGCCACGACGCAGCCGTGCGAAGCACATTTCAATGCTGCGTCTTCCCGCAAGGATTTATCAAGCCGTGCGAAGCATACTTTATTGACTTTGACCACTTAATGACTGAGATAGCGGTGTTGAGCTTCTTGAGGAGCATGATATACTTTTAGCATTCGCTCCGGGGCCATATGAATGCGTTTGATGCTTTGGAAGAACATTTTTATCATTAGTGATTTGAGGTTTATTTTTCTTAACAAAATTCTCAAATGCAGCATACCATTCTCCTCGCTCATACATACTATCATATATATTGTGTGTTTTCTCTGTAATTTGTTTCACACAATTGTTAATAGAAGTAAAGTCTTCATTAGAAATATTCATAGTGTTTCGGATTTTTTGTTTTATTGTTCCTAAATCATATAGGATGGTATCTAATTCTTTTTTTTGATTTATTTTTTTGTTGATAGCGTTTTTTGCTTTAATTAAAACACTGTTTTCTATTTCGTGTGCATCTTCGCTTTCTTTTACCGGTAAAAGCTTACCCGCTTTTACATCATCTAATTCTTTATTAATTTGAGCTTTTGTTTTAGAAATGTTTTTATTGCATTCTTCAATAGTTTGTGTAGGTGCAATTATTTCATATTCGCTCTTAATATTATTTTCTAATAATGTTTTTCCGGCGTCTAATTCATTTAATTCATCTGTAAGGTCCTTTATACATGTATTTAATTTTTTAATATTCTCGTTTATGAGTTTAGAAGCCTCGTTAACTCTCTGTGCTTGCCTAATTATTTCAGATGTTAGAATATACTTCCCTCCCTCAGGATAGATATTATTGATGGAATTTAAAATTTTTTCAGATTCAAGATATATTGATTTGGCGATATCTTTATTTGTTGATGCCACAAGGCCTTTTTTGTCTTCGGTTAGTTTATGAAATACTTCATCATAGTTCATTCGTTGGTCTTCATTTTCTATACAACTTAATAACGGATTATAAATCCATGCTATTGATGATTCAAGGTGTTCACTAATTTTGGTTTTTATAAGTTCTTTAGTTTCGTTTAAATCATTTATTCTATAATCAAAAGCATTGCAAATTCTATCATTTCTATTTTCTTTCATGCTAGATAAATATTTATCATAAGACTTTGAATAAACAGCTAGTCTATCAAAAACGCAATCTAGTACTTCACGGTAATGCTTTATACTTTTTTCGATATCTTTAAAACTATAAAATAATCTATCTGAAATACTTTTGGCCTCATCTTCATTTGCACCCGAAAATACAGTATCATCGATTACATGATAATTATCTATGAAATCTGAAAGTTTTTCATCAATATAGTTATTTGTTTCATCTAATTCTTCCCAGTATTTTTTAATATTTTTTCCCATTTGTTCTTCCTCCTAGCAATTAAGTATTATAAAAAATCCGTTTTAACTGACTAATTAAAAATATATTTCACTATATCAACTCTTTAATAGTTCAATAAAATTTGCCTACTTTTTTCCATTTTTTAAAAATAAATTAAAAAAATTCAATTATTAAGTACTCGAAAAAAATGTTTTTTCATGCTACGAAAACAATTATTCGGTAGAATAATCTATGAGTTGCAAGGAAACAAAGGATTCTGATGTATAACAAATATAGAAAAAACTAGAATAAACAAGGATAAAGTTGTAGAATAGTCGGGCGGGGGTAATGAAGTACAAGGAGTAGTTTGATGGATAAAAAGAAGATTTTATACGTATTCAATTATTTGCCAGCTGTATTTATTTTTGTTGCAGAGCTTGTTGGCGTCAAAGCTGTTGGCATCAACATGGCACTAATTATCATTATCTCAATTTTAAACATATTGATGTGTAACAGAGAAGAGCAAGGGAAAAATGCATGGGCAATGATTATTTCAGTGGCCTTTGCACAAGGCATAGCCTTTGCCATTCGATATTATTTGATTGGCTCTGATTACGAGGACCCGGTTGTAGGCTTGTTCTTTATAGTGATTCAGGCAGGTTTGGCATTGGCGTTGATGCTAATTGGCATGCTTATACTTAGAGCTAGAGACTATATGAACAACAAAGATCAAGAAAGAATGATGTAATTCACTTCAAATGAAAAGAAGCGCTACGCTAGCGCTTCTTTTAGTTTGTCCAAAAGTTCTTCGTATTGTTTCATAACCTCGTCGTGGTGCTCTTTGATGTAATCGATTCGATCTTCCTTTACTGCAAATTCTAATTCCTTTGCAGCAAGAGATAATTCGGAAGCACCAATCGTAAGTGAGGTACCCTTAAGAGAGTGAGCCACAATTTGATAGTTTGGCCAGTCTTCTTTATCTTTGAATTCTTTTAGCTGTGCTTGCTTATCTTCATTTAGATAAGTAGTAAGAATCTGGTGATAGAATTCTTCGTCACCAGCGGCAAATTCCATGCCCGCCTTAGTATCCAAAAAGTCTAGCTTTGAAAGGAATGTAGCTGGACTAGAAGAATCATCGTTTGATGCTGTATCAGGAGTTTCATTAAGTATGATAAGCTCCTTAGGTAAGTGTTTAAGCACTATAGTTTCCAATGTGGCAGGACGAATAGGCTTTGACAGGTAGTCGGTGAAGCCCTCATCAAGATACTTTCTATCAGCGCCCATCATCGCATTTGCGGTAAGCATGATAATAGGTGTATTGGCGTTTGGATTGCCTGTGTCTGCCTTTAGACGTTTTAAGACTTCTATGCCGTCCATCTCTGGCATCATGTGATCCAAGAAGATGATGTCATAGCGCTTCTTGGCCATTAAGTCTAGAGATTCACTTCCGCTTAGTGCACAATCGATTTGCATAGATGTATCTTTTAACAGACCAATGAATACGTCTAAGTTCATCTGTACATCATCCACTGCAAGAATCTGTGCATCAGGAGCAGTGAAGGCGGATGAGAATTTCTTGGTTTGACCGCTAGAGTATCGTTCCGTTAAATCACCCATTGGTGATGCATCCACAACCACCTGTGGAAGAGAAACGGAGAAGGTGGTTCCCTGACCATAAGAGCTCTTAACAGTGATGTTACCGTTTAACAGATGGACAAGGTTTTTGGTGATGGAAAGACCAAGACCTGTACCTTGAATTGTTCTGTTTCTAGAAAGCTCAAATCTCTGGAAATTCTCAAACAGATGAGGTAAATCTTCCTCGCGAATACCGATACCGCTGTCTATCACGTCTATTAAAAGCATGATTGAGGTGTCGGAAATCTGCTTGTAATCCACCTTAACCTGAATTGAATTTCCGTTAGGAGTATATTTAACAGCATTCGAAATCAGATTGGAAAGAATCTGCTTTAGGCGAACTTCATCACCCTGCAATATACTTGGAGTGGATGGATTACATTCCAAAGAAAAGATTTGATTCTTGTCCTGGGCCCATTTCAAGAACATGTTGTAGCAGTCGCTGAGGACAGAGCCAATATTATATGAAGTGGCCATAATATCGAGCTTGCCTGATTCTATTTTAGAGAAATCTAGGACATCGTTGATAAGGGAAGTCAGATTTCTAGAGGCAAGATTTATATTTTCAGCGTACTTCATGATTGCAGGATCATCGCACTCACGCATAATCAATTCATCCATACCAGAGATAATGTTGATAGGTGTCCTGATTTCATGAGAGATATTGCTGAGGAAGGTTGATTTGGCTTGGTTTGCAGCCTGTGCTTCTTCGATAAGTCTGTTTTCCTCGGTAAGATCTGTGGCTACCAAAATATAGCACATAGGTTGATTGCTACGATCCATCTTGCATGAGAAATTTACAAGGGTAACCTTGCCTGTGACCTCTGCAGTGAGGCGGTAATCTATTGCTATTCCCTCGGTTGCCTTTTCAAACATCTTCATAGGCTCGCCGCTTTTTAGGCGAAAGATTTCTTTGAGACGAATGCGATGAGGATCTTTATCCAAACCTAGAAGTTTGTTTGCGTATTCGTTTGCCAGGTTGAGGTGATAGTTGGTGTCAAAAACTAAAAGACCAGTTCCTAAAGTTGAAAAGATATCTCTACTGATACTGTTTACAGTGATGTAAAAGGTCATGTAGTTGTTGGCGGCAACGAAGAAGACCAAAAAAGCAATGAATATACCTGTGCAAAAGTATAGATGAACAAAGTTCATGTTGTATTTAACTTTTAGTAAATCTGGAACAGCTGAGACTGCGAGAATTATATTAGAAAGAAAGGCGAAGGAAACAAGACGCTTCTCGCGTTTGTATTTACAATTGTATGCCCAGAACAGACCGATGATGCAGGCACAAAGAGCCAAGACGCCTAAGTAGGTATAGTGGAACAGATGTCTATAAGGGTCGTTTTTGATGTAGCTAGTATAATAAAAATGGCGCACGAAGCTGGTAGAGTCAGGATGACCATAAATAACCAAATCAAATATAGCTGCGATAGTGGCGATGCCAGCTACGAAAAATTCGGCTATGCGACTAAAATTTAAGCAGCTTGTCATAAGGATGAGTTCTGCAACCATATATAGGTTGATGCCAATAAGGCCTATGAGCCTGAAGATGTAAGCCACGGCAACATGTGCGCTGAGAGACATAACTGAATAGCCCATCAAGCACAGTCCACATCCCATGGCAAGAAGGAATATAGAGAATTTAAAAAATCCTCTGGCATTCCACTCGCGCCGAAGAAAACTTGCGCCTAGATGAATTGACGTGGCACCTGCGATAAGCAGAATAATATTGATATAAATAATGTAATTTGATAATGGAAGCATAAATCTAAAACCCTTATAAATTATTTTAAGCGTATGCCGATATAGATTGCGGCAAAAATATTTACCAACACTTATACTATAATTATAAAGAATTTATTTACATTTTTCATTATCAATGTGATAGATTTATGGTATTATTTAAAAAGAGTATAAGTATGTTGGGAGGGCTACATGAGAGTTGCGGTTATAGACGACGAGAGCATCTTCAGAATGCAGCTTAAAAAGATGGTAGAAAAACTTGCCGAAAGCAAGGAGATTCCGTTAGAGGTTGAAGAATTTTCTAGCGGTCCTGATTTCATATCAGGGCTATCTGATAGGCGCTACGATATCGTATTTATGGATATTTTTATGCCAGATATGGACGGTATCGAAACAGCTCGCAAGCTTCGCGAATTGACGGAGCGCACCTTCTTGATTTTTATGACCGCATCAGAAGGCCACTACCCAGACGCTTTTTCACTACATGCGTTTGATTATGTTACCAAGCCGTTCACTCTTGAGCGAATCGAGCAGGTGCTGACCGAGATAATACAGCATTCGCCTATGGACGAATCGTTTATCAAAATCGCCATTGGGCAGGTCAGTGAAAAGATTTATCTTAAAGACATAATCTCTGTCACTACAGACGGACACTATTTAGAGATTAACAAGGATGACGGCACCGCTACACGCGCGCGTCTCACGTCAGGGGAGTTTCTTGAGATGACTGGTGGTGATAAGCGTTTTCTTATGATTAATAGGGGGATCATCATTAATATGGATTTTATAGACCGTGTTGATGGTGGAGATATTTACATGGATGACAAGGCTATTTTCCCTATATCAGCTAGGAAAGTTTCAGACATTACGCAACAAATAAAGAATTATCAATTCAGTAATCGATGATTAGTCAAGCTAGATAAATAGTTTTGCCAGAATTAGTAAAAATTTGCCAAGGCTATTGAATCTAGCTCTTTTTCTGTTAATCTATATTAGGGGATACTTTATGTATAAATTCCCAAGTTTTTTTTTAGAAGTTTAGTTTAGTAACGTTAGAGGGTCGTATTGTTATGGAAAAACGCGCATCTAAAATAGCGGCAGCTAGTTTGTCGGCAATTACCATAGCAGGAATAGCAAGTGTTCCACTTTATGCAGAGGCTTCAGAGAATTCTGAGAGCCCTCTTTTTGTGCCTTCTGAAGCTACTGATGCTCAGGCTACAGAAGAGGCGACAGTTGCTACAGCCGCTAGCGTTTCAGATGGTGTTAATACTCTTGCAAACGATGTTACTAACACCAATACAAACACCGAATTAGTTACCACAGCCGCAGATGCGGAGGCAGCCCAAGAGAATTTGGATTCAGCCAGTACAAATGCAGACAATTTTGCAAAGGCTGAGGCCGCAATCAGCGATTCATACAACGAAGCTGTTCAGGCTACGGTCGATGCTTGTGAGGCAGGTGATACAGGCAAATCTGCTACTGATCAGGCAAAGGCTTCTGCTGATACAGCAGTATCAACAGTGACTGATGAAAGCACTTCTCAGGAGGAAGCAGCTTTATCAGTTGTTCAGGCAGAAACATCCGTTGATGTTGCGGAGTCAGTATATTCAGAGGCTCAGGCCAAGTTAGAACAAGCTCTTACAGATTACGAGCAGGCCAAGTCTGATTATGAAACTGCAATTGCAGCATACAATGCTAACAAAGAAAAGACAGCAGCTGACTTGCAGGCGGCAAAGGCTTCTCTCGATAGCGCCATGAGCAAGCTGAACGTTCTAGAAGAGCAGTTGGGCATGGCTCGCAACGAATTAGAAGCATCAGGTGCTGGAGCACTTCTTGAAGCCCAAGATAATGGCGGAAGTGGAGTGGCAAACTTTATAGCAGATTATTTACAGAAGCATTATTTGCCGTTAGTATATCGAAATGGTTATTCCGGAATAGAGAATGTCAACGTCTCATTACCAAACCCTGACGGGGATATTTACGACAATTATATCCGCCTTTCTTACGATGTGATTGACAATAATGGCAACAGACGTACCGTTGAAGAGGACTACGGATATACGATACAAACCTCTTCAGGTGAGCTTTATATTTACAGTCGTGGCGCTTATTACGAGTTTACTGATGGCAATGGCAATACACGCCGAATGACTGAAGATGAAGTCAATGGTCGTCCAGGCCTTCCAGGGGAGCCTGACACAGTTGTTTCTTATATCATATCTGGTTCCATTGTTCCAAGATATGAGGACAAGCAGGTTCGCTATGTTGGTACCTACAACAAGCCAGTATACACAGAGGCTGATGCTATTGCTCAGGGCTATAACGCAATACTTGAGCGGCAGTATAATAGACCTGAGTATGACAATGTGAGTATGTCCTACGTCAAAGGAGTGTACACTCACTCCGGAACAGAATACTACATTGCTCCATATGGTGATTTGGACGTCTACTATGGCATCAAATACAACAAGGTGATTAACGGTCAGCTAGAGCGATACAACATCAATGAATATGATGCTAGTATCCCATACCAAACTATAGAAGCAGCAACTACATCACTGCAAAATTCTATATACAGAATGCTTGGACAACTTGGAGCTGTAGAATACGATAGTGTTGCTAGCAACTTTTCAATAGTTCAACAGGTATCTAAAGCGAAATACGAAAACAAGTCGGTAATATTTAGTTCAAATTATAGAGGCCATAATGCTTCAAATGCTAACGCTGGCTATGTGTTACCTATTGACATGATTGGCATCTACAGGCAACTCGTTCAGGAGATTGCTTCTGCCAAATCAGAGTACGCTGATGCAGTCAAGAACGTTGAAGACATTCAAGCGCAGTTAGACCGATTAGAATCAATCAAAACGCCTGAGGCTGCCGCGAATATGGCAGAGTTACAGGCTAGACTTGATAAGGCGCAGGCTGATATGGATGCGGCCAAGGAAAATCTTGATTTAGCAAAGTCGGCATTAGAGAACGCCAAAACAGCATATGTAAATCGTTTCACTGTGCTAGAGGCTGCTGATGACTCACTTGTTCTTGATGAGGTTCCTAGCGTAAAAGAGGAGCCAGAGGAAACCATCGAGGACGAAGAAGAGGAGGAAGAATTAGAGGAAGAGGAAGAAGATGAAATCGAAGAGGATGAAGTCGTTGCAGCCGCAATCACTGGAGGCAATGGATATTCCGTTTCCTACAACTATGGAGGAATCCTTCCTGCAGTCGAAGACTTTATAGCAGATATACCAAACATAGATGAAACTGCTCCTCAGCCGCAGCAGCATTCACGTAAATCAAATAAAAAAGAAGAAATAACCGTTGCCGGAGTCCTTGAACACGGCAAATGGTTTGTAGGCTTAGCCGGAGTTTCCACTGCAGGCGCAGGTGTTGCAGCCCTCGAAGCAAAGCGTCGTGCCGCAATGAAAATCCTGGATAAACTCAACTCTTAATAGTACCCAGCTTCCTTGGGTACTATTTTTTTGCCCGCAGCTCGACAATCAGCTCCCTACGCCCCGCCCACCAGGGTTCGTACCCCTAGGGGGAATTACAATTTCGCTAAAATTATAGTTTTTCCTAGTTCGAAGTGGGGAGCTTCTATCGGGTGTGCGTTCGTCGATTTTACAATTCGAAGGGAATGTATTGTCCCCGACGGACATATCTAGAGTTTTAAGAAAAAGTTCCACAAACTAGACTTAGTACAATTGCACGCAAATCCGTTTGCTAAGCGAAATTTAAAAA